>WNFB01006684.1_pt1 | contig 10350 bp, 10 predicted proteins | sample 5400501 | NCBI WGS metagenome assembly WNFB01 (sample SAMN13153341, study PRJNA577476) | soil metagenome | isolation source: 200 cm saprolite under Douglas fir tree site 2 hole 1 | place: USA:California | collected 2015-04-18 | reverse complement strand
TTAGAACGACCAACATCACGATGGGAACCAATCTCGGCAGCTTGCGATTCATGGAAATACCTCCTTGTTTAGCTGAACTCATCAAAATCAGGGCGCGACAAGTGATCCAGTCGGCGTGGACCACAGACAAATCGGAACTCCGGGTTAGCGGATATCTTGGTTACGAACGCGTCGAAAGTGGCGCCCCCCAACAGTCGGCTGGACAGTGCTGGTGCTGGTGCCGGGGAAGTCGGTGGAGAACGTAAGGCCCGTCACATAGGCGTTGCCCTTGCGGTCCACGGCAATCCCAAAGCCAAGGTCGTCCGCGCCTGGGGCCACGATGAAGTCGTGCTCGAGTTGCCGCTGGCTGCCGTAATAGACGACATCCACGCCGGCTCGCAATTTCATGGCAGCACCAGTAGAGAGGGAATCCTGCGGATGTTGCCCTTAGCGACTTGGAGATGTCAAGTACCAAAAATCAATAGTACTGGATATAGTACTTGCATTAGAGGGGCGTCAAGAACTGGACGTGCCCCGGACTTGTGCGCTTGACCCTGTTTGCTGCCGAGACGATTCCCTTTTGTGTCAGCCGATTCAAAACCGGTCCTTTTCGCGCGGGTCACAAGTCTTGCCGCATCTTGCCGCAGCGATTGACCGCAAGCCGACGACAGGGATATACTCCGCCCAATTTCTGGAGCCCAAAAATGCATAGTTCGGGCGTCCGGGGCAAAGCTGCTTCCCTCAGTTTTCTCTGCCGTGAAAGCAGTCGGTAAAGGAGCCGTCCATCATGCCTTTCCGCCAAAAATTCACCGCGCGCATGACTGTATTTCTCATGGCTGCAGGACTGGTGGCTCCCCTGGCTGCGCAGCAAGGAAGTTGGGAAGAACTGAACGGCAAGGTTATCTCCCTTTACCGGCAGGGGAAATATGCGGAGGCCCTCTCATTTGCTCAGGAAGCTTTGCGGGTAGCGGAAGCCAGCTTCGGCCCGGAGCACCCTAATGTGGCGAGGAGCCTGAACAACTTGGCCGGGCTGTACGGCGCCCAGGGCAAGTATACCGAGGCCGAGCCGCTCTATAAGCGCTGCCTGACCATCGTGGAGAAAGCCTTGGGACCGGATCACCCCAATGTGGCCACGAGCCTGAACAACCTGGCGGAGCTTTACCGCGCCGAAGGCAAGTATGCCGAGGCCGAGCCGCTCGACAAGCGCTCCCTGGCCATCCGGGAGAAAGCCCTGGGACCGGACCACCCCGATGTGGCCGGGAGCTTGAACAACCTGGCGGGGCTGTACAAGGCCCAGGGCAAGTATGCCGAGGCCGAGCCGCTCTATAAGCGCGCGCTCACAATCTGGGAGAAGGATCTGGGACCGGACCACCCCGATGTGGCCGGGAACTTGAACAACCTGGCGGAGTTGTACAGCGCCCAGGGAAAGTATGCCGAGGCCGAGCCGCTCCACAAACGATCCCTGGCCATCGTGGAGAAAGCCTTGGGACCGGACCACCCCAATGTGGCCACAAGCCTGAACAATCTAGCGGAGCTTTACCGCGCCCAAGGCAAGTATCCCGAAGCCGAGCCGCTCTACATGCGCTCCCTGGCCATCCGGGAGAAAGCTCTGGGACCGGACCACCCCAACGTGGCCACGAGCCTGAACAGCCTGGCGGAGCTGTACAAGGCTCAGGGCAAGTATGCCGAAGCCGAGCCGCTCTATAAGCGCTCCCTGGCGATCCGGGAGAAAGCCCTGGGACCGGACCACCCCGATGTGGCCACGAGCCTGAACGACCTGGCGGAGCTTTACCGCGCCCAGGGCAAGTATCCTGAGGCCGAGCCGCTCTACAAGCGTTCCCTGACCATCGTGGAGAAAGCCCTGGGACCGGACCACCCCAATGTCGCCACGAGCCTGAACAACCTGGCGGGGCTGTACAACTCCCAGGGCAGATATGCCGAGGCCGACCCGCTCTACAAACGCTCCCTGGCCATCCGGGAGAAGGCCCTGGGACCGGACGACCCCGCCGTGGCCAGGAGCCTGGAGAACTACGGGACACTGTTGCGGGAAACCAACCGCGTGGCAGAGGCAGAGAAGCTCGAGGGACGTGCTAGGGCCATCCGGGCCAAGCAAACTCCAAAGAACACTGCCGAGTAAAGTAAGCACAGCGCGGGCTGCGGAAATGATGTGGTTTCTGACAGGTCTGATTTGAAAGGCATTGTTTTGGTCCGACGCCTAGCTGACCCTGCCCGGAATTACTTGGGATACCGGGATTTATCAACACCTATCCGACTTACCGCCTTACAAAACGGCCCCGAGGATAACATCCGAGGGGGCGACAAACCGGGAGTCGTGATTGAAGTAGAATCTGAAACCCACCAATCGCCCCTGGAACCCGCCTGGGTCCCTATGAGATCATCGCGCCTCTCGGCGCCGGCGGCTTGGGGGAAAGTGTATTGCACCCGGGACACGCGGCTGAACCCTGGCGTCGCCATCAAAGGTGTCCCGAGTCCCACGGCGAGGTGAAAAATATAGATGAAACAGCCATCCCTCGGGGCGATGCTGCTCGCCCTGATTCCCTTCGTCGCCATGTGCTTCTCGGTTCCGCTCTGGGACCGTGTGGCGCCCATGCTCCTCGGCATCCCGTTCAACTTGTTCTGGCTCATCTCCTGGATCATGTTTAGCACCCTGTGCATGTGGGCCGCATACCGCCTCGAAGCCGCGCGGGATAAAAAGGACGGCGAAACGCGATGAGCCCCCGCGGCGTTGCCCTGACGGTCATCTTCGCCATCATCGCGGTGGGCGCCTGCATCGGCTTCCTCGCCGGGGCCCATCGCAAGATGGACTTGGAGCAGTGGACGGTCGGCGGACGCGGCTTCGGCGTAGTGCTCATGTATTTGCTGATGGCCGGCGAAGTCTACACCACGTTCTCGTTCCTCGGAGCCAGCGGCTGGGCGTATTCCCGCGGCGGCCCCGCGCTCTACATCCTCGCGTACGTCACCCTAGCCTATGTGGGATCGTTCTTCATCCTGCCGCCGATCTGGGAGGTGGGGCGGAAATACGGCCTGCAAACAGTATCCGATTTCTTTGGCCAACGCTACGGCAGCAAGTACCTAGCGGCGTTCGTTTGCGTGGTTGGGGTCGCCTTCCTCATTCCGTACTTGCAACTCCAGCTCACGGGACTGGGGATTATTGTGGAGGTCGCGAGCTTCGACGGCATCCGCCGCACACCCGCCATGGTGATCGCGATGGCCCTCGTGGCCTCGTTCGTCCTGGCCAGTGGAGTGCGCGCCGTCGCTTGGGTCAGCGTCCTGAAAGATGCGCTGATGGTGTTCGCCGCACTTGCCATCGGCATCGGCGTGCCCTATATCCACTTCGGGGGGATTGGCAACATGTTCGCCGCGCTGGCGCATGCCCGGCCAACGCACCTCACGATGCCCGGCGCCACCTCGAACTTGGGCCACACTTGGTATATCTCCACGGTGCTTCTGACTTCCCTGGGCTTCTACATGTGGCCGCACTCGTTCGCGTCCACCTTTACCGCCAAAAGCGGCGACACCCTGCGCCGGAACGCCGTGGTGATGCCGCTCTACACCCTCACGCTGGCATTCGTCTTCTTCGCTGGTTTCACCGCAGTTCTGGTGGTCCCCGGCTTGTCGAACGGCGACATGTCTCTCCTGACTATTGTCCGCGAAACATTCCCTGCCTGGTTCCTGGGTGTGATCGGCGGCGCCGGCGCTCTCACCGCGATGGTGCCCGCAGCCATCTTCTCTCTCACCGCCGCCACGCTATTCGCCAAGAACCTCTATCGCCCCCTCTTCGCGCCTGCCATGACCGACGATCAGGTAGGCAGACTGGCCCGCGTGATGGTCGTGGTGCTCAGCGGGATTAGCCTGTACTTCGCCATTTACAGTTCCACCACGCTGGTATCGCTCCTGCTGCTGGGATACTCCGGCATCACGCAGTTCTTCCCCGGCGTGGTGCTGGGCCTGTATTGGAAACGCGCCACTATGTCCGGGGTCTTCGCCGGAATGGTTGCCGGCGTGGCCACCGTCGCCTTTCTGGCCCTCATCAATCAGGACCCCTTCTTCGGATTCAACGCAGGCTTCGTCGCTCTCTGCCTCAATCTTCTGGTGTGTGTACTCCTGAGCTTGTCGAAAGTGTCTTCCCCCGCCCGCGATTCGGGCTAAGCTACCAGACCGTTCTCGGAACTGACCACGTCCACGGGAAGTCGGGAACTCGAACCTGGAACGAATAACGATCCATGTCGCGGAAAAGAAAAGGACGCTTGCGACGATTGAATCTTCCCGCGATCTTCAGTTGGCGACGACTGCCACGCCTTGAATTTCAATCAGGATCCCCGGCTGGGCGAAGTCGGACACAGTAATCAAGGCGCTTGCAGGGAACTTGCCGTCCGGGAATGTGTCGTGGCGCAACTTGATGAACTGGTCGCCATAGCGGGGATCGTTGATAAAGACCGTCATGGTCACCAAGTTCTGGAGGCTTCCTCCGCTGCGCTTCAAAGTTTGGTCCAGTAACGCGAAAACTGTCCGGGCTTGACCCTGGAAGTCGCCCACAAGCGACTTACCGTTCAAGTCCTCGGTGGCGGTTTGGCCCGCGAGCCAAATGATTCTCCCGCCTCGGGTAATGACTGCCGGAGAGAAAGCGCGCGTCTTTTGGAACGCGGTGCCCTCAAGATATTGCACGGGGGATGCAGGTTGCTGCGGAGCAGAGCGGACATTGAGGCCTGTCAGCAGCCAGAAGCCAGTTCCTGCGATCACAACCACTCCAAGCATTAAGCGGTTCAAAGTTGATTCTCCCTTCCTTCGGAATTGACCGTCAGGGTGTACGACTGCCGCGAGTATACACCCCCATCATCAGCGGGAGACGTATGCCGAAGCGACTTCAGTGGCCGGGAGGAAATAAGTGGCGCGCCTTAGGGGATGATTGCCGAACTTTTGCAGTGCAGCTCGGGTAGGGCCGCCTCACACGGAGGGTTTGAGCGTCCTTAAAGATTTCACTTGACAGGCACTGTCTTTTTTTCCTATTATATATTAGAGCGGGAATGTGCCGCATATGCTAAAGTAAGGTCTATAGACTTATAGATGAGGATATCTAAATGAGAACGATCAAGGACGTGGAAGTGCAAGTTGTGGAAAAAGTTTGTGAAGCATTAAGAGAGTTGGGTCTTCTGCCGGACGGTTATCGCTGCTCGGCCCGCCTTCACGGCGAATCAAGGGACAAAAAGCGGACTGCGTCTTTCGAAACGAGTTGGTCTCCAGATACAGATTCCATCCGCATCCGATTTAAACCCATTTCAGAACAATCGCAGACCGCTTCTCAGCCAACGGAGCGCGGTACAGCCACGGCTCCCCCGGATCACGCGGCGAAATCGGGCGCTACCACAACCGGTCCCCTCTCCGATCTAATTCAGGCGTTGGATCGGGCCGAGTCCCGACCAGGATACGACTTCGTTGCTCTGAAGTGGTTTCGCGATGCGGCGCTACCTGCAGAAGGCTTCCCATGGGCAAGCGTCAATTCTGTCAGGCAAGACGTTCTGCGTGATGCTATCGATAAGCGCCTCATCTTGACAAGCAGGGTGCCCAACCCGAGATCTCCGCAATTTCCGGTCACAGCGATTCGACTGAATCGGCTCATGCCGGAAGTAAGAGCAATTCTGGGAACTCGGGATGGGGGGCTGCCGGATTTCCAGCCAGTCCCGATACGCGGTGAGAACCTGTCCGTAACGGCACTGCGCGACAGGCGCTGAATTGCCTCTCTATTATCTAGAGACGAGCGCGCTCGTCAAGTTGTACGTGCGAGAGCCAGGCACTGACCGACTCCTCCAGCTGGCAAGCAATTTGTCCGAGAACCGCCTTGCGGTGTTGGCGATGTCTGCCGTGGAGGTCCGTTCTGCTATAAGACGCAGGGAACGGGCTGGAGACATTGACTCCAAAACCGCAGGCTTTATTCTCGACCGGCTGCAGAAGCACCTGGAGACCACGTTCATCCGGCAAGCCCTGAATGATACGGTGCTCGATGGTGCCCTGGAAATCATCGATCGCTATGCTCTCCGCGCTTATGACGCGATTCAGTTGGCCGGCTGTTTGGCGCTCAAGACGGCGGCCAACGTGGACTCTCCGACATTTGTTTGCTCCGATCAACAATTACTGGACGCCGCCCGATCCGAACTGCTTGCGGTCCTCGACCCGTGCGCGCCCCATTGAGTTTGTGTCAATGAACGCAACACAGAGTAAAAGGCAAGTCCCCGGGGAGGCGGATCGACTGCAATCCGAAAATCAGGCCACGCACCCTAGAGTTCATAGTTTGGTGAAGAGGCAGATGCCGGACCATGGGCGCGAGCCCTGGTGGCGGTTCGACTGCGGTAACAGAGATAGGAGCCGCATGCCGAAGGAAAGGCGTTTGAAACGTGCCGCGGTTTTGAGCGGCGAACGCACATCAACCGGCTTCCACCCGTAAGGAGCAAAGAACTCCGGGCCTTCCGCCGGACCAAATTTCAACGAGGAGCCGCTCTGACTGAGCGAGGGATCCATGTTCTTCTGGAGCAGACGCAGGAGGCCCGGGGATACGAGATCCACGATCCAACGCTGAAATGTAGGAGGAGCGGCGAGGTCCTCTGCAAACGCGCGAACTTCATCGGTGCTGAAATAGATTATGAGCCCTTCGGTGATGATCAAAATCTTGGCGGCCCAGCGTCCGAGTTGGGCGAAGAGCTCGCGGCGGGCAGGGGCGTCAGATAGATTGAGGCGGACGCGTTCGAGAGCGCAGACGGGTTTTTCGCCGGCCATGATCTCTTCTTTGTATGAAAAGATGCCAGGAAGATCCACCTCGATCCACTGGAGCGCCGTGGGCAGGGCCATGCGATAGGGGCGCGTATCGAGGCCCGCGGCGAGATTGACGACCATATCTACGCCCTGCTGGACCTGTTCAGCGATGAATTGGTCATAGAGATAGGTGCGCGTCACCCAGGCCCAGGTGTTGCGGTTGCTGAAGGGAATGGAGTCGGCGATCTGATCGCCGCGCTTGCCGGCGAGGCGGCGCGCATGGGGATCGCGAAAGAGGGCATCCTGGCGTTCGGTCTCGCGCGCCCGATAGACCGCGGCCAGCAGTGCCGTGTCCGAGATATTGCGGATCAGGGGTTCGGCATGGGCCACGAATCAGGCTCCTGCGCGAGTTTACAGCGAAATACCTCTCGAAGGCGGGCGCTATTGGGTGCCTTTGCCGCTAGCGGGATTTCCGATTATTTTGTTATATTCCGCAAACTCTGACGGGGAACAAATCATCTCTCTGACATCGAAATTGGGTGGTTGCAACTTGAAAGGTAACTTGTCGAGGGCCACCCAGGGTTTCGTATACATCTTCGGGTCGTCAATCGTCACGGTGAGTTTTAAGGTGTCGTGATCGACGCGGTGGAATCGCTCCTCAACGCGCAGATCGGCGCTATGCGGACGACCAGCTCTATCGACCCATGTTCTCTCGTCAATCCCCGCAGTCTGCACGACGAACGTATAATCATCCTTCCATTTACCTATCGAGTATCCGAACCACCTTGGCTCGGGATCTTTGGGGATATCTCGCCCGTCCGTCCAGACCACCCGCCAGATCTTGCCAAATTGGTACAGGACGACCACGTTGAGAGGCGTCTGAAGGATCTGAGTCGTTCTTAGCTCATACAGGTCTTCGCGGGGGATTCCCTGGGGATCACAGTAAACGACTGGATCATTCGTCTCCCCGGGAAGAACACTTCTAATTCCATTGCTCGGCTTATGGGTGTTCAGCGTTTCCAACCCCAAAGACGTGTAGGGTGGCTGATGTCCCGGCTTGCCGTCTTCCGGCATGGCCCGCGGGCCAAGCGGCTGGATTCCGCCGTTGCCTGGGTCCCAAATCCCAGAAATGTCATGGCGTGGAGCAGGGGCTGCCTTCTGATCCTTCACTGCGCCTGCCTGCTGACGCGGGGCCTTTTGAGCGCGCGCAACAGATGTGAGCATCAACGGTGAAACCAGTGCAATTGTCGAGGCCACGAAGAACCTTAGCATTCCTAAGTTCCTTCCTTAATTTGGATTTCATTTCGATTCAACTCAGCGAATTGAATCGCTAGATGGGAGAACGACCCGGCCGCTGAGAATCTGGCCATTGGCGAGCACGACCTGCTGGACACGGCCGACCGGCACGCCGTTCTTGACAGCTATGAAAGTGACCGTGACCTCATCCCCAGGTTTGAATGTCTGCTTGCTCCAGCCAAGTTTGACCATGTCCGACGGATTGCTAGCCTCGGTCGCCCAATGTACGATGTTGTCTTTGTCATCCTTCGCATCAAACTTCAGATAGCAATGGGGATTGGCCCAAACCCATTCCGTCACTGTGGCTTTCAGGGTGATCTGTTTCGTCGTGTCGAATGCGGCAGTTCCATGGTGCGCGAGCAGCGGAACTGAAACCGTCAAGAGGCCGAAGAAAATCGTCATAACCTTATTTCTCATAGAATCCCTCCAAAGTTCTGCCCCGACGGCACGGTCTTACGCTCCCTCCCGATGGCAGAAGCGATTCTAACCAAAATTTCCGATTGGGACCTCTTGCTCGCGCATCATACGCTTCCCCCTGCCCTCGACACAACGAATTTGCCACTTGAGCAGGCCCCGGCAGGGATTGCGAGGTTCTGACGGCTCGTTCTTGCCGTCTGACGAGCCTCAATTACTCTCGCGTAAAGGCGAACTCGGAGCCTAGCTACCAGCCCAATCGCAATTTCCGGATTGGCGGCGGTACGCCCAGAATGTGCCTGGCTCGAGCGGTACTTCTACGGCTAGAGCATTTCTCGGGAACTATCCCATATACTGTTGGTGGTGACGAGGACTGTTATCATCGGGAATCGGCCTTCGGAGGCAAATCGGTTGTTGTCGTTGTTGCATGTATTTCGGGCAATGGGTGCAATTCGATCTCTGGAAGTGGGAAGCAATTTGAAACGCATCGGAAGCTTTCAGCAGATTACAGAATGACGCGCTTTCTCTCCCGCGTATTGGACGATCCCCGATGTGGTGGCTTAAACGAAGAAACAAAACGTCTCTTCGCGTATCACCAGGCCACGAAGCATACCTATCAGTCCGTTCGGACGAATGCGCGTTTTCTGGATTGGCACAACCAGCCCGATCCCTTCCGCCGCTATGAAGGCGCGCCGCTGATCACGCTTCCGGCCGAACCCGGCTTCCCCAAGGCCGGCACGTTCGCCACAATGGAGGCGCTGGCGGAGGCACCGAGCACTCCCAGGGAAAGCAAGGCCGATTACCGCGCACAAGTCCGGCTCGACGTCACTTGGCTCAGCCGGCTGCTCTGGCATTCCATGGCGATCAGCGCTTGGAAGAAAGTCCCGCGTACGGGCAACCGCTACAGCCTGCGCGTGAACCCCTCGTCAGGAAATCTTCACCCCACGGAAACCTACCTAGCGCTGCTCGGGTTTGCGGGCCTCGAGGATGGCATGTATCACTACCGCGCGGATCGCCACGCCCTCGAGCTTCGCAGTCCAGGCGCCTGGACACAGCACCTCGCCCGAGCTCTCATGATTCCATGGGCGGCGGAATCGCCGTTGATCGTTGGGCTGACCTCGATATTTTGGCGAGAGGCCTGGAAGTACCGCGACCGCGCCTATCGCTACTGCTGCCACGATTTGGGACACGCAATGATGAGCCTGCTTCTGGCGGCGCGCGCGTTGGGGCTGCGCGGGGGCGCAATCACTCACTTCAGTGATTTCCGGCTGACGGGCGCGCTCGGCTTGACCGGAGGCGATGAGGCGCCCATGGCCTTCCTTGTGTTTCCGTCGAAAAGCTCTTCGGAGCGATTACCTGCGCCACCCGAGGAGGCATTCGCTGGAATTCCCAACGAGTTGTCGGCGGAGGAAGAGCCTTACCAACTGCTACTCGAAATTCACCGCTCGACGATCCTACCCGATCCTGTGGGCCCGCCGCCGCTCCTACCACGGGCGAATCCGGCCATTGCGGACAATCAGCCGTTTCTATCCGAGCCTTTGCGCGAACCCGCACGCGATACCTCTCTGGGACCAACTGTGCGGCGACGGCGCTCTGCGCTCGATTTCGATGCTCGGACTCCGCCTATGGAGCGCAACGAGGTGGAACGGCTCCTCGACTTTGCGACACGAGATTGGCCGGCAGACTGGCGCGGAAATTTCGACGGCGAAACTACAGCAGTTCGAGAGGGCGCCGATTTCGTGACCCTTTGCCTCTATGTTCACCGAGTGCGTGACTGCGAGCCCGGCGTCTACCGGTGGGACAGCACGAGCCGAAGTCTGGAGCAGCTCCATCGCGCCAATGTGGAGCGCGTAGCGGCTTATCTTAGCCTCGAACAGGCACTGGCGGGAAACGCGT
>WNFB01009011.1_pt1 | contig 10353 bp, 14 predicted proteins | sample 5400501 | NCBI WGS metagenome assembly WNFB01 (sample SAMN13153341, study PRJNA577476) | soil metagenome | isolation source: 200 cm saprolite under Douglas fir tree site 2 hole 1 | place: USA:California | collected 2015-04-18 | reverse complement strand
CGCCGACCTGGATGACGACAAGGTCCAGGACGTGATCAAGAGAGTCAACACGCTCATCGAGCGTTCTGGTGGTGCCGCCGAGCGGACCAACCTTTGGGGCAAGCGCAAGCTTGCGTATGAGGTCAAGCACCAGAAGGAGGGCGCCTACGTCCTCCAGGACTTCCGGATCGATCCGCAGCGCATCCCTGAGCTCGAGGCGGCGCTGAAGATCACCGAAGAGGTGCTCCGGCACCTGATCGTGCGCAAGCCGGAGAAAGCCGCGCCAGCCCCCGCCGTGGCACCGCCGCCGGCGGAGGTGATCCTCGAGCCGATCGCGGTCGAGGCGGAAGCGGTGGCGAGCAGGTCGCAAGGGGATCGGGAGGACGAGGAGGCTTAGATGTCGAATCTGAACAAGGCGCTGCTCATCGGCCGGCTGACCAAGGATCCGGAGATGCGATACACGCCCAGCGGGACCGCGGTCACCAACTTCAGCATCGCGACCAACCGGTGGTCGACCGGGCCTGACGGCGAGAAGAAGGAGTTCACCGACTACCACAACATCGTCGCCTACCCGATCGGCAAGCGAAACCTGGCCGAGACGGTCGCGCAGTACACGCGCAAGGGCGCTCTGGTTTACGTGGAGGGCCGCATCCAGACCCGTTCGTGGGAGGGGCAGGATGGGCAGAAGCGACGCGTGACCGAGATCATCGCCAACGACGTGCAGTTCCTCGAGCCGCGCGGCAGCGGCGGCGGCGGCGGTGGTGCCGCGGCGCCGGCCCGCGCCGCCGGCGGCCCGGCTCACGACGACACTCCCGCTCCCGCTCCGGACGACGCGCCCCGCGACGTCGACCCGGACGACATCCCGTTTTAGGAGAGAGGCATGGCAGTCAACCGTCCACCACGCGACACCGGCTCCGGCGGCGGAGGCAGGGGTCCGAAGCGCCAGCACCGCAAGGTGTGCACCTTCTGCGTGGAGAAGATCGCGTACATCGACTACAAGGAGATCTCGCGGCTGCGCCGCTTCGTGAGCGACCGCGGGAAGATCCTGCCCCGCCGCGTGACGGGCACATGCGCCCGCCACCAGCGTCCGCTGACCACGGCGCTCGAGCGCGCGCGGGCGATCGCGCTTCTTCCGTACACGACCGAAACGCACTAGCTTCCTCTGGCCTCCCCACATTGTGGGGAGGTGGGCCCCGCCGCAGGCGCGGCCCAGAGGGGACGCCCAGTAGAATTCAACGTGCCGCCGCAACCCCTTAACGGAGCGCGCCCATGACTTTCCAGACCCAGCTTCGCATTCCCGGCCCGACGCCGCTCCCGGAGCGGGTCGTGCGCAGCATGAGCCGGCCCATGATCGACCACCGCGGGCCGGAGTTCGCCGCGATCCTCGCCGAAATCACAGCGGGCGCGAAGCGTGTCTTCAAGACGTCGAACGATTTGCTTCTGCTCACGTCGTCAGGCACGGGCGGCCTCGAGTCGGCGGTCGCCAACCTGGTGTCGCCGGGCGATGAGGTCATCGTCGCACTGTGCGGCAACTTCGGCGAGCGCTTCGCCGCCCTTGCCGCCGCCTATGGCGCAGACGTCGTAAGGCTGGAATTCGAATGGGGCCAACCGGTGGACCCCGACGACCTGGCCAGGGTCGTCGAGCGCCACCCAGTAGCGAGGGTCGTGCTGCTTACGCACAACGAAACCTCGACCGGGCTCACCAACCCCCTGCGCGAGCTCGCCGGCGTCGCGCGCGATGCCGGCCGCATCGTGGTCGTCGACGGTGTGAGCTCCATCAGCTCGATCGCGATCGAGACCGACGCGTGGGGGATCGACGTCGCAGTGAGCGGCTCGCAGAAGGGATGGATGGCGCCGCCGGGACTCGCGCTGGTGAGCGTCAGCGACCGCGCGTGGGCTCAGCAGGCGAAGGCTCGCTCGCCGCGGTTCTACTTCGACTGGAAGGAAGCGAAGACGTGGGCCGACAAAGGCATGACGCCGTTCACCCCGGCGGTGAGCGTCGCCTTCGCGCTTCAAGAAGGGCTGCGCATGCTCGAGGAAGAGGGCCTCGATGAGGTCTACGAGCGTCACGCCCGCCTCGCGCGCGCCACGCAATCAGGACTGCAATCGCTGGGCTTCCAGCTCTTCGCCCAAGAGGGCTACCGCTCGAACACCGTCACCTCTGCGGTGCCGCCGCCAGGCGTCGACGTCGCTGCGCTGCGGAAGCTGCTCGACGAGAAGTTCGGCGTCGTCATCGCCGGTGGCCAGGGCAAGATGATGGGGAAGATGGTCCGGGTGGGACACCTGGGCGCGGTCGCCGAGGGCGACGTGGTGCAGGTGCTGTGGGCGATCGAGCAGGCGCTCGAAGAGCTGGACATCGCCCCCGCCGAGGGCCGGGCGGTGGCCGCGGCCACCGCTTCGCTGCAGGGCGTCCCCGCGTAGTGGGCTGATCCCGGTGCCCCGGATCCTCGTCGCCGACCCGCTCGCCGAGGACGGCCTCGAGCGCCTTCGTCGCGCGGGTGAGGTCACGGTCGTCAGCAAGCTCAGCGAGGCCGACCTGATCAAGCGCATCCCCGAGTTCGATGCTCTGGTGGTGCGCAGCGAGACCAAGGTGACCGCGCCGATCCTGGAAGCCGGCCGCCGCCTACGCGTGGTTGGCCGCGCGGGCGTGGGAGTCGACAACATCGACGTTGCGGCGGCCACACGTAAGGGCATCCTCGTTGTCAACGCGCCGCGCGGGAACATCGTCGCCGCGGCCGAGCACACGATCGCGCTGCTCTTCGCGCTCGCGCGCTCTGTGCCGCAGGCGGACGCTTCGGTGAAACGGGGGGAATGGACTCGGTCGAAGTTCATCGGCACCGAGATCCGGGGCAAGACGCTGGGAGTCATCGGTCTCGGCAATGTCGGCTCCGAAGTCGCCAAGCGCGCGCACGGGCTGGAGATGGAGGTCGTGGCTTACGACCCGGTCGTATCGATTGAGCGCGCGGAGCTCTTCAATGTGGAGCTGGTCGCGCTGAACGAGCTTCTCGAGCGGTCCGACTTCATCACGGTCCACGTGCCGCTCGTCGACGCCAACCGTCACCTCATCGGCGCGCGTGAGCTGGCGATGCTCAAGCCGACAGCTCGCCTCATCAACACCGCACGCGGGGGCATCGTGGACGAGACGGCCCTGTGCGAGGCGCTCGAGTCAGGAAGGCTCGCGGCCGCGGCGGCGGACGTGTTCGAGCATGAGCCGGCCGGCGAGAGTCCGCTCTTCCGCCTCCCGAATTTCATCGCCACCCCCCACATCGCGGCCTCCACAGTCGAGGCGCAGGCGTCGGTCGCGTTTGACGTCGCGGAAGAGGTGGCCGCCGTGCTCGCCGGGGACCTGCCGCGGTATGCGGTCAATGCTCCAGCATTGCCGCCCGAGGAGCTAGCTTACCTGCGTCCTTTTGCGCTGCTGACCGAGCGCCTGGCCTCCCTGCACAGCCAGATGTTCGGCGGCAGGGTGGACGCCATCGAGCTCGAGTGCGAGGGCGAGCTGGCCGAGCACGACGTCAACCTTTTGGTCGCCGCCGCGATTCGAGGTGTGCTGCAGCCCTTCACGGAAGACCGCATCAACACCGTCAACGCGCGGCTGATCGCCTCCAGCCGGGGCGTCAGGCTGATCGAAAGGCGCAGTCCCGCGCATGGAAGCTACGCCAGCCTCGTGACACTCCGCATGCACGGGCACGAGCTCGCCGGCACCGTGCTCATGGGCGAGCCGCGCGCGGTTCGGATCGACTCGTTTCGCGTCGACCTCGTGCCCGACGGGCGCTTCCTGGTCAGCCGGCACGACGACCGGCCTGGCGTGGTCGGCAGCTTTGGCACGATCCTGGGCAAGCACGACGTCAACATCGCGAGCATGCAGGTCGGGCGCGACGCGCCCCGCGGCAACGCGATGATGATCCTGGCCGTCGACGATCCCGTCAGCGCCGACGTGCTGGCGCGACTTCGCGAGGTGGCCGGCATGTCGGACCTCCGCTACGTTGAGCTCGGGGGCACGTCCGATAGCTGACGTAAGAGCGCTTCCCGCCATCCGATACCGCCTTTCACGCGCCGGCGATCTGAGCACGCTGGTCGCGCCGCCGTACGACGTCATCTCCGAGGCGGAGCTTTCTAGGTACAGGTCGCTTTCGCCTTTCAACGTCGTTCACGTCACACGGCCGGGCACCGATTACGAGCGGGCAGGCAAGACGTTCGAAGAGTGGGAGCGCGACGGCCTTCTCCAGGCCGACGAGCCGTCGATGTACGTCCACGAGGTCGCCTTCAACGGCCGCCGGCGCCGCGACCTCATCGCGGCGCTGCGCTTGCAGCCGTACGAAGACCGCGTGGTGCTGCCACACGAGCGCACGCATCGCGGCCCGAAGGAAGACCGCCTGGCGCTGATGCGTGCCACGCATATGAGCCTCGAGCCGCTCTGGTTCGTCTACGAAGGACGCGTCAGCGGGCTGCAGCAGATAATCGAGGTCGTCAGCCGGCGGTCGCCGGCGGTCCAGTTTCATGGGCCCGAGGGGACCGAGCATCGCCTGTGGACGATCACCGACCGCGTGATCCAGGCCTCAGTGGATGTGGCTTTCGAAGGAATGCCGGTGCTCATCGCCGACGGCCACCACCGTTACGAGACCGCGCTAGCGTATGCGGAGGAGGTCGGCGGCCCGCCCGACGCCGCCTCCCGCTTCACCCTGGCGTTGCTCACCGACATCGACGATCCCGGCCTGGAGGTGCTTCCTACCCATCGGGTCATGAAGGCCGGCGTCGCAGTCACCGGCGGCGAGGACACGCCCTCGCTGGAGGCGACCCTGGCCGGTCTCCACGGCCGGGTGGCGGCAGGCGTGTACCACGACCACCGGTTTCAGGTGTTGCCGTTGGAAGGGAATGTGGCGCTCCTGGAGTTACACGAGCAGGTGATCGACAACATCCTGGGCAAGCGCAACCCGGAAGACTTCCTCCTGTACACCCGCGACGCCGGCGAGGCGGTGCGCTGGGTGGATGAAGGCGTCGGGGTGGGCGCCTTTTTCCTGGACGCGCCCGACCTGAGGCAGGTTTTGAAGCTGGCGCAGGAGGGGAAGACACTTCCTCAGAAGAGCACCTACTTTTACCCCAAGCCGCCATCCGGGATGGTATTTCTCCGTCTCGACGCCAACCGGCGGCTATAGTTAGGCACCCGAAAAAAGAGACAAAAAAGATGCCCATTTACGGTTATCGCTGCAGCAATTGTGGCCACGAGTTCGAGATCCAGCAGAGGATGAGCGACCAGCCGCTCAAAGCCTGTCCCAAGTGCCAGGGGAAGCTCAACAAGATCCTGTATCCGGTCGGAATCAGCTTCAAGGGCAGCGGGTTCTACACCACTGACTACGGGTCTGGAAAGTCCGCCGCGGCCGCCTCGAGCAATGGCGCCGCTAAGGGCTCCGACAAGGCTGCGGCAGAGTCCAGCTCGGACAGCAAGGCGGAGTCGAAATCCGACTCCACATCGGAGTCGAAGCCGGACACGAAATCAACGTCGAAGCCGGATTCCAAAACGGAAAGGAAAGCGTCCTAGATGTCAGATATACATGCGGTCACAGACGTCGAGTTCGAGTCCGTCGTGCTGAAGTCCGACCGGCCGGTGCTGGTCGATTTCTGGGCGGCCTGGTGCGGCCCGTGCCGCATGATCGCGCCCATCGTCGAGCAGCTCCATGGCGAGCTCGGCGACAAGGTGACTGTGATGAAGATGGACATCGACGAGAACCCGGCGACGCCAATGTCCTTGGGGATCATGTCGATTCCGACCGTGATCATCTTCAAGGACGGCAAGCCGGCGGATCGGACCGTGGGCTACCGCCCGAACATGAAAGGCGACCTGAAGGCCAAGCTCGAAGCGCTGATCGAGGGCTGATCTAGGCCCCAACTGGGTTCGCCGGCCGGCGCAAACCTGGCTATTGTTCTCGCGTGCAGGTTGCGATCTATGCCCGCAAAGACCCGAGTGGGAAGCGCTTCCTGACCACCCTGGAGCGGCGGATCAAGCGGCAGGAGATCAGGGCCTGGGAGGTTCGGCGCAAGAACCCGCTGACGCTGGTCCATTCCGGGGAGCGCTACGCGAAGGTTCGGGTCACCTTCGTCCAGTCCGGAACGCGAGGCTTTGCCCGGGTCGCGAAGGACGGCAAGCTAGGCGCCTTTCACTCGCCCCAGCCGACGCTGGTGGCCACGATCGCCGGCACCTCGTCGGTCGATCGCGTGCTGGGGTTCCTGGTGGGCCTGCTGACGCGCCATGCGGAGCCGCTAGGGGTCGAAGGCATCGGCATCCCGCTGACGGAATAGCATCTTTCTGTTGCTGGGGATGATTGGGGGCTGGTGCCTCCCGCGGTCTTCAAAACCGTTTGCGGGGCGCTGCTGAGGCGTCCTGGGTGGGTTCGATTCCCATCCATCCCCGCCACATACGGCGGTCGTGACAGCCAAGGTGACAGCCAAACCCGCAAACGATTTTCTGAAACGCCAGCGGGGCCGAGCCTGGACGCGATGAACACAGCAAGAGGACACCCGCCGACCGTTGATCTCAGAATCTCCAATGTCCCCAATCTGGTCGCTGAAAACGTATACAGACAGGTGGAGACGGCATCCCAACGCGATGTAGGGAGGTGGAGTCGTGGCGGCTCGCACTGCCGAACGAAGGTCTGAGCCGCCTCGGGTCATGGGGCCACGCAGTGGGTCGAATCTGGTCGTGTTGGCCAAAGCCGGGGACAATACGGCGTTCGAGGCGCTCCTGGAGCCCTTGATCACGCCAGGTTACCGGCTAGCCCTCGGTCTTCTCCACGATCACAACGCGGCTGAGGACGCTGTACAAGAAGCTGCGGTGCGGGCCTGGCGCAAGATCCGCAACCTGCGCACGGGCGCCGATATGAGGCCGTGGTTCCTCGGGATCGTAGCCAATCAATGCGGCTCGGCTCAGCGATCGCGCTGGTGGTCAGTGGTCAAAGTGCCGAACCTGGAGCGCCGTGCCGGCGGAGCGGACGATCAGGTCGTTCAAGGCGCCGACTTGCGCAACGCCCTGCTCAAACTGAAGCACGAGGATCGGCTGGCGCTCGTCCTCTTCTATTACCTCGACATGTCCCTGGATGAGGTCGCCGCGGCCTGTGGCTCCTCACGCGCGGGCGTCAAAAAGCGGATCCAGCGGAGCGTCCACAGCATGCGACCAAGCCTGCATGTGGAGGAGGAGGCGGAAGGCTGATGAGCGAGAACCCGATCCGTGGGGACGTCCATCGCGCCCTCGATGCCCTTGCACGACCCGTTCCGGAACTGCACAGCCGCTCGATGGGAGCCGTGCGCGCGCAGCGCGTCGAAGGGGTCGATGGGGGGTCGCGCTTTGGCTGGCTGGCCGGAGCCACCGCCTTGGTTCTGGCCCTGGCCGTGGTCGGGGTCTTCCTGCTCATGAAGGGCGCCCTCCTCGGTTACACACCTGCCCAGCCGGGCGTCAATTCCGGCGTATGGGCGGAAGATCTGACTGTAACCGGTGACGTTAGCGCCCACGTCACCAGCACGGTGGCCAACGCAGGCGCAATTCGGAACGAGTGCACCGGCAAGATCTCTAGAACGGTCGGGAAGTATTCGTTGCTGCTTGTTATCAGCACCGATCAGGGTGTGTGGCAAATCGCCGTCGACGTCGACCCCTATCAAGGTCCAGGGACGTACACGACGACTACAGACAATCCAAATTCGCCGCGCGTCTGGATTGTGGACGCGGAGAAAACCTCGTGGCACTCAGGCCCAGATGACGCGGTGGTCTTTACGGTTGATTCTACCGAGGAGGCTGGCACGGTCAGCGCAAGGCTGAGCGCTCGCGTCCTTCTGCCGTCGGCACCTCCAGAGACTATCAATGGCACGTGGAGCTGTCGGACAAGCACGTAAGTCGGTTCCGAACCACAAACACAACGGAGGCAGCGGAGTGGAGGCCATTCATCGATTGATAGCCGGGGCAGGGGCACTGGCTGTGCTCACGACCGGGGCGAGCCTGGTGCTTGGCCAATCGCTAGACGTGACTGCTCGGGCGGTCTGGGTCATCAGCAGTTTGAATCCAGTCGTGAGGATGGATGATTCATCAGGTCCGACAAGCGCCATGGATGTGGCAATTCGACAGGCGGCCTCTCAGGAGACGCGTGGAGAAATGCACATTGACCGGATCGACTATGTCGGGCGACACGACAGCGGCGCCCACTCCGCCGCCTACATCTTCTACGTCTACTTCTCCGACTCGAGCGGCCTCAAATTCGAGCGCTTCGTACGGGTGCTGCGCACTGCTGACGGAACTCTTCACGTGCTGGCCGCATGAGCGGTAGCAACAAGTCGGAATGAGCGGTAGCGCGGCGCATGACAGTGTCGCGGGTGGGACCGCTCTTGCCGTCCACCACTCTCAGTCGCCTCTATCTCCGCCGGATCGACTTTTGCCCTCCACCAAGTCCACACGCAGGCGCGTCGCCTCGAAAAAGCCGATGCCATTGTCCGCGACCCGATAGCTCTCTTTTTGGACGTCGCGGTCGATTCGTTTGATATCAGGATCGAGCCGATCGTGCCTCGCGACCTTCAGAAGAGGGTCGGGCGCGCGCGAAAGGTGCGGGGAGAGGCAGAGGTTTTACGGGCGGAGGCGGTGACAGTGAGCGCGGCAGTGTCAGCGGACCTGGTCCAACGAGCGCACCTTACGGTGCGTGGCGTTGGTCGGGTCCTGGGGATCTCCCATCAGCGGATTGCACAACAAGGCCGGAGCCGGCGAAGGTAGGCGCATTCGCGCTCGCTCGGCCGGTGCGTCGCGACAGCCAAGATGACAGCCACGCGGACAGATGAACGCGGACGATCGTGGACCATCATGGATTGCCGGACCTTCGGAGGGAACTCACGCAGCCGCTAATGGACTGCCCCGGATGCTAGCCCCGCGGTCTGCCCCGCGGTCTTCAAAACCGTTTGCGGGCGCTGCTGAGGCGCCCTGGGTGGGTTCTATCCACACCTCCCCGCCAATTCCCGATCCGATGACAGCTGACACGACAGCCACAGCCCTGCTTTCAATACATGAAAACGCCGGGGCCACAGAACCCCGGCGCAAACCGGACGATTAGAAAGCCTGAGAGGAAGTCGTTACTTCTTCTTGGCGGCCTTCTTCTTGGCAGGCTTCTTAGCAGCCTTCTTCTTCGCGGCCATGATGGTGTACCTCCTTGACTCTATTTCGGACCCGATGAAGTTTTGGTTTGGCGGGTCCCAATGCATTGCTCGAAAGGGTCTGCCACTCATAGGGTGGTCGCCTCTGTGATGGAAACCATGAGCAGCTTCGCTTTCAGACCATTGTGATACTCGAACCGGCCCACTCCTGTCAATGGGATTCGCATGATGGCGTCTCGGAGGCCACCGACGATCTGGCCAATGTCACGCCAACTGTCAAGACAAATTCTTTCGCTGGGCTCCATTCAGAGACTGCGTCGGTCGACGTCCAAGGAAGAGGTCCCGAACTTCATCGTCTTTGACCACGACGGCCCTGAATCCCACTTCGCGCAACAGGTGCAGCCATCGCGCGCGTGGAAACAGACCCTGTAGGTGGCGATCGTGCACCACGCGGGCCTCGCCTTCTTGGTTGCGCAGCAAGATCGCGAAGTCAACCAGGTACGTAGAGTCGGTCGGGTCGGGGTCGAAGACCCATTGCAGAAAGCGCAGTCTTCTACGTGGTGAATCGGTTCCTCCCTGATCAGTGCCCGCGACAAACGTCTCGCGCACAAAGTCCGGGACAAAGAGCGCGACGCCACCAGGGCTGCAGTGCTCGTATGCGGTTTGCATCACCGCCCGCAGATCAGGTTCGGTCGTCATGTGGCAGATCGCGTCATGAACGAACACCACGTCGAAGGTGCGGCCGAGTCGCAGCGTGCGAATGTCGGCCTTAACGTGCTCGCACTCTGGGTTGAGCTTCCGACTTACCGAGAGCATCTGGGGCGAAAGATCCACCAGGGTCATCGCGAAATGCGCCTTGAGGTGGAACGCGCTGTTGCCTCCGCCTGAACCAAGCTCGAGCACAGTGCGGGGTGCCGGCTTGGTCGACTTGCGGAGGACCCGCGCGATGTGAGCCGCTTCGCGGCGGTATTCCTGAGGATTCGAGAAGACTGGCCACCAGTCGGCCAGTTCGTCGTACAGCTTCATGTGGCATAGCGTGACGCGTCCGGGAGCTCAGCGAGACGACAGACAGCCAAGATGGCAGCCACGCCGGCGCACACAGCACGCGCTCCGATCCCTAAATTGGGCTTGACCCAACATCCTATTTCCTATAGTATCCGTCACGCTCAGTCACACGAGCCAATGGATTCCCATCTCGTGCTGCTCAAACAAGGAGGAAGCCGGATGACACGTAGAGCCCTGGCCCGATCATTG
>WNFB01006681.1_pt1 | contig 10353 bp, 9 predicted proteins | sample 5400501 | NCBI WGS metagenome assembly WNFB01 (sample SAMN13153341, study PRJNA577476) | soil metagenome | isolation source: 200 cm saprolite under Douglas fir tree site 2 hole 1 | place: USA:California | collected 2015-04-18 | reverse complement strand
CGCCGTTCTCGATGACGACGTCGGCCGCGGCCCGGAACTCCTCTTCGCTGTACTGATTCGCAAGGCGCATCTCCGCCTCAGCCCGCGGGAGGCCCCGCGCGGCGAGCCGTTCGAGCATCGCCTCGCGCGGCGCGAGCACGACCCACACCTCGTCGCACACGTTGCGCAGACCTGACTCGAGCAGCTTGATCGCCTCGACCACGAGCACGTCGCCCTCGCGCAACATCTTCCGCGCCTCGAGGATCCGCGAGACGACGCGCGGATGCATGATCCGCTCGAGCTTCGCGAGCTTCGCGGGATCGCCGAAGACCTCCTCGGCGAGCTTCGCGCGATCGATCTCCTTGTCCTCACGGAGCACCTTCGTGCCGAAGGTCTGCACGATCGCGCTGTACCCGGTCGTCCCGCGCGATTGCTCGTCGTGGACGATGGCGTCGGCGTCGAGCACCTTCGCACCGAGCTCCCGCAGCATCCCCGCGACCGTCGACTTCCCCGCCCCGATCGGCCCCGTGAGGCCTATCACCGCCGCGCTCACGACGACTCGTCGCTCTTCGTCGCGTCCTCGCTGACCTTCGACCATTCGTCGTAGAGCTCGCGCAACGACTTCTCGAGCGCCGCGTGCTCTTCGCCGACCCTGCGTGTCTCCAGGTAGTTGCCGCTCTGGGCCATCTGCGCGACCTTCTCCGTCAGCTGCCGCAACTGGAGCTCCATCGCTTCGATCCGCGCCTCGAGGGCCCGCGTCGGATCGACGCGTCGTACCGGTGACGATTTGGCGTTGCGGCGCTGGCGCGACGGCGGAGCCGAAGCCCTCTCTACCTGCCGCACCCCGTCGCCTCGGCGGGACGGGGTCCCCCGGCGCGGCGCTCCGCGTACAGGGGCCCCTACCCCTGCCCTCGGCTCCGCCGTCGCGCGACCAGCGCCGATGCCCGCGGTCGTGGATGTGTCGTACTCGACCACGGGCACGTCTCGGCCAAGAGCTCGTTCGCGCTGATAGGAGCTCCAGTTGCCCTCCCAGCGACGGAGAACGCCGCGGTCGATCAACCAGAGCTCTGAGGCGAGCTTGTCGATGAAGTAGCGGTCGTGCGACACGAACACGAGCGTGCCGCCGAAGCCGTCCAGCACGCGTTCGAGCTGCTCGCGCGCGGCGAGGTCGAGGTGATTCGTCGGCTCGTCGAGCACGAGCAGGTTCGCCTCGCGGATCGAGAGCCGCGCAAGGGCAAGACGCGAGCGCTCGCCACCGGAGAGCACGCCGACGGCGCGGTCGACCTCGTCGCCGCGGAACAGGAACCGCGCAAGCAGGTCGCGCGCCTCCTGATCGGTCAGCGAGCTCGATGCGCGGATCGTCTCGAGCACCGTCGCGCTCCCGGTCAGCTCCGCCTGCGCCTGCTCGAGATACGCGACGCGCGCCATCGGCGCGGTCGAGACGTAGCCCTCGAGCGGTGAGACCTCGCCGAGCAGTGATCGCACCAGCGTGGTCTTCCCCGCCCCGTTCGGGCCGACGACCGCAACGCGCGCATCGCGCCCGATGCGCAGCGGCCCGGTACGGACCACCGGCGCGGTGTAGCCGACCGCGAGCGACGTCGTCTCGAGCACGGTCTCGCTGCCGAGGTCGGCGGCTTCGAGCCGCCAGGTGTGCTTCGTCTCGCGCGTCGGTTGCGCGATGCGCTCGACCCGCGCGAGCTTCTTGCCGCGGCCGCGCGCCTCCTTGGACCGCTGTCCCGCGCCGTATCGGCGGATGAACTCCTCGGTGCGCGCGATCTCCGCGGCCTGGCGCGTGGATGCGGTCGCCTGCGCGGCCTCGCGCTCGGCGCGCTGGCGCGCGTAGTGCGTGTACCCGCCCTTGTACTCGACGACGGTCTGGTCCTCGATCGACAGCGTTCGCGACGTGACGCGGTCGAGGAACCAGCGGTCATGACTGCTCACGAGTGCCGTGAGCTGCTGCTCGACCAAGAAAGTCTCCAACCACTCAAGCGCGGCCACGTCGAGGTGGTTCGTCGGCTCGTCCAGCAGCAGGATGTCCGGGTCGTCAAGCAGGAGCCGCGCGAGGCCGAGGCGCGTGCGCTCGCCACCGGAGAGCGTCGCGACCTGACGGTGGATGAGATCGGCGAGGCCGAGCCCGGCGAGGACGCGGCGCAGCGTCGCCTCGAAGTCGTACCCGCCGGCGTGCTCGAAGTGGTGCTGCAGGTCCGAGTAGCGCTCGAGCGTCTCCTGGTCGGCATCGCCCAGGCGATGCTCCAGCTCGCGGAGGTCCGCTTCGAGCTCCCGCAGATGCGTGGCCGCGCCGCGCGCGTGCTCGTCGACGGTGCCCGTCGCTTCGGTGAGCAACTCCTGGCGCAGGAAGCCCAGACGCGTGCCCCGTGCGTACGCGACGTTGCCCGCGTCCGGCTCCTCGAGGCCCGCGGCGATGCGCAGCAACGTGGTCTTCCCGGTCCCATTTGGGCCGACCAGGCCGACGCGATCGCCCTGCGCGAGCCGGAACGAGACGTCGTGCAGCAGCTCGCGATCCGCGAAGCGACGGCCGACCGCCTGGACCGAAAGGATGCTCACTGCCCTCTCATGATGACGGCGCGCGCTGGCAGTGCGGGCAGTGGAACGTGCCGCGCCCGCCGACGACCGTCCGCACGATGGCGCGGCCGCACCGCGGGCACGGCGCGCCGGCGCGCCCGTAGACGTTGAACTCGCGCTGCATGCGGCCCGCGTTCCCGCGCGCGTCGACGTAGTCGCGCCGCGACGCGCCGCCGAAGCGAATGCCCTTGCGCAGCACCCAGCGGATCGCCTCGTGGAGCCGCGCGACCTCGGCCGGCCGGAGCGAGGCCGCGGTACGCAGCGGGTGGATGCGCGCGCGCCAGAGCGCCTCGATGTCATAGATGTTCCCGACACCGGCGATCTCGCGCTGGTCCAGGAGCAGCGGCTTGATCGCCGCGCGCGGGCGTCGTTTCAGCATCTCCGCGAGCCAGCGCACGGTGAAGCGGCGCGAGAGGGGCTCGATCCCGAGCGAGCGGTGCAAGGGCGCGCGTGCCACCTTCTTGTCGCGCCCTGTGCGGCGAACGTCGACCAGATCAGCGCGGTCGACGATGGCCATGCGCCCGAACTTCCGCGTGTCGGCAAAGCGCAGGAACGTCCCGTCCTCGAACGAGAGCGCGGCGCGTACGAAGCGGTCGTCCGCGGCGGCGGCCTCGCGGAAGAGCAGCTGGCCGGTCATGCGGAGCGAGACGATGAGCGCCTCGTCGCCCTCGAGCTCTAAAACGACGAACTTGCCGCGCCGGCCCACCGCGGTGATGCGCCGGCCCAGAAGGCGCGCGGCGAAGTGCCTCGCCGGCAGTGGTTCGGTGACGCGGTGCCAGTGCGACACGAAGGCACTGATGCGGCGACCGACGACGAGATCCTGCAGCTGGCGCGCGATGGTCTCGACCTCAGGCAGTTCCGGCAGCGGCCTTCACCTTCATCCGGGTCATCTCGTCCCAATTGGCACCAACTCTGACATCGACAACGAGCGGTACATCGAGCGAGTAGGCGTTCCCCATCTCCTCTGATAAGACGGCTGCGACGTCGTCGACCTCGTCGCGCGGGACCTCCGCAACGAGCTCGTCGTGCACCTGCAGCAGCACACGTGCCGCGAGGTTCGACTGCGCGAGCCTGTCGTACACGCGGCGCATCGCGATCTTCATGATGTCCGCCGCCGTCCCTTGGATCGGCATGTTGATGGCCATGCGCTCGGCCGCGCCGCGGATCGACCGGTTCGTGCTCGTCATGTCGGCGAGGTAGCGGCGGCGCCCGAGCAACGTTTCGACGTAGCCCTGCTCCGCCGCGAACGCCTTTGTCTCGATGACGTAGCGCTGCACCTGCGCGTAGCGCTTGAAGTACGCCTCGATGAACCGCTGCGCCTCCTCGCGCGGCATCTTCATTCGCCACGCGAGTCCGAAGTCGCTCATCCCGTAGATGATCCCGAAGTTGAGCATCTTCGCGACGTCGCGTTGCTCGCGCGTTACTTCGTCCTCGGAGACGCCGAAACCCGCCGCGGCGGTGCGGCGATGAACATCGGCGCCTTCGCGGAAGGCCTTCGTGAGCTCAGGATCGCCGGACACGTGCGCGAGGACCCGCAGCTCGATCTGCGAGTAGTCCGCGGCCACGAGCGTCAGATCCGCACCGCCGGACACGAACGCGCGGCGGATGCGCCGCCCGAGCGGCGTGCGGATCGGGATGTTCTGGAGGTTCGGGTTCTTGCTGGAGAGACGGCCCGTCGCGGCGACGGCCTGATCGAAGGAGGTGTGGACCCGGCGCGTCTCCGGATCGACGAGCGCGCCAAGCCCTTCGGCGTAGGTCGAGCGCAGCTTCTCCACCTCGCGGTACTCGAGGATCGGATCGATCACCGGATGCGCGGCGCGCAGCTCCTCGAGCACGGTCGCATCGGTCGAATAGCCGGTCGCGGTCCGGCGGCCGCGCGGCAGCTTGAGCTCCTCGAAGAGGAGCACACCAAGCTGCTTCGGCGAGTTGATCGGGAACTCGTGACCGACGGCGTCGTATGCCTGCTGCTGGATGCGCGCGACCTCGCGGCCGAACTCCTCCCCCAGCGAACGAAGGTATGGGACGTCGACCGCGATGCCGGCCTCCTCCATCTCCACCAGCACGTCCACGAGCGGCAGCTCGATCTCCTCGAACAGCTTGCGCAGGCCGAGCCGATCGAGGTCCTCGTCGAAGAGCGCGCCGAGGCGCGCGGCCGCGACCGCGCCGGCGCCCGCGCGCGCGATCCGTTCCTCGAGCGTCGCGGCGCGGTTCGGGTCGCGTCGATCGGCCACGGGTAGCACCGGCACCTCGAGCTTGAGCCGCTCGGCGGAGAGCTCCTCGATCGCGTGATAGCGGCGGGCGGCGTTGACGAGATAGGAGGCGAGCATCGTGTCCATGCGCACACCACGCAGGGCGGCGCCCGCACGGCGCAGCGCGAGACGCGCGGTCTTCGCGTCGTGCGCGGTCTTTCGCACGCGCTCGTCCGCGAGCACCTCCGCGATCGGCGCGGGGAGGCCGTTCGACGCCGGCAGGTACCACGCGCGGTCTCCGACGGCGAGGCCGAGGCCGATGAGATCGGGGTGGCGCTTAACCTCGACATCGGCGTGCAACGCCAGCGTCCCCGCGTCGCGCGCGAGCTTCGCGACGTTCGCTGCCTCGCTCGCGCCGAGCAGCGCCGTGTCCACCGGCGCGGCGACCGGCGCGGCCGGCTCGAGACCGAGCGCAAGCTGGCCGGGTCGCGCGGCGACGGGACCGGGTGCCGCGAGATTCGCGTCGGCCGGCGGCAGGCGCGGGACCAGAGAGCGGAACTCCAGGTCTCGGAACAGGTCGAGGACGGCGGCGCGGTCGTAGCCGCGCCACTTCGTGCGGTCGATCTCGAGCTTCACCGGAAGGTCCGTGACGATCGTTGCCATGACGCGGCTCTTGAAGACCTGCTCCCGGTGCGCGGCGAGCGATTCGCGCAACTTGGGCGTGAATCGCGACAGGTCGGCGAAAACCCCCTCGAGGTTGCCGTGCTCTGCGATGAGCTTCGCCGCGGTCTTGTCCCCCACGCCGGGAACCCCGGGGATGTTGTCGGTGGTATCGCCCTTGAGCGCCTTGAAGTCGACCATCTGCGACGGCTTGAGCCCATAGCGCTCGTCGATCTTGGCCTCGTCGTAGACGACCGTGTTCTGGAAACCCATGCGCGTGGTGAAGAGCTTGGTGTTCGGGGTCACCAATTGGAGCGGATCGAGGTCGCCCGAGACGATCATCGTCTCGAGGCCGGCGGCTTCGGCCTGGCGTGCGAGCGCACCGATGACATCATCGGCCTCGTACCCCGGTAGGGAGTAGATCGGCACTCCGAAGCGATCGAGGAGCTCTTTGACGCGCTCGAACTGGGGACGCAACTCGTCGGGCATAGGCTTGCGCGTAGCCTTGTACGTGTCGTCGGCTTCGTGCCTCCACGTCTTGCCGGGCAAGTCAAACGCAGCCGCCAGATGCTGGGGCTTTAACTCCTCGATCGCCTTGAGAAAGATCGACGCGAAGCCGAACGTCGCGTTCGACAACTCCCCTTTTGTCGTTGTCAGCGGTGGGATAGCGAAGAAACCGCGGTATATGAGGGAGTTGGAATCAACAAGAAGAAGACGTTCTCGCATCGACACCTGCCCAATTACACAGGGTAGAGGCATTGACACGCCCGCGTGAATTGTTGATAACGAAAGAATCGGGAAGAACTGGGCGCGGGGCCTCACAAGTAACACAGATCCGCGCGTCGCGCGCTCAGCGCGCGCGCATCTCGGCCTCACGTATCAGCGCCGAACACCCATCGAGGACTGTCATTGGTGGCGCGGACCGCGCGTACAGATCGGCCCGATCCCATGGAGCGCGGACTTCGCCTATGCCGTTGGCCTATTCGCGACCGACGGCTGCATATCGATCCTTGCGAACGGGTACTCGAGCATGAGCTTTAGTTCAAAGGATCGAAATCTCGTCGAGGCCTTCGCTGCCTGCGCCGGTGTCACTGCCAAGATCAGGCAGCGACGCCGAGTCGCATGGGGTAAGGAGTGGGTCGGTTATGAAGTCGGCTTCAGCAGCGTTCGGCTAGCTCGCTGGTTTCAGGAGATTGGCATCGGTCCTCGCAAGAGCCTGACTCTTGGCGCCCTTCGAGTTCCCGACGACTACTTCTTTGACGCCGTGCGCGGCCTGCTCGACGGCGATGGCTCGATAGCGAGATACACGGACTCACGTGGCAGGCACTGTTTCTCCTTGCGTTTCTACTGCGGAAGCGAGACACACCTGCGCTGGCTTCGGCAGGCGCTGAACTCTCGGCTCGGCGTCGATGGATCGCTCGTGGGCACGATTCGGCCGAGAGGCTTGAGTCAGCGACCCATCTTCCAGCTCCAGTACGGACGGCGCGCATCGGAGCAGATCGCCAAATGTATCTACCTACGGCCAGACGCGCCGAGACTCGAGCGGAAGTGGATCCGATGGGCAGCTGAGCTCGAGGCCATCGAGCTTAGGCCGTGCGAAGCCTCCGTTGCAGACCGAGCGCGATGATCGCAGTCACGATGGCGAGCGCGAGCCACAGCCAGGGGCTGGAGAGGACCGACCCGCGACCGACGAGGTCGTGCGTTTGCGTTGTGTCTGAACGCGCGCCGACCTCCGGTGCCTGTGAGACAGCCGCAAAGGCAGCACCCGATGGAGTTGCGGTCGTGGCCTGTTTCGCCGCGTCGGCGGCGTAGGGGGCCGCCGGACTCGTCGCCCCCGCTGGGCCGAGCGCGCTTCGCTGCGTGGCCGGGGGCGCATTCCCCGCGCCACCGACGGCCGGAGCTGCAGGAGCGGCGCTGGCCGCGGGCGCGGCGGCAGTGCCCGCGCTGCTCGCGACGCCACCGACGTTCGCGAGGAGCGCCGTGGCGAGGAACAGGAACACCGAGACGCCCGACGCCAGCGTGGTCAGCGTGCGCAGCGGCGCGAGCCACGCCGGGGGCGCGGCCACGCGCGGAACGAGGCGACGGCTCGGCACGGGATCGGGCAGCGAGCGGATCAGGCTCGCGGTGGCCCGCAGCTCGCCCAGCCGCGCGCGGCAGTCGGTGCAGGAGCCGAGATGGCCCTCGACCGCGACCCGCTCGGGCTCGCCAAGGGCGCCGTCGAGGTAGGCCGAGAGCTGGGCGCGCGGATGATCGGAGCTGTTCATCACTCTTCCCTTCTGACGACGGCGGCGCCCGATGGTTCCCTCATCCGCCCGATCCCCTCCAACCCCGCGAGATAAGGGTGTTCCGCACGGACACACGGGCGCGGTGGATACGCGACTTGACCGTCCCGATCTCGGCGTTGGTCATGATCGCGATCTCCTCGTAGGCGAAGCCTTCGACGTCCCGCAGGAGGAGCGCGGCGCGCTGCTCCTCGGGCACGAGCTCGAGCGCCTCCTCGACGACGACGAGCGCCTCCCGGCCAGACGCGATCTCGGCCAGGTCAGGTCCGGGCGCGGCCGGTTCAGCCCAGGTGATTTCCTCATCGACCGCTGGCTCGAGCGGCAGCTCCATTCGACGCTTGCGCGACCGGATCCGGTCGAGCGCGCGGTTCGTGACGATGCGGAAGAGCCAGGCCCGGAACGACGTGCCCTCGAACGACCGGATCGACTTCCATGCCGATAGGAACGCGTCCTGCACCACGTCCTCGGCATCGGGCCCGGGTCCGACCATTCGCGCCGCATGGCGGTAGAGCGCTCGCTCCTCTCGTCGGGCCAGGTCCTCAAAGGCACGACCGTCTCCCGCGCGCGCGCGCTCGATGAGCGCGACAAGCTCCGCATCAGCGCTCGATGTCATACGTGCTTGCGCGTCATCGATTAATCTCGGCGGCCTTGGAACAGCGGAAACGGGTCGTCGTCATCGGCGAGGACGACGAGCCGATCGCGCGCCTGCTGCACGATGCCATCAACGACGAGCCAGCCTACCAAGCGGTCATCGTCCCGGACGGCGCCCTCGTCCTGGAGACCGTTCGCCAGGTACACGCCGATCTGCTCATCCTCGACGTCATGATGCCCGGATTGAGCGGCATCGAGGTCTTCGACCGCGTGCGCGCGGAGAAGGAGATCCGCGACATGCCGGTGCTGTTCGTGACCACGGCGAGCCTCGACTTCGAGCGGCAGTTCAAGGACCGCAAGATCGCCGACGTGATCGCGAAGCCGTTCGACCTCAACCAGCTCCTGGCGAAGGTGCGCAAGCTCTGCCCGCCCTGAGCCCCGCTGCCTCCCGCCGCTACGACGCCATGGCCACGCTCGCCGCTAAGACCGCGGTCGAGGTCGGCGACGCCATCGTCACCACCGAGATCGCCGTGGTCACCCGCAAGCAGGGACGCGCGAACTTCGCGACGGCCGCGGACCACGCCGCGGAACGCGCGATCGTCGCGCGTCTCACCGCGGGCTATCCCGACATCCCGGTGCTGGCCGAGGAGAGCGCGACAAAGGCGCTGCGGAAGGCCGAGCGCCTGTGGGTCGTCGATCCGATCGACGGCACGCTGAACTTCAGCCGCGGCATCCCCTTCTACGCCGTGGTCATCGCGTACGTCGAGGACGGGCGATCGCGCGCCGCGGCGGTGCACTCGCCGCGCACGCGCGAGACGTTCATCGCCTCGGAAGGCGCGGGTGCGACGCTCGGGCGCTCGCGCATCCAGGTCTCGGACACGCGACGTTTGTCGCAGGCGCTTGCCACCGCAAGCCTCTCGTACCGCGTGCTGAAGAGCAGCAAGCCGAAGATGCTCACGCTCGCCGCCGCCTGCGCGGGAATGCGCGACGTCGGCTCCGCCGCGCTCGGCATCACCTATGTCGCCGACGGACGGTTCGACGTCTTCGCGCACCAGTACCTCTCGCCGTGGGACATCGCCGCGCCGGGCCTCATCGCACGCGAGGCCGGCGCGAAGGTGCTCTCGCTGAAGACCGGAGAAGACGCGAGCTGGGATGAGGCGCAGGTGATCATCGCGAATCCGATGCTCGCGAAAGCCGCGTATCGCCTGCTAGCGAGAGGCTAGTTCGGTGCCGGAGGAGGGATTCGAACCCTCACGGGCTTGCGCCCACGGGATTTTGAGACCCGAATGTCTACCGGTTTCATCACTCCGGCGATCTGTCCAAATTCTAGTTGGCCTGCCCCGGACTCGGAAGTCATTCCATGTCGACCACTTGCGATCGAGTCGCGGCGCTCCATCAACCGCGTAGAGCGTTTCAAGCAACGTGATCGACTCGTGTTTCGAGTACTGGAGGACGTGCACGCGCGCGAGACCACTGCCGCGGTTGGTATAGATCCAGCCCACGATCCCGAGCCGCGCCAAGAGTTCGGCACGAAGCCAATCGAGGTGGCGCGGGCTCGCACAGTGAAAGCGAACGCGTAACTGCTGGTACCGGTGCAGCGGATAACGGCGCGGATTCGGCGTTACCTCCTGAACAAGCACGCTTCCGTCGCCGTCAAGCAAACCGCGAACGAGGTCGAAGAAGAACTCGGAAGGCACCGCGACGGCACCGAGCGTCAGACTCTTTCGTGATGTGACCCCAATCGACTCGAGCCAGTCATAGAAGCGCACGTCACCCATTTGGATGCGCTGCAGCCCTGCGTTCGGTCTAATCGGGGCTGCGGCGCCGAGACAACTCCGGAGCGTTTCGACCAACTCGCGGTCCTTTGATTTGAAAGCAACGGTGTCTCCGCCCGTCAAGCCACCATCGGTGGCGAGGAGGCCGAGGGCGTAGGCGAGCGCCGCCGACCACTCACCATCGAGTCCTGGGATTCGAATACGCGGCCAACGTCTGCGATAGCCCGTTGAGTTCTTACGCCGTCTCTCTGTGATAGAACACATGTTCACATATCGTGACCACGAGAGTCAATG
>WNFB01006678.1_pt1 | contig 10355 bp, 13 predicted proteins | sample 5400501 | NCBI WGS metagenome assembly WNFB01 (sample SAMN13153341, study PRJNA577476) | soil metagenome | isolation source: 200 cm saprolite under Douglas fir tree site 2 hole 1 | place: USA:California | collected 2015-04-18 | reverse complement strand
CTTGCCTAACGTGGCGCCCGCGGCCTTGGCGCCAGATCCGAGCGCAACTGCCTCGACGTCACCGAGCTCGCGGGCCAGCGCCATTAGCTCGAGCGTTGTCGACTGCAGCTTGCCCTGCATCAGTTCGGCGTAGACAAAAACCTTCGTCATTCTCTAGAGGGCCTTGGCCTCGGCAAGGACCTGGAGTATCCGGTCCACAGCCGTGCCGTCGTATTCGATGACCACACCGGCTGGGCGGGCTTCGGCCTGGGCGACGCCCTCTATCGTCTCGGCGCCCTTGCCCCGGTCGACGCCCAGGTCGCTCAGGCCGAGCTGCTTTATCTCCTTTGAGCGCGCGGCCATGATGCCCTTCAGCGACGCATAGCGCGGCTCAGCGATGCCCGCTGTCACCGTGACCAGGGTCGGAGTCTCGGCCTCGACCACCATGTGACCGTCCGCCGTCTGGCGGTGCACCTTGACGGTGGTGCCGTCGATCTCGATCTTCTTGGCGAAGGTCAGCTGGGGCAGGTCCAGCAGCTCCGCGAGCATAGGCGGCACCATGCCGGTGCTGCCGTCGAACGACTCGGTGCCGCAGATCAAAAGGTCGGGTGCCTCGGGCTTGATCGCCGCCGCCAGAGCGCGTGCGGTGAGCAGCGCGTCCGCGCCAGAAAGCTGCTCGTCGCAGATCAGCACAGCCCGGTCGGCGCCCATTGAAAGGCCCTTGCGTATGGCGTCTCGGGCACGCTCCGGACCCATGGAGACCAGGACGACCTCGCCGCCGTGGGCCTCCTTCAGCCGCAGTCCCTCTTCGATGCCGCACTCGTCGCCGGGGTCGAGAACGACCTCCTTGTCGCGGGCAAGCGTGTTGTCAGCTTCGAGGACGTGAGCGGAGTTGGGGTCAGGAACCTGCTTGACGGTGACGACGATCTTCACAACAAAGCCTCCAGTGGGGAGAAGGAGAGCTCGCCGCAGGGCGCGCTGGCGGCGCGCGCGCGGGGCGTGGCCTCAAACAATTCGATTCAATTATCGCCGCGACGCAGATCGCGATGAAAGCGCTGATAGTCCTCCGGAGTGTTGAGACTGCGCAGCTGCTCCACGTCGAATCCCTCCAACCAGGTGACGTTAAGGTGCGAGAGCACGTCCGACGCCATGAGGTTGCCGGCGTCGAGCGCGGTCGTGATCGCGGGCAGCGCCGATTTGCCGTAGGCGGCGCAAACGGGCTCGGGACGGCCGGCGATGCGCGGAACCGCCGCATCACAGGTGCGAGCTGACGCCACCGCCATCTCGGCGATCTCGCGCGTCACAAAAGGCATGTCGCAAGCGACCGCAAACGCAATGTTGGTTCGGGCCGCGCTCAGGCCCGCCTCGATTCCGGACAGCGGCCCCGCTGCCGGCTTGCGATCGAAGACGACGCGGTAAGGAACCAGAGTCTCGAGCTGCTCGGGCGCGGCAAACGACACCATCACGTCCGAAAACGCCGGAGCGAGACGGTGCACCAGCCACTCCAGCAAGGTCGTGTCCCCCACCTCGAGCCAGGCCTTGGAGCGACCCATCCGCCGGCTTTCGCCTCCGGCCAGTACGAGCAGTGTGGCCTGCATCGCGACTATCATCGCCGCTGCTAAGTGCGGGCAATCGACTTCCACGTTCACCTGCCGACGCCGGAGTGGCTGGACGTGTCGATGAAGGGCTACATCGATGCGGCCGAGGCTTACTTCCGATCCAAGGTCGTGCGCCGCTCGCTCGAACAGCTGGCCGGCGACTACGAAGAACTCGACGTCGTCGCGGTGCTGCTCGCCTGGGACGCAGAGACTGCCACCGGCCGGCCGCGGGTTGCCAACGAGCTGGTGGCGGACGCCTGCCGCGACCACCCCAACGCGTTCATCGGCTTTGGCAGCGTGGACCCCCTCAAAGGCGACCGCGCGGTGGCCGAGCTCGACAGGATCGACGGCCTAGGCCTGAAGGGCGTCAAGCTGCATCCATCGCTGCAGGCCTTCGCGCCAGACGACGAGCGGCACTGGCCCCTGTACGAGCGCTGCCAAGAGCTTGGCCTCATCGTTCTGTTCCACACCGGCACCAGCGGCGTCGGCGCCGGCCAGCCGGGCGGGCAGGGCATCCGCCTCGACTACGCGCGCCCGATCCGGCTCGACGCGGTGGCTGCCTCATTCCCAAGCTTGAACGTGATCGCCGCCCACTTCGGATTCCCCTGGCACGCGGAGCTGCTGTCGATGGCGCTCCACAAGACCAACATCTACATCGACATCTCGGGCTGGGCGCCGCGCTACATCCCGACCGAGGTGATCCGCGAGCTCGGGGGGCGGCTTCAGAACCAATTCGTTTTCGGCAGCGACTATCCGTTCATCCAGCCCCGGCGCTGCCTGGACGAGCTCGCGACTCTCGACATCCCTGCGGCCGCGCTGCAGAAGGTGCTGGTCGGCAACGGCAAGCGGCTGCTGCGCCTTCCGTAACCGGCAACTTTAGACCCGCCCGACTTCTCAATGGTAGGTTGGATGTAAACCTATACTTGACAAGACGCGATCAGGGTTTATGTTGCAGCGCATGGTGGCGGCGTCCACCGGCGCGCTCGAAGTGCGGACCGTTGAGGTCCGGCGAAGAACACTGCTCGTGGAGTCGGATGACCTCCTCGACAAGGTGGAGAGGCTGCGACTCGAGGACCGGCGCGATGTGCCTCGCTCGCTGAGCGAGGCGATCCGCTGCCTGCAGAACCGCCTGGGCCGGCCGGATCCACCAATTCCGCCGGCCACCCTGCACGCTGCTCACGATCTCGTCTTCGCTGTGCAGCAGCGATTGATGGCGGCCAATCCCAACAATCCGCAGCCCAATCGCCACGTTGGGCGGCCGGGCGGCCAGCCCGTGGTGACGGTGGTCAGGGATGAGTGGCTGTGGAAGCTTCTTACCCTTCCGCCTCCGGCGCCCGCGGCCGCGGAGACCGAGTGGCTCGAACTCGTGGAGTGCACGGTGGAACGGGCCTGGGACCGCTGGTGTTACGCGCAGCAGCAGGCTGTACGCGCCGCGCGGGAGCACTTCAAGCCGCAGGTCGCAGTGGCCGTAGCGCGGACGGCGTGGAGCAACTACTGGGAGCTGCACCAAGAGGCTGAACTGATCAAGCAGCGCCTGGGCGCCCGCCCCGCTTCGACGCCAGCAGTAACCGCCGCAGCTCGTCCTCCCTGAGCTGCACCGCCGACGACCGCACCCGATCCGCAAGCAGCTCGAGGAAGACACCCAGCCGCTCGTCGTCCAGGCGCACGGCCGCTTCGATGATCTTGGCCGCCCCCGCCTCTTGGCCGGGCTCGAGCAGCTCCGCCAGCCTCCTGGCGAAGTCCGGGGGCAGGGGATTCATCGGGGCGAGTGTAGGGGTGCTACTAGAATCCAAGAGCCATGCAGCCGGTGGTGATTGGCGACGTGATGTGGGAGCCGAGTGCTGACGTGCTCGCGAAGAGCCGCCTCAAGCGATTCATGGACGTGCACGGGATCTCGAGTTTCCACGATCTGCTGAAGCGTGCGGATGAAGACATCGAATGGTTCTGGGACGCGGCGATCAAGGACATCGACATCGCCTTCTACCGCCATTACGACAAAGTCGTCGACCTTGCGCAGGGCAAGCCCTGGGCGAAGTGGTGGGTCGGCGCACGCATGAACATCATCCAGAGCTGCCTCGACCGCCATCGCGACCGCGAGTTCCACGACAAGGTGGCGCTGATCTGGGAGGGTGAGCCAGGCGACGTGCGCAAGCTCACGTATGGCGAGCTCGACCAGGACGTCTGCCGCCTTGCCGGCGCGCTGCGCCGAATGGGAGTCCGCCAGGGTGACCGCGTCGGCATCTTCATGCCGATGTGCCCGGAGGTGGCGATCTCTGTGCTCGCCGTGGCCAAGATCGGTGCGGTCATCATTCCGATCTTCTCGGGCTATGGGGCCGATGCGATCGCGACCCGGCTCAAGGATGCCGAGGCGAAAGTGCTCATATGCGCCGATGGGTTCTACCGCCGGGGCCACGTGGTGTCGATGAAGGAGACCGCCGACCTCGCCCTGGTCACATGCCCGACCGTCACCAAGGTCATCGTGCACCGCCGGGTCGTGAGGGAGATCCCCTGGACGCATGGCCGCGACAACGTCTGGGAGGTCTTGCTCGAAGACGAGCGTGACCACGCAGCCACCCACGAACTCGATCCCGAGGATCCGTTGATGATCATCTACACCTCAGGCACGACCGGACGCCCCAAGGGCACCGTTCACGTCCATGGCGGCTTCCCGGTGAAGGCGGCGCAGGACATGGCTCATGGCTTTGACATTGGCGCCGAGGACACCGTCTTCTGGTACACCGACATCGGCTGGATCATGGGCACCTGGCTCATCTTCGGGTCGCTTGCCCTGGGGGCCACCATGGTGCTGTACGAGGGCACCCCGGACTACCCGGCGCCGGACCGCCTGTGGCGGATGGTCGCCGACCACAAGGTCACAGTGATCGGGGTCTCCCCCACCCTCGTGCGCGGGCTGATGACGCACGGCGACGACCCACCCGCCCGGCACGACCTTTCGAGCTTGCGCGTGCTGGGCGGCACCGGCGAACCCTGGAACCCCGAACCGTTCCACTGGTTCTTCGAGCGCATCGGTGGCGGGCGAATCCCGATCATCAACTACACGGGAGGCACTGAGATCGCTGGAGGCATCCTGTGCGGCAATGTGATCACGCGCCTGCGGCCGTGCTCGTTCGCCGGCCCACTGCCCGGGATGGCGGCGGACGTGGTCGACGTCGAGGGCAACTCGGTGCGGGGCGAGGTCGGCGAGCTAGTGATCCGCAACCCCTGGCCGGGCATGACCCGTGGCTTTTGGGGCGACCGGCAGCGCTACCTCGACACCTACTGGAGCCGCTTCGACGGCGTCTGGGTCCATGGCGACTGGGCGTACGTCGACCCGGAGGACGGCCTGTGGTACGTGCTCGGCCGCTCGGACGACACCATCAAGGTCGCCGGCAAGCGGTTGGGCCCGGCCGAGGTGGAGTCGGTGCTGGTCGGCCACGCGGCGGTGGCTGAGGCGGCGGCGATCGGCGTGCCCGACGAGCTCAAGGGCGAGGCCCTGGTCTGCTTCGTGATCCTTCGACCCGGCCAGGCCAAGAGCGATGAACTCGTGGCTGAGCTGAAGGACCTGGTCGCGGCCGCGATGGGCAAGCCGCTGCGACCCAAGGACATCCACGTCGTCGTCGACCTGCCACGGACGCGGAACGCCAAGATCCTGCGCCGGGTGGTCCGCTCCGTATACACCGGCAAGGATCCTGGGGACCTTTCCTCGCTCGAAAACCCAAGCGCGCTCGCAGCCATCGGCGCCACCCGTTCCTGAGCCAGTGCTCAGAAGTTCAGGACGCGGTCGGCCTCCATCGTCAGCCGCACCAGGTCGGGCGGTGTGATGAACGTCGCATTCGCGGGCAGTGTCTCCGCAGAGACCCCACGGGCCTCAGCACAGCCTTTTCAAACGTAGAACCGGATCTTCTGGGACAAGCACTTGTCCATCAGCTCGCGCAGCGGCGGTATGCCTACGCCACGCACGCCCGCGATCACGTCGGGCTTGATGAGGTCGGCAGCGTCGCCGGCAAAGGCGACCGCGCACTCGACGCTCGCCGGTCCGGCACCGTTGGCCGCGATGTGAAATGGAATGCTCGCGCGCGTGGGGTCGTCTGCACCGGTGGCCGCGACGATGAGCAGACCAGACACAGACCTCAGTATGGCGTGTCGGTGGGCATTAGAAAGCCGCAACGTTTGAGCCACCACCAGCACCCGGCGCCCTGATGTGAAACTCACGCGCGCCGACTGGGTCCACCTTCTGCTGCTCTGGCTGGGCGGCATCGACCTCCGCATCACGATGCTCGCGGTGCCGCCGCTCATACCGCTCATCCATCACGACCTCCGCCTCGATGAGAAGGGGGTGGGAGCGCTCGTATCGCTGCCCGTGCTGCTGCTCGCGGCGGCCGCCGTCCCCGGCTCGCTGCTGATCGCCAAGCTTGGCGTGCGCCGCGCCCTCGCGGCCGGCCTGGCGTTGGTCGCCGTCTTTGGGGCGGCGCGCGGGCTGGGGCCAAGCGTCCCGATGATGTTCTCGGCGACCTTCGTGATGGGCGTCGGCGTGGCAGTCAGCCAGCCGGCCTTCCCTTCCCTGGTTCGCGATTGGTTTCCACGCCGGATTGCACTGGCGACCGCGGTGTTCAGCAACGGCATATTGATTGGGGAGACTCTGCCCACGGCTCTGACGAGTCCCGCAGGCGCTCTCCCATTGGCGCACGGAGACTGGCGTTGGGCACTCGCCCTCTGGTCGGTGGTGGTCGCGCTGACCGCGGTCGCGATCGCGGTGGCAGCGCCAGCGGGCGGCAAGAGACACGCCGTCCCCACCCGTTGGTGGCCGACCTGGCTGGAGGGCCAAACCGTGCGGATCGGTGTCGTCATGGGCATGGCGTCAGCGGTCTACTTCGCCACCAATGCCTACATACCCGACTTCCTCGACCAGACCGGCCGCCACCAGCTGATCTCCCCCACCCTTGCGCTTCTCAATGCCGGCCAGCTGCTGACGGCCCCTGCGGTGGCGCTTTGGCCTCGTGCCCTCAGCGGACGGATCGGGTTCTTGGGCTCGGCAGCGCTCATGGCCATGTGCCAGATCGGGATCATCGTCACGCCAGGTGCAGCTGTGATCGCCTGGGCGCCCATCCTCGGTTTCGCGGCGGCTCTCGCATTCATCGTGGCACTCACGATGCCTACCAGGATCGCCGCCGCGGGGGACGTGCATCGCATGAGTGCGGCAGTCTTCACACTGCAGTACGCGACGGGCTTTGTCGTGCCGCTGATCGCCGGGGCGCTGTGGGACGCCAGCAGCTTGGCCGTGCTGGCCTTCGTGCCTGGGATTGCCGCCGCCGCACTGATGGGTTGGCTTGCGCTTCCCCTGCGGGTGGCTTCCGCTTAGCGGCCTACGGGAGGGACTTGATCAGGCGGTCGTATTCGGCCTCGGGGAACGCACGCATCGTCTCCGTGGAAACGTTGCCCTGCGACCCGGTGATGAGGGCGAACTTGGCCGCGGTCTCGTCGTCGGGAGCCTCGATCACCGCGACCAGGTCGAAGCGACCGAGCGTCAGGTACGTGTTGACGAGCTTGCCGCCCAGGCCGGCGATGGCCTTGGCCGCCGCCCGGCGCCGTTTGGGGCTGTCCTTGATGGCGGTCACACCCTGGTGTGTGTAGCGGAGCAGGGAGATGTAGGTCGGCATGGCGGCGCCCTCCTGAACCCGAACTGACACCCTCGCGGACGATGCTATCTCGCCCGCCCCCTTTCCTGTGGCTTACGGTAGAGCGTGCTTTGCGGAGCGTTCTGAAATGAGACTGCCTCGCTGATGGCAGCGGCGGTGTTGATCTTCGACGGGGATTGCGCGGTGTGCACCACTTGCGCCAACTGGGCGCGGCGCCACGTGAACGGGTCCGTGGAGATCGCTCCCTGGCAGCGCCTCGATCTGAAGGCGTACGGCCTGAAGCCGGAAGATACAAAGGCGGCGGTCTGGTGGATAAGCCCCGCGGGTCGGCGATTTCGTGGCCACCGAGCGGTGGGCCAGACGCTCCACGAGTCGGGCGGGTGGTGGAAGCTGCCGGGTTGGTTCTGTCTCGTCCCTCCCTTTTCCTGGGGGGCGTTCCTCGTCTATCTATTGGTCGCACGGTTCCGCCATCGTCTGCCGGGGGCCACCCCCGAATGCCGGATCCCACCGCCACAGTGACACGGGGTCGCAGGGCCTCACTATTTGGTGGTACGCATCATTGAATGCGTCAGACCTGACTGGAGGAGAACATGCCCGCTACCGATGAAGACGTGGTTCGGCTCCGCGCGGCCTATGACGCTATGCGCTCCGGCGATGTCACTCGACTGGCCCACTTGATGGACGAGAAGATCCGCTGGATCGGTGACGCCACCCTAGGCGACCCACCGCCCGAGTGCAACGGCCGCGAGGAAGCGTCGGCCGTGCTCGATCGCGCTATCAAGCGGATGCCGGCCAGGGATATGGAGAGCGTTGCCATCGCCGGCGACCGGATCCTTGCCGTTGCCCATTGGCACGAGGGCCAGGGTCCACCCGGCGTCGACAGGGTTTACAACCTGCTCACGATGCGAGAAGGACGAATCGTGAAGATGGAGGATTTCTTCGACAGGGCTGCCGCCGAACGCGCCTTTTCTGCAATCGAATCGGGGTAGACGGTGGCGCCAGCTCGGCCTGGCCTGCAGGTCCGTCTCGCCCGAGACGCCTTCCTCTTCGTGGGGTTGATGGGCCTAGTTGTCGAATTCGCCTGCCGGATCGCGAGCGACCTCGGGCCACGACAGGGGAGTCGTGTGTAGTGCGGCGGGTGTAGTGTGTATAATCGCTCTCATGGCAACGCATGTCAGAAAGAACATCACCCTTCCTCGCTCTCTTGACGAACGGCTTCGCAAGGCAGCCCGCAAACGAGGCACCACTCAGAGTGGGCTAATCGTGCATCTCGTGGAAACGGGCTTGGCCGCAGAGGCCAGTCAGATCGACCGGCTACGCGGCTTCGTTGGTGTCATCCAGGGACCGCCGGACCTGTCCGAAACCATTGACGAGACGGTGTACGGCGGCTGAGCTCGCTTTCGGACACCGGGCTTTTGATTGCCGCCCTCAACCGTGGTGATCGGCACCATCGCTGGGCGGTCAATGTCCTCGAAGCCCAGCGAAAGCTTCGGGCACCAATCGTGGTCCCAGAAGTCGTCGCGGGAGAGGCCTATACCAAGCTTCGATACGACCGCCGTGTCAGTGGCCGTCGCGATGCCCGGCCTGCGCTGGCAGTCTTCGCTCTGCTCGCCGCAAACTCAGAACTTTTCGAGATACGAAGCATGCCCAGTGAGTCTCATAGGCGCTCCGTTGAGCTGCTGGCACAATATGTTGACCAGACTTTCTCATGGGTGGACGCGATCGTTCTCCTAAGCGCCGATGACGATCGCGGGGTGGAGAGTCTCTGGACGGTCGACTCGACTCTTACCGCCTACCGGTTTTCTCACCAGGTTGTTGTATCAAGTCCCGGCAACTAGAACCGCATTGACGTCCGGAACAACAAAGCGTGTGGGGTTCGGATTCCGGAGCGTTCCCGCCAACCAGATGTGTCGCCCTGCCCGGGTCGCGGCGTTCATCTGCCTTCCTATTTGCGGGGTCCTTCGGCGCAACCGGTCTTCCCGGCGGCGCCCCCAGTGAGGCGTGTGGCACGGCCCTGGGGAGGCGAACAGCGCCCTAGCTGTCGGCTGGCTTGTTAGACCTCCGCGAATACCTCGAACCGTTCGCTGCGGACCGGCGAGCGTTGCGGCTCGGTGCGCCCGGCCTTCTCCCGCAGATGCTTGATCGAGGCCATCACTCCGGGCATGGCGGCAGCGGCGGCGTCCGGGTTGTCCCAGAGCGTCACCGAGAGCCTCTTCCCGGCTCCTCGATCAACCAGCCAGTAGGCAGCGCGTACGCCAGTGGCTCCGCGAATTGAGGGCACCACCTCCTCACGCACATGCCGCATGCCCTCCTCCAGCTGCTCGCCGCTCTCCTCGAAGGTGGCGATCGTGACGATCATCTTCCCGTCCTCCTCGATTGGTTGTGGGCTCGAAAGGTAATGGTCCTAGCCATCGCCTTCAAACTCGCCAAGAACTCCGGCCAGGCTTAGTGGAAGACGAACGGCCGCACGCACAAGCTCTACTACTTAGCGGTCTTTCGACAGTTCGCGGTGAAGTACCGCGAGATCGCCCAGGTCGAGTACCGGGAAGCGCTCGGCCGGGTCTTCGTCTGCCGCGTTAGAAGAAGAAGGTGTGGAGCGGGAGACGGGACCCTCGGCTCCAAGTACCAAGCAGGCGGTCGAATTCAGTAACCGGCTCGGATGAGCGGCAGGGAGCTGCGGCTGCCCCGCTCTACAATCGCCTGACCATCCTTTGCATCCGGGACGTGGGATGAGGAGGCGTATTGATGGTTGGGCGAACCCAAGGGGAGCGAGGCCGATCCAAAGAGCAAGCTAACAAGGATCTGGTCAGGCGCTATCACGATGCCTTGGACCGGGGAGCATCAGACGAGGCGGCACAGATGTGGGCTCCCGATGCTGTTAATCACGCGTCGGGACGATACGGATCGCAGCAGCCGCGTGGTCGGGATGCTGTCAGGAGGGTCTTCGAGGCCCTTCGGACTGCCTTTCCCGACCGCCGCTGGCTGATTGATGACCTCATCGCGAAAGACGACTTCGTCGTCTGCCGAGTAACTGTCAGCGGCACGTTTGGGGTCAGACCGCACCGTCCGCCGGATCCTTTGCCAAACGGTTGGGTCGGTGTTGAGAGCACGGCACTGATCCCGCCGTCGGCCGCGGGAAAGC
>WNFB01006675.1_pt1 | contig 10357 bp, 10 predicted proteins | sample 5400501 | NCBI WGS metagenome assembly WNFB01 (sample SAMN13153341, study PRJNA577476) | soil metagenome | isolation source: 200 cm saprolite under Douglas fir tree site 2 hole 1 | place: USA:California | collected 2015-04-18 | reverse complement strand
GGGCGATGTCGACCCGCGAGGCGAAGTTCATGACGCTGGTCTGGAACATCAGCTCGTCGTCGGGCTCGGGCTCGATCAGCACGATGTCCACGCCCGGGTAGCGCTGCTCCCACTGCCGCGCGAGCTCGTGCAGCCGCTGGTAGGCCAGGAGCTTGAACGACTGGTAGCCGATCTGGGGGAAGCCCATGTCGGATACCCGCCGCACACGCGAGCCGAACAGCGTCGGCACCTTCTTCTTGAAGTCGTTGACGAACGGGACAAGCGGGTTGACCACGACGACGAACTTCGCCCCGGCCTCGACCGCGATGTCGATGTTGGTGGTGGAGACGATCCCACCGTCCACCAACTCGCGGTCCTTGACCTCGACGGGCTTGTAGACCATCGGCAGGGCGGCGGAGGCGCTCACAGCGGTCGAGATCGGCACGTCGTCCCAGTCGTTCGCGCCGAAGACGATCCGCTCGCAGGTGTCGAGGTCGGTGGCCGCCAGGTAGAGCTCGTTCTCGAGCAGGCGGAAGTCGTTGGTGCGGTCGGGGTCCGAGAGGACGGTGCGCATGTAGCGCTCGATGCCCGCGCTCGAGTAGGCGCCCGACGGCAGCACCTCGGCCAGCCCGAGGACCACGTCCATGGCGGAGAGCTGTCCCAGCTGGCCCGCGAACGAGCGCGCAAGGCCGAGCGTGCGGAAGGGCAGCTTCACCGCGCTCGCGGCGAACTCGAGCACGTTCGGACGGAGCAGCTGGCCGACGTCGACGTCGCGGAAGGCGGTCGGCACCTGCCGGTTGACCACCCGCATCATCTCCTCGGGGGTGATCCCGTTGGCGGTCAGCGCCGCGACGAACGCTCCGGCGCTCGTCCCGACGTAGACGTCGAACTGGTTGACGGTCCGGTTGACGGACAGGAGGTCGAGCGCACGCAGCGCGCCGATCTCGTACACCCCGCCGGTGAACCCGCCCCCGCCGAGCACCAGTGCCGTCTTGGAGCGTTGACGGGCCCGGCCCGACCGTCTGGGAGCCGCCTTGCCCCGCGTCGTGCCTTGGGCCTCGAGCTTGACGACCTTGCCCATGACGAACAGACATTCTAGGCCGCGCGTGTGTCGGATGACGCAGGCGTCACCCAGCGGCAGGCGCCGCGGTTCGCCGGGCCGAACAGAAACCTGCTTGGCTTCCGTGTGTTTGCAGGCAAAGATGCGTGCAGCCCGCCTCTTCGCGCCGCTGGCGACCCTGCTCGTGGCGATCGCCACGAATGCGCCGTCCGCCTCGGCCGATGCCGCGCTGCGCTCGGCGCTCGGCGGTCAGCTCGCGCCGGCCGGATCGCGCGCCGGCGCCCACGTCGTCGACCTCGCCACCGGCCGGGTGCTGTTCAGCCGGCGCGCCGACCGCGCGCTGACCCCCGCCTCCAACGAGAAGATCTACACGACCGGCAGTGCACTGCTGCGCTTCGGGCCGGGCGGGCGCCTGCGCACGGCGGCCCTCGCCACCGTCCCGCTCGACGCGTCCGGCACGCTGACCGGGCTCCTCTACCTGCGGGGCGGCGGCGACCCGACCTTCGGCAGCGCGTCCTACGCCGCGAGCAACTACGGCACGGGTGCCACGGTCGAGGACCTGGCCCGCGGTCTCTACAACGCCGGGCTACGCAGCGTCCAGGGCTCGGTCGTCGGCGACGAGAACTTCTTCGACCGCCTGCGCGGCACGGCGCCCTACGGCTTCCGGCGTGCCGGCGACATCGAGGGAGTGCTGAGCGGGCTGTCTTTCAACCGCGGCTTCACCGGTGGCGACTTCCAGGCCGACCCCGCGCTGTTCGCGGCCCAGCGTCTCACCTCCGCGCTGCGCAGCCTCGGCGTGCAGGTGGCGGTCCCGGCGCGAACGTCCGGCACCCCTGCCGGGGCGCGCGAGCTCGCGCACGTGGACTCGCCGACGATGGCCACGCTCGCGCGGCTGACCAACCGGCCCTCGGACAACTACTTCGCCGAGACCCTGATCAAGGACCTCGGCGCCCGCTTCGGCGGCACCGGCTCGACGGCGGCCGGCGCACGCGTGGTGAAGGCGGCGCTCGCGCGCTTCGGCGTGCGCCCCACGGTCGTCGACGGGTCCGGCCTGTCCTATGCCGACCGCACGACCCCGCGCCAGGTGGTGACCTTCCTGGCCGGGCTGCGGCGCGGCGCGGCGGGCAGCGCCTTCGACGGTTCGCTGGCCGGCGCCTGCCGCAGCGGCACGCTGGGCGGGCGCATGTGCGGCACCGCCGCGTCGGGCAACTGCCGCGGCAAGACCGGGACGCTGACGGCCGTGTCCGCGCTCTCGGGGTACTGCCGCGCCGCCAACGGCCATACGATCGCCTTCTCGATCCTGATGAACGGCGTCGACGTCGGGCGCGCGCGCTTCCGCCAGGACAACATGGCCGCGGCGATCGCGCGGTCGCGCGGGTAGCGGCTCGGAACGGCGGACATCAAATCGCAACCGGTTGCGCTTGTAACTAACCCCCGTCGAGCAGCCCGCGCAGCCCGGGCTCGTCGACCACCTCGACGCCCAGCCGCTCGGCCTTCGCGAGCTTCGTACCCGGCGAGTCGCCGGCGACCAGGTAGTCGGTCTTCTTCGACACCGACGACGTCACGCGCCCGCCGGCGGCGAGGATGCGCTGCGTCGCCTCCTCGCGGGTCCAGTCGGGAAGCGTTCCGGTCAGGACGAACGTCCTGCCCGACAGCGGGCCCTCGCCGGGCGGCGGACCCTCCTCCTCCATCTTCAGGCCCTCGCGGGCTAGGTCGTCGATCAGGTCTCCCACCTGCGGATCGGCGAGCTGGTCGTGGATGAGCTGCGCGACGATCGGGCCCACACCCGGCGTCTCGGCGATCTGCTCCGGCATCGCGGCCCGCAGCGCGTCCATCGAGCGAAACTGCTGGGCGAGGCTGCGGGCGGTGACGAACCCGATCCCCTCGAGCCCCAGCGCGGCCAGCACGACCGCGAACGGGCGCTCGCGCGATGCGCCGATCGACGCGATCAGGTTGTGCGCCGAGACCTCGCCGAAGCCTTCGAGCTCCATCAGCTGCTCGGGCGTCAGGCGGTAGAAGTCGGCGGCCGTCCGCACCAGCTCGGCGCGCTGGAGCTGCGAGATCTGCTTCTCGCCGAGGCCGTCGATGTCGATCGCCCAGTGCTTGAGGAGCTGCCACCGGCGCCCGGGGCAGTCGCGGTTGGGGCACTTCGTGAACACCCCGTCGCCCTTGACCGTCGGGGTGTTGCAGATCGGGCAACGCTTGGGCGGCTTGGGCACCGGCGCGCGGTCCTTGCGCTCGGCCTCGTGCGGCGCGGGCGAAAGGACCTGCGGGATGACATCGCCGGCGCGCAGCACGATGACCTGGTCGCCGGGGCGCACGTCCTTGCGCGCGAGGTCCTCCTCGTTGTGCAGCGTCGCGAGCTTGACCGTCACGCCGGCGACGTGGACCGGCTCGAGGATGGCGAACGGGTGCAGGTCGCCCAGCTTCCCGGGGTTCCACTGGATGTCCTTCAGCGTCGTGACCGCGGTGGTCGGAGGGAATTTCCACGCGATGGCGGCCCGCGGCTCGCGGCCGACCACGCCGAGGCGCCGCTGGAGCTCGTGGTCGTTGACCTTTACCACGACGCCGTCGATCTCGAAGTCCAGCGAGCCGCGGCGTGCTTGCCAGGCCAGGCACTGCGCCACGACGTCCTCCTCGCTGCGCAGCAGCTGAACGTCGCCGTTGACGCGGAAGCCGTGCTCGCGCAGCCAGGTCAGGACCTCCCAGTGGGTGGAGAGCCCGATCCCCTCCATCGCCCGGATCCCGTAGCACCACATCGACAGCGGCCGCTCCGCCGCGAGCGCCGGATCCAGCTGGCGAATCGTGCCCGCGGCCGAGTTGCGCGGGTTCATGAAGGTCGACTCGCCGGCCTCGGCGCGGCGCTCGTTGAGCGCGGCGAAGTCGGGCAGGGACATGTAGAGCTCGCCGCGCACCTCGATCAGCGGCGGCGCGTCCTCGAAGCGCAGGGGGATCGAGCCGATCGTGCGCAGGTTGTGCGTGACGTCCTCGCCGACCTCGCCGTTGCCGCGGGTCGCCCCGCGCTCGAGCACACCGTCCCGGTAGATGAGCGAAATGGCAAGGCCGTCGATCTTGGGCTCGGCGACGAACTCGAACTCGGGGTCCTCGATGCCCTCCCGCGCCAGGTGATTGCGCATGCGCTCGATCCACGCGCGCAGCTCCTCCTCGCTGCGCGCGTTGCCGAGCGACAGCATCGGCTGCAGGTGCCGGACCTTCTCGAGCTTGGACACCGGCTCGGCCCCGACACGCTGCGTCGGCGAGTCCGGCGTGACGAGCTCAGGGTGCTCGGCCTCCAGCCCACGCAGCTCGTCGAGCAGCGCGTCGTAGGCGTCGTCGCCGATCTCGGGGTCGTCGAGGACGTAGTACCGGTGGCTGTGGTGGTCCAGCTCCTTGCGCAGCTGCGCCGAGCGGGACCGTGCTGCCTTGGGGACGCTCACTCGATCTCTTCGATCTCTTTGGCCGCCGGCTCCAGCAGCCGGGCGAGGTCGTACCGGGCCAGCGCGTCCATGCCCTGGCGGTCGGTCAGATCAAAGTGGACAGGTGTCACCGCGATGCGTCCGGCCGCGACCGCGGCCAGGTCGGTGCCCTGCTCGTCGACGTGCTCGGGCGCCTCGCCGTAGATCCGATACTGGCGGCGCCGCCCGCCCGAGTCCTCCTCGCCGGCCGGCTCGAGCGCATCGCGGTAGATCCGCTTACCCAGCCGCGTGACCTCGACGCCCGCGGGCTCGCCGGCCGGCACGTTGATCGAGAGCAGCGTGCCCGCGGGCAGCGGCACCGACTCCAGCTCGGCGACGATGCGGGCCGTGAAGGCCGCCGCGGTGTCGAAGGCGAAGCGACGGCCGATGCGGAAGTCGAGCTCGCGCGCGTGCGACTGCTGCGAGACGGCTATGCCCGGTAGCCCCAGGACGAGCGCCTCCAGGGCCGCGGCCACGGTGCCCGAGTAGGTGATGTCGTCGCCCAGGTTGGAGCCGTGGTTGATGCCGGACACGACGAGGTCAGCCTCGAAGCCGTCGATCAGCCCGAGCCGGGCGAAGCGGACGCAGTCGACCGGCGTCCCGTCGGTCGCGTAGCCGACCGTGCCGTCGCCGAAGTCCACCTCCTCGACCCAGATCGGCCGGCGCGTGGTGATCGACCGCGCGGTGGCCGAGCGGTTGCCGTCGGGGGCGATCACGGCGAGGTTGATGTCGGGCAGTTCGACGAGCGCGTGCCGCAGCGCCTGCAGCCCGTCGGCCTCGATCCCGTCGTCGTTGGTGAGCAGGACGTTCACTGGTGGGTCTTCCGGGAATCCTGCGCGCGAAATGGCGTGGCGCAGGCGCCGCCAGCCAAGGACGCAGGGAGGGTGCAATGGCAGCGCCATTGCCCCGACCGAGGACGTAGGGTGGCGGCGATCTGCGTCCGCCATTTCGAGTGGAAGGTTTCTGGGAGGCCCACTAGCTTTGAGGGTAGGACACCGTGGCGAAGTACAGCCCGTGCGGGGGCGCGGTCGCGCCGGCCTGGCGGCGATCCGCGCCGTGGAGCAGGCGGGCGAAGTCGTCGGCGCCGCGGCGACCGGTCGCGACCTCGAGCATCGTGCCGACCAGGATGCGATTCATGTGGCGCATGAAGGCATCGGCCTCGATCCAGAACTCGAGCAGGTCGCCGTGTTCGATCCACTCCGCGCGCAGCACCTCGCGCTCGAAGTGCACGTGCTCGGTGTCGGTCGGGGTGAAGGCCGTGAAGTCGTGGGGGCCGGGCAGAGCCGCAGCGCACGTGCGCAGGGCCTCGCGGTCGAGGCTGTGGCGCCACCACAGGGCGCGCCCGCGCTCGAACGCGTCGCGCGTGCGCCGGTGCAGAAGCCGGTAGCAGTAGGTGCGTGAGAGGGCGTCGCGCCGCGCGTCGAAGCCGTCCGGGGCCGGGGCGCTGTCGAGCACTGCAATGGTCGACGGGAGCAGGGCGTTCAGGCTCACGGGGTCGAGCGCCTCGTCATCGTAGGAGGCGACCTGGCCCCAGGCGTGCACGCCGGCGTCGGTGCGCCCCGCCACGGTGACCGGAGTCGGCCGCCCGAGGATCCGGCCGAGCGCCGCCTCGACCTCGCCCTGGACGGTGCGCTCGCCGGACTGGACGGCCCAGCCGGCGAACGGGCCGCCGTCGTACTGCAGAAGGAGCCTCGAGGTCACGCCGCCGCTGCGCGGGCGGCGTCCTCGAGCCGGTCGTCGCCCCAGAACAGCTCGTCGCCGAGCGCGACCGTGGGCACGCCGGTCACGCCGCGGCGAAGCGCCTCGTCGGTCGCCGCGCGCAGGCGCTCCTTGATCTCGGGCGCCTGCACGGCGGCGCGGGCCCGCTCGCCGTCCAGCCCGGACCGCTCGGCGGCATCGATCACCACCTCGAGGTCGTCGAGCGCGACGCCCTCGGCGAATTCGAGCCGGTAGAGCTCGAACGAGAGCTCCTTCCCGCGACCCTCGTCGAGAGCGTGGAGCACGGCCCGCAGCGGGACCACGGAGTAGCTCTCGGCCGGCCACCCGCGCGGCCAGCGGACGTCGGGCAGCCCGCGGTCACGGGCGCGCTCGGCGATCTCCGCCTGCCCCGCCGCGCGCGTGTCGTCGCGCAGCGACCACGGGACCTTGCCGATCTGGCGGATCAGGGCGCCGAACGCGATCGGCTGCCAGACGGCGTCGACGGGCAGGACGTCGTCGAGGCGCAGCGCGGCCAGGTAGGCGTACGGGGAGCTGAGGTCGTAGTAGAAGGTCGCGCGCCGGTCGCTCACCGGCTTACACGAGCTCCAGATAGACCATCTCGGTCGAGTCCGAGCGGCGCGGGCCCAGCTTGAGGATGCGCGTGTAGCCGCCCGGGCGGTCGGCGTAGCGCGGGGCGACCTCCTCGAACAGCTTGTACACGACGAACTTGTCCTGGCCCAGCGCCGACAGGGCCTCCCGGCGGGCGTGCAGATCGCCGCGCTTGGCCAGCGTGATCAGCTTCTCGAGCTCGGGCTTGACCGCCTTGGCCTTGGCCTCGGTGGTCTTGATGCGCTCGTGGTCGATGACCTCCTTGGCCAGGTTGCGCAGCAGCGACCTCCGATGCGAGGCGCTGCGCGACAGCTTGTGCCTGGTCTTCTGATGGCGCATCGCTCGGCGAAGACTACGCGGCGCGCAGGTCCAGGCCGCGGGCGCGCAGCGTCTCGACGACCTCGTCGATCGACTTCTTGCCGAAGTTCGGGATCGCCGCCAGCTCGCCCTCGGTCTTGCCGATGAGCTCGCCCACGGTCTGGATCCCCGCGCGCTTGAGGCAGTTGTACGAGCGCACGCCGAGCTCCAGCTCCTCGATCAGGATGTCGTCGTGCACGCTGCCGCCGGCCGGCGCGGCCGCCGCGGGGCTGCCCGCGCCGGTGGGCGCGGCCTCAAGCGCGCCGCCCGCGCCCGCGCCGAGCGGGGTGATCTCGGCGTCGGTGAAGATCGCCAGGTGCGACATGAGGATCTCGGCCGCAGCGCGCAGCGCCGCCTGCGGCTCGAGCGAGCCGTCGGTCTCGATGTCCAGCGTGAGCTTGTCGTAGTCGGTGCGCTGCCCGACGCGCGCCTGCTCGACCGCGTAGGCCACGCGGCGCACGGGCGAGAAGATCGAGTCGATCGGGATCACGCCGATCGGCTGGTCGGGCGACTTGTTGTCCTCGGCGGGGACGTAGCCGCGCCCGCGGCCGATCGTCAGGTACAGCTCGAGCTTCGTCTTCTTGTCGAGCGTCGCGATGTGCGCGTCGGGGTTGAGGATCTCCACGCCCGAGGGCAGGTCGATGTCCGCCGCGGTGATCTCGCCGGGGCCGGTGACCACCAGGGGCGCCTCGATCTCGGTCGCGTCCGAATGCATCCGGCACACGATGCCCTTGAGGTTGAGCACGATGTCCGTCACGTCCTCCTTGACGCCCTTGACGGTCGAGAACTCGTGAGCCACGCCCTCGATCCGCACGCTCGTGACGGCCGCGCCGGCCAGCGAGGACAGCAGCACCCGTCGCAGCGAGTTGCCGAACGTGTAGCCGAAGCCGCGGTCCAGGGGCTCGACGGTGAACGAGCCACGGTTGTCCTCGACGTTCTCGGCGGTGATCCGGGGGACTTGGAAGTCAAGCATCAGGGTCCTAACGTTGCTTTGGTTGGTTGCGCCGCCTGCCGCGGCGCCGTGGGGAAGTCTTTTACTTGGAGTACAGCTCGACGATGAGCTGTTCCTGCACCGGCGCGGCGATCTCCTTGCGCTCCGGCTTGCGCAGAACCTTCGCGGTCAGCGCGTCGTGATCGGCCTGCAGCCAGGCGGGCACCTGCCCGGTCAGCTCGGTCGCGTCGCGGATGACCTGCTCGGCCGGGGTCCCGGCCTTGACCGCGATGACGTCGCCGCCGCGAACCTGGTAGGACGGGATGTCCACGCGGCGGCCGTTGACCGTCCAGTGGCCGTGGCGGACCAGCTGTCGAGCCTGGCGGCGCGACGCGGCGAAGCCGAGGCGCACGAGCACGTTGTCGAGGCGGCATTCGAGCATGGACAGCAGGTTCTGGCCGGTGATGCCGGCCTGGCGGCTGGCCTTGGCGTAGTAGATCCGGAACTGCTTCTCCTGCACGCCGTAGTAGCGGCGCGCCTTCTGCTTCTCGCGCAGCTGCACGCGGTACTCGCTCTGCTTCTGGCGCCCGCGGCCGTGCTCGCCTGGCGGGTAGGAGCGCCGCTCGACGCCGCACTTGTCGGTCAGGCAGCGCTCGCCCTTGAGGAAGAGCTTCTGGCCCTCACGGCGGCACTGCTTGCACTGGGGGGAGGTGTCACGGGCCATGGGTCAAACTCTCCGGCGCTTGCGGGGGCGGCAGCCGTTGTGCGCCTGCGGGGTGACGTCCTTGACCGCCGTGACCTCGAGGCCGGCGGCCTGAAGGGAGCGGATCGCGGTCTCGCGCCCCGAGCCCGGGCCCTTGACGTAGACCTCGACCTTTTGGAGGCCCTGCTCCATGCCCTTGCGGGCGGCCGCGTCGGCGGTGACCTGTGCGGCGAAGGGCGTGGACTTGCGCGAGCCCTTGAAGCCGGCGCCGCCGGCGGACTCCCACGCGATCACGTTGCCCTCGCGATCGGTCAGCGACACGATCGTGTTGTTGAAGGACGTCTTGATATGCGCCTGGCCGACGGGGATGTTCTTCTTGACCTTCCGCCGTCCGCCGCGCGCGGGTCTCTTGGGCGCCGGCATTACTTCTTGGCGGCCTTCTTCTTCCCGGCCACCTGCATGCGGCGCGGGCCCTTGCGCGTGCGCGCATTGGTCTTGGTCCGCTGGCCGCGGACGGGCATGCCGCGCCGGTGGCGCAGGCCCCGGTAGCAGCCGATCTCCATCAGGCGCTTGACGTTCTGCGAACGCTCGCGGCGCAGGTCGCCCTCGACCATCAAATTCTGCTCGATCGCGTCGCGCAGCTTGACGACCTCGTCGTCGGTCAGGTCGCGAACGTAGGTGTCAGGGCTGATGCCCGTGTCCTTCAGGAGCTTGCGGGCGGTCGACGGGCCGATGCCGTAGATGTAGGTCAGGCCGACCTCGACGCGCTTGTTGAGCGGGATGTTGATGCCTGCGATTCGCGCCATGGCTAACCCTGCCGCTGCTTGTGCCGCGGATTGGAACAGATGACCAGCACCGCGCCATGGCGGCGGATGATCTTGCACTTCTCGCACATCGGCTTGACCGACGGTCGTACCTTCATGAGCCCTTTCGACTGGAGTCCGGCGGCGTGGCTCTGGCCGCCGTTACGGCGGCCGCTACCACGGCGCGGAACGCTGCTTGCAGCAAGAAACACGCTCCGGAGAGCGCACCGAGGGATGATAGCAGCGGCGGACGGTCCGGCCGGGGCCCGATACGGCCCTCGATGGGGGTCTCAGGCCGCCGCGCGCTTGCCGTCGGCGTGCCAGGGGGTGAGGACGCGGGGCCCGTCGGCCTCGATCGCCACGGTGAACTCGAAATGGGCCGCCAGGGAGCCGTCCTGGGAGAAGATCGCCCAGTGGTCGTCGCCCATCCGCACCGCGTGACGGCCCGCCGTGACCATCGGCTCGACCGCCAGCACCATCCCCTCCTCGAGCACGGGCCCCTTGCCCGGGTCGCCGAAGTTGGGGATCTGCGGGTCCTCGTGCATGTCCCGTCCGATGCCGTGGCCCACGAGCGAGCGCACGACCGAGAAGCCCTCCCCCTCGACGTGCGCCTGCACCGCGTGCGAGACGTCGCCCAGGCGGTTGCCCGCCCGGCACTGCTCCACGGCGGCGAACAGCCCGCCCTCGGTGGCCGCCAGCAACCGGTGGGCGATCGGCGAGACCGGACCCACGGGGAACGTGCGAGCGGCGTCGGCGACCCAG
>WNFB01011971.1_pt1 | contig 10358 bp, 9 predicted proteins | sample 5400501 | NCBI WGS metagenome assembly WNFB01 (sample SAMN13153341, study PRJNA577476) | soil metagenome | isolation source: 200 cm saprolite under Douglas fir tree site 2 hole 1 | place: USA:California | collected 2015-04-18 | reverse complement strand
AGGAAGTCACCAAGCAGGAGCTTGGCGGCGCCATGACGCACAACGAAAAAAGCGGCGTCGCTCACTTCGTTTCGCGCGATGACGCCGATTGTCTCGCCATGATCCGCGAGTTGATGAGCTTTCTCCCTTCGAACAATCTTGAAGACGCCCCGCGCCGCGTCACTTCCGATGCGTCCAACCGCCGCGACGAATCGCTGAACTCGCTTGTCCCCGGAGACCCGCAAAAGCCCTACGAAATCAAGGACGCCATTCACTCCATCGTCGACGACGGCTACTTCTTCGAAGTCCACGAGCATTTCGCCAAAAACCTCGTCGTCGGCTTCGCGCGCCTCGATGGCCGCCCCGTCGGAATCGTCGCCAACCAGCCGGCTTTTCTCGCCGGCGTTCTCGATATCAACGCCTCCACAAAGGGCGCCCGCTTCGTCCGCTTCTGTGACGCGTTTAATATCCCGCTCATAACCTTCGAAGACGTTCCCGGCTTTCTGCCCGGCACGCAGCAGGAATTCGGCGGCATCATCCGCCACGGCGCAAAACTCCTCTTCGCCTTTGCCGAGGCCACCGTCCCGAAAATCACCGTCATCACCCGCAAAGCCTATGGAGGCGCCTACTGCGTCATGGCTTCCAAGCACATCCGCACCGACGCCAACTTCGCCTGGCCCACCGCGGAAATTGCAGTCATGGGACCGGAAAGTGCCGTCAATATCGTTTACAAGCGCGAACTCGAGAAAGTCCCCGAATCCCAGCGCGAAGCCCTGCGCCAGGAAAAAATCGCCGAATTCCGCGAACGCTTCGCCAATCCTTTCGTCGCCGCCGACAAGGGCTACATCGACGCCGTCATCGAGCCCGCCGCCACCCGCGAGAAAATCATCACCTCGCTCCGCGCCCTCGAAAACAAGCGCGACTCCAACCCCAAGAAAAAACACGGCAACATCCCGCTCTGAAAATGAAAGTTACTCCGGTCATAGAGAGGCATGGCCGTTGGTACATTGCCTATGTGCGAGAAATTCCTGGCGTGAACACGCAAGGTCGCACCCTGACTGAGGCACACCGAAATCTCAAAGAAGCTCTGGTGCTGATTGTTAAAGGTAATCGTGAAGTAGGAAGTAAGCGTCACTGACGACTTGCCCGCGCCCCGCGCATGCTAGAATCCCGCTGCACTTCAAATGGCGCATGTTCAAGAAAATCCTGATTGCCAATCGCGGTGAGATCGCCGTGCGCATCCTGCGCGCCTGCCGCGAACTCGGCATCCGCTCCGCCGCCGTCTTCAGCGAAGCCGATCGCACCTCGCTCCACGTCCGGCTCGCCGACGAAGCTTATCCTATCGGCCCTGCGCCTTCGCGCGAAAGCTATCTTCGCATCGACAAGATCATCGACGTCGCACGCCGCGCCGGCTGCGATGCTTTGCATCCCGGCTACGGCTTTCTCGCGGAAAACGCCGCGCTCCCGCGTGCCTGCGCGGAAGCGGGCCTTACCTTCATCGGGCCTCCGCCCGAAGCGATGGAAGCGCTCGGCTCAAAAACCGCCGGCCGCCAACTCGCACGCCGCTCCGACGTGCCCACCGTTCCCGGCGCGGTCGATCCCATCGAGAATCCAGAAGACGCGCAGTCTCTCGCGCAAAACATGGGCTATCCCGTTCTGCTCAAAGCCGTCGCGGGCGGTGGCGGAAAAGGGATGCGTCTCGTGGCCAACGATTCCGAATTTTCTTCCGCTTGGCGCGACGCTTCTTCCGAAGCCATGAACGCCTTCGGCGATGCGCGCTTGTATCTCGAAAAATACTTGGAAAAACCCCGCCACGTCGAAATTCAGATTCTCGCTGACGCGCACGGCCGCGTCGTCTCGCTCGGCGAGCGCGAATGCTCCGTGCAGCGCCGCCACCAAAAAGTGATCGAAGAGGCCCCCTCGCCAATCATGACGCCCGATTTGCGCAAGAAAATGGGCGATGCCGCTGTGCGCCTGGCCCGCGCTGGCGGTTACGTCAACGCCGGCACCGTCGAATTCCTCGTTGATTCGTACAACAATTTCTATTTCCTCGAAGTCAACACGCGCCTCCAGGTCGAGCATCCCGTCACCGAGCAGGTCACCGGCCTCGACCTCGTCAAGCTTCAGATCGCCATCGCCGCCGGACACCGTCTGCCTTTCGCCTGGGAGTCCATCACTCCCCGCGGCCACGCCATGGAGGTTCGCCTTTACGCCGAGGATCCGGACAACAATTTCTTCCCTTCGCCCGGAAAAATTCTTTCTCGCCACGCTCCGAGCGGCCCCGGCATCCGTCTCGATGAAGGCGTTTACGAAGGCTGGACCGTCCCGAACGACTACGATCCGCTCCTCAGCAAGCTCATCGCCTGGGGCAACAGCCGCGAGGAAACCATCGCACGTCTTCGCCGCGCGCTCGACGAGTACACCACCACCGGCATCAAGACCAACGCCGGTCTCTTCCGCCGCATCCTCGTCGAGCCTGATTTTCTCAATGGCGAAATCCACACCAAGTGGCTCGACGAATTGCTCCGCCGCCCGCCTTCTTCTTCAAAGGAGGAACAGCAGAAATCCGGCGCCGCTGACGCTGCCGCCATCGCCGCCGCGTTCTGGCAAGCGCTCGAGTGGGACAGACAATCGCGTCTGTCCTCTTCCACACAGGACTCCGCTCCATCCTCCCGCTGGAAGCTCGAAGCCCGCCGCGAACAACTGGACCGGCTCCCGTGAAGTTCGAAGTCCACATCTCCGGCAAAACGCGGGAGGTCGAGCTGGAGCGCGACGGAAAGGGCTGGCGCATTTCTCTTGACGGCCAGCCGGTGGAAGCCGACGCTGTCGAAATTGCCCCCAACACAATATCCATTCTCCTCGGCGGTCAGTCCCACGAGATTCGCATTACGCCCTTGACAGACGGCACGCTAAAAGTTCAGTCCGGCCTTGCCGAATTTACGGCAGAAGTGACTGACCCTCGCGCTTGGCGCGGCCGCCGCCACGGCGCCCTCGAAGCGGAGGGCCGCCAGCAAGTTGTCGCGCCAATGCCCGGCAAAGTCGTCCGCCTGCTGGTTAACGAAGGCGACAACGTGGAAGCCGGCCAGGGCCTCCTGGTCGTCGAAGCCATGAAAATGCAGAATGAAATCCGCTCGCCCAAAAGCGGCACTGTTGAACGCCTTCTCGCCAAAGAAGGCCAGCCCGTCAACGCCGGCGAAGTTCTAGCCTGGGTCGATTGATTTCTGATGCGCGGAATTTAGGAGTGAATTAGTGCCCCGTTGATCTAGGTGGGAAAGTGGTCTTCGCCGCGTCCGGCAATTTCCCGGCGGCTTCAATCACTCGCGCGGCGAGATAATTCTTAACATGCGCTTCATCCCGCGCAATCGCGCGATAGGACTCGCTTATCAACTGCTCTTTGCGGTTGCGCAGAGTGTCTCGCGCCGTCTGCTGCACCTGCGGATCGGCAAGTGTGCGCTGGCCGGGAGACTCCCTCGTGATCAGCTTAAGTATTCTGTAGCTTACCCCTTCGCGGTCCCGCACTTCGATCGGCTGGCTCACTTGTCCCGGCTTAAGGCTCATCACCGCCTTTTTCAGCACCGGGTCCACTTGCGGCGGATTCAGTCCCGATTCCGGCACATATCCCAGGTCACCGCCGGTGGCCGCCGTGTTCATGTCCTCGGAGTAGTCCGCAGCGAGTTGCGCGAAATCCGCCCCGCCGCTCAGCTTGTCCATCAGCATCTTTACTTTTCGCGCGGCTTCGGGTTCGTTCGTGGCATCGTCGTTTTTGCGGTTGCGGATTTGCGGCTCTTTCCTCGGCGTCACCAGGATTTGGGCGAGGTGGTATCTGGGCTCGGCCACGTTGAACTGCTCTTTGTTCGTGTTGTAAAAATCCGTTACATCCTGGTCCGTGATGGATATCTTCGCCACCACCTCGCGGTTCATCAGCTTCTCGATGGAAAGCTGTTGCCTCAGGCTGAGCTTGATGTCGTTCACGGAAACGTCGCGCTCTTTCAGTTGGCGCTGGAACTCATCTTCCGTGAAGGGACTCTTCATCTCCGTGAATTTGTCTTCCACCTCGCCGTCGCTCGCCTCCAGATTCAGCTTCTTCGCCCGCTCCAGCAGGATCTCGTTGTTGATCAGTTCATCCAGAACCTTCAGCTTCAGTGACAGCGCCTCTTCCTGCGAAGGCTCCTGTCCTTCCGGGTTTACCCTCGTGCGGTAGTATCTATCGACTTCCTGGCGCTTGATCTCTTTTCCGTTCACCACCGCCCACACGTCCGGCGCAGGCTGCGACTCCCTGTTGCAGCTCACGCCCATGGACAGCAGCATCGCGCCCACCGGCAGCATCGCGGCGGCCCGTGACGCACGCGTCCTCGCGCCCTTGCAGCGTGCGCCCGCGTCTCGTTCCGAACGCCCGCCGTCACCAATGTTCGGATACTGTGTTTTCAAGGTAAGAGGCTCAGGCAGCTTTTTTCACGCGGCCCAGCCGGATGCAGGCTGTGCACACACGAACCTGTTTCTTTACGCCATCCACCACCGCACGGACGCGCCTCAGGTTCGGGTTCCACCGCCGCCGCCGCGTGTTGTTCGCGTGGCTGATTACGTTGCCGTAGTGCGGCGTTTTGCCGCAGAATTCACACTTCAGTGCCATTGTTCTTCCCGCTTCTTCCAAGAATGTCGAATTGCCAATCGCATTATTCTAGCAGACCCGCTATTCCCGGCAAAGTGGACCTTTGTTCTTGCGGGTTTTTTAATGGCTTCAGCGTTCACCGCTTGGCCGCCGCTGTCCGAATTTCACTGATAACCGCTCGGCTCTCCACCACGTCTATAATACGGAGACCGGCCCAGGTGTCCGTTTGCGAGGAGGCCCCATGAAGCGCCGCGAATTCCTCCATAGAACTGCTTGCGCCGCTGGCGCCGCCTGGCTCCATCCCGCGCCGTTTCTGCGCCGTGCGCTCGCACCTGCTCTCCCGCGCAAGTTCAGCGCTTCCGAAACCGTCGCCATCGGCAAAACCGGCATCCACACCAGCCGCCTTGCCATGGGCACCGGCACCGTCGGCGTCGGCCACCATTCCCATCAGACGGCCCTCGGCGTCCAGGGTCTTTCTGAGCTCCTGCTCAACGGCTACGACCACGGCCTCCGTTTTTTTGACTCCGCCGATTCTTACGGCAGCCACCCTCATGTCGCCGAAGCGCTCAAGCACGTCCCGCGCGACAAAGTCACGGTCCTCACCAAGACCTGGGCGCGCGATCCGGCCTCCGCTCGCGCCGACCTCGACCGCTTCCGCCGCGAACTCGGCGCCGATTACCTCGACATCTGCCTCATGCACTGCCTCACCGAAGGCGACTGGACGGATCGCTATCGCGGCGTCATGGATGTCCTCTCTGAAGCAAAAGAGAAGGGCGTCATCCGCGCTCACGGCTGCTCCTGCCACAGCATCGAAGCCCTGCGTGCCGCCGCCAAATCTTCGTGGGTCGAAGTTGACCTCGTTCGAATCAATCCCATCGGCTCCCACATGGACGCGGCCCCCGATACCGTCGCCGGCGTGCTCAAAGAAATGCGCGCTGCCGGAAAGGGCATCGTGGGCATGAAGATTCTCGGGGAAGGCGACCTCCGCAACCGCCAGGACGAAGCCCTGCGTTTCGCGCTATCGCTGGACCTTCTTGACGCCTTCACTATCGGCGCGGAATCCAAGTCCGAGCAGGAAGACCTCATCCGCCGCATCGCCGCCGCGTAGCCTGCCTGCTGCTGCGGCATGGGCGCGCCCCCGCAGCTCCAAGGAGCCCGTTACTCGTATCGCAGGCACAGCACCGGGTCAAGCCGCGAAGCTTTCACCGCGGGGTAAATCCCGAAGAAAAGTCCAACGCTTATCGAAATCACCAGCCCCGTGACTGTCCAGAACAGCGAAACCCGCGTCGGCAAATCCGGTATGAAATGCCCCACCGCCACGCTCAGAATTATGCCGGAAAGAATTCCGATCATTCCCCCCACTGCCGTGAGCATCACGGTTTCCAGCAGAAACTGCGCCAGGATGTCCCGGCCGCGCGCGCCGACCGCTTTGCGCACCCCAATCTCTCTCGTGCGCTCGGTCACGCTGATCAGCATGACGTTCATGACCCCGATCCCTCCGACGAGCAGCCCGATCGAAGCGATGATTAGCGTCAAAGCCACGATGGCCCCCGTTAGTTGTTTCCAGAGGTCGGTGAGCAAATCGGGCGAAATGATCTCGAAATCGTTCGCCTTCGCCGCGGGCACGTGCCGCCGCCGGCGCAGGACTTCGACGGCTTGGTCTTGAGCCACGCCGAGCATCGAAGGGTCATAAACGCTGACCGCGAGCACAACCTCTTTGATCTCCGGGTAGAGTTTGTGGAACGTGCGGTACGGGATGATCACGAACTGGTCCACGCCCGGCCCGCCGAAAAGGCCCTGGTTCGGCTCGAAAACTCCAATCACCGTGAACGAAAGCCCGTTGATGCGCACGTCGCGGCCAATCGGGTCGCGCAAACCAAACAGGGAATTGGCGATGGCCGCGCCGAGAATGCATACCGGCGCGGCGTGCAGATTCTCCTGCTCGGTCAGAAATCGCCCCTGTGCGACGGCATAGATCGGAAGCACATCCACCAGCTCCGCCTCCCCGCCGCGCAGGATGGGTTCCTCGACGCGGCTATTCTGGTAGCGAATTTCGTTTGACCCGCCCAGAAACGCGGCCCGCGTGAGAATCGGCGAAGCCTTCTGCACCGCCGGGCAGTTTTCGCGGATGGCCACGGCGTCCTCGGGCACAAAATGTTTCCGCTGCCGAATCTCCTGCGGAAGATGGTCGAAGTCAAACGTAAACGCCGGAAAGCGCGTGATGAAGAAAGATTGAGAGCCGATTGCCCGGACTTTGTCCGTGATGTGCTGGTTCAAGCCGTGGATGATTGCCGCCACGCTGATGACGCTTCCGACGCCGATTACCACGCCAAGCATGGTGAGAAATGCCCGCATCTTCTGGCTGGCAATCGTGGCCAGCGCCACCCCCAGGCTCTCCCTCCACTCCGCGCGCGTCATCATTGCGCTTAGAGTATCACCGCGCCCTCAGCCCCAGCACGATTCAGGATGACTCTCGCTTCTTGGCGCTCCTCTGCGCGCTTCAGCGTCTCTGCGTTATCTTTATCCTTTCACTTCTTTTGAACTTTCAACTTTGAACTTTGAACTTTCGACCCCCTCTCATTCCGTGCGCAACGCCACCACCGGATCGAGCCGCGCCGCCTTCATAGCCGGATAGACCCCGAAGATCAGCGCGATCACCGTCGCCAGGCCCAAACCGAGGAGCGCCACCCAGGCGCGAACCACCGCGGGAAACGGCGTCAGTTGCCGCAGTAAAAGCGCCAGCGTAAATCCTAGGGCTACCCCGATGAGGCCTCCTGCCAGGCATTGTGCCAGCACCTCCACAAGAAATTGCCGCGCAATGTCGCGCTGCGTTGCTCCCACGGAGCGGCGCAGTCCGATCTCCCGCGTGCGCTCCGTCACGCTCACCAGCGTGATGTTCATGATCACGATGCCGCCGACAATGGAAGAAACCGAGGAGATCAGCAGAAACACGACGAAGAAAACGGAGCTGATGTCGCGCCAGAGCTCCAGGTACGTGTCGGCGGTAGTGAAATAAAAATCGTCGGGTGCGCCCGGAGCCAGATGACGGCGGCCTAATCACGAAGGTGTCCTGGTCCTGGCCCAGCACCGCGCCGATGCGCTCGGCCACGCCAATCACCGTGAACTCTTCGCCCGCGATGCGCATGGTCTTGCCGAGCGGGCTGCTTCGCGGAAAAAGTTTGTCGGCCACTTCGGCGCCGACGACGGTTACGGCTGCCGCGGCCGTCTGCTCGCTCTCTGTAAAAAATCGTCCGTCGGATAGATCCAGCGTGCTGATCCACCCCATGCTGGCGCTCTCGCCGCGCAGCGTGACGTCCGCCAGGCTCCGCTCCGGGCCACGGATTTCTCCCGTAGTCCGCGCCTGCAAGCCCACCGCGACACAAGCCGGGCAGGCCTCGCTAATGGCGCGCGCGTCATCGAGCCTCAGTTCGCGGTATTTTCTGGCCTTCAGGACCTCGTTGAAGTTGGCGCTCGCCAGCGGCTCCTTCGAGACCTGAAAGATGTCCGTCCCGAGATTGGCGATTTTCGTCTTGACGTAACCGTTGGCTCCCTGGATGAGCGTCATCACCAGGATCAGCGACGTCACCGCGATCACCAGGCCGAGCAAAGTCAGCGCCGTCCGCAGCTTGTGCGCCGATAGCGCCCCCAGGGCCAGTCGCAGCGTGTCGGAGGTCCGCATCTGTGATTGGATTGTACAGGGGCGCCCGCACGCCGCCCCCATTTTCTCAGAATCTCCACTGCATCTCTTTACGTTGGCAAACGATGCGGGGATACAGATTCTCGGGGAAGGCGACCTCCGCAACCGCCAGGACGAAGCCCTGCGTTTCGCGCTATCGCTGGATCTCCTTGACGCCTTCACTATCGGCGCGGAATCCAAGTCCGAGCAGGAAGACCTCATCCGCCGCATCGCCGCCGCGTAGACCCGCTGCTCGTGCCGCCTTCGGCACGCCGCTCCTTGGTTCTTGGGCGTTTCCTCGCAAGGCGAAAGGGCATCTCCGGCCTCTTGCAGATGGGCCAAAGATGCCCCTGTTATTCAACAGTTTTTGTTGGTTATGGTTTTGCCGCCGGCGCCGGCTTCTTCGCGGGTTTTGGATGCCAATATTCCGGATCGGCTGCGGCGACTTCCGCGGGTGGCATGCTCATCACCGGGCTGAACGCCAGAATATTGGTCTCCGCGCTGATGAGTCCCGCATTGGCGAGTTCGGCGAGTTTCTTCCGTCCATCGTCTCCGACGGCGTCGCGATAAGCCTGGCCGTGCGTTTGCGGAAACGCGTCCACTTCCGCCAGTGTTTTCAGCGGCTGGATAATCAGGTACGTTCCCCGCGGCATGCCCAGGCTGACTTCGAACACCGACCATCTTTCCGGCACGTTGGCCTTTTCGTGTGCCGCCTTGGAAATCTTGGTGGATTCGACGAAGTCGTTGTCGTGGCCCGGGCGTACTCGCACGACTGTCACATAGAGGTAGCGCATCAATCCCACGTTGGTCTTGATGCCCATATAGCTCAGGTCTTCGCGGAACGTCCCCACCATATTGCGCATTCCCGAAAGGTATTCGGATTCCTGGGTTGAGAACTTGTCTCCCAGTGCTTGCCATGCCGGGTTCTTGTCGACCGCCTGTGTATTTTTCTCCATGGTCGCCAGGGAGTCATACCCGGAGATGAACCATACTTCACTGTTCCCCGAAACCGGGGTCAGGCCGATCCAGTTGTCTGTCACCTTGGCGTCCGCGAAAGCGCGCGCCCAGGCGGTCTCCATTTTTGTGTGCCCCACACCTTTGCCCGGCTTCACGTCTTCCCGCCCGATGCGGATTACTTTGGGCGGCCCCGAGTATGCCGGCTCCTGCGCCCGGACTGCCGATGATCCTCCAACGCACAAACACACTGCTGCAACCAGCCATAGATTCTTCTTCACAGTCGTTTCTTCTCCTTAAATGTTCCAAGGGCGAGCGCCACAGGTAGAGCCAGCAGAATGCAGGCCCGTGTCCCGGCTGGTGATCTGTTCTGGGAACGCTCTCGAGTGGTGCTGCGGAGTTTACTACAAGATTGCTCCGCCAAGTCAATTCGATTTACCCCTTACCTCGCCCCCCCTATGTTTTTTGTAAGAATATGTTTTGAGGACAGATAACGAGAGAATGGAAAAGGGCTGACCCAAGAAGAAACAACGCCGGCGAGATGCCGGTGCTACGAAGAGCCAGGAGGGCGGGTTCCACTCAGCGCGGGCGCGTGGTAAGGCCGGCTTGCTTCCAGAGCTTCTCCCAGTGCCAGATGCCGGGAGTTTTGTAGAGGGCGCGGTAGCCGAGCTGGTGGGCCAGCATCAAAATCTGACCGCGATGATGCGCCTCGTGCGAGAACATGTAAGCGAACATGGTCCCTCCGGCGGGCCACGTTTGCGTCCAACTGCCGCGAGAGAACTTTGAAACGCGGCGATTCGGAGCGGCCGAAAGAGCATCCGACAACATGCGAAGGCACTGCGCGGCGCTTCTCCTGTGCGCGGCAGCAGCCTGCTTCATGGTGCAGCGGGCGGGATCGAGTGGCGGCGGACACTTCAGATGCGGCGCGGAATTCTTCAGCCACGTAAGACGGTTGTTGTGCAGATGCGCGAAGATGGCCGCAATTGTCCGGCCATTGCCTTTTTGACCCAGCGGCTGGGCGCGCCACGCACGAGTGTCGAGATGTGAGAGGATGAGCTGGTTCATTGCGTCGTTGCTCGCGTAGGTTTCGAGCAGGGTGTCGCGAATCTCGGCAAGCGCCGCGTGGGATTGGAGTGCCAT
>WNFB01006898.1_pt1 | contig 10358 bp, 11 predicted proteins | sample 5400501 | NCBI WGS metagenome assembly WNFB01 (sample SAMN13153341, study PRJNA577476) | soil metagenome | isolation source: 200 cm saprolite under Douglas fir tree site 2 hole 1 | place: USA:California | collected 2015-04-18 | reverse complement strand
GCTGACACGGCGATCTGGGCGCCAGCGGCCGGGGCGAGGCTCAGGGCCGCGAGCAGGGCGAGGCCGACCGTTGCGGGCGTGTGACGGTGAGGGGTCATTGGCTTCCTCCTGAGCGGCGGATCGGGCGGCGCATAGGAGAGCATTGTCGCCGTCCAAACGCAAGGGCCACGGCGGTCAGCGCAAGGCGCACCACGTCGGCCCACATGAACGGCATCACGCCGCGGAACACGGTCCCCGTCGAGACCTCGGGCAGCAGCGTCTTGAGCACGAACATGTTCATCCCGACCGGCGGGCTGATCAGTCCGATCTCGACGACGCACACGATGATGATCCCGAACCAGACGGGGTCGAACCCGAGGTGGACGACCACCGGGAAGAACACGGGCATGGTGAGCAGCACCATCGACAGCTCCTCCATCGCCGTGCCGAGCACCACGTAGATCGCGCAGATCGCCGCCACCACCATGATGGGGGAGAGGCCCAGGCCCGAGACGACGGCCCTGAGGTCGGCCGGCATCGTCGTGATGTTGACGAACTCCGCGAACATCAACGCGCCGATCAGGATCAGGAACAGCATGGCCGTGGTGCGCGCGCTCTCGAGGAGCGCGTCGTAGAGCGTCTTCAACGTGAGCGCGCCGCGCCCCAGCGCGAAGGCCATGGCGCCGGCGGCGCCCATGCCCGCGCCCTCGGTGGCGGTGAAGAGGCCGCCGTAGATGCCGCCCATCACGAACAGGAACAGCGCCGCCACGCCCCACACGTCTTTGAGGGCGAGCCCGCGCTCGCGCCAGCTCGAGCGCGGGCCGGGCGGGCCCGAGCCCGGCTCGCGCCACGTCATGTACACGATGGCGAGGCAGAGCAGGCACGCGCCGAGGATGCCGGGCAGGATCCCGGCCATGAAGAGCTTGCCGATGTTGGTCTCGGTGAAGATGCCGTAGATCACCATGATGGTCGAGGGTGGGATCATGATGCCGAGCGTGCCGGCCGAGGCGACGGTGCCCGCCGCGAGCTTGTCGGAGTAGCCGAACCGCTTCATCGAGGGGTAGGCCACCTTCGCCATCGTCGCCGCGGTGGCGATGGAGGAGCCGCAGATCCCGCCGAAGCCGGCCGAGGCCCACACGGTGGCCATCGCCAGCCCGCCCCGCAGGTGGCCGATAAAGGCGTAAGCGGCACGGAACAGCTCCCGCGACATGCCGGCGCGCGTGACGAAGTTGCCCATCAGGATGAAGAGGGGCACCACCGAGAGCGTGTAGCTCCGCCCGGTCTCGTACAGCTTGGTCTGGGCCATGGCGAACGCCACCGCCCAGCTCCAGTCGCGCATGTAGGCGTAGCCGACGACGCCGACGATGCCCATGGCGTACGCGATGGGTACGCGCAGGAAGGCGAGCAGCATCATCACGGTGAGGCCGACGAGCCCCTCGGTCACCGGCGTTTCACCGCCTTGTAGAGGTGAATCAGCCCCGCGAGACCGATCATGACCGCCATGAAGTAGACGAAGGGGCCGTACACGATGCGCAGCACGTCGGTGGCGTCGCGGTAGGCCCAGATCCGGTCGGCCTTGAGCCACATCAGCCAGGTGAGGAGGAACAGCATGCCCGCGCACGCCGCGTGCACCCCGCGCACGAGCCAGCGCCGCGCGCGGGCGCGGAGCAGGCGGTCGATGAAATCCATGAGCGCGTGCTCGTCGGCCCACGACACGAGCGGCAGCCCGGCGAAGATCAGCACCACCAGCATCAGCTCGGTCACCTCGAACGCGCCCCTCACCGGGCGGCTGAAGACGTACCGCGCCACCACGTCCACGAACGTGAGGAGCATCATGGCCAGGAGGATGGCGGACGCGGCGACGCCGAGGATCGTGTCGGCGCGCCGCTCTCTCACTTGCCCGCGGTGACCTTCTTCAGCTCTTCGCGGAACTCGGCGAGGATCTTGGCGGCGTCCACGCCCTTGGCGCTGGCCTTCTGGATCCAGTCCTCGATGATCGGGGCGGACCGCTTCTTCACCTCCGCGACGAAGGCGGGGTCGGCGTTGACGATCTTGACGCCGGACTTCTTCAGCACCTCCAGGCCCTTCCTGTCGGCCTCGTCCCACGACTGCCCGGCGTGACGCGCGATCCACTCGCCGGAGATCTTGTCGATCGCGTCCTGGTCCTGCTTCGGCAGCTTGTTCCACTTCTCCTCATTCATGAAGAAGCCGAAGGCCGAGCTGTACATCCCGCCGGGGAACAGCGTCGCCTGCTCGAGCACGGTGTCGAGCTTGAACGAGATGATCGACTCCATCGGGAAGAACACGCCGTCGGCGACGCCAGACTTCAGCAGCTCGTAGGATTCCGGCGCCGGCTTCACGAACGCCGAGGTGCCGAGCGCCTTCGCCACCGCCTCGGCGACGCCGCCGCCGGTGCGGATCTTGAGACCCTGCACGTCGTTGATGTTGTGGACGGGCCTCTTGGTGAACATCTGGCCGGGGCCGTGGGTGAAGACACCCAGCAGCTTCACGCCCTTGTACTCGCCGACCTTGTGCAAGTGCTTCCAGTGGATCCGCGAGTAGGCGACCGAGTTGACGAGCGCGGTGTCCCCGGCGCCGGGCAGCTCCGCGAGCATCGGCATGATGTGTCGCGCCGGCGTGTAGCTCGCGGTGACGTACGAAAGGTCCACCAGGCCCTCTCTCACCGCGTCGAAGGTGCCGGGCGGGGCCGAGGGGTGCTTGGGCAGCATCTGGAACTTGACGCGGCCGTTCGTGACCTTCTCCGCCTCGTTCGCCCAGCCCTGCAGCACGACGGCGGTGATGTGGTGAGTTGGCGAAACCCACGAGGACATCGTGAGCGTGGTTTGCGCGAGCGCCGGCTGGGCGGCGGCGACGACGCTGCCAGCCAGCGCGGCGACCACGACACTCCTTACCTTCGACATGTGCTCCTCCAGTCGGCGGTGACGATCCTTGCCGCCGGGTAGTTTACTTCACCAGCATCTGCCGCGGCAGCCAGAGCGCCAGGTCCGGGACGAGGAAGAGCAGCACGACGAGCAGAATCATCAGGACCACGAACGGCGTCGTGCCGAGCGTGATCTGCCGGCCGCTGAGGCCCGGCATCAGCCCCTGGATCACGAAGAGGTTCAGCCCGACCGGCGGCGTGATGAAGCCGATCTCGAGCCAGACGACCATGATGACCCCGAACCACACCGGATCGAAGCCGAGGCCCGTGACCAGCGGGAAGAGGATCGGCAGGATGATGATCATCACCGACAGCTCCTCGAGCGCGTAGGCGATGAGCAGGAGGAACGCGAAGATCAGCGTGAAGAGCGCCCACCTCGGCAGCCCCAGGCCGACGACGGTGGCGAAGAGCGCACTGGGCGCGCCGATGAGCGCCATGACGTGCGAGAAGATGGACGCGAAGATGATGATGAGCACGACCATCGACGTCGTCCGCACCGTCTCCTGGAAGGCGCGGTTGAGGGCCCGCCAGGTGAGGCCGCGCGCGAGCGCGGCCAGGACGAGGCTCACTGTCGAGCCGAGGGCGGCCGCCTCGGTCGGGGTCACGACGCCGACGTACATGCCGCCGAGCACGACAACGATGAGCACGGCGACTGGCGCGACCTCGCCGACCGAGCGGAGCTTGTCGCGGAGCGAGCCGCGGTCCTCGCTTCGGCGCGGCGCCGCCTCCGGCCGCGCGACGGCGTAGAGGACGATCGCGACGGCGAACATGAGAGAGAGGATCACGCCGGGCACGATGCCCGCCATGTAGAGGTGGCCGACCGAGGTTTCGGTCATCACGCCGTAGATGATCATCGGGATCGAGGGCGGGATGAGGATCCCCAGCGTCCCGCCCGCGGCCAGCGAGCCGCAGATGAGGGGGCGGCCGTAGCCGCGTTGCTCCATCTCGGGGATCGCGATCATGCCGATGGTCGCCGCCGTCGCCACGCTGGAGCCGGAGACCGCCGCGAAGATCGCGCAAGAGAAGACGCTCGCGACGGCAAGCCCGCCCGGCAGGAAGCCGACCCAGCGCGCGACGGCCGTGAAGAGCCCCCGGCCGATGCCCGAGTGGAGAAGGATCGCGCTCATGAAGACGAAGAGCGGGACCGCGATGAAGGAGAAACTGGTGGCGTTCGACCACGCGACCGACCCGACGACGCCGAGCCCGACCGTCCAGCCCTTGAGCCAGAGCAGCCCGAGCACGCCGACGACGCCGAGCGACACCGCGATCTCGAGCCCCATCGCGAACAGGACGAACATCAGCGCGATGAGGAGCGCGCCGAGGACGGGTTCGCTCAAGCGCGGCGGTCCGGGGGTGGAGCTTCGTCACGGCCCTCCAGGGGCCCGAGGCTCAAGCGAACCTGTCGCACGAAGTCGGCGAGCATGGAGACGGCCATGAGCAGGAGACCAGCGGGGATCAGGAGCATCGGGATCCAGAGCGGGTAGAGCATCACGGCCGACACGCGCCCGTAGCCGTACGCGCTGAGACCCGACTGGGCCGTGACCCAGATCACGGCGGCGAGAAACACGAGGCCGAGAGCCAGGGTCACGACGCGCAGCCAGGCGCGGACGGGCCGCGCCAGGCTCGACGTCACCAGGTCGACGCGGACATGCCCGCCCGCCCGGAATGTGTAGGCGAGCGCGGCGAAGACCACGAAGACCTGAAGGAAGCTCGCCAGCTCGTCCACGAAGAGCTGCGGCCGATCGAGAAAGTAGCGCATGAGGACGTCGAAGGTGATCAGCCCCGCCATGGCGAGCACGCCGAGCCCTGCCAGCAGCCCGGCCGCCTTCGACGTCCAGCCGATCACCGGCCGAGCGCCTTCAGAGCCAGCTCAAAGCCGCGCTTGCCGTCGGCACCGGTGCGCGAGAGCCAGATGTCCCAGCCAGCGCGCGCCAGCGTTCGTGCTTTCTCGATCTCCTCCCTCGCCGGGTCGACGATCGTCATGCCGAGCTCGGGCAGCCGCTTGCGCGCCTTCTCCTCCCACGCCTTGGCGTCCTCCCACTCCTTGTCTTCGTAGCGGGTCTCTTTGAAGGAGTCGCTCACGGCCTGTTGCAGATCTTTCGGGAGCGCGTCCCAGGCCTTCTGGTTCACCACCAGCCACTCCGACCCCGCGCCGGCCAGGTACCAGTAGTTGATGAACTTCGCGACCTCGAAGAACTTCATGGGCTCCGCGTTGGTCGCCGAGGTGATGGCGCCGTCGACCACTTTCTTCTCCAGCGCCGAGTAGACCTCGCCGAACGCGATGTTCACGGGGGCGGCGCCGAGGAATCGCGCCGTGTTGGCGGAGTCGGCCCCGTACACGCGGATCTTCTTGCCCTTCCAGTCGGCCAGCGTGCGCATCGGCGCGTGGGCGAAGACGTGCTGCGACGGCCAGGCCTCGATGGCCATCAGGCGAAGCCCCTTCTTGGCCAGCATCTCGGTGAAGAAGGGCCGCAGCTCCGCGGCGGCCTTGCGGTGCTCCTCGAGATTGCTCGTCATGAACGGCAGGTCGAGGGGGCCGATCTCCAGGAGGACGTCGGTGAGGTAGCCCGAGACCACCGGGGCGATCTCGACGCGGCCCTCGATCACCGCCGGGATGATCTCGTGCGAGGGATAGAGGGACGACGCGGGGTGGACGCGGATCTCCATCCGTCCCTGCGACTTCTCCTTCAGCTTCGCGGCGAGCGCGTTCAGGTTGAGAGTGTGGTAGTAGCTCGGCGCCGCCACGTGCGGCAGGTTCCAGACCACCGGCTTGGGCTGCGCGCCGACGGGCAGGATGAGCGGCGCCGCGCCGCCGGCCGCGAGGGCCAGCGCCGCGAGAGCCGTCGTGATCCAGGTCCAGCGTGTCATGGGTGTGTCCTCCCTCAGATCGATTCGACGTCCATGGCCGATTCGAAGTCCATGGCCGCTGATACAGTGCCGACACGGCGCGTGTCAAGGCCGAACATGTATCGCGCTTTGGGCATTGTCGCCGAATGCTGCAACGCCAATACTCCGTATGAGTGGTGGTAGCAGGAGTGCCCAACTTTGCCTTCATCGACGGCCAGAACCTCCACCTCGGAATCGCCGACCTCGGCTGGCAGGTGGATTGGACACGATTCCGCATCTACCTCGGAGAGCACTATGGCGTGGACCGAGCGTACTACTTCGTCGGATACCTTGCGGATAACCAGGCCCTATACACGAGGCTCCAGAACGCCGGCTATAGCCTCGTCTTCAAGACAGTCACGTATCGCGGCGGTGGCAAGCCGAAAGGGAACGTAGACGCCGAGCTAGTGCTCCAGGCGATGATCGAATATCCGCACTACGACCGGGCGGTCATCGTCACCAGCGACGGGGATTTTGGCTGCCTGGTCCGCTATCTCTACGATCAGGGGAAGCTAGAGCGCGTGCTCAGTCCCAACAGGAAAGGATGTTCCGCACTCTTGAAGCGGGCAGCCCGTGAGAAGCTCGACTTCCTGGAGGACGCCAAGAGGAAGATCGAGTACAAGAAGTTGAAGGGGCACCCCCTCAGGACAGAACCTGAAAGCGTACCCCTTCCTGGTGATCCTGAACGCCAGCATATCCCTCCACGTTCCTTTGTCAAGGACAGTGGCCCAACAGGCCGAACGTGTATCGCTCTTTGGGCATTGTCGCCGACTGCGGCGCGAGGGATACTTGGCTCAATGACAACGATACTGCTCTCAGTCTCCACAGAATCGCAGCCGACAACGTCTGCTCTCGAGGAGGCCAGGGCGCTTCAGCGTCGCCACCTTACTCTCCTCTCGATCTTTGCGGTCGCAGCGTTTCTGCCGTTCATGCTGCCGAGGGACCTCACGCAGGCTCTCCCCGCAGCGATCTTCGTGCTCTTCTACGGTGTGCTCGGCCTGGCGGCTGGCGCGTCAGGAATCACATGGATCCTCCGTACGACCCGACTGGCCCTTCGAGCCAGCCGGACAGTCGACTTCGAACTGAACGAAGAAGGCAGGAAACAATTGGTTGAGTTCCTTCAAGCTCACACTTCGCGTCGTACCGGATGAGGGGCTACGTTGTAAGTGCGATCGTCTTGACGCTGCTCTACGGCAACTGGGTTCCAGCGAGCTGGGATCTCACTCAGGGCGAAGTCCACGCCCGCATTCTCCGCGTCAAGGCCCTATCCATTCCGTTCATGTTGGTAGGTGGCTCGTTGTTCGCAGTGCTCGTCGGAATAGTCTCCACCATCCTTTCGCGAAGGTGACCCATGAAGACGAGGACCCGACACCGGCGCTGTGGAGGAGAAGCCATGAAGAACGCGATGACGGGAACGACGCTTCGGTGGGGACTCGCCTCGGTACTCGTGACTGGGCTTCTCCTGGTGATCGGAGCTGGGCCCGCAGCCGGCGAGCCGCCGCTCATGCGCGACCTCGAGCTCGAGGCTCTTCGAGAGGCGGTCCGCTGGCCGGATCCCGACGTGATCACCGTCATCGCCCTCACCGGACGGTTCGTCGCGGCCCGGCAAGACCAAGAGGCCCTTGCGTACTTCGAGGAGCGGGCGAAGAGTGTGCCCGACCGGCCGCTGTTCGTCGCGCTCGAGGGATTTTTCCAGGCCCGCGTGGCCGATGACGTCTTCTTGCTCCGTCGGGTCGCGTGGGTGAACGACGCCGTCGCCAAGCTCGACCGGGCCGTCGCCCAGGAGGCGGGTCTGCCGCGCTACTTCCGCGGGCTCGTGCTCGCCGAGCTGCCGGCCCGCTTCGGGAAAGCCGCTGCGGCCGTCGACGATCTCCAGTGGGTCCTCGACAACAAGGACCGCTTCCCGGTCGGCCTGCGCCGAAGCGTTTACCGGGGCCTCGCGAAGGCCTACACGACGCTCGGCCGGGAGGCCGAGGCCAACGCCGCCCTCGCGCGCTCGGGCTACCCGTCGCTCGATCCGACGCTGCCCGTCTTCACCACCGACAACTGGGTGAGCGCGAAGGACGGGTTCCGCTTCCGTCCGCCACGTCTCGTCGAGCTGGCCCCGCGGGTCTACGTCGCCCAGGGTTACGATTTCGCCGACATCGCGTTCGTCGTCACGGACGACGGCATCGTGGCGATCGACGCCGGGACGACCGAGGCGAACGCCCGGGCGGCGCTCGCGGCGCTCCGCCGGATCACGGCTGCGCCCATCACGCATGTCCTCGTCACCCATGCGCACTGGGACCACATCGGCGGCCTGCCGGCGCTCCGCGGCGCGAGCACCCGGGTGGTCGCCAACGCGCGGTTCGCCGACGAGCTCAAGATCGTCAACGACACCGGCATCGGGTTTCGCTACTTCTTCGGGGGCGACGCCCCGCGCCGGTACGAGCTGGCGCCGGATCGCGTGGTGGACCATCGCGAGACGCTGACGGTTGGCGGCACCGAGTTCGTCCTTCATCCCGTCCGCGGCGCCGAGACATCGGACGCGCTCCTGATCCACCTCCCCGCGAGCGGCGTCCTTTTCGTCGGCGACACGTTCATGCCGTACCTTGGCGCCCCATTCCTGCCCGAAGGCTCACCGGAGGCGCTCTTCGAGAACATCGCTCTCATTCGCTCACTGGCCCCGCGCCTCCTCATCCACGGCCATCCGCCGCTCACTGAGCTCTTCACGATCGAGGCACTGCCCGGATTCGAGAGCGCGATGCGCGAGCTCCACGCGCGCGCGCTGATGCGCATCGCCGAGGGGCGATCCCTCGTGGACATCCTTCACGAGAACATCCTGCCCCAAACACTGAAGGCGAACCCATCGCTCGTCGTCCGGTTCCTGGTGGTGCGGGACAACTTCATCAAGCGCCTCTACCATCAGCGGACCGGGTACTGGAAGCCGGACGGTGAGGGCCTCGAGGTGCTGGCGCCCCGGGAGTGGGCGGCGGCGCTCGAGCTACTGGCAGGCGGGCGGGAGAGCGCGTTCGCCGACACCGCGCGGACCCTGCTCGGCCGCGGCGATCATGCGCTGGCCTTGAAGGTCGCAGACCTCGGCCTGATCAACCACCGAGAGAGCTCAGCGCTGGCCGATCTTCGACGTCGCGCCCTCGACGGGCTCCGCGCGCGGCACCAGCAGTTGAATCCCTTCAAGTTCATCATCTACTCGGAGTGGGCGGGCGCCGACTTGCCCCCCGTGGAGTAGTCGAGGTTCAGCGCCTTGGTGAGAAACTCCATGAGCGGGCTCATCGTCGTGCAGGCGCGCACGAACACCGCGGGAAAGCGCGGACGGCACACCGCGGCATCGGAGAACGTCACGCGCGTGATGAAGTCCTTGAGCTTGAGGTCTTCGATGTGGGGGTGCGTCGGGTCATAGCCCCGCGGCGGCCGACTCAGTCGATCGCCTTCGATCGGCAGTCTCCGCCTCAGCACCGCCTGCCAGGCGCCCGGCCGGTGCGCGATCCGCTCCCGGACCTTCTCCAGCGTCGTCGCGTCGGGATGCCAGAGCCCGGCGGCGGCGAAGCAGTGCCTCGGCTCGAGATGCAGGTAGAACCCGGGCGCGTGCACGTCGCGGTTGCTGGCGGCGTGAGGAAAGTGGGCTGCGGCGTGGGTCTTGTACGGGCTCTTGTCCCGCGAGAACCGAATGTCGCGATAGATCCGGAACATCGAGCCGTCTTGAAAGTGACGGCTGATCGTGCGCAGCCGGGGTCCCACCTCGGCGATGAAGCGGAGAAGGGGGTCGCGCACGACCGACTCGTAGTAAGCCTTATTCGCCAGGAACCACTCGCGGTTGTTGTTCTTCCGGAGCTCCCGCAGGAACTCGAACAGCTCGGCGGAGAGCTGAGAGTCAGGCACGATGGGCCGTCGGCGGAGCCTCGTGTCGGTTGCCATCGTCCTCCTCTTCGCAAGGCGTCCTCGAGACGTCCTAAGAGTGGGGCCCCGCTGGCGCTCCCCCTCACGGGACCCCGCCGCGGACCGCCTTAGAACAGGCTAAATGCCCTGCCCGCGACGACACCGACTGCGATCAGCACGACCACAACCGCCGTCGTCTTCTCATGGACGCACATCCCCGTCGTTGCCTTACATGCTGCCTTCGCACACATCACTGACATCTCTGCTCACCCCCTTCTCCGGCTCCGAGAGTTCTGAGCAACCGGGAAGATGCCACGGTCCCGGATTCCGTGGCAAGGGCTTTTGCGTCGGGAACCTGACGTCACGTTCCCTCGTCGTGCGACACCTCCGTGACACGCGAGAAGATTGACGACGCTCCTGCCACGACTTACACGGCGCGCGAATCTGGTGTGTCTTTTGCTAAGGGGCATCGGCTGGCTGGTGCACAGGTGTTAGATTTCCGCGAAGCCGTGATCAAGTTCCTCAAGGAGCATCCTGGCTACCTTTGCGCTGAGTGTCTGGCCTCGAGCCTCGGGGTGCCGGTCCACCCGACCACGATGATCACGCTGGGTCTACAGCGGGCCGAGGGTTTCGAAACCTCCCACGGTGTGTGCTCTCGATGCCAGCGCCTTATCCG
>WNFB01006674.1_pt1 | contig 10358 bp, 13 predicted proteins | sample 5400501 | NCBI WGS metagenome assembly WNFB01 (sample SAMN13153341, study PRJNA577476) | soil metagenome | isolation source: 200 cm saprolite under Douglas fir tree site 2 hole 1 | place: USA:California | collected 2015-04-18 | reverse complement strand
TCGCCAAGGCAATCGAGTTCAACTCCGATGATGTCTTGCAGGTCGAACAAGGCTCGCTCTATCCGGCGCTGCACCGGCTCATCAAGAGGGGCTGGATTTCGTTCGAGGATGGTACGTCCGAGAACAACCGCCGGGCCAAGTTCTACCGGCTGACGCCCAAAGGCCGAAGGCAACTGGCAGCCGAGACGAGCAAGTGGGACAAGCTGGCAGCAGCGATCGCGCGGATTCTCCGGCCAGCCGGGTGAAGAACCATGAGACGACGCAAGAGAATGATGGAAGACCTCGACCGGGACATTCGCGATCACATCGAGAGAGAGACCGAGGACAACATCGCGCGGGGCATGACGCCGGAGGAAGCGCGGTTTGCCGCGTTTCGTAAATTCGGCAACGTCACGCGCATGAAAGAAGAGACACGCGAGGTGTGGAGTTTCGTTTGGCTCGAGCAACTCCTGCAGGACATTTGCCTCGGCTTCCGCATGTTGCGCAAGTCCCCGGGCTTCACGGCTGTCGCTATCCTCACCCTCGCTCTCGGCATCGGCGCAAACACGGCGATATTCAGTGTGATCAATGGAGTGCTGCTCAGCCCGCTTCCCTACAAGAATCCGAAGCAACTCGTCGTCATGAAGGAAAACGATTCGCTGCCGAACGTGATGGATATCCAGAGACAGGTGCGCGCATTCTCACAGGGTGGCGGAATCAACGTCGAGCCGATGGACTACACAGGCGGAACCGAACCTGTGCAAGTCCGTGTCGGGCTCATCAATGCGGGGTTTCTCGAAACGCTAGGCGTGCAGCCGATGCTGGGCCGGATCATTTCGCCCGGGGAAGATGTGCAAGGCGGTCCGCGTCTTGCCATGGTCAGCAACCATTTCTGGCAAAACTACCTTGGCAGCGATCCACATGCGGTGGGCAAGGCGATTCACCTGGGCGGAAACTCTTATACGGTGATCGGCGTAATGCCCGCGAGTTTTGCTCCGCCAGCGGAGCATGCCGACGTTTTCGTTTCACTCTGGGTCGGCAACCCGGGAGCGGCTGCTTATCGCGGTGTGCACTTTATGCATACCTACTGGCGATTGAAGGCGGGCGTCAGGCTCGCGCAGGCGCAGACCGATATGGCCGCGATCGACCGCCGGCTCGCGGAGCAGTATCCGGCCGAAGAAAAAGAACGGAAGAGGCATTTAGTTCCGCTGCATGAATGGCTGGTAGGAGACGTGCGGTCGGCACTGCTGGTGCTCTTCGGAGCTGTAGGCCTGGTGCTGCTGATTGCGTGCGCGAATTTCGCGAGCTTGCTGATGGTGCGGGCGGTTGCGGGGCGCCAGGAATTGGTGATCCGGGCGGCGCTGGGCGCGGGACGCGGCCGGCTCATCCGGAAAACGCTGACAGAGAGCGTACTGTTGTCGGTCCTCGGCGGTGCGGCCGGATTGGATTGCTGTTCGCGCAGTGGGGCACGAGCATGCTCCTGGCCCTGAGGCCGGAGAAGCTGGCGCGGCTGAGCGGGATTCACATGGATACACGGGTGCTGCTGTTCGTCCTCGTGGTCTCGGTGCTGACCGGCATCATGTTCGGTATGGCGCCGGTATGGATCGCGGCTCGCGCGGACGTTGCCGAGGCCCTGAAAGAGAGCGGGCGGAGCACAACCGCGAGCACGATGGGGCATAGCATACGGAAAATTCTGGTCACATCGGAACTGGCGGTTGCTTTGGTGCTGCTAGTGGGGGCCGGTTTGTTGATCAAAGGATTCTCACGGTTGCGCTCGATGAACCCCGGTTTCAATTCCGCGAACGTAATGACGATGTATCTCCAATTGCCCACGACGCGGTACGGCGAAATCCCCAAACAAACCCAGTTCCGCCGCGAGTTGCTCACCCGCTTGAATTTTCTGCCGGGCGTGCAAGCGGCGATGGTGACTGATATACCGCTCGGCGGGAATTATGTGGACCACCGTTTCGTCATCGACGGACGCCCTCCAGTGGCCGTGGGCGGTGAGCCGGAGGTGCAAACCCTTTCAGTGATGGGCAATTACTTCCACGTGATGCAGATTCCCCTGCGCGCGGGTCGCGAGTTCACCCCTTTGGACCGCGAAGGGCAACCACTGGTGGCAATTGTGAACGAGGAAATGGTACGGGAATTCTTCCCGCACGAAGACCCAATCGGCGTGCGCATCCGCTGGGCGGGCGACACAGGGCTGCCACGATGGATGACCGTCATCGGCGTGGTGGGCGACGTGAAACATTCAGGATTGAATCAACCGACGGATCCCGCTGTGTATACGCCTTTTTCGCAGTCCGACGAGGCCTGGAGACGATTTATGACGCTCGCCATCCGGGCTCGGGATGCGTCTCCTGGGCTCGTTGAAGAAGTGAAGAAACAGATCTGGAGCTTGGACGGCCAGATTCCGGTGGGCGACGTGCACGCCATGGACGAGCTCATAGCTGTGTCGCTTGCGCAGCAACGCTTCAACATGCTGCTCCTCGGACTCTTCGCCGCGCTCGCCTTGATCTTGGCTGCGGTGGGAATTTACGGCGCGATGGCTTATGCCGCGAACCAGCGAACGCATGAGATCGGCATACGGACACGCTGGGAGCGCAGCGGCGCGACGTGCTGCGGCTCGTTATGAGAGATGGAGCGAGAATCGCGCTCTTCGGCATCGCCTCCGGGATTGCAGGAGCGCTGGCGCTGACTCACCTGATGGCCAGTCTGCTTTTCGAGGTGAAACCGACGGACCCTGTGACATTCGCAGGTGTCGCAATCCTGCTCGCATTCGTTGTGCTCGCGGCTTGCTACATCCCGGCGCGCCGCGCAATGCGCGTGGATCCTGTGGTCGCCTTGAGATACGAGTAGTCCTTCGCGCAAGTGACTGGCAACCCTTCCTTAGAACAAGCTGGCATAAACGTGTAGGGACTTTTGAAGCCCTCAGCCGCACGCATGTAGGCGCGCACTCCGCAAGTCTGATTTGTGGACATTACTGGCGATTGTTCCCGAGTGACGGGCTAACCGGAAGTTATTCCGGGCCGGAAGTGCGCTTCTGGGAAGTGCCGATGGTCAGATGACCGTCCGGGAGTGTATTAAAGGCCGTCCGTGCCCAAGGTAAGAGCAGAAATGCTAAGTAGCTGGTTCGTCTAACATTTTCCTATGTCATGCATCACGGTTTTGCACCGTATTCGTCAATGTTTGTTCCCAAGTTGTTCCCAAGTTCTGGCGAGTGCACCTTGGATTTGACGTGATGCCAAACCTGTGGCCGAGGCGCAGAGAAATAGAAGCAGTGTGATAAATCCCGACTGGAGAAAGCAAACTCAGAGCCCCGCTTAAAAGTCGCTGCGGTGTTGCCTATCGTCCGCGCCACGGGCTGTCAAAAGTGTCCCACCCGCATCCACCCCTCAGAGCGCACTCGGAACGGGGAATCCAAGCGTTGCCGCTTGCTTGCCAAGTTCTTCCCAATTAGCGGTCGGTGTGGCAGTCCCGCCGCTGCTCAGGATTCCGCTGCCCAAGGTCTGAAGGCACGGCGAAGCAATGAGAGGTGCCTGAGGCACCGGCAGGCTCGGTACAGTGGCGTCCGGCTGGCTGAAATTCAGAGCGTAGGCAAGGTTATTCACGTCGGCGCTGGCGTCGCGCGGAGTGAGAGGTGCAAGCCCCCAACGCCACTCTATCAGCTTCAGGACGGAGGTGTGATCGAACACGAGCGCGCTGACTCTTGAATCCGCGGGATTCCTCCGGCTGAACGGGGATACAACGACCGTAGGCACGCGCAGTCCAAGCAGCGTTTTGCCGTCCACAAGGTCGGTATCGACATTGTTAGCGGCCGTGGCGCGCGGCGGGACGACGTGCTCAAAAAAGCCGCCCCATTCGTCAAAATTTACGATGAACACGGTGTTGGCCCATTTCGGTCCTCTGGCCACGGCCTGGAAAGCTTTGTAAAGGAAGAGGTCTCCTTCGCGGATATCGGCGTGAGGATGATCGTCGTTGCCCGTACCGTCATCCAGGATGGTGTATCTCGGGTCAATGAAAGAGACCGCTGGCATGTTCCAGTGCTGGCGGCGAGGAGGAACTCTTCGTAGAGACGGGAGATGCCGAGATATTTCACGCCCCATAGCGCGAGGAACGGCAGCACCTGAAGCTTGCTGGTCTCTTTCAGGCGATTCGGGTGCGGTTTTCTGTACAGTTGGAAATCCGTGAGCGGGTCGGATGTCAAACAGACTCTCTGTCTTGACGTCGAAACGTTAGGCTGGGGGTCAGTTGCGTACAATAGGGTTTTTGCTCGCTTTGCGACACACAAATTCCCGACGGCACATTAAGGCAAACACCCTAATCCGAATTTTGGTTTGCTCTTTACTTTCGAGAGAAAGGTCGCCTCAAACAAGGTTCGGGGCCTAATGCGCGGCCGGTTACGGGAGCGGGAATTGGACACCGATAGAGAGAGTTTTGAGGCGACGGTAACGCGATTCTCTGAATTTTCTTGGGCAGAGCGATACCCCGAAACGGTGATGGAGCTTGATTGCAGCTTACCGGTGGCAGATGTGTGCGTAGGCTATTCGCATCACGGAGCATCGGTAGGCGCCTTGGACGCGCTCTCGTCAAGAGCAGATCGAGGCCGATCTCGGCACTGTCTGGAGCAACGATCCAGTGATGAGAGAGGTACACGTGGGAAACACGGCAAAACGCGCCGCCAGAACTTTTGTGCTTTCAAGAAGAAGGATTGGCCGCGGCGGTGGGGGATCGGACTAAAAAGCGACGCTGAAAACACGTAAGTTATTGATTCTATTAAACGAGAAAAACGCCAAAAACATCGGATTCGCCCAATTGAGGTACACGCCGGGTACATAGAACCGCTTCACTCAAAACGCACTGGCCAAGCCGTACACGAGAAGGATAATCTTATTGATGCAAAGGCGACGACGGCTAATATAGAGAGAGAATTCGCGGGCAACAGTGATAGCTTTGGCTCCATGGGCAGTTTTCCCCCGTCAAACAGTGGCGATCAGAACGCTCAACGCCGCAGTCAGCGTGTCATAGTAAAAGTTTCTGTGATGGTTCTAGCGGGCGAAGCTGACAAGAAGTCCGTCTCGGAAGAAACGCGCACAGTCACGGTAAATGCGCACGGTGCAATGATCCTTCTAGGTCTAAAGGTCTCGATCGGACAATTGCTTACGCTCCGCAATCCGAGAACGGGAGAAGAGGTCGCTTGTCGGGTGGTCTATGTGAGCCCTCATGAATCGGAGAAGAGACAAGTAGGCGTCGACTTTATGAACCCTTGCCCTCGGTTTTGGCGCATCTCCTTTCCTCCACCTGATTGGACAACTCAAAGTCCCGAAGCAAAAGGCAGCCCAAGGCGACCCGCCAGCACACCCCAAAATTCAAAACAGAAGAAATGAGGTCAGGCCCTCGATCTAGAATTGTTCCTCAGAGCTTCGCCGACTTTGTGCACGAGGGTTTCGCGCGAGAAGGGCTTTTGCAAGAAGAAACCCTCCTCCAAGAAGTCATCGTTGCCTCTGTTGTATTCGAGGTAGCCGGATATATAGAAGATCCTCAATCTGATCCGGTGGCCCTTGAGTCGTTTGGCGAGCTCCGGTACTCGCATCTTGGGCATCACGACATCGGTAAGCAGCAGATGGATCGGCTCGTTTGTACTTCTCCTGTTAGCGTTTACCAGACATTGGGTCCAATCACCTGGCGGGGCGAACTTGTGTCGGAATCAAACCCATGATTCGAGGCGAATTGGTGGCTGGTTATGGAAATGCTCAGAATCGTGGGTGCGAAGAACCTGTGGGTACCGACTTGCCAGCAGAGTCACTGTTCCTGTCCACAGAGGGAACACTCAGCTCAAGACGACGCTCCAGTCCCGAGGTGGGTGCTCGAGACCCCAGAACTGTGGGGCGGCGGTTTTGAAGCGAAGGCCAACTTCGGTCCTACCGCCTTGCTTCTCACCTAGGTAGACGACTCGGCAATCCTGCTCCTCGCGGTTGGCAGTATTTCGCAAGATGAGCCTGTCGCCCAAACTGATAGATGCCGACAGGGTAATAAGACAACCGTGAGTACTAAGCACGATAGCGCGCGTGGGATCTACGAATGGAGTTTCGTCGGTCAACGTGCCTTGCGCGACCACCGGCAACTGCGCAGGCACTCGCTGTGAGCGCCTGCGGAAGCCAGACTTAACCCGATTGGGTCCGCTGGGCCGGTTCACCATATAGTTCTAACCTACACCAGTCCCGCTAGCTTGAACAACCGGAGTCAGTAGTGTAAGTGTCAGGTACTCCCAAATGCGTGGAGGTTCCCGCTTGGCAGCCGGTCACAGATGCCAGCCGCTGCGAATGGTCCTTCGTCTTATGAGCACGCTTGACTACAACGCGGCCCGTTGATTCAGTGCGATTTAGCCTCTGATTTGAGAGAAGGAGTTCTTTCCCAAATCTTTCCCAGGACGCCCGGCGAGTTTACGTAGCCATGCGCCGATCGCGGAGTGCTGCTCGGCACCCATCTCTTCAAACAGCACGCCCATGCCGAAAATTCCAAAGCCGCCGCCAGAGTGCATGTAGATCACTTTGCCGTGAAGTTCGCAAGTGCTCATGCCGTCGCAGATGCGGAGACGTAATTTCGTACGAATGGGAATGGGTTCGAGCGCATCGATATAGCAACCACGTGAGCTCAATTCCGCAAGCTGCCCGCGAACCCCCGTTCCGTCGCGAAGAGTAACTTCGGCATCTGCGAAGAATGAGAACCGAGGATTGGCACGTTTTACTGCGTAGGAGGCTTCAGCCATAGTGTCTCTCCCGTCCGTGAACAGCGATTCGTGTCAATTCATTATATACAACCGCAGGGCGGCACATCCAGACGTTTGTGCTCAGGATCACCGAAAGAGGTAACTGGCTCTCAGTACGGTTGGCTGACGCCTGGGGAAATGAACTTGAAACACTGCGGGGTCGATCATCGATGAACTCCGTCGAATGGCTCAACGACCAAATCACATAGGAGGCTGAAAACCCGAATCTACCAAAGTCGTTGGAACTGGGCGCAATGTTGAGCCTATATTATTTGTTCGGTTTCTTCCCCTTACAGCAGAGAGGAGTGACAGCCTGTTCTCCCTGCTGGTTCCCCAAGTCATTGCCCAAGTCCCACGCGGAGTCTGTCGTACGCACTCTACTTCTTATGACGCATAATTTCGGTAAGCCTGTCGCCCTCGCTGGTCTCCTAGATCAGCGGTATACCGTTCGTTACCCCTTCTCTGTAACGGCGGAGATCCTGGAGCTCGAAACAGGAACCCGTTTGGGAGGCGTCACTTCCGATCTTTCTTTGCGCGGGTGTTTTGTGCGTACAACCAGCATCCTAGAGGTCCGTGCTCGGGTCCGCCTAACGCTTGCAAGGAAGAAACAGAGAGTAGAGATCTTCGCGGCGATCCGGAGGGCTGCGCAGACTGGGATGGGCTTGGAGTTCCTAGATATCGACCCCATTTCGAATGCAATACTACTGTCGTGGATCGAGAGTCTCGGAAAGTCTGGCTAAAACACCCGCATCAGGGCCCCAAGTGGCCGGAGCATACTACCTACCGACAATGACAGACATGATGTTCCAACTTCCAACTATGCCTGCGACCGATGATCCTAAGTCGAAAAGAATTTCGGAGGAGAATAGAAGACGAAACCCTCGTGCGAAGATTTCATTGCCGATTCGCGTACGCTCCGCTGATTTCGTGGACGATCAAGTGGATGAAGTCCGGGCCACCATCAATGTGTCTCGCGGCGGTTTATATTTCAGCTCGCAACGGAGCTGTTATCACCGCGGCATGAAAGTACTGCTCACGATTCCTTTCAGGGATTTCGTCGCTGATGCCGGTCCCGAAGAGCGGGGAGAAGTGGTTCGAGTGGAGCACTTCAAAGATGGCCGGGCGGGAGTGGCAGTCCGTCTCCTGAAATCCACGGAAAGCAGGGCTGCACATAAAGTGCATCTGTCAAGAGCTGAACAAACGAAGAAGAATCCAATTCCCGAGCATCGCTTAGCCCCCCGTTCGCCCTTCTTAACCGAGGCTGAAGTGATGGAGGCACCTGCCGGGACATGGCTGAAGACCCGCTTGTCAGACTTAAGCCTGAGCGGATGTTATGTCGACACGCTCCATCCGCTACCGGTAGGAGCACGAGTTCGCCTTAGAGTTGTCAGGAACAAGATCATTTTGGAAGCGCTCGCCACCGTAATTTACAGTGAACCAAGACTAGGAATGGGAGTTTCTTTCTCACAATTGTCGCCGGAGCAAGAATCAATCCTCGAAGAGTGGCTGGCTGACGTTGCCAAGAACGGGCGTCCCTAGCGCCACCACGGGCGATGAAGTGGAACGCTTAAAGAAAAGGCCAATGGAAATTCTGATGAAGCACTTTCCAGTAGAGGAATGGATCGATTTTGTAAGACAAGTAGTCCGCACCATAAGGAAGGAAAAGATGAAAGAACATTTGGAGCAAGGGTGCAAGAGCTGCTCCAAAATAGTCTCTCAATGGCAGCGAGTGCGGCAGACAGCAGAGACCGAAACGAATTATAGACCGCCACGTGACGCAGTTCGAATCGCCAAGGCGTCCTTAGCGGGTTCGAATTCGACCGTGGAGCAAAAACGACCGGACAGCCTTGCTGAGTTACTCTTCGATGGCTTTTTGCCTGTGCCCGAAGGCGTTCGATCATCGAGCATTCGAACAAGACACATGCTCTATCGCGCAGACCCCTTTCAGATTGATTTGCTCATCGAATCCCAGGCCGACGGCCGGAGCGTAGTCGTCACCGGACAACTGCTGGATTTACGCCACCCGGAGATCCTGGGCCACAACCTGCAGGTCACAGTTTCGAACCTGCGTGACCGCGTAGTCCAGGTGACGACAAATCAATTCGGCGAGTTTTGTCAAGAGATTGAAAACAGCGGTAACTTGGAGTTAAAGTTCTATGGAGCGAACCACAAGCCCGTCCTGATCTCGCTACGGGATGATCTCCGCGCGTGACGGAAACAGCTTGACTGTCCATTATGATTCTGATCGCAGACAACGCAGCCGCTGTTTGTATGGATTGTTGCTCGTTAGGTTATGGGGAGAGATTCGTGGTCTTCCGTTCTTCCAATAGCAATCGGCGTAACGTCCTCAAATCATTCAGGATGCGGCGGCTTGCGGCGATGTGTGACGAAAGCTTGTCCAATTTGTAGTTCACGAGTTGCAAAGCCTGCTTTCGCCGTGCCAATTGGGGGTTCGCCGCGCGAAGGATTTCCGACTCAATTTGATCTTGTGCTTCGCGTGTCGCTTCCAGAAGGTGATTCACATACTCAAGAGCGCTCTCTATATTGTCGAACGGGGTTTCCGATTTGTAGTTCACGGTTTCCTCTGGGACATTCCTGCCATAGCTTCAGGTTTTGACCACTGCAAAAGGATAGGGCCTCCTGTATGCCTGTTCAACTGCCGAGCACAAGGCTTTTCTCCGGAAGCGCACGATTTAGAAACGCGTCGCCATCTAATCAGTTCGTTCAAGTCTGTTTTTCTCTCCGAGCCGGTCCAGCACAGAAAATCTGTCGCCACAAAGTGACTTGCAAAGCGTGTGGCACGCTATAGCCCCTCGTTCGTGCTGCACGGGCCAGAGTTTCTGACTCTCAATTCCGAGTATTGGGTAGGTATGACGACGTGATCATAAGCCCTGTATTTTCTATAAATTAAGATAATAGCAATCGAGCACAAGTCAGCCATCGTCTTTCTCACTGACAAAGCCTGATGGGCACCCTCGAAGATGTATCCAAGAAGCCAATAATCCGTTGGAAAGTCCCTTAAAAACAGTACTGACGGTCCATTTGGACAAACAGGGGCATCCTCTAAGGTACTGATAGTACTATACTTTTTTAACTTTTGGATTCCCTTTTGAGAACTGACTCGAACATCGAGAGTTGGGAAGGGGATGCGCGCTGACCCGCAATAGCAAGTGAGACGTGGCTATTAAGCAGTGCGTATTGGGTCGGACTCGCGATAAGCGGCGCGGAGGCGATATGCCCTTAGATGCGTTAGATCAGAAAACGCTGACTGGTCTTCCCCGGCTGTCAGAGGTCTACGACGCTTACGGCGTCCAAGTGAATGCTTTGTCTGTGGACGAGATCTTTGCTCTCTACGAGCGCACGGGCTTTCTGTATCCGGACAAAGCGGCACGTCTCTTTCCGCACCTCCCACAGGTTCGGGAAAACTGGCGACGGATGTTGAGTGCCGGCGAATCGCTGCTTTATGTCCTGACTTCTGGAGACAAGAAGCGAGGGCGGGCGTCCCTTGCAGTTTGGCGGACCACGCAAAACGGCTGGATGTCACAGCACCTTGTCTCTGAAAACAATCCGTATGCATCGCGGGCGGTGATGCTGGCCGCGGCCGCTG
>WNFB01006666.1_pt1 | contig 10365 bp, 9 predicted proteins | sample 5400501 | NCBI WGS metagenome assembly WNFB01 (sample SAMN13153341, study PRJNA577476) | soil metagenome | isolation source: 200 cm saprolite under Douglas fir tree site 2 hole 1 | place: USA:California | collected 2015-04-18 | reverse complement strand
AGCTTCGTGCGCACCGCCGGCATCCAGTTCTTCCCCGAGCTCGAGCTCGCGATCCTCTACCTGATCGCGGCGCTGGTGCTGCTGGTCAAGCCGACCGGCTTGTTCGGAGGGGCGTGATGCAGGCCGACGCAGCGGTTTCGCCTCGCTCCAAGCTGCCGCTCGCCGCCGCCGCGGTCGCGATGCTGATCGCGCTTGCGCTCATTCCGCTCGTCGCCGGCCTCTATCAGACGCAGCTCCTCACCTACGGCCTGATCGCCGCCATCGCCGCCCTCGGCTTGAACCTTCTGCTCGGCTATACCGGCCTGCTCTCGTTCGGACATTCGGCCTATTTCGGCATCGGCGCCTACGTCGTCGCGTTCATGGCCGAGGATTTCGGCGTCCACTCGATGGAGGCCTACATCCTGGTCGGCCTCCCGGTCACCGCCGTCGCCTCCGCTCTCTTGGGCTACATCTGCGTGCGGCACACGCGCATCTTCTTCGGCATTCTCACGCTCGCGCTGTCGCAGGTGCTGTGGAGCCTCGCGCTCAAGCTGTTCTGGGTGACCGGCGGCTCCGACGGCCTGCGGGTCCCGCGCCCGACGCTGCTGGCGGGCTTCGTGAGCTTCTCCGGCGCGGGGTCGTTTCAGCGGTTCATCATCGCATACTATTATTACGTGCTCGCCGTGTTCGCGATCTGCGTCGTCGTGATGTGGGTCATCGTGCACTCGCCGTTCGGCAAGGCGCTGCAGGCGATCCGCGACAACGAGGTCCGCGCGCGGTTCCTGGGCTTGAGGATCCGCCGCTTCCGCTGGGTCGCGTTCCTGATCTCCGGCACCTTCACCGGGCTCGCCGGCCTGTTGTGGGCGCCGCTCAACGGCCTCGCCACGCCCGACGTGCTGTACTGGCCGTTCTCGGGCGAGATCGTGTTCACGGCGCTGCTCGGCGGCTTTCGCAACTTCACCGGCCCGATCCTCGGCGGCATCGTGTTCACGTACCTGAAGACCTACGCGGTGGCGACGACCGAGTATTGGCAGCTGCTGCTCGGCGTCGTTCTCGTGCTCCTGGTCCTGGTCCTGCCGACCGGCATCGTCGGCGCGCTGTCGAGCCTGACGGCGAGGCTCAAGCCGAGGGAGAAGCCGTGACCCTTCTCAAGACCGTGAACCTGCGAAAGCAGTTCGGCGAGACGCGCGCCTGCGACGGGCTGAATTTCGTCGTCAACCGCGGCGAGTTCCTCTCGCTCGTCGGCTCGAACGGCGCGGGCAAGACGACGCTCGTCAACCTGATCAGCGCCCACCTGCAGCCGGATTCCGGACAGATCCTGTTCGAGGATCGCGACATCACCTTCATGTCCGTGACCGATCGTATCCGGGCGGGCATCGCGCGCAGCTTCCAGATCGTCAACCTGTTCGACGGGCTCTCCGTGCTCGACAACGTCGCGCTGTCGATCTTCTCCCGCGACCGCAAGGCCGCGAGGATCGCGGCGCTCGCCGAGCACGACCGCGACGTGCGGGACGAGACGCACGCCGTGCTCGGCCAGTTCGGCCTGCGCGGCAAGGCCGGGGTGCTGGCCGGCGGGCTCGCCCAGGGCGAGCGCAAGCTCCTCGACGTCGCGGTCGCCTACGCGCTGCGTCCGAAGCTCCTGTTCCTCGACGAGCCGACGAGCGGCGTGAGCACGCACGAGAAGGCCCAGATCATGGACACGGTGTCCTCGGTCGTGCGCGCCGGCGCCGTGACCGCGGTGGTCATCGAGCACGACATGGACGTCGTGTTCCGCTACTCGGACCGCATCGTCATGATGCACGAAGGCGCGTTCCTCGCCGACGGCACGCCCGACCAGATCAGGGCGAACAAGGACGTCGCCAACATCCTGCTCGGCGTGCCGCTGTCGGCTTGAACGCAGGGGATAAACGCGTGCTGCTCGAAGTCGTCGACGTCAACACCTACCGCGGTCCCGCCCACGTCCTGCGCGGGGTGTCGCTGGCCGTCGGCGACAACGAGGTCGTGTCGCTGGTCGGGCGCAACGGCGCCGGGCGCACCACGATCATCGAGAGCATCACCGGCCTGTTGCCGGTGCGCTCCGGCCGCATCCGCTTCAGAGGCCACGACATCACCGGCCTGCCGCCGCACAAGCGGGCGAAGCGCGGCATCGGCTATGCGCCGGAGAATTCCGGCATCTTCCCCGAGCTGACCGTGGCCGAGAACCTGATGATCAGCCGTTGGGTCTCGGAGAAGACGGCGCGAGATTCGTTTGCCGGCGTCGACGCCGAGGCCCAGGCGCTCGCGGTCTTCCCCGAGGTGCACCATCTCATGGGCCGGCAGGGCATCAACCTGAGCGGCGGCCAGAAGAAGATGGTGTCGATCGCACGGGCCATGGCGCTGGCGCCGTCGCTGATGATCCTCGACGAGGCGTTCGAAGGGCTGGCGCCGGCGGTGGTGAAGCGGTTCCGCGAGGCCGTCATGAAGATCAAGAGCCTCGGCATCTCCCTGCTGATCGCCGAATCGAACCTGGTGAGCGCGGCGGCGATCGCGGATCGGCTCTACGTGATCGACCGCGGCGAGATCATCTTCCATGGCACCTCGAAGGATGCGATGGAGAACGAGGAGGTCATGCGGGCCTTGCGGGGATGAGGCGGGCGACGTTCGGGAGACGCTGATGAAGGCGCCGGCTGCATTCGCTGCCCTGATCGTCGCGGCGGTCGTCGTCACGGCGGCGCGCAGCGGCCACGAGCTGCCGATCTATCCGTCGTATTATCCGCAGGACATCGCGATCACGGCGCTCGCGCCGCGGCAGGCAGGCGACCTGCTGGCGCAGGGCAGGATCCAGGCCTATGTCGGCGGCGAGCCGCGCTTTGCCGGGAGACAACCGGATTTCGTGCGCGCGATCGAGTCGCTCGGATCGTTCGTGACCGTGCGCGTCAATCCGCAATCGGCCCTGGCGGGCGACGGGGCCTGTGCGCTCGTGCGCGCCGTGGTCGGCGAGATGGCGGGGAAGGCCGGCGAGTTCGTCTTCCATCCCTATCCGATCACGCCGTTCCACGGCGACTACCTTCACCACGTCGATCTCGCGGAGGCCGCCAAAGCCAGGTTCTCCGCACCGCCGTCCGCGCCGGGCGCGCTGAAGGTGAGGGCGGCCGGCGGACTTGCCGGCACGCTCATCCGCGCCGACTGGTTGACGCAGGGGCCGGACTGGGACGCCGCGATCGAGGTCGTCGACGCCGCCGAGCTCGCGGCATCCGCGACCTTCGCCATGAACGGATGGATCGCCCCGCCGTGGGCGCGATCGGGATGGTTCCATGCGCAGCTGCTGCTCGACGTCGCGGTCGAGCAGAAGGAGCGCGCGCAAGCCGATCGCCAACGCCTCACGACCGGCCAATTCGACGACCTCCCCGAGCGCATCAACCTCGAGCGCGAGCTCGTGACCGCGTTGACGTCAAGCTGCCGCAAGGTCGTCGCCGGCTATACTGTCAAGCGCGAGCACGTCAGCGCCGAGTACTCGGCCGGGATCGAGAACATCGGCTTCGACGCCATCGACGGCCTCGCCTCGCCGATGTTCGTGCGCACCGCGAAGCTCAAGGATTTTCCCTGGAACGGCTCGCTCGCGCTCGGCGTCGACGGCAAGCCCGCGGCGGCCTGGAACCCGATCGCCGGCATGACCGACCGGTTCGGCCGGCTCATGTGGTCGGCCGTGGGCGATCCGGCGTTGATCCCGGCGCCCTACGACGCCGGCTTCATGCTCAACCGCGCCTCCGACGTGCAGACCAACGTCGGGCGATAGCCGAGACGGAGCGCAATCATGACCTGGCTTCGACTGGCCTGCACCGCAATCGTGTTGCTGGCATCGACCGGCATGGCGGTGAAGGCGGGCCGCGCCGCCGAGCTCGCCTACGACCTGACGATCAGCAACGGCAAGGTGCCGGAGAACATGCGCTTCATTCGCGTCAAGCAGGGAGACGTCGTGAAGTTGCGCTGGAGCACGGATCGGCCGGTGACCGTGCACCTGCACGGCTACGACATCGAGAAGGACGTGAAGCCCGGGGCGGTGACGGACATGACGTTCACCGCGCGCGCGACCGGACGGTTCGCGGTTCATCTGCATCCGGCTGCGGGCGCGCCCGCCGGTCAGGCCCACGAGGAAGCACCGCTTGTCTCGATCGAGGTCTATCCACGCTAGCGCGCGTTGCGATGACATGGAGTCAGCGCGGGCGACAAACTCGGTGCGCTCCCCTCCCCCTTGTGGGGAGGGGTTGGGGGTGGGGGTCGTGCGGTGTGGCGACACCGCGGCCCACTTCGCCACCCCCCTCCCCACCCCTCCCCCGCAAGGGGGGAGGGAGCAGACCGAGTTCGCCGCGCGGCTGTGCATCAAACTGAAGCGAACATGCGCTAGCCGGCGCTCGCCGCGAGTCGCCGCGGCGGTCTGTGCGCTGGCCGCGCTGATGGCGGGCGTCACGGCGGCCGCAGCGCATGGCTTCGGCCAGCGCTACGACCTGCCGCTGCCGCTCTCGCTCTATCTGTGGGGCACCGCCGCGGCGGTCGCGGTGTCGTTCGTCATCGTCGGCCTGTTCGTGCGCCATTCGCCGCGCGCCGACGCCTATTCGCGCGTCGATCTTCTTGGCCTTGCGCCGGCTCGGCTGATCGCGCGCCCGGGCGTCGCCTTCGCCATCAAGCTTCTCGGCGTCGCGCTCTTCATCGTCACTGTGGTCGCGGGCCTGCGCGGCGATCCCAACGCCTACCGCAACATCGCGCCGACGCTCGTGTGGATCATCTGGTGGGTCGGCCTCGCCTACGTCTCGGCGTTCCTCGGCAACGCGTGGGCGCTGATCAACCCATGGAACACTTTGTTCGAAGCCGCCGAGGTCCTGTGGACGGGTTTTGGCGGCCGCGCGCTCTCGCTGCGGCGCCCCTACCCGCCGGTGCTCGGCGTGTGGCCGGCCTTCGTCCTGCTGGCGGTCTTCGCCTGGATCGAGCTCGTTTATCCGAGCCCGGCGGTGCCGAAGCACATCGCCTGCTTCGCGATCGCCTATTCGATCCTCACCTTCGCCGGCATGGCGCTGTTCGGCCGAGAGACGTGGCTCAAGCACGGCGAGGTCTTCTCGCTGGTGTTCGGCACGTTCGCCCGCTTCGCCCCGACCGATTGGCACCGGCGCAGCCCGAACGAGCCGGAATGGGAGCTGCGGCCGTTCGGCGCCGGGCTCCTCGACAGCCGCGCCGTCTCGACCTCGATGATGGCGTTCGTGCTGCTCCTGCTCGCGACCGTTCTCTACGACGGTGCGCTCGGCACGCCGGAGTGGGCGAGCCTCGAGAGCCCGCTCGCGGCCCGCCTCTCCGTCCTCGGCGGCTTTGCCGCCATCGCGATCAAGACCGCGGGTCTCGTTCTTTTCTGGGTCGTGCTGTGCGGCGCCTACGTCGCGGTGTGCGCGCTGATGAGCGTGGCGGCGGGCGGCCTGCCGCCGGTCGCGATGGCGCGCCGCTTCGCGCTCACCCTCGTCCCCATCGCCATCGGCTACCACCTCGCCCACTACCTGACCTATCTGCTGGTCCAGGGGCAGTACATCATTCCCTTGATCTCCGATCCGTTCGGATTCGGCTGGGACCTGTTCGGCACCGCCGGCTACCGGGTCGACATCGCCGTCGTCGGCGCGCGCTTCTCCTGGTACGCGGCGGTGACCGCGATTCTCGCCGGCCACGTCGCCGCGGTCTATCTCGCGCATCTCGAGGCAATGCGGATCTTTCCGGCGCGAGCCCTCGCGCTGCGCTCGCAGGTGCCGCTCACCGCGCTGATGGTCGCCTACACGTTCGTGAGCCTCTCGATCCTGGCCGAGCCGATCGTGGAGCGGCGCCCGGCGGCGCAGCCGTCCGCCGCGGTGCCGGCCGAGGTTTCCGTCCCGCCGGACGCCGTGATGCCGCAACCCGGCGACGGCCGCCTGCGCGCGGTCGATGCGGGCACGCTCGCGCGGCAGAAGCTCACCTACCGCATGCTGGGCTCGCTCTTCCACGACGGCACCCGCATGAGCCCGGCCGACATCCTCTACGCCTACATGTTCGCCTATCGCTGGGGCGCGCGCGGCGAGGGCGACCACTACGACCCGTCCGTCGATGCGGCGACCGCGGCGCTGCGCGCCCATCTCGCCGGCGTCAAGGTGATCGCGACCGACACGACCTCGAAGACGATCCGCTTCGGCGACTTCGACTACGTGCGCGAGCTGCTCGTGGTCGACATCTACATCACGAGCCCGCCGATCGATCCGGAGCAGGATGCGGCGATCGCGCCGCCCTGGAGCACGCTGCCGTGGCAGGTGATCGTCCTGATGGAAGAGGCGGTGACGCGCGGCCTCGCGGCGTTCTCGCAAGGCGAGGCGGCGCGCCGCGGCGTACCGTGGCTCGATCTCGCGCGTGCGCCCGAGCTGAGCAGGCGGCTCCTTGCGCTCGCCGAAGGCTTCGCGCGCGAAGGCTATCGTCCGGAACGGCTGCAGGGGCTGGTGAGCGCCGATCAGGCGCGGGCGCGCTGGAGCGCGCTCGCAGCCTTCTACAAGGAGCACGGACACTTCCTCGTCACCAACGGACCCTACCGGTTGACTCGCTGGTCGCCCGACGGCGTCGTGCTCGACGTCTTCCGCGACCTCACCTATCCGCTCGGCGTCGGCTCCTATGATGTCTACGCGGTGCCGCGGCGCGGCTATATCACGAGCGTCGAGCGCACCAGCGGCCGGATCAGGCTCTCCGGCGACATCGAGACGGTCATGAAGTTCCAGCGCGACTTCAAGATCGTGCGCGAGCCCCTGGCGTCGGTCGCAACCGAGGTGCGCGCGCGGGCGGCGCCGGAATGCCGCTACACGGTTATCGACGATGCCGGCCGGCTCGTGCTCGCCGGCACCGTGCATCTCGACAAGGATGCGGCGTGCGAGATCGACGTCGAGGGCCGGCTGCCGGCCGGCCGCTACACGATTTTCGCCATGCTGATCGTCAACGGCAACGCCATGAACCCCGACATCACGCGCATCCCGATCACGGTGCCGTCGAGTCCGTGACCCGCGGTGCCATGGGACGGTGATCTGCCCGCGACGAGCGCAAGCAACGTGGGTTGGATCAAGCGCAGCGAGACCCAACATCCCCGTCGGGCGGATGTTGGTTGCCTTCACCGTCGACTGTCGTCCCCGCGCAAGCGGGGACCCAGTATTCCAGAGGCCGGTGTGGCGCACGGTCCGACTTACGCCGCCTCCGGGGGGAATGAAGTCCGACGGCGCGATATCGCGCATCCAGTGGTTACTGGGTCCCCGCTTGCGCGGGGACGACAACTCATAGATCAGTCCCTCCGTGCCGGCGTCGCCGATGCCCCGCTACCGCTTGGCGAGGATGTGCAGCCGCCGGGTTGCTTCCGCCGAGCCCAGGCTCTCGGCCTTCTGATACCAGTTGCGGGCTTTCTCCACGTCTCCGCCGATGCCGACGACGCCGAGCTTCTCGAGCACGGTCGGATCGTAGGTCGCCGCCAGGGCGACCGCCGCGGTGGCGTCGCCGGCTTCGGCGGCGCGCTGGAACACGGTCCGCGCGGCGGCGAGATCGCCCGCGGCAACGAACTGCTCGCCTTGCTTCATGAGCAGCGCGATCTCCTCCGGATCGAGCGCGCGGACGGGCTTGCGCGGGGGCGCAGCTTCGCTCGGCTGCGGCGGCGCGACGGTCTCGGCCGCGGTCACCTGCGTCGGCGAGGCATCGGCTTGCCGGACGGAAGCCGCGCGCACGGTCGTCGTCCCGGGATCGTCCGCTCGCGGTCCGATCGGCCCGCTCGCCGCGGGCAAGGTCGAGGGCGGCGCCGCGAAGCTCGGCTTGAGCGACGCGAGCTGCGGCGGGGCGGGCTCGGGCGCCGGTCCCGGACCTTCGGCCGAAAAATAATAGAGCACCGGTGCGACGACGCAGCTCGCAATCAGAATGCGCACCACCCAGGCGAGGGGGTCGCGGCGCGCCCCGAGCGGCGGCGGCCCCATGCGCTCGGGCTCGAGCGAGAGCGGCAGCCGCAAGGCGGCGCGCTCGCCGCCGGGATAGCGCGTCTCGTGGGGCGCGAGCGCAGGCGCCGGACGGGGAGCGGGCCGGGCGGCGGCCTCCTGGCGCTGCAGCCAGCGCAGGCTCGCTTCGAGGCGGTCGAGATCGCGCTCGCTCACGACCTCGTCGCGACGGGCGGCCGGCGCGCCGGGAGGCTCCGGATGCGCGGGTTGCAACGGGACGGCCGCGTAGGGCGGCTCCGCATCGCCGCGGGCGGAAGCTTCACCCGGCTCGGCGGCGGAGCGCGAGCGCATCGGCGCGTAAGCTGACCGAAGCGGATCGTGGTCGCTCGTACCGGCCGGTCGCGGCTCGACATCGGCACGCTCGCGCACCGGGTTCGCTGCAAGACGCGCTCGCAGCGAATCGTACTCGGCAGCAAGAAGGTCGGAATGCGCACGTGCCTGATGCGGCACGGGATCGGAAAGATCGGTCGGAATGCGAGGCTTTCCTGTTGGGGTACTCATGTACTGACACTCCCCTAGTGACGCGCCCGATTGCAGGCTTGTTGCTTTAGTCTTGCTCGGTTGCTCCTTTAGCCCGCCTTCATCGCGGTGAATACGATCGACGACGAAGTAAGCGCCGGCGAACGCCGCCCAGCGGCGCCGGCATTGCATCACGGAACCACTCCCCTCCCCAACCCTCTCGCACACGGGAGGAAGGTGCAGAGCGAGCTTACCGCGCGGGCGGATCAAGCTCGCGGAAACACGCAGCTAGCGCTGCCCGGCGGCGCGCTGCTTTTCCCGCCATTGCAGGAATTCACGGAACAGCGTCTCGCGCTGCTCGTCCGTCAGGGTCGTCGGCCCCTTGTTCTTCAGGAACGAGGCAAACTCGCCGCTCGCCACCTGCGCATCGGCGACGTCCCTCGGGCGAATGCGCTTGAGCATATCGTCCGCCACGCCCCAGCGGGTCCAGCCCGGCACGGTCGCGGCCAGATTGACGTCGCGCCATTTCGGATGGCGCGACGGCTCGCGGAACTTGTCCCACTTGGTGAACAGGGCCTCGACGAACTTCTCGACGCGCCGATAGCGATCGGTCCCTTTCGCCCAATTGAACACCGCGAGCACGGTGGGAACCGCGATCGTGTCGACCGACTCGCCTTCCGGAACCAGCGTCGGATAGTCCTTGCTGGTCAGCTCGCCGAGCGCATAGTAATCGGCGAAGGTCTTCGAGAATGGAATCGGCACAAAGTGCAGGCCCGAATTGGGCGGAATCTTCGCGAAGAAGTCGATCGGCTTGTTGATCACCCGCACCAGCGCGGCGAGCTCGCCGGTCTTGAGCTTCTGCATCGCGGTGGCATTGTCGTACAGCACCTGCTCGACCTCGACCTTGAGCCGCTGAAAGACGATCGTCCCGGTCAGGCTCGAACCGCTTCCGGCGGGGCCGAAATTGACCTTCTTGCCGCGCAAGTCCTCGATCGACTTGATGTCGTCGCGCCCGAGAACCTGCACCTCCGAAACGGGCAGGCGCACGATATAGTTGACCCGGTATTCCAGATTGGAAATTTTCCGCTGGGTGCGGAAATAATCGAACACGTCGGCTTGCGTCACCGCCACGTCGACGTTCCGCAGATACAGCAGATCTTCGAGATTGGAGGCGGCGCCGTAGGTGACGATCGGAAGGACGCGCAGATTGTCGCCGTCGTCGAGGACCTGCGCCAACTCGTCGGCGAAGGTCATATAGGTGCCGGTGCGCTGCCCGCCGGCGATGCCGACGGTCCAGTTGTTCTTGCGCACCCGCATGGCGGCGTCGGTGCCGCCTTCCTCGAGCGATTTTGGAACCGTCTGCGCCTGCGCCGTTGCCAGCAATCCTGTTCCGACGGAGCCGAAACCAAACGCGCAAGCGAGAAGCGAAACCACCAGGCACATCGTGCCCGACCATGTCAGCACGCGCATCCAACCACCTCCTCGACCGAGGACCACTCGCAAAGCTGAGGCCACAATTGTGGTCGAAATCCGATTCGAGTTCTTGCGCGACTCTATTTTTGAAAAGATCGACTTCGCAGTTTCAATCTTTATCCGCATTGCAATCGAAATTCGGTACGCTCGTACTACCGACGCGACGCGTCCGGTATCTCGATGCAGCAATCATCAATCGATCGACGCGCGCGTCGAGAAAAAATTCTTCGAAACGCTCGACGATAAGTCGTGCATCGAACTCGACTGCATCGCGCGCCGCAATCGGAATGCGACGACGCGGCGGTAATTTCGTAATGCCGACTCACGGCGCCGCGCCGAGGATGCGCGTGAAGCTCGCCCGCACCTTGGCTTGCGTCTCCGCAAGGAAGGCTTCGAGCGTGGCGAAATCGGGCACGTCCGCCGCGCGCGCCAGGAGCCCGATCAGCTCCGGCGCCGCGGC
>WNFB01006665.1_pt1 | contig 10365 bp, 12 predicted proteins | sample 5400501 | NCBI WGS metagenome assembly WNFB01 (sample SAMN13153341, study PRJNA577476) | soil metagenome | isolation source: 200 cm saprolite under Douglas fir tree site 2 hole 1 | place: USA:California | collected 2015-04-18 | reverse complement strand
GTCGCTTGCTCCACCGGAAAAAGCTCGACGCGGATGTCGGTGGGCAGCTCCTCGACCACGTCTTCCCAGCCCGCCACTAGCTTCGCGCCCTGCTTGATCAATTGATTCGGTGCGAAGCTGGTCGGTTGCGTCGCGTTGCCCGGCACGCCGTACACCTCGCGGCCGAATTCCATGGCCAGGCGCGCGGTGATCAACGAACCAGAATACTGCGCGCCCTCGACCACCACAACACCTAACGGCATGCCGGCAACGATGCGGTTCCGCACTGGAAAATTTTCCGGCGCTGGGTAGAAGCCCAGCGGGAACTCCGTGATGAGCGCGCCGCGCTGCTCGACCAGCGCGAAGAGCTTCTTGTTCTCCTTGGGATAGATGACGTCAATGCCGTTCCCGAGAACGCCGATCGTCGCGCCGCGTGCCGCCGCGCAGGCGCCCTTGTGCGCTGAGCTGTCAATGCCGCGCGCCAGCCCGCTCAAGATCACCAGGCCACGCTCCGCGAGGTCGCGCGCCAGCCGCTCCGCCATTTGATTCCCGTAGGGCGTCGGGCGTCGCGTGCCGACGATGGCGAGGCTGTGCCGGTTGAGCACCCCGGGATCGCCGCGGAGATAGAGCAGCGGCGGCGGGTCGTAGATCTCGAGCAGCCGCTTGGGGTATTCCGCTTCGTTCCAGTTGACCAGCCGGCAGCCAAGTTTCTTGAGCTGTGCCAGCTCGTTTTCCGCGGCTTTGAGCGGGACTTGCGAATGGATTGTCTGCGCCACCGCAGCCGGCAAATGGCACGCTTCGAGCTCGGTCAGCGACCCGCGGAAGACCGCTTCGGGCGAGCCGAACTGCCGCAGGAGTCGCGCCGTGAGTCGGGTGGCCAGACCCGGAGTGACCGCCAGGGCCAGCCAGTAAAGGGAGCTGTCCAGTTCCATTCCTGAGCCGAGCCTACAGCACTTAACCACAATGTCAAGCTCGCGCATTCGGGAAGCGGGCGAGCGTTTGTGTTATATTCAGAGTTTGCGAGTGCGGGGAGAGCTTTGGGCAAGCTGCGCATCTCCGTTGTCGAATACCTGAATACGGCGCCACTCGTGTGGGGCTTCACCGACGGGCCGCTGCGGGGCCGCTACGAGCTCTCGTTCACGGTGCCGTCGCTGTGCGCCGACGCGCTGCGGCGGGGCGACGTGGATGTGGCCATCATCCCCTCGATCGAGTACCAGCGCATGGACGGCGTCGTGGCCCTGCCGGGGATGGCGGTGGCGGCCAAAGGCGAGGTTCGCAGCATCTTGGTGGTCGCGAAGAAGCCCATCGAGCTTGCCCGGCGCATCGCGCTCGACCGATGTTCGCGCAGCTCGGCGGCGCTGGTGCGGCTGCTGTGCGCCGGCCGCTGGTGTATCCAGCCGGAGTTCCTCGAGGCCGAGCCGGACCCGGCGGCGATGTTGTCGCAGGCCGATGCTGCGCTGGTAATCGGCGACCCGGCGCTGCGCGTTGCGGTGAAGATGGACATGCTCGCGGGCAAGCGGCCGAGCGGCGAGTTCTGCTGTCCCGGCGACTCGAGCGAGCTGCCCGTGCCGGGCCTGCAAACGCTGTTTCTCTACGACGTGGCGCACGAGTGGCGCGAAATGACCGGCCAGCCATGCGTGCTGGCCATCTGGGTGGGGCGTCGCGAAGCGATCACGCCTGAGGTGGTGGCTGATTTTCTGGCCTCGAAAGAATACGGTATGGCGCGCATGGACGAAATCGCCGAGGGCGCGGCGCTCAAGCTCGACCTGCCGGCCAAGGCGCTCGAACAGTACCTGCGGGAACATATTGACTTCTCGCTGGATGCGGACAACCGCGCGGGACTAGAATTGTATTTTCACGAGTGCGCAAAGGCCGGGCTGATTCCCCGCGCGAAGCCGCTCGAGCTGGCTGGGGACCCCGGCGATACTCGCGCCGCGCTGGCAGATTCGCCGCGCGCGCGGGCGGCGACGTAGCAGGGAGGCTACAGGGGAGACCGCGTAAAACCGATGGGCATCACGCCGCAAGAAGCGCTCGATTGGTTCGGCTCCGACGACCTGGTGGGCCTCGGCATGGCCGCGCACCAGGTGCGCAAGAAGAAAAACGACGCGCGCATCGTCACTTACCAGGTCGACCGCAACATCAACTACACCAACTTCTGTACCGAGTATTGCTCGTTCTGCGCCTTCTATCGCCCGCTGGGCTCCAAGGAAGGCTACCTGCTCTCGTTTGAGGCCATCTACCAGAAGATCGAAGAAATGCTCGAACTCGGCGGCACGGGGGTCCTGATGCAGGGCGGGCTGCACCCGGACCTGCGCATCGAGTATTACGAGAACCTGCTCGGCTCGATCAAGCAGCGCTACCCGCGCGTCCACCTGCACTGCTTCTCTGCGCCGGAGATCCTGTGTATCGCGGAGGTTTCCGGCCTGAGCGTGCGCGATACCATCGCGCGGCTCCGCAACGCCGGCCTCGATTCCATTCCCGGCGGCGGTGCCGAAATCCTGGACGACGAAGTCCGCCAGCGCATCTCGCGCCTGAAGTGCACCAGCGACGAATGGGAAGAGGTCCACCGCACCGCGCACGCCCTGGGCCTGCGCACCACCGCGACGATGATGTTCGGCTGCGGCGAGGAGTACCGCCATCGCGTGAACCACTTCGAGCGCCTCCGCCGCATCCAGGAAGACACCGGCGGGTTCACCGCCTTCATCCCCTGGATGTTTGCTCCGGAGAACACCGCGCTCGGCAGGAAGGTGCGGGAGACCACCGCAGTCGATTACCTGAAGACGCTGGCGATCAGCCGGCTGTATCTCGACAACATTGACCACATCCAGTCAAGCTGGCTGACGCCCGGCATCAAGGTCTGCCAGGTGGGCCTGCAATTCGGCGCCGACGACGTGGGCAGCATCTTGATCGAAGAGAATGTGGTCTATGCCGCAGGCGTGCGCAACCGCACCAACGAAGCGGAGCTGCGCCGCATCATCCACGATGCGGGCTTCATCCCCGCTCAGCGCGACACTCTCTACCGCTCCTATTTTCTGAAGTAGCCCGCTCAGCCGCGCCACCCCTCGGCTCCGCTCGAGACAAGTGCCCTGTCCGGTCGCAGACCCCGGACGCTGTAGCCGGGAGACGGGCTACGAACACTGCGGTCGGGGCTACTCGCGGTGAGGCTTGTGGACCGTGATTTCGATTTCGGCGCCTTCGGCGAGGTCGAGCGGCTCGGCGGGATAGAGCGCGCCGTGGCTCCAACGCGCGCGGATGCGACCTTCGACTTTGGCCTTGCGACTTTGGACTGCTGCCATTCCTGCAGCAGCTTCTCCGGTGGAGCCAGGGCGAGCCTCGCTACTCGCGTGATCCAGGGCAGCATTGGCCAGCTTGTCGGCTTCGCGGTTCTCCTCCCGCGGGACGTGTTCGATGGCGAAGTAATCGAGCCCGGCGGCCAGTTTGCGCGCGCGCTCGTGGAGTTGCCGGAGCGCGAAGCTCTTCACCCGGTAGTGGCCCTTCATCTGCCGCACCAGCAGCTCGGAATCGCTGCGCACGCGCAGCTTGCGGATGCGGTGCGCGTGAGCGTAGTCGAGCGCGCCGATGAGCGCGTAGTATTCAGCGACGTTGTTGGTGCTCTGCCCGATCGCTTTGTGCAGCCGATCTATCACGTCGCCGTTGGGCCGGCGAATCAGCACCGCGTAAGAGGCCGGCCCGGGATTGCCGCGGGAGGCGCCGTCAACGTAGGCGAGATAGGCTCCCTGAGATTGGTCGGCGGGATGCTCGGGTTCGGCGAACAGCCGCGGGGGACGCGGTTTGACGTGACGCTTCATGCGGCGAGTGATGTCCTTGGCGGTTCGTGGACCGAACAAGCGCTGCGCCGCGGCGCAGTTTCGCCGGGCTCTGGCCCGCGAGCCTAGCTACGTCTCATTGGCGCCGGCACTGGCCTGCGCCACCGGCTGGGCGGAGCAATACAGGATACGCGTACAGGACTCGCAGTGAAAGATCTCGTGCGACTCCTCCCGGCGGAGCTCCTGATAGACGTGCGGGCGCACGCGCACGCGGCACATCGTGCACGTTTCGTCGAGGACTTCTGCCAGCGCCACACCGTTGTGCCGCCGGGCGATGCGCTGGTAGAGATCGAGCAGATCCTCCGGGATAGCGGCCACGGCCTGCTGGCGTTCGGCGAGGTTTCGTTCGAGTTCTTTCTGCGCGGCGGCCTGCTCGGCCGCGATGGCCTGGCGCTCGGCCTGCGTGGTGGCTTCGACTTGCCTCAACGCTTGTTCGGCGGCCTTCACCTGGCGTTCGTACTCCTCCCCGGCGACCATGCGCTCGAGTAAACGGTCTTCCGCCTTCGCGATTTCGGCCTCTGCGGCCTGGATCTCGTGCTGGAGCGCCTTGTAGGCCTCGTTGGTCTTCACCTCGTAGATCTGGTCCTTGTACTTGCGGACCTTTTCCTTCCATTGCTCCACGTCCAATTCGTAGCGTTTGCGGTCTTTGAGGCTCGTCGTCAGAGCTTCCTTCGCTGCGGCGAGCTGTTGCCGCGTTGCGGCAACGCGCGCTTCCGCCTCGGCCAGCCGCTTGGGAAAGCCCGCCAGCAGCGCCCGGAGCTCGTTCAAGCGCAGGTCGATGATTTGCAGCTCGACGAGGTGCTTGATGCTTGGGTGCATCCAACAACATTTTAGCATAGCGCGCTGCCGGGACTCACGAACCTGCCGGCGGGTTCGCCTGAGCCGCGCCCTGACCCGCCTGAACGAATGCGGCCAAAGATTTCTCGCAGGGGTCGTGGCCATGCGCCCTACAAACCCTGTTCCGGCGCTTGCGTCTCGCCGAGCGAGGACTGCCAAGTGGCTGGCTATTTCCGATTTCTGTTTTCCGTTTCCTGCCTGTAGAATGCGCCCCGTTTGCGTCCCGGCCGCACCGGGAAGGAGGAACACATGCCGCACGTGCAGATCACCTGGGTAGAGGGTCGCACGGCCGACCAGAAGCGCAAGATCGTCGAGCGCATCACCAAGACGCTCGAGGAGGAAGGCCGGGCCAAGCGGGAAAACATCCACGTCGCCTTCCTGGATGTCCCTGCGACGAACTACGCCGAGGCGGGCGTTTTGGTGACCGACCAGAAGCGCAGCCCATGAGGCAGCGGCGCCGGGGCGCATGCCGGACGTGCCTACGAACGCCGTTCGACTGTTTCGGCCTGGTCGAATGCCGTGTTTCTGCGGACTATTTTTTTTGGTGGCGCGCGATGTAGCTGTCTGCAAACTCCACTAGGCTGGGGCTGTGCATGCCGATCTTTCTGGCTTCAGCCTCGGCATCTTCCACTTTCCAGCCGTCTACCAGGACGCGCCGGATCATCCAGAACGCGCCTACGCGGTTGGCCGAGGCGCAGTGGATGAACGCCGGGCGATTTGCCGGCTCGGCGGTGAGCTTCAGGAATTCATCGGCTTGCGCGTCTTTTGGCGCCGCGACGGAAACCGGGATATTGAAGTAGCGCAGGCCGAGCTGTCTGGCCTTGGCTGCTTCGGCTTCGGCATCGTACTCGCTTGGCTGGCGCAGGTTGATGACCGCCTTGATTCCTTCCCCCTTCAGCTTGGCGAGATCCTCCAGCGTGGGCTGGCCGCCGGTGCAAACCTGCTTGTTGACCCGAAGGAAGTTGAGGATCGAGGGGTAAGCCGGCTGCTCGGCCTGTTGGGCAAAGGCGACCGCCGCCACCACAACGAGCGTCGGGAGAATCCCAAACTTTGCTTTCATGCTTTCCCTCCACAGATGGCTCAATCCACCTGCCGGACCTGCATCGTTTGATCCACGGTGATGGTCGGATAACGCAGCCCGGGTGGGTCGCCCGGTTGAGTCGCGTAGCGCGCCAAGACCGTGAACCCGCTGGCGGTAGTCTCGACCGAATAAGTGTAGCCCCCGCGGCCGGAACGCGGCATGCTCAGCGTACGGCTTGAGGTCAATTGGTCCATGCTGGCGTAGGAGCCGTGCTGCGTGAAATAAGATCGCTCAGCCTGGGCGATGGCCAGCAGGTCGTTCTGCACGCCGGCCAGGCTGATGGCCTGCAGGGGCACACTGCCCGTGCCGACCGGTTGCAGGCGCTTTACATAAAGGTAGTAGATGCCAAGGGCGATGACCAGGCTGAGAAGAGTCGCAATCAAGGGACGGGGACGCATGCGGCGCTATTCTCTCGCCGGTTGGCCGCCCGCGCAAGCCAACAGCTGGTCTGGCGCGAACGGACGGTTCATGGACGCGATTGGGTCACTTTTTCTGTTCACGGGGAGTCGCGCCCAGATCGTCGAGCGCCTTCAGCACCTCTTCCGCATGGACGCGGACCTTGTAGCTCTCTGACAAATTCACCCAGCGGACCGTGCCGCTGGGGTCGAGCAGGAACTCGGCCGGACGGGCGATGTCGCCGCCGCGGATTCCCCCGCCAGGGTGCAGGAGGTCGTAACGGCGAATGACCTCTGCGCTCGGATCGCTCAAAAATGTGTAGGTATACCCAACCTTTTCGATATGCGCGCGGGTCACCTCGGGCGGGTCGACGCTGACGGCCACGATGCGCACGCCGCGCGACGTGAATTTTTCCAGGTTCTGCTGAAAACTCCGCAACTCGGAGTTGCAGTAGGGTCACCAGTAACCGCGGTAGAAAACCAGCAGGACCCAGGGGCCGTCTTTCTTTGCGGCGAGGTCGCCGGCCGAGGCAAACAGATCGGAAAGCTTCACCGGCTTGCCATTGGAATCGGGCAGGGCAAAGTCCGGAGCCTTTTGGCCGACTTTCGGCGCGCCTTTCGACGGCGGCAACTGCGCGAGCAGAGTAACCGCGAAAGCGAGCCACACAAGAATACCGCCTGCCGGGCCAAGAGGTTTTTTGCGGCGCTTCATTGCGTTTCGCTCCTTACTTTCAATGCTGGCATAGATGCGTAAATTGGCGCAAGCTTCCAAGCCGGCCTGCTTGGGCCTGACTCCGCTCGTCTCCGCCGGACCCTCTTCAGATATAATGCGCTCTGCGAGTTCCCGAGAGATGCCCTCATGAAATCCACATCATTGCTGAGTGGGCTGCTCGGCTTTGCGCTTTTGGGTCTTGCACCTCGCGCAGAGCCGGCCGAGGTGGTGGTGCTGACCTACGCCGGGCCGATCGGGCCGATGAGCGCGGAATACATCGCGCGCGGGATCGGCGAAGCTGAAGCGCGCCGGGCCGCCGTGGTGATTCTGCGGCTGGACACTCCCGGCGGGCTCGATACCTCCATGCGGCAGATCATCCAGCGCGAGATGAATGCGCAGGTGCCGGTGGTGGTGTACGTCGCCCCGCGCGGGGCGCGAGCGGCCTCCGCGGGATGTCTGATCGTTCTTGCAGCGGACGTAGCCGCGATGGCTCCGGGCACGAACATCGGGGCCGCGCATCCGGTAAGCCTGTCCGGCGGAGCCCTGTCGGAAAAGGTGGTGAACGACGCGGTGGCCTATGCGCGGTCGCTCGCCGCCGCGCGCCATCGCAACCAGGATTGGGCGGAGAAGGCGGTGCGCGAGAGCGCTTCTCTTCCCGAGGCAGAGGCTCTGCGAATGGAAGTGGTGGACTTGGCCGCCGCCGACTTGAACGACCTGCTTGCCAAGCTCAACGGCCGCGTCGTGCATGGCGGCACCGGTGACGTTCCGCTCGAACTGGCCGGCGCGCAGATGGTCCCGGTGGAGATGAACGCGCGCGAGCGCTTCTTCGACACCCTGGCCGACCCCAATCTGGCGTACGTGTTGTTTCTCTTGGGAGTGCTGGCGATTGTCGTGGAGGTCTTCGCGCCGCACGGCTTCGTAACGGGGACGCTGGGCGCCGTGGCGCTCTTGCTGGGGCTGATGGGAATGGCCCATCTGCCGGTGCAATGGGTGGGCGGGGCGCTGCTCCTGCTGGGGATGATCTTGCTGGTGCTGGAGCTGAAAATCATCTCCCACGGCCTGCTGACGCTGGCGGGACTCGTGGTGCTCGTTCTCGGTTCGGTGCTGCTGTTTCCGCGTGTTCCCGGTTATCAGGTGTCGTGGTGGGTGATTGCTGCCGCGTGCTCTCTTTGGGCTGCCGGTCTCACCGTGGTCGTGCGGCTGGTCTTGAAGGCGCGCCGGAGCCCTGTCCTGGTGGGCGTGGAAAGACTGGTCGGCAGCTTCGGGGTCGCCAAGACGGAACTGGCGCCGCGCGGCGTGGTACTGGTGGGCGGCGAGGATTGGGACGCAGAAGCGGACCCGGCGCCTGTGGCGCGCGGCGAAAGAGTACAGGTGCTGGGAGTCCAAGGACTCACGCTGCGAGTGCGCAAGCTGTCTTGAGAGCGGGTGGGCATTGCTGAGGCCACAAGTAACAGTGCGGGAAGCCGCCCGCAGCGGCGTCACGGAGAGGAGGGGATGATGATTGCCTGGGTCGTGCTTGGGGTGGTGCTGATCGCATTTCTGATCGTCCTGAAGTTTGTGACCAGCATGATCAAAATCTCGAACGAGTATGAGCGACTGGTGGTGTTCCGTCTGGGGCGTTGCATCGGGGCGAGAGGGCCGGGGTTGGTGTGGCTGATTCCGGTGGTGGATCAGCCGGTCTGGGTGGACTTGCGCGAGCGCTACCTGGAGGTTCCACGGCAGACTTGCATCACCAAGGACAACGCGGCGATTTCCATCGATTTCCTGGTCTACTGGAAGGTTACCGATCCAGTGCACAGCGTCGTGCAAGTCCAGAACTTCGCCGGCGCTACCCAGGGAATCGCCACCACCACGCTCCGCAGCGTCGTTGGTGACATCTCCTTGGACGATGTTCTCGCCAAACGGGAAGACATCAATAACGTGCTCCGCGGGAAGCTCGACGAAGTCACCTCGCGCTGGGGCGGCAAGGTCACTTCGGTCGAGATTCGCGAGATCGAGCCGCCCAAAGATGTCCAGGACGCCATGACCAAACAGATGAGCGCGGAACGCAGCCGGCGCGCTGTGGTCACTACCGCCGAAGGCGACCGGCAGGCGAGAATCACCGTCGCCGACGGCGAAAAGCAGGCGGCCATCTTGAAGGCCGAGGGCGATAAGCAGTCGGCGATTCTTCGCGCCGAGGGTTATGCCCTGGCCCTGGACAAGATTTTTTCCGTGGCCAAGACCCTGGACGCCAACACAATGAGCTTGCAGTACCTTGAAACCCTCAAGACGCTCGGCGCCGGCCCCGCGACCAAATTTATCTTCCCGATGGAGTTCGCCAGCTTTCTGAAGCCGTTTGCCACTTTTGGCGCTCAAGGCGGGGCCAGTGGGCAGAAATGATCCCCGGGGCGCGTCGCATCGCCGCGCGCAGCCGCTGATTTGAGCCCCAGCGGCATGGTTCGGCGTCCTGCGTGACACGTTAGTAGACGTGAGGCAGCAGGCGAGGGGTGCGAAGGGCGTAGGTTTCATAGTCCGCTCCGAAAAGCTCGCGCAGATGGGCTTCTTCGAGCCGGATGCGCCGCAGGATGAGCGCCAACCAAATCAGCGCGAAGATCCAACCCAGCACGCTTGCCAGGGCCAGCGCAAAAGCCACGCGGGAAGAAAGCACAGCAGCGTAACGCGGGTGCCGGACATAGTGATAAGGGCCCGCGGTCATCACCTTGCGCGCGGCCGGGTCGGCTGCGAAGTGCCGCGACAGGTAACGATCCACCCAGAGCAGCCACACCGCGCCCAGAAGGAAGAGTCCCAGGCCCATCGCCTGAAGCGCCGGCTGTTCCAGGGCAGGCACCAGGTGCCAGTGGCCGTAGTCGAGGAAGACAGTCAGTTCGGCCAGCGACAACAGAGCGATCCCCCTAAGCATCCAGGGGTCGTAACTTGCCCCGGAAGCCTCCTTCATCGTTTCCGCGGAACGAAAGATGGCCTTGTGCCATCTGCTATCGGCGGCCGTCCAGAGGGCGCCCAGAAGCAGGAGCCCGCCGGAGAAGAAATCCAGCCGCGCCCAGGGAGTAGCGGCGCGCCACTGCCGCAGGCAAGCCAGCGCCGCGGCCAGATAAACGGCAGAGAAAACAAGCAGCCCCAGGTAGACTTTCCTGAGCGACTTCGGCTCTTGACTGGCTTCGGCCAAGGCGTTGCTCCCGGAGGGCGGCTGCCCGGCTACTTGCCCTCGATGAATTTGCGGATGGCGGCGTTCACCAGCTCCGGCTGTTCGTGCACCACCCAGTGCGAGCCGTCCGGGACGCGCTCGATCTTCAGGTCGGGCACGAAGCGCTCGAGGCCGTCCAGGTTGCCGGTGAGCAAGTGGCGGTCCTGCTCGCCCCAGATGACCAGTGTGGGCACGTTGACGACAAGCGAGGAGAGGTCGCGGGGCAATCGCAGCGGCGGTTCATTCGCGGGCCCCGCTCCGCTCGGAGGCGGGCCGACACGCGCGGCGCGGTAATAATTCAGCCCGCCGGTCAGCGCGCCGGGCTGCGCCCACGCTGCGAGATAGGCCGCGCG
>WNFB01010516.1_pt1 | contig 10367 bp, 10 predicted proteins | sample 5400501 | NCBI WGS metagenome assembly WNFB01 (sample SAMN13153341, study PRJNA577476) | soil metagenome | isolation source: 200 cm saprolite under Douglas fir tree site 2 hole 1 | place: USA:California | collected 2015-04-18 | reverse complement strand
ACGATATCCCGTCGCTTACGCAGTCAAAGCTCTCACCGACCGAGCTGCCCTTCACCAAAGAGGACTTCGATGAGTCGCTCGAACACGCGCTGGAGCTGATGCCGGACATCCTCGGCGATCCGGCGGTCGGCATTCGGCATGCGATCAACGGTCTGCTCTCGCTGACGCCGGACGGATTCCCGCTCCTGGGTGAGACCCCGGAGGTGAAAGGACTGTGGTCGGTGGCGGCCATCTGGATCAAGGAGGCGCCGGGGATCGCGCGCTGCGTTGCCGAGTGGATGACGTCGGGCGTTTCGGAGATCGACCCCTCCAGCTCGGATATCGCGCGCTTCTACGACCATCAGAAAACGCAGGCCCACATCAAAGGCCGCACCGCCGAAGGATTCAACAAGACCTATGGCATCGTCCACCCGCGCGAACAATGGGATTCGAACCGCCGGGTCCGCGTCAGCCCGTTCTACGAGCGAGAGAAAGCGTTGGGCGCGGTCTTCTTCGAAACCGCTGGCTGGGAGCGGCCCAACTGGTACGAGTCGAACAAGCCATTGCTGGCCGAGTACGGCGAACGAGTGATGCCCCGCCGTTACGAGTGGGACGCGCGCTGGTGGTCGCCGATCATCAACGCCGAGCACCTCGCGATGCGGGACCGCGTCGGCATGGTCGACCTGTCGGCGTTCGCCGTCTTCGACATTGCGGGCACTTGCGCCCTCGATTACCTGCAGAAGGTGTGCGTGGTCCAGATGAACCTCCCGGTCGGGCGGGTGATCTACACCTCGCTCTTGAACCCGGCCGGTGGGATCAAGGCGGACCTGACGGTGATGCGCCTGGGGACCAACCATTTCCGGGTGGTGACCGGCGGCGCCGACGGGATGCGCGACCGCAGGTGGTTCGCGGACCACCTCCCGGAGGACGGCGCGGTGCAATTGACGGACCTCACCTCGGGCTGGGCCACGATCGGTGTCTGGGGACCGCGCGCCCGCGACCTGCTGCAATCGATCACCGACGCCGACGTCTCGAACGAGGGCTTCCCCTTCGGGACCTGCCGCTTCATCGACCTTGGCCCGGTGCGGGCGCTAGCGTCTCGCATCTCTTACGTGGGCGAGTTGGGCTGGGAAATCTACGTGCCGTTCGAGCAGGGATCGCGTCTGTGGGATGCCATCTGGCAAGCAGGCCAGCCGCATCGGATCGCGCCCGTGGGCATCGGCGTCTACGGCACCACCGGACGGCTGGAGAAGTGCTACCGCGCCTATGGCAACGAGCTCGAACAGGAATTCAACCTGGTCGAGACCGGACTGGCGCGGCCCCAGGTCAAGCCGCAGGACTTCATCGGCAAGGAGGCCTACCTCAAACAGCGCGCCGAGCCGCCGGCCGCGATCCTGTGCACGCTCACGCTCGACGACAACACCTCGCGATCGGGCTTCAAGCGTTACCCGATGGGGCGCGAGCCAGTGCTGTCGCGAAAGGGGGAGCGGCTGGTCGATCGACACGGCCGGGGCTCCTACGTCACGAGCGCCGGGTCCGGCCCATCGGTCGGGAAGACCATCCTCATGAGCTTCCTGCCGCCAGAGCAGGCGAAGGTTGGCACCAAGCTCGCCATCGAATATTTCGGCGAACGATATCCAGCGACGGTGGCGGTCGTGGGTCCGACGCCCGTCTTCGATCCCCAGAACACCCGCGTGCGGAGCTGACCCGGCCTGCGATGAACGTCCTCGTCGGCATCAAGCGCGTTCCCGCCACCGCCGGCCAGATCACGCTGACCCCCGACGGCCAGGAGATCGACACGCGCTACCTCGGGTTTACGGTGAGTCCCCACGAGGAATGCGCCGTCGAGGAGGCCGTGCGCCTGATCGAAAAGCACGGGGGGAGCTCGACCGTGCTGACCCTCGGACCGGAGGCCGCGATCGACCAGCTTCGCGAGGCGATGGCGCTCGGTATCGAGCGCGCGATGCTGCTCGAAACCAATAGTCGCGAATGGGACCCCGTCGCGACCGCCGCCGCGATCGTGGAGGCAATCGAGGCCGAGCGTGCCGCCGGGCGCAGCTATGACCTGGTGATGTTCGGGAACGAGTCAGCCGACAGTGCGGGGTACCAGGTGGGCGTGCGCGTCGCTGACGCGCTCGATCTTCCATGCGTGACCGGGATCAAGGCGCTGGAAGTTACGAACGGCCACGCGACCGTTCGCCGCCAAACGGAGTCGGGCTGGGAGGTAGCCGACGTGTTGCTTCCCGCCGTGTTGACGGTGAAAGAAGGGATCAACCTGCCGCGCTACCCCTCGCTCCCCGGGCGGCTGAAGGCCAAGAAGAAAGAGATCGAGCGGATCAAGCCGCAGTGGTGGGATGGCGGCTTGGAGAAGATGCGGCTCAAATTGCCGGTGCAAGTCGGGCACACCGTCGAGATTCTCGGAAAGGACGGCGACGCGGGCGTCCAGGTGGTCGAGCTCTTTCAACGCCTGCGGTTGCTCTGAGCATGGTCCTCGCTTTTATCGAGCATGTCGCTGGAGCGCCGACCATGCTGTCGCTCGAGGTGCTGACGATGGCCGGCCGCCTGGCGCGCGAGATGGGGAGGCCACTCGAGGCCGTCGCGATCGGTTCTCAAGGCGCGGCGGCCGCGGGAATCCTGTCGTCATACGGCGTGAGCACGCTGCAGGTGGCGGACGATCCACGCCTGGCGGAGTACGAGCCGGCTGCGTGGGCGCACAGCGTCGCGGAGCTTGCGGATCAGGTCAGTGCCGAGCTTGTCATCGGGACGGCGAGCGACCGCGGCGGCGAGGTCATGGCCCATGTCGGCGCCCGCATGCAGGTGCCAATGGCGGCTAACTGCACCGAGATCGCACCGGGTGATCCGTTCATCGTGACACGTCAGCGCTGGGGTGGGAGCCTGCTCGAGGAGGCGCGCCTCAAGGGCCGCGTCAAGTTGTTGACGCTCGCGCCCCATGCCCTCACGGCCGAGGCCTCACCCAGCCGCGCCGACGTGACGACTCGTCCCTTTGCGCCCGCGCTGGATGACAAGGATTTTCGCGTGCGCCTCGTCCCCCAGGTCGAGGCCGATACCGGAAAGATCTCGCTCGCGCAGGCGCGCGTCGTCGTCGGTGGCGGCCGCGGCGTGGGCAGCGCGGAGGGGTTCGCCTCACTGGAAGAACTGGCCGACCTGCTCGGCGGCGCGGTTGGCTGCTCGCGCGCCGTAACCAGCCTCGGCTGGCGGTCCCACAGCGACCAGGTCGGCCAGACCGGGACCAGGATCGCGCCCGATCTCTACATCGCGTGCGGCATCAGCGGCGCGATCCAGCACATGGTCGGCTGCCGGGCCGCCAAGCACATCCTCGCCATCAACACCGACCCGGCCGCGCCGATCGTTTCGCAGGCCGACTACGCGGTGATCGGCGACGTCCAGAAGGTGCTGACGGCGGTCAACGCCGAAATCAAGCGAGTCAAGGCCGCCGAGCCAAGCCGGGCTTAGGCGACTGCAGCTTCCTCAGCCCTCGGCCGGGACCGCCAGGCCTTGCCATGGGTCAAAAGGGGCGGTATAGTTTGTTGTGCGATGAGCACCGGTTTCGTCACGCGCAACAAAGTGCAGTCGCTTGACCGGGCGCTGGAGATCCTCAAACTGCTCGGGACCGAACCGGAAATGCGCGTCACCGACCTTGCTCGCCGCCTCGAAGTGCACAAATCGACCGTCTTCCGGCTGCTATCGACGCTCGAGGAGCACGGCCTGGTGGAGCAGAACCCCAGCACCGAGAAGTACCGTCTGGGGTACGGTCTTGTTCGGTTGGCGGGCTCCGTTGTTGCCGAGGTGGACCTCGCCCGCGCCTCCCGGCCCGTGCTGGAAGAGCTCGCGCTCCGTACCGGCGAAACCGTCAACCTCGCCATCCTGCAGGGGAACCAGGTGGTCAACATCGACCAGATCGCCGCGCCCAACCTGGTCGTGAATGTCAACTGGGTGGGCAAGCAGACGCCGCTCCACGCGACCTCGAACGGCAAGGTGCTCCTCGCCTATCTCCCAGAGGCCGAGCGCCGCCGGCTGCTCGCCACGACCCTGCCGCGACTGACGCCCCGCACCATCACCGATGCCCGCACGCTCGACAAGCAGCTGCGCCGAGTGGTCGAGGACGGTTACGCCTTCACCCTCGAAGAGCTCGAGCTCGGGTTGAACGCCGTGGCTGCGCCGGTGCGGGCAGCCGACGGTCGAGTCCAGGCCGCGGTCAGTGTCGCCGGGCCTTCGTACCGCGTCACCCCGCAGCGACTCAACGAGCTGGGCGTGATCACGAAGCAGGCGGGCGAGGCGATCTCACGACGAATGGGCTACATCCCGGTAGGAGGCAAGGCATGAGTCGGGAAGAAGATATTCGACAGGAACTTTTCGACCACACACTGAACGGACACGCACCTGAGGTGAAGGCGCTAACCGAGGAAGCGCTGAAGCTCGGCATGGATCCGATGGACATCCTGTTCAAGGCGCTGATCCCTTCGCTGGAGGAGGTTGGTCGCCGGTTCGAGAAAGGAGACTTCTTCGTTCCCGAGATGCTGATCGCGGCGCGCGCCATGCAGGGCGCGCTCGTCATCCTGCGGCCGCTGATTGCTGAGACCGGTGCCAAACCGATCGGGAAGGTCGTGATCGGACAGTCAAGGGCGACATCCATGACATCGGCAAGAACCTGGTCATCATCATGCTCGAGGGCGCCGGCTTCGAGGTCGTCGACCTCGGGGTCAACTGTCCTCCGGAGAAATTCGTCGAGGCCGTTCGCGTCAACGAACCGCATATCGTCGGTTTCTCCGCCTTCCTCACTACGACAATGCCGATGTTCAAAGTCAATATCCAGGCGTTGGAGAAGGCGGGCCTGCGCGAGAAAGTCAGCGTCATGGTGGGCGGCGCCCCCGTCACGGAGGAGTACGCCAAGCTCGCGGGCGCGGATCACTACTCACCCGATGCCTCGATCGCCACCCGCATGGCCAAGCAGATCGTCGGCGCAGCGCAGGCGGCAGAGAATGCGGCACTGACCCAGGCGGTCGAGCTCATCGACAAGACGCTGAAGAAGGGGTAGGACGGTGCGCGTGGTCGAGCGCCTGGTGCTTGCCGTCGAGAAGCCTCTCAAGGAGGCGATCTGGGACTGCCGCATGTGCGGCCAATGCATCCTGCACTCGACCGGCCTCAGTTGCCCGATGCGGTGCCCGAAGAATCTGCGCAACGGCCCGTGCGGCGGCGTGCGGGCAAATGGCAATTGCGAGGTGTACCCGGACAAGCGCTGCGTCTGGGTCGAAGCCTGGGAGGGCTCGCGACGGCTGCAAATGTTCAAAGATCACATCCACCATTTGCAGAAGCCGGTCGATTGGCAGCTGCAGGGCACCTCTTCGTGGATCAACCTCGTCAGCGGCCGCGATGGGGCCGCGCCAAAAGGATGGGACGGGCGTGCCGAGCCCTAGCCGGCTTGCCGACCTGCTGCGCGATGGTCGTTTCGTGGTCACGGCCGAACTCTCGTCCAGCAATAGTGCCGATCCGGAAGCGACCTGGCGGCGGGCGGACTTGCTACGCGGATCGGTCGATGCCATCAACTGCACCGATAACACCGGCGCCCACGTCCATATGTCGTCGCTGGCCGCGGCCCACCTCCTCGTGGAGAAGGGGCTCGAGCCCATCATGCAGCTCACCGTGCGAGACCGAAATCGCCTGGCGCTGCAGGCGGACTTGCTCGGCGCCGCGGCGCTGGGCGTTCGCAACCTGCTGCTGATGAGCGGCGACGACGTGACCGCCGGCGATCACCCGGAGGCACGCCGGATTTATGACATCGATTCCATGCAGCTGCTCGAGGTGGCCGCCGGCATGCGCGATCGCGGCACCTACCTGAGCGGCCGCAAACTCGAGCAGGCTCCCTCCTTTTTCCTCGGTGCGGTCGAGAACCCGTTCGCACCTCCATTGGAGTTTCGCCCGCTTCGCTTGCAAAAGAAAGTGCGGGCCGGCGCCGACTTCATCCAGACGCAGCTGGTCTTCGACGTGCCGCTCTTCGCTCGCTTCATGGCGGCGGTAGCTGATCTTGGCCTGATCGGCAGGGTCTTCATCATCCCCTCGATCGGCATCCCCCGCTCGGCCCGAGGTGCCCGCTTCATGCGCGAGAAGGTTCCGGGACTGCACGTGCCGGACCAGCTTGTGGCGCGCCTCGAACAGACGCCGACGGCGCGGCAGGCGGACGAGGGTATCAAGATCGCGGTCGAGCTCGTCAACGCCGTGCGCGAGATCCCCGGCGTCAGCGGTGTGCACCTGATCGGGATCAAATGGGAGGAGGGTGTCGTCCAGGTCGCCGAGGCGGCGGGCTTGCTGCCCCGGCCGACATTGAGTCCGCTGGTGACCGCCGGAGGTCGCGGCTGATGGAGACGGTGGTCCGCTCGCGCTCGCGCGAAGTCGTCATTTCCGGCGACCGGCCCTTCGTCATGATCGGCGAGCGCATCAATCCCACCGGCCGCAAGGTGCTCGCCGCCGAGATGAAGGCCGGTGTGATGGATCGGGTAAGGGCAGACGCCATCGCCCAGGTCGAAGCCGGCGCGCAGATGCTCGACGTCAACGCCGGTGTGCCCCTGGCCGACGAGCCGGCGTTGCTGGTGGCGACGATCAAGGCCGTCAGCGAGGTCACGGACGTGCCGATCTGCATCGACTCTTCCGTCATCGAGGCGCTCGAGGCGGCGCTCGGCGCCTATGAGGGCAAGGCGCTCGTCAACTCGGTGACGGCGGAGGACGAGCGCATGGATCGGATCCTCCCCGTGGTCAAGAAATACGGTGCGGCGGTGATCGGCATGAGCAACGACGAAACCGGCATCACGATGGTGCCACAGGAGCGGGTAGAGATCGCCCGCCGCATCATCGAGCGCGCGAAGTACTACGGCATCCCCGCCGAGGACGTGATCATCGACCCGATCGCGATGACCGTCGCCGCCGATCCGCAGGCCGGCCTGATCACGCTCGAGACCATGCGTCTCATCAAGGAGCAACTGGGCAACAACATGACCTGCGGCGCCTCCAACGTGTCCTTCGGTCTGCCCGACCGGCACATCCTCAATGCCGCGTTCTTTTCCGTCGCGATGCACGCCGGGTTGACGTGCGCCATCACCAACCCACTCGTTCCGGAAGTGCGCAAAGCGGTGCAGGCGTCCGACCTGCTGCTCGGTCACGACGAGTACGCGATGCGCTGGATCTCGGCCTTCCGCGCCGATCAGAAGAAGGCGGTGGCCGCCTCGTGATCCAGAAGAAGCTCGAGGTCGTTTACAAACCGTTCGACAAGACGACCCGGGTGCCGCCGGGGACGACACTCTTCAGCGCGGCGCACTGGATCGGACTGCCGATCGACTCGACCTGCGGCGGCCGTGGTACCTGCGGCAAGTGCAAGGTGCAGGTGCTGCAGGGTGGGGGCGAGATTACGACGGCCGATCGGAAGCAGCTTCGCGCCGCCGAGCTGGAGGCCGGGTGGCGCCTCTCCTGCCAGGCGAAGGTCTACGACGACACCACGGTCACCGTGCCGGAACTGATGCGGGTCCCCAAAGCCGCCACCATGGGCGTAAACCGCCTGGTCTTGCTGGACCCGAACGTGCGCAAAGTCTTCGTCGAACTCAGCGAACCAACATTGGAAGACCAGCGCAGCGACGTGGAGCGTCTGCGCGACGCGTTGACTGCCGAGGGCTTCGACATGAAGGTCGATCTTCAAGCGCTGCGCACACTGCCGGCCCTGCTTCGCAGCGCCGAGTTCAAGGCGACCGCGGTGCTCGGCGGCGACCACCTGATTGCGGTCGAGGCGGGTGATACGCGCGAGGAGTGCTACGGCGTTGCCTTCGACCTCGGCACCACCACGGTGGTCGGCACCTTGATGAACCTGCGCAGCGGTATGGCGGAAGCGGTCCGTTCGACGCTGAACGGCCAGGCGCCCTTCGGTGCCGACGTTATCTCCCGGATCAGCCATGGGATGCTGGGCGACGAGGCGAAAGTAGAGTTGCGCACCGCGATTCAGCGCACCATGAACACGATTCTCGCGGAGCTGTATGAGGCCGCCGGCGTTGCCCGCGACCGCGTCTACGAGATGGTGGTTGTTGGGAACGCGACGATGCTGCACCTGCTGCTTTGATCGGTGCCTATGTAGGCGCTGACATCATCGCCGGCATCATAGCGACCGGGCTCGCCCGTGAGGACAAACTGCGCGTTTTCGTCGACGTCGGCACCAACGGCGAGATCGTGCTCGGCTCGGTGAAGCGCGTCCTCTGTACGGCCGCTCCCGCGGGACCGGCGTTCGAAGGCAGCCAGATCCGCTGCGGGATGCGGGCGACCGACGGCGCTATCGAAGGCGTGACCTTGAGTGACCACGTCGAGCTTCAGGTGATCGGTGGCGATATTGCGCCTAAAGGCATCTGCGGATCGGGGCTCGTGGATACCGTGGCGCAGCTGCGGGTCGCTGGGCTGCTCGATCCATCGGGCCGGATGCGGAGCCGCGAGGAGGTCCCAGAACACCCGCTGTCCGACCGGCTGATCAACGTCGACGGTGTTCGCGCGTTCCTTCTGGCTGAGGGCGTCTACCTGAGCCAAAAAGACGTCCGCGAGCTGCAGTTCGGGAAGGGCTCGATCGCCACCGGTATCAAAGTGCTAATGGACGTGATGGGGGTCAAGACAGCGGACCTCGATGAGGTCTTGCTTGGCGGGTCATTCGGTTCGTATCTCAACCCAGAGAGTGCCAAGATCATCGGCCTGGTGCCGCCCGTGGATGTAGACCGGATTTTGTCGGTGGGCAACACGGCCGGCGAGGGCGCCAAGATGTCATTGCTTTCGTTCCGGGAACGGCAGATCGCCTTCGAGCTCCCGGACAAGATGGAGTACGTCGAGCTCTCGGGGCGGGCGGACTTCAACGACTCCTTCGTCTCGGTGCTGCAGTTCGCCGAGCTCGAGGCGCTCCGATGAACAAGACGGCGCTCCTGATTTGCGGTGCGTTGGGAAAAGAGGTCAAGGCCATCGTCGACGGGCACGGTTGGGACGTCGACGTTTACGGTGTCCCGGCGATGCATCACTTCTATCCAAAGAAGATCGTCGAGGCTGTCGGCCGCCGGCTCGCGGAGCTCGCGCCGCGATATCAACAAATCGTTGTCGTCTACGGCGATTGCGGTACCGCCGGCGCGCTGGACCCGGTTCTTGCGCAGTACGGCGCGGTCCAGCTTTCCGGGCCGCATTGCTACGAAATGTTCGCCGGCGCGGACTTCGCCCGGATCGCGGACGAGCGGCCGGCGACCTTCTTCCTGACCGACTGGTTGGTGAGGAATTTTGAGCGCGCCGTCGTGCGCGGCCTCGGCATCGACCGATACCCGGAACTGAAGGCCGTGTACTTCCAGAACTACACGGATCTGCTCTACCTGGAGCAGTTCGCCGACGAGCGACTTCTCGACAAGGCGCGGGAGATCGCAGAATACCTGGGCCTCCCGCTCGAGGTTCGTCACACCGGACTTAACGCGCTCGAGACCCGACTCGCCGAGCTGGTCGAGGCGGCGGCCTGATGGCGAAGTACCAGGTGATGTTCTGGAAGCACATCCCGGCCCACGTCAAGGCGTGGGATGAGCAGGGCGAGGTGAAGCGACTGCTGCCCGACCGCTTTCAGGCCGCGATCGACGCCTACGCGATGAAGGACGGGTCGACGGAGATGGACGCCTATCTCGAAGGCTGGCGCTGGAGCGAGACGCAAGAGCGTCCAGGCTCAGCGGACGATGTCGCCAGCGCTGTTGTTACGGAATTGGACGTGGCCAATCCGCGATCGAGGTTAATGAGTCCAACCGAGGAAAGAGCATGAGCCAGGCCGCAAGAACGCTCGACGTCCAGGAACCGCGTCAGCTCCGACCGATCATGGAAGTCGGCAAAGCGTCCGGGTTGCTGGAGTCCGAGCTCATCTCCTATGGACCGTACAAAGCCAAGATCAGCCTCGATGCCTTGAAGCGGCTGAAGAACCGACCCGATGGCCGGCTTGTTGTGGTCACGGCGATCACCCCGACGCGGGCGGGGGAGGGGAAGACCACGAGCGCGATCAGCCTGACGCAGGGCCTGGGACGGATCGGCACCAAGGTTGCTCTCTGTTTGCGCCAACCGTCGACCGGGCCGCTGTTCGGCATCAAAGGTGGCGGCACCGGTGGCGGCATGGCCCAGATCGTGCCGATGGAGGAGATCAACCTGCATTTCACCGGGGACATCCACGCCGTCGAGGCGGCGCACAACCTGCTGGCGGCGGTGATCGACGCCGCCCTCTTTCATGGGCAGCTCGAGATCGGACCGAGCTTCATCACCTGGCCGCGGACCCTCGACGTGAACGACCGCGCCCTCCGCCACATCGTGACCGGCCTTGGTGGCGACGAGCATGGCGTGACCCG
>WNFB01027272.1_pt1 | contig 10374 bp, 10 predicted proteins | sample 5400501 | NCBI WGS metagenome assembly WNFB01 (sample SAMN13153341, study PRJNA577476) | soil metagenome | isolation source: 200 cm saprolite under Douglas fir tree site 2 hole 1 | place: USA:California | collected 2015-04-18 | reverse complement strand
CATCATCGCTGCTCTTGCCCCCGGGTAAGCAGGCGCGCCATTCTGGCCTGCGTGATGCGGCGCGCCGCCGGAAACACGGGGATCATCCACGCGTCTAATGCTCTTGATCCTCGGCATCCTCGCACTTCTGATCGGCCTGCTCTGGATCGGCCAAGGCACCGGCTATGTCGCCTGGCCGCAATCGAGCTTCATGATCAGCCAGATCCAATGGGCCTATTACGGCGCAGCACTAGCCGTGGTCGGATTGATTCTGATCTGGCAGGGCAGACGCTAATCGGGCAGACTCCGATCGATCTCGAACAGCATCCTGGATGATAACCATGAAAGCGGAACTATTCGATCTCGGCGGCAAGGCCGCGATCGTCACCGGCGGTAATGGCGGCATTGGCCTTGGCATGGCGCGCGGGCTTGCTAGAGCCGGTGCCAACGTCGTGATCGTCGGCCGCAACCAGGCGAAGTCCGATGCCGCGGTCGCCGAGCTCAAGCTCGGAGGCGTCAAGGCGATATCCGTCGTCGCCGACGTCACCGACAAAGCCGCCGTCACGGCCATGGTGTCAACAACGCCGGCATCAATATCCGCAAGGCCCCGCACGCGCTCGAACTCGAGGAATGGGACAGCGTGATCAAGACCAACCTGACCAGCGCGTTTCTGTGCTCGCAGGCGGTCTATCCGGCCATGAAGGCTGCGGGCGGCGGCAAGATCATCAACATCGGCTCGATGATGTCGATCTTCGGTGCGAGCTTCGCGCCGGCCTATGCGGCGAGCAAGGGCGGCATCGTGCAATTTACCCGCTCCTCCGCCGTCGCCTGGGCCGCCGACAACATCCAGGCCAACGCGGTGCTGCCGGGCTGGATCGATACCGATCTGACCAAACGCGCGCGCCAGGAGATCGACGGCCTGCACGACAAGGTGCTGGCGCGCACGCCGGCGGCGCGATGGGGTGGGATCGACGACTTCGCCGGCATCGCGGTGTTTCTCGCATCCAGCGCGTCGGATTTTGTCACGGGCACCGCGATCCCCGTCGATGGCGGATTTTCGGTGATGGGATAAGCAAAGCACCGTTCGCCGCGATAAAGAAAAAGCCCCGGTCGACGCCGGGGCTTTTTTATCGCTTGAGGGCTTGGTCGCTATCGATACAGCGAGAACCCCGGGCCATCGAACCTGTAGTTCAACCGGACAACGGCCGACTGGATATCGCGTGGCTTCGCATCGAATGTGTAGACCCCGGCAGCGGCGCCGGCGAGCTGATAGCTCTTGGTTTCGAAGGCCGAGTAGTCGTATTCGAGACCGACAGTCCAGTTCCGGGTCATTCCGTATTCCCAGCCTGCGCCGATGGTCCAGCCATTGTGCCAGTGACTGTCAGAGCCCGAGCCGACAACCGGAGGAACCACATCGGAGACCGCCAGGCGGTTGTTGATGCCGGCATACCCACCCTTGGCATAGAAAAGATTGTTCTCCACCGCGTGGCCGATCCGGCCCGTGACAGTCGCCATCCAATTGGTGCGCCAGCTAAACACATCATCCCCGGCACCGAACACCGTGTTTGCTAGGCTTCCGCGGTTGTTCATCGCGGAAACGGTGCCCTCCAGACCGAACACGTAGTTGCTGGCCTGCCAGTTGTAACCTATCTGGCCACCGCCAAATACGCCCGTTCCCCGCTGGCCGAAGCCTTGGCCCGGACTGAGATCGCCGAACGCGGTCGTATTCGCGACGTTCGTCCATCTCTCGTTGGTCGAGGAGCCGCCGACATGACCTCCCACGTAGAAGCCGCCCCAGTTGTAAAGTGCATCAGCGATGGCTGGCGCCTTGGTATAGTAGGACCGCGCGCCCAGGTCCGCGGCAGATGCAGCTCCAACCCCAATGGCGGCAGTGAATGCCAACGCGGCGATAGATTTCGAGTTACTCATTTTACGCATTATTTGTACCCCAGTTTTTCCCACGATCTTTTCCTCGAAAACATACTGCCCCTATTTTCCTCGCCAATTCGTTAGGAGGCGCCGAGCGACGCGGGATTGCCGGAATCTCTTGGAGGCTCGCAACTGACACACGCGACGCACGAATGCGGCCATGAACAGCAATTCTTCGTGGCAAACGCCAGCATCACGGCGCAGATCATCGTCATGCCGAGCAGGACGTCGATTTTTCTGCTTCAGGCTTTCTTCACCACGTTGTCGATCAATTTCGATCGCCAACTCAAAACGATCCGATCGTGAAAAACAAAGCGATCGCCAGCACGCGGATCAGCAAGTTTTTGCAACCGCATCGCGCTCGCGCGTTCGTCCTCGTCCGCAGGCATCGCAGGGTTTTGGCAGCGTCGAAAACGAAACAGCAATCTGCTCTGAACCCATCACACAAAAAAGCCCCGGCCGAGGCCGGGGCTTTTGATCCGACGAATGGTTTCGGGAAGATCAGTACTTCGCGACGACCGGGCCGCTAAAAATGATAGTTCACGCCAGCCCTGCCGATGTTGTAGGTATCACGCACTGTGCTGGTCAACGTACTCGTAAAAGGTCCGTATGTATACGTCAGCGTGTTGCTGTGACGGCCGAGATCCACGTACAGGTACTCGCCCTTAAGGGACCATTGTGGCGCGAACATCCATTCGAACCCCGCACCTGCAGTCCAGCCGGCCGACGTGTTAGTGGTGGTTAGATTATTGGTCGGCTCTGACTCACACGGCGGGCCTGCCAGCGGGCACGTGACCTTGCTGCCTATTTTGGTTTGGCCTACCGCCAAGCCGCCGGTCCCGAATAACAGAAGATTTGGTGACGCGACCACGCCGACGCGCCCCCGTACGGTGGCGAGCCAGTCGAGCTCACGAGTGTAAGTCTCGGTGTTTGGCGTAAACGCCGGAGGCCCCCCTAAAAAAACGGTGGTCTTCTTCGCGCTAACGCCGTCAATGTCGGCTTCGAAACCAACGAGCCACATTCCGCTCTGGTAATTATAGCCAAACTGAGCGCCGCCCAAGAAACCTTGGTTAGATAGCCCGACCGCTAGAGGATAAGCTCCGTTACCGAGCCCCGTTCCATAGCCACCCGTGCCAGTGTCCGTACCTGTGTTGGTGAGGGTGCCTTTGTTCGTACCGACCCACCCGGCGTTCAGACCTACGTACCAGCCAGTCCAGCCAGGGGCCAGCGCGACCGGGGCCGGCCTGGCCTTGACGGCCATATCCGCAGCCGAGGCGCCGCCGAGCCCCCCAAAAAGACCTAACGAAATAACGGAAGCAAGAGTCCATCCAAAATATCGACGCATGTTCTCCTCCAGCACGCAGTACAGATAAAACGCTCCCCCATTTGCAGGATGCGCTCCACCACTCGTATGATACCTCTGGGACTCAGGCGACAAAGAAATGCCCCATAAAGGGCATATAGGTGCGGTTTCTGTGGCATTGTTGCGCGCCTGCAACAAAAAGATGCTGGCACGCTAATTTGATACCGCTCAGGGAAGCCCGCGCCGCCCGCTATGTTGCAAAAAATTATAGAATCGTAAGGTTCACACGCGCCTGCTGCCGCCGACCCATCCGCCCCACGGCCCGATCGTCCACGGGCATCGCAGTGTTTCTTTGCTCGGCAGCGAAACGAAAGAGCAATCTTCTCTGAAACCCATCACACAAAAAAGCCCCGGCCGAGGCCGGGGCTTTGGTCAGTTTCGGGAGAGAGTCAGATCAGTATCGCGCAACAACGGGTGCGCCACCCCAACCCCAGTTGAACTTGTAGTTCACGCCCACTAACGCCTCCTGGACGGTTAAGTGGGATGATACGGTATCCGTGAAGACAAAACCGGGTGACGCCGCAAAGGCGAGGTTGCGGTGTCCGAAGTCCATAAAATTGTATTCGCCAAATACCGACCAGCCAGGAGCGAACATATACTCAAGGCCGCCACCCACGGTCCAGCCGGACCGATTGTTGCTGGCGAACTCAACAGTCGCATTAGCAGGGCCTAGAATGCTCAGATTGGTGCGTGCCCAGGCGCCACCACCCTTGACGTAGCCAAGCAGTTGGGGCGTGAACAGGTAGCCGACGCGGCCGGTAACGCTGAAAATGTCCTTAACCCGACTTGTTTCAAAAAAACCAGGGAAGCCCGGGATCTGGTGCGAGCTATCAATGTTGCCGAAGTCGAACATGCCTTGGATGCCGGCTACCCAATTGCCGGCGAATTGATAGTCGCAACCGATTTGGGCGCCACCGATAACGCTGCTGCCGTTGTCGGAACCCAAATCCGTAAACGCAACAGGCGTACCGAGGAAGGTGGTTGTGCTGCTAAGCGTGTTTCGTTTCCAGCCGCCGCCGACATTGCCGCCGATGTAGCAGCCCGACCAGTTGTAGATCACAACCGGAGGAGCGACTGGGCGTGCCTTGACGGCCATATCGGCGGCCATCGCGCCGCCGAGCCCACTAAGAGCTACCAAGATAACCGAGGCGAGAGCCCATCCAAGATGTCGGCGCATAATGTCCTCCAGCAACAATACAAGAATCTAAGTGCGATTAATTGTTAGGCTCGATTGCGCGTTTCAGCGACACGGAACTGCAACCAGGAGGCTCTACAGGCACATTTTTCGTACCAGCGTTGCATCTCTGCAACAGAAGGTTGCGGTCGCGGTAATACGATACAATTAAGGGAACCACGCGCCGCCCGCTTATGCCGACACAGCTCCCGCACTGCAACGCCGACAACACCCGGCCAACGCGATGCCACCGCCCTGTACCGATTCGATCAAGCGTGCTGATCAGGAGATCGACGGTCAGCCCGGCAAGGCCGGCGAACGCACATGCTCCGGTCGCACGCCGAGCGCGACGAATCGCGCGGTGATACCCTGCAACCACGGCACGGCGTTGATGAGACGCGCGAACAACGGAACCTTGAGTTCCCGACCGGCTGAATTGAGCGCGACGCTGATGATGTTGTTCTGGGCGACGACCTGCATGGTCTGCGTCATCCGCACCGGAAATTCCCGGCGCCGGCGCACGGCGTCCAGTTCGTTTTCGTCGGGACAGCCCTCTGCCAGCTTCGCGGCCAGCAGATTCGCGGTCGCAACCGCATCCTGAACCGCAAGATTGACGCCGACGCCGCCGACCGGCGACATCGCGTGCGCGGCGTCGCCGATGCAGAGCAGCCCCGGGCGGGTCCAGCGCTTCAGCCGATTGATCGCCACCGTCAGCAGCTTGACGTCATCCCACGACTTCACGTCGGAGATTCCCGATTTCAGGATCGGCGCCATGCCGACAATGTCGTCGCGGAATGCGTCCAGCCCGCGCGCCTTGACCGCGTCATATTGGCCCTTGGCGATCACATAGGCGCATTGCCAGTAATCGCCGCGATCGAACGTCACCATCATCTTGCCGGTTTCGACACGCGCGAATACGCTTTCGGCTTGGTTGGCGCCCTTGCCCGCCCGGAACCAGAGCACGTCCATCGGCGCACCGATCTCTTCGACCTCAAGATTGGCGCACTGCCGCACGATCGAATGCCGGCCATCGCAGCCGATAGTCAGATCCGCGCGGATCTCGAGCGGTCCATCCGGCGTATCTGCCAAGACGCCCACCACCCCATCGCCCGACCACCGCAGATCGGTGGCATCGGCATTCATCATCACCTTGAGCGAGGAAAACCGCTTGCCGCTCTCGCGCAGGAAATTGAGAAAATCCCATTGCGGCATGAAGGCGATGAAGGGGTATTTCACCTTGAGACGACTGAGATCCCCGACTCGAATGCTGGTGCGGAAGTTTCAGGAATCCCTCGATCAGGCCGAGTTCGTCCATCACCTCAAGCGTCGAGGGATGCACGGTATCGCCGCGAAAATCCCGGAAGAAGTCGGCGTGTTTCTCCAGCACCAGCGTGTCGATGCCGGCGCGGCCGAGCAAATAGCCGAGCATCATGCCGGCGGGACCGCCGCCGACGATGCAGCATCGGGTGTTGATCGTGCGCTGGAATGGTCGCTCAGGAGAAGTGCCCGCGTCCATGATCTGACTTTCGTCGAGACCGCTCTCAGCGCCGGAAACTCTTGATCTCCGAGACGCTGCCGTCGCGATAGGTCAATTCCACCGAGACCGATTGGGTGGACGGCGCCAGCTTCAGATAAGGCTGCGCGTCGCTGGGAATAGCGCTTGGATCCCTGGGATCGCAGGGCGGCATTTTCAGCACCTTGTCCGGTACCGTCGTATCGATGCCGACGCGCACCTCGCGAATCGCACAGCGATACGACATCAGATGGGTGTAATAGACTAGGAGGCCGTTGAACTCGCGGAACGACAGCCAGCTGGTCGCGGTCATGTCGAGAATTTTTCGCTGATCGCGGATCAGCGCCGCTTCCGGATCGAATTTGATCGGAAACGGTCCCTGCATCTCACCCGAAGTATCGATATAGCGAACTTGAATGGTCGCCGCCGGCGCATCGCCGGGAAGCTCGATCGATAGATTGGGCATCCGCTTGCGGGTGCGCGGATCCAGGATGTCCATAAAGCCGGTCTCGCGGAATTCGCCCTTGTCCCCCATCCGCCAGGAAATCCCCAGCGTCGGATCGGCGATCGAGAACACCACGGTCCAGCCGCCATTGTGGCGGGAGAACATCGCGATCGGCGCGTTGATCGAATCATTTTGGGGAATGCGCGGCACCGACACCGGCGGCAGCGCCGCCACCTTCTGCGTCGGCTCGGCAGGTTTTGCGGCTTCAGGCTGGCCCTTCGCCATGCCATTCAGGAATACGTCGTCGACCATCTGGTCGAAATAGACCGGGATCTGCTTGTGGCTGACGGTCTCCGCCATCTCGCTGACCAGCCGGCGCGTGTGCTGGGCGACCTGAACCAGATTCTCGCCGGGTTGCAGCAGCTCTTTGGAAAATGTTCGCGTGAACACCGAATTGGGATTGTCGTCAGCGTTGGAGAGACGATCGAGCGCGGTCTGGCGGGGGCCTGCCGAAAACACCGAGAAGACGCCCTCCGGCAATTGTGTCATCGGCGCGAGGCCTCCGCCGCCGGCGACGGCGCGGGTGCCTGCCCGCTCGAACGGATTATTGCGACAGGCGTCGAACACCAGGATGGAGGTGCGCACCTTCTTGTTTTGCAGGCGTTCGATGATGCGGTCGGCGAGCACGGAGGCGTCGCGGACCAGTTCTTCCTGGCCTTCGCCCGCGGCGGGCACGTCGGTCGGCAGCAGGAAATTCTGACCCGCGATCTCGAAGCCGTGGCCGGCATAGAAGAAGAACGCGGTGTCGCCCGGCTCAACCGCATTGTCGAACGCCAGCAGGGTCTGGCTGAACGCCTGCCGCGTCTGGTTTTCCGCGACCATCACGGAAAAGCCCAGTTGTTTGAGGGTGGCGCCCATGGTGCGGGCATCGTTGACCGCCTTCTGCAGTTTCGGCACGTTCTTGTAGTCGTTGTTACCGACGACAAGCGCGACCCGTTTTTCCGCGTGCGCCGGCGCTGCGAGCGCCATCAGCGCGACTGCGACGCTTGTCAGCGTTGGTAGCCCGGAAAGCCATCTCGTCATCGAATTCCCCACCTCGCACGATTGACCCGCGGCTCGCGCCAACCGCCTTATGCCGTAGTCGGCAAACCTGCGCCGCCGGTTCAATCGAGCACCGCAGCCCGGCGCCCCACCGCCGAGCAGCGGCCCGGCAAAGTTCAGGGCGAGTGCCGATAGCGCCAGCCGCGGATTGACACAACTCAGCGCAATCGCAAGCAGCGATGAGCCCATCAGCATGATCGCCGACATCTGCCGATGACGCAAATGGTCGCCCAGTTCCAGATGCGGCGTGATCAAGACAAGACGAAGGCCGATGGCAGCAATCAGCGCCGTATGACTCGTATAGCGCCAGATCGCCGCCGTGAACTGCGCAAAACCGCCGACGACGATAGTCGTGAACGGGGCGCAGCCGACAACACGGGCAAGGACAGTGTCAAGCTTCGCATGGGCAGCAGGACAACCGGAACGGGTGGATAGAATGTGGCGCCATCCATGCAAAACATTAAGCTTTTTCGCCCTTCCGCCGCCCGCTCCATTGACTTTGGCCAATTCGCCCCTATGTTCCGGTTTGACGCGGCCCGGTATCGAAACGCGATATCTTGAATAAGCCGCCTGCCTGCGTTTTCGAAAACCCCGTGCAAATCTGCGTGCCGTTCCGGGGTTGAGCGCGACAGTCTTTTCCGGGATTCCAAGCGGCGGTATCTTCCAGAGGCTCAATGTCTTTTTCCCATCTCGGCTTGTCCGACAAGGTGCTCGCCGCCGTCGCGGCCGCCGGTTACACCACCCCCACTCCCATTCAGGAACAGGCGATTCCCCACGTTCTGGCCCGCCGAGACGTTCTCGGCATCGCCCAGACCGGCACCGGCAAGACCGCTGCCTTCGTCCTTCCGATGCTTACCATGCTGGAAAAGGGCCGCGCCCGCGCCCGAATGCCCCGCACCCTCATCCTGGAGCCGACGCGCGAATTGGCGGCGCAGGTCAAGGAACAGTTCGACAAATACGGCGCCGGCCAGAAACTCAACGTCGCGCTGTTGATCGGCGGGGTCTCGTTCGGCGACCAGGACATCAAGCTGACCCGCGGCGTCGATGTGCTGATCGCAACTCCGGGACGCCTGCTCGACCATACCGAGCGCGGCGGACTTCTGCTCACCGGCGTCGAACTGCTGGTCATCGACGAAGCCGACCGCATGCTGGACATGGGCTTCATTCCCGACATCGAACGCATCTGCAAGATGATTCCATTCACCAGGCAGACGCTGTTTTTCACCGCGACCATGCCCCCCGAAATCCGCCGCATCACCGAAACTTTCCTGCACAACCCCGAGAAGATCGAAGTTTCGAGGCCGGCGACGACCGCCGTGGGCGTGGCCCAGTTTCAGGTCCCGGTTGGCCGCGAGCCGCATGAGAAGCGCGAAACGCTGCGCCGCCTGCTGCGCGAGGCCAAGGATCTCAACAACGCGATCATCTTCTGCAACCGCAAGCGCGAAGTGGCGCTGTTGTACAAATCGCTGCAGAAGCACGGCTTTGCCGTCGGCGCCCTGCACGGCGATATGGACCAGTCGGCGCGCACCGCGGCCCTCGATCAATTCCGCAAGGGCGAAATTCCGCTGCTGGTGGCATCCGACGTGGCAGCCCGCGGTCTCGATATTCCCACGACCAGCCACGTCTTCAATTTCGACGTCCCGCATCATCCCGATGATTACGTCCATCGCATCGGCCGCACCGGGCGCGCGGGACGCGCCGGCACCGCGATCTCCATCGTCACCCCGCTCGACCAAAAATCCATCCTCGCGATCGAAAAGCTGATCGGGCAAACCATTCCGCGCGCCGAAAGCAGTGTCGAGGTCCCGTCGGTCGATGGCCCGGTGGCGTCGAACGAAACCGAACGGTCGCGCGAAGGCGCCAGAGGCGGATCGCGCGAGGGTTCACGCGGCGGCCGCAAGCCGCGCCGTGAACGCGAACCCCGACGCTCCGGTGGCGGCCGCAATCCCACCAAGCCGCCGCAGGCACCAGCGGCTGTGTTCACGCCGCCGGTTGCCCCTGCGGCCTCGCGCACACCCTCGATCGGCCGGGCGGCCGTACCGCAAACCTCGCCCGAACCCTCGTCAGAACCTGCCGATCACTCGCATCTCCCGGCATTCCTGTTGCGACCCGTTCGCGCCCGCCTCTAAGCAAGATCTCGCAGCTGCAAGCAGAATCTCGCCGCTGCGAACAAGGCTTAAGAGTTCCCGTTTACCGGTCTTTCATCCTCCTCCGTTAACTTGGCGGCGATAATTTTAATTATTGCCGCGGTGAGCGGGCTGAACTGCCCGCTATTTTGGGGACGGATCCGGTGCTCGAAGAACACGAACGCACGATGGCATTCGCGGAAATAGCGCTTGGCCAGATCAGATCGCTCCGGCAAACCGCCGTCCCCCGCAACTATGAAATCTGGTACGTCTACGCGACCGGGTATAATCCACCGCTCAACAAGATCATCAACGAGACGCTGGCGCGCAACGGCAGGCTGACCGAAGCCGACCTCGAACAGATCTACGAGACCTATCTTTCCCAGATCAAGACCACCGACCGCATCGACAAGGTCGGCGCCCGCGTGATCGGCGAAATCGACGACGTGATGAATCTCATCACCGAGGCCCTCGCCATGTCGGCCAGATACGACGACAGCCTGTCCAGCGCCAACCGGAAGCTCGAGGTTGCCCAGAGCCGCGACCAGGTGAAAACGGTTGTCGAATCGCTGATGAAGTCGACCCGCGAGATGCGCGATACCAACCAGGCGCTGGAAGACCGGATGACGCTGTCGAAATCCGAGATCAGCAATTTGCAGCAGAGCCTGGAGGCGATCAGAGCCGAAAGCCTGACCGATCCGCTCACCGGTCTCGGCAACCGCAAATATTTCGACCGCTCGATCG
>WNFB01006658.1_pt1 | contig 10375 bp, 8 predicted proteins | sample 5400501 | NCBI WGS metagenome assembly WNFB01 (sample SAMN13153341, study PRJNA577476) | soil metagenome | isolation source: 200 cm saprolite under Douglas fir tree site 2 hole 1 | place: USA:California | collected 2015-04-18 | reverse complement strand
GTAGAACGGCGCCGCCGCATGCACCGTGGCGAAGGTGGTCTCGCGGTGACCGTCGAAGCTCGGCGGCGCGTCCGCCGGGATCATGAACGTCAGTATCCCGCCGCGCTTGGGGGTTTCGCCCGCGGCCGCAGCGATCGTGGCCGCGGCACAAAAAACACCGGCTACCGCCCATCCCGGCGTTCTGAACATGGCGTGCCTCCTGTCAGACGTCAGTTCGTAGGGTAGGTTAGGCGCGAAGCGCCGTAACCCGCCATTTGTTTGACATGGTGGATTACGGGCCTTCGGCCCTAATCCACCCTACTTCGGCCGTCCTCCGTCATCCGACTTCGCTGCAGGCCACCCAGTGGCCGGGACGCACCTCGCGAAGTTCCGGACGGATCCGGCTGCAGCCCTCGACCGCGATCGGGCAGCGAGGGTGAAACACGCAGCCCGGCGGCGGATTGATCGGGCTCGGCACCTCCCCTTTCACCGGCCGGAATTTTCGCCCGGCCTCGACGCTCGGATCCGGCACCGGCACGGCGTCGAGCAGCGCCCGGGTATAGGGGTGCAGCGCGTTGTCGAACAGCTCGTCGCAATCCGCCAGCTCGACGATGCGGCCGAGATACATCACGGCGACGCGCTGGCAGAGATGCCGCACCACCGAGAGATCGTGGGCGATGAACAGGTAGGTCAGCCCGAAGCGCTCGCGCAGGTCCTCGAGCAGGTTGATGATCTGCGCCTGGATCGACACGTCGAGGGCGGACACGGCCTCGTCGCAGATGATGAATTCGGGATCGAGCGCGAGCGCGCGCGCGATCCCGACCCGCTGGCGCTGGCCGCCCGACATCTCGTGCGGATAGCGGTCGGCAAAATTCGGATCGAGGCCGCAGACGGCGAGCAGCTCGCGCACCCGAGCCGTGCGGCGCCCCGCGTCGGGCTCGACGGCGTGCACCTTCATCGGCTCGGCGATGATCTGGCCGACCTTCATGCGCGGATTGAGCGAGCTGTAGGGATCCTGAAAGATGACCTGGATGCGGCGCCGCAGCGCCAGCAGCTCCCTGTGCTTGAGCCTGGTGAGATCGACGCCGTCATAGAGGATTTCGCCGGCGGTCGGCCGCTCGAGCAGCAAGATGCACCGGCCGGTCGTCGTCTTGCCGCAGCCGCTCTCGCCGACCAGCCCCAGCGTCTCGCCGCGGCGAAGCGTGAAGTCGACCCCGTCGACCGCCCTCACCTCGCCCACCATGCGCGCGAGGATGCCCTCGGTGACCGGGAAGAACTTGCGCAGCCCCTTTACGCTCAGCAGCGCCGGAGCATCGGCAGCAGGCGCCCTCATGCCACCACTCCGGCAACGCTGATCTCGTGGGCGCGTAGGCACGCGGACAGCTGGCCCATCGGCCCAGCCGGCTCGAGCGGCGGCCGCGTTTCGGCACAGGCGTCGACCGCAAAGCGGCAGCGCGGGCGGAATGCGCAGCCCCCATCGAGGCGCGTGAGGTCGGGGGGCTGGCCCTCGACCGGGTCGAGCCGCGCCTGGCGCGGGCGATCGAGCCGCGGCACCGAGCGCAGCAACGCTATCGTGTAGGGATGGCGCGGGCTGTGATAGATCGCCGCCGCCGGGCCGCTCTCGACGATGCGGCCTGCGTACATCACGTGGACCCACTTCGCGTAACGCGCCACCACCCCGAGATTGTGCGTGATGATGATGAGCGCCACGTTGAGCCGGCGCGTCAGGCCGCTCATCAGCTCCAGGATCTGCGCCTGGATGGTCACGTCGAGCGCGGTCGTCGGTTCGTCGGCGATGATGAGCTTGGGATCGCAGGCGAGCGCGATCGCGATCATGACGCGCTGGCGCATGCCGCCCGAGAGCTCGTGCGGATACTGCTTGAGGCGGCGCGCCGGATCGGCGATGCCGACGAGGCCGAGAAGCTCGATGGCGCGCCGGTGCGCCGCGGCGCGATCGGCCCGGCGGTGCTGCTCGAGCGTCTCGGTGATCTGCCGGCCGATGGTGAGTACGGGATTAAGCGACGTCATCGGCTCCTGGAAGACCATGCCGATGTCGCCGCCGCGAACCTCGCGCATTTGCGCGTCGGGAAGCTGCATGAGGTCGCGGCCGAGGAAGCGGACCTCGCCGCGCGTGATCCGCCCGGGCGGATCCGGGATCAGGCGCAGGATCGACAGGGCGCTGACCGACTTGCCCGACCCGCTCTCGCCGACGATGGCGATCGTCTCGCCCTGCTCGACGGCATACGACACCCCGTCGACGGCGCGTACGACCCCCGCGCCGGTCCGGAATTCCGTATGCAAGTCCTTGACATCTAGGAGCGGTGGCAAGACCCCTCCCGACGTTCCCTCGGAAGCCTGTTGTTTTTGTCAGTCGGTGACGGTCAATTGGTATCGGCGGTCGGGAGGGGTGTCAACGGCGCTATCCGCGCAGATGACACGCCACCCAATGTCCGTTCGCGCCCTCCTTCAGCAGCGGCGTCTCCTCGGCGCACAGCGGCAACTGGCGGATCGGGCAGCGGGTGTGGAACGGGCAGCCGGACGGTGGGCGAATCGGGCTCGGCACCTCGCCCTGCAGCATGATGCGCCGGCGCTTGAGCGAGGGATCCGGGATCGGCACGGCGGAGAGCAGCGCCTCGGTGTAGGGATGCAGCGGCGCGGTGTAGAGGTCGCGCGCGGTCGCGATCTCGACGATCTTGCCGAGATACATCACGGCGACGCGGGTGCTGATGTGCTCGACGACCGACAGGTCGTGGGCGATGAAAATGTAGGTCAGGCCGAACCGCTGCTGCAGGTCTTCGAGCAGGTTGATGACCTGCGCCTGGATCGACACGTCGAGCGCGGACACCGGCTCGTCGCACACGATCAGCCGCGGCGACACCGCGAGCGCGCGGGCAATGCCGATGCGCTGGCGCTGGCCGCCGGAGAACTCGTGCGGATAGCGCCGCATGTGATCGGGGCTGAGCCCGACGGTCTCCAGCAGTTCGACCACGCGGTCCTCGAACTCGCGCCGGCTCCTGGCGAGGTCGTGGATGATCAGCGCCTCGCCGATGATCGCGCCGACCGTCATGCGCGGGTCGAGCGACGCGTAGGGATCCTGAAAGATGATCTGCATGTCGCGGGCGAGCGCGCGCAGCGAAGATTTGTCGAGCGCGGTGACGTTGCGGCCGTCGAACCACACCTCGCCCGAGGTCGGCTCGATCAGCCGCAGGATGCAGCGCCCGGTGGTCGACTTGCCGCAGCCGGATTCGCCCACGAGCCCCAGCGTCTCGCCGGCGGCAAGCGCGAAGCTCACGTCGTTGACCGCGTGCACGCGCTCGGCCGCGCGCGAAAAAATCCCGCGCCCGATGGTGAAGTGCTTCACCAGGTTCTCGACGCGCAGCAGCGGCGCACGCGGCGCCTGCTCGTCCCCGCGCGTCCCCCGCTCGCTCATAGGACGCAGGCGACCTTGTGGCCGGGCGCCACCTCGCGCAGCGGCGGCGTCGCCGCGCAAATCGCGCTGGCGAACCGGCAGCGCGGCGCGAAGCGGCAGCCGGGCGCCGGGTCGAGCAGGCTCGGCACCACGCCGGCGATCGCCTCGAGCTTGGCCTTGCGGGTGGCCGCGGTGTCGATGCGCGGGATCGAGCGGATCAGGCCTTGCGTATAGGGGTGGCGCGGATTGCGGAACAGCTCGCCGACCGGCGCTTCCTCGATCACCTTGCCGGCGTACATCACCACCACCCGCTGCGCGGTTTCCGCCACCACGCCCATGGCGTGGGTGATCAGCATGATGGCCATGCCGAACCGCGACTTCATCTCCGCCAGCAGGTCGAGAATCTGCGCCTGGATGGTGACGTCGAGGGCGGTAGTGGTCTCGTCTGCGATCAGCAGTTGCGGATTGCACGACAGCGCCATGGCGATCATCACCCGCTGGCGCATGCCGCCGGAGAACTGGTGCGGGTAGTCCCGGATGCGGCGCTCCGCATTGGGAATGTGCACGAGGCGGAGCATCTCGACGGTCTTGTCGAGCGCCGCGCGCCGCCCCAGGCCCTCGTGCAGCCGGATCACCTCGGCGATCTGGTCGCCGACGGTGTAGACCGGATTGAGCGAGGTCATCGGCTCCTGAAAGATGATGGCGATTTCCTTGCTGCGGATGCTGCGCATCTCGTCCGATCCGAGCGGGACGAGGTCGCGGCCGCGCCAGAGGATCTGGCCGCCGACGATGCGCCCGGGCGGCATCGCGACCAGCTTGAGCACCGAGAGCGCGGTGACGGTCTTGCCGCAGCCGGATTCGCCGACCACGCCCAGCGTCTCGCCGCGGTCGATGGCGAGGTCGACGCCGTCGACCGCGTGCACCATGCCGTCATCGGTGGCGAAGTGGGTTTTGAGCCCGCGGATTTCGAGCAGGCGCTCGCTCATGCGCTACATCACCTTTCGCGGGTCGAGCGCGTCGCGCAATCCGTCGCCGATGAAGTTGATGGTGAGCACCGCGAGAAAGATCGCGGCGCCGGGAAACAGCGCCCAGTACGGCGCGATGTCGAGATAGTCCTTGGCGTCGAACAGAATGCGTCCCCAGGTGGGGATGTCGGGCGGGAAGCCGAGGCCGAGGAACGACAGGGTCGATTCGGCGATGATGGCGGCGGCGACGTCGATGGTGCCGGCGACGATCACCGGGCCGAGGGCGTTGGGCAGGATGTGGCGGGTTACCTGGCGCGTGGTCGAGGCGCCGAGGGCGCGCGCCGCCTCGACGAATTCCTTCTCGCGCAGCCAGAAGAACTGGGCGCGCACCAGCCGCGCCACCGGCATCCAGCGGAACCCGCCGATCACCGCGACGATGAGGATGAAGACGCCGACTTCCGGCCCGGCCACGGTCTTCAGGGAATCGCGGAACAGGTAGATGATGAGCAGCAGCAGCGGCAATTGCGGCAGCGACAGGAACAGGTCGGTGAACCACATCAGCGCCGCATCGACGCTGCCGCGCGAAATCCCGGCAAACGCGCCGACGATCGTGCCGACCACGACCGCGACCGACATCGCGGCCAAGCCGACCGCGAGCGAGATGCGTCCGCCATAGAGCAGGCGGGCGAGGAGATCCTGGCCGAGGTCGTCGGTGCCGAACGGGTGCTGCCAGGACGGGCCTTGCAGGCGCGCGGTGAAATCGATGTCGTTGATCGGCACCTGCCACAGCAGCGGGCCCAGCGCGACGGCGAGGATGATGACGGAGAGAATCGCCATGCTGGCGACCGCCAGTCGGTGGCGGCGGAAGCGCCGCCAAGCCTCCAGGCCGAGCGATATGCGCTTGCGCGGAGCGCTTGCGCCGGCCCCCTCCCTTCCCTGCCCCGCAAGCGGGGGAGGGTTTGGGTGGGGGCGCGCCGCCTCGGCGCTAGCGGTAGGAAATACGCGGGTCGAGCCAGCCATAGAGGATGTCCGCGATCAGGTTGAACATGATCACCAGGCAGGCGAACACGAAGGTCACCGCCATGATCACCGGCGTGTCGTTGGCCAGGATCGAGCTGATGAGCAGCGAGCCGATGCCGGGAATGCGGAAAATCTGCTCGGTGACGATGGCGCCGCCGAACACCGCCGGCATCTGCAGCGCCACCAGCGTCACCACCGGGATGAGCGCGTTGCGCACCACGTGCTTGACGATCACCACGCGCTCGGCGAGCCCCTTGGCGCGGGCGGTGGTCACGTAGTCGAGGCGGATCACGTCGAGCGCCGCCGAGCGCACGTAGCGCGTCCACGAGGCGCCCTGGAACAGGCCGAGCACCGCGACGGGCATCGCCGCCTGGCGGAATTCCTCCCAGTACCAGCGCCAGCCGGTGGCGCCGAGGTCGGCGCGGTACACGAACGGCAGCCAGTCGAGATAGATGCTGAACACCAGGATGAACAGGAGGCCGGTGAAGAACGTCGGCAGGGAGAAGCCGATGAATGCGAAGGTGTTGGCGATCTGGTCGAACAGCGAATAGGGACGGGTCGCCGCGTAGACGCCGACCGGCAGCGCGATCAGCAGCGCCAGGATCTGCGACGAGCCGATCACCAGGAGCGTGGTCGGCACCCGCTGCAGGATCAGCGTGTCGACGTCGACGCGGCTGACGAAGGAGAAACCCCAGTCGCCGTGCAGCATCGCCGCGAACCAGCGCAGGTAGCGGATCGCGACCGGATCATCGAGGCCGAATTTGACCCGCAGGGCGGCGCGCACCGCGGGGGGCACGTTGGGATTTGTCGCCAGCTCCTCGAACGGATCGCCCGGGGCCAGCGCCAGCACCGTGAACAGCACGATGCTGATGCCGACGAGGCTCGGGATGGCAATCAGCAGGCGGCGGAGGAGATAGCGGCCCATGAGCTAGCTGCCAGTAATTAGTGATCAGTCATCAGCGATCGGAAGGTGGGGTTTGAGGCGCCGACACTGGTCACTGATGACTGGCGAATAGCGATTAGTAAACGCCACCTCATCCTGAGGAGGCCCGCGTAGCGGGCCGTCTCGAAGAGCCTGCCCCGGACTTGATCCGGGGATGGACGCACATGCGCCCTTGGTCCATTCCCCGCTTTCGCGGGGACAGGCTCTTCGAGACGCGCGCCTTCGGCGCGCTCCTCAGGATGAGGTCCTTGTTTGTTTCTCCGGCAACTGATCACTGATCACCGATGACTGATCACTGCCTCTCATGCGTCGCGGTACCAGTCCGGCAGGTTCCATAAATCATTGTCCCAGCCGGAGCCCGGCGCGTGCAGCTTGTTGGACACGGCCTGCACTTTCGGCCGATTGACGACCGGGATCACCGCCGGGTCGTTGCACACCAGGTCGTTCATGCGAATGAACAAAGCCGCCCGCTTGACCGGGTCGAGCTCGCCCTCCGCCGCGCGATACGCCTTGTCGTACTCCTCGCTGCGCCAGCGCGTGATGTTGCGGCCTTGCCATTTGTTCTCCTTGGACGCGATTTCCCAGGAGAGAAACTGCCGCATGAACACCTCGGGGTCCGGCTGCGTCATGGTCGTCGTGTACATCTGGATGTCGGTGTAGAACTTCGTATAGGTGTCCGGATTGCCGACGTCGGAGGAGAAGTACACCGACGCGGTCACCGACTTGAGTTCGACGTCGATGCCGGCCTTCTGGCATGCCTGTTTGACGATGGCCTGGTTCTTCTGGCGCGGCTGGTTGATCGAGGTCTGGTACACGAGCTTGAGCTTCTTGCCGTCCTTCGCGCGGACGCCGTCCGGCCCGCGCTTCCAGCCCGCCGCTTCCAGCAGCTGGTTCGCCTTGTCGATACTGAACTCCCACTTGGTGTTCTTCGAGCGGAAGCGTTCGGGGTTGTTGACGAAGTTGCCGGTGGCGATGCCGGTGCGCCCGTAGATGTGTTCCTGCACCGCGGCGCGGTCGACCAGCAGGGCGAGCGCCTGCCGGACGGCGCGATCGGACAGCAACGGATGCGTGGTCTTCGCGCTCGAGCGCTCGCCGTCCACCTCGGTCCACGGATCGGTGCTGTTGAGCTGGATGTGCTCGATGTTGCCGCCCTGGTCGATGTTGACGTGTCCCCTGCCGCCCTTCTCCAGCCGCTGAAGGATCTCGTCCTCGACCTGCATGTTCCAGGCATAGTCGTACTCGCCGGTCTGGATTACGGCGCGCGCGGCGGAGATGGCGTCGCCGCCGCCCTTCATCTCGATGGTGTCGAAGTGCGGCCGGTTGGGCTGGTGGTAGGTGGGGTTGAGCTCTCCCTTGACTATGTCGCCGGGATTGAAGTCGACGAAGCGGTACGGACCGGTGCCGACCGGCTTGAGGTTGGTCGGCGCGTCGCGCGACTTGTCGCCCTTGAACGGTTCGAACAGGTGTTTCGGTATGATCATGCCGCGGGTGCCGACGAAGGCGTCGGCCCAGAACGGCGTCGGTTTGTTGAACTTCACGCGCACGGTCAGCGCGTCGACCTTCTCGACCTTCACGTCCTGGTAGCTGCCGATGGTCACCGCGGCAGTGGCCGGGTCGGAGGCGTACTCCCAGTTGAACACCAAGTCGTCGGCGGTGAACGGGCGGCCGTCGTGCCACTGCACGCCCGGCTTGAGCTTCCAGGTCACCGACATGCCGTCGCGCGAAAGGCCGTCGTTCTCGAGGTCCGGGATCTCGGCGGCCAGTACCGGATAGAGGTTCCCGTCGGCGTCCCACGCCGCGAGCGGCTCGTAGAAGATACGCGAGCCTTCCTGGTCCTTGGTGCCGACGGCGAAGTGCGGGTTGAGCAGGGTCGCGCCCTGCCACCACAGCACCTTGAGGGCTCCGCCGCCCCCGCGTTTGGTCGGCTTGTAGGCGGATTTGGTTGCTGCCCGGGCAACGCCGGCAAAGTTGAGCATCTGGCTGGCGAGCGGCGCGGTCAGGCCCAGGCCGATCATCTGGCGCACAAAGGCGCGCCGGGACATCCGTCCGGCCTTCACCCTGCCGATCAGGTGCCGCAATTCTTGTTCGTCCATGATGACTTCCCCTTTGGTGGGTCGCGCATCAACGGTCCTTCACTCGGAACGCCGGCGACGACAGGCGAACATGCTACCGGAACTCCGATCCCGGGAGAATTCGCTTTTTGCCGGTGCGCCCGGAGCACGTGAGGCGGCCGCTAACGGGCGGACCCCCGCTTATTCCCTGTTGGGTTGTTGATCGACGGCGGCTGCGCCCCCCTGTACGATCGCGCCCATGGGCAAGAAGCTGACCGACGCGCAGATCGAGAAGTACCACCGCGACGGCTTCGTCTACCCGCTCGACGCCTTTGGCGCCGGCGAGGCGCGGCGCTACCGCGGCGCCATGGAAGCGTTCGAGGCGGCGCAGGGCACCGAGCTGACCAAGGGGCATAATTTCAAGCCGCACCTCCTGTTCACCTGGGTCGACGAGATCGTCCACCATCCGGCGGTCCTCGACGCGGTCGAGGATTTGATCGGTCCCGATATCCGCCTGTTCCACCTCTCGGTCTGGCCGAAGAACGCACACGACCCGGCCTACGTGAGCTGGCACCAGGACGCGACCTATTTCGGCCTCGAGCCGGCCGTCCAGGTGACCGCCTGGGTCGCGCTCACCGACGCCTCGATCGAGGCCGGGTGCATGGAGGCGATCCCGGGCTCGCACAAGCTCGGCCAGCTGCATCACGCCGAGCAGGACGCGACGCACAACCTGCTCTCGCGCGGCCAGACCATCACCGCGGATTTCGACCGCAGCCGCACCGAGTTCATGCCGGTCGCCGCCGGCCAGTTCTCGCTGCATCACACCCACCTGGTGCACAACTCGCGCCCGAACCTGTCCGACGAGCGGCGCGTCGGCCTCGGCATCAGCTACGTCCCGACGCACGTGCGCTGCACCAGCACGACGCGACTGACCGCGATGCTGGTGCGCGGGACCGACCTCTACGGACACTTCGACGACGAGCCGCGGCCCCGCGTCGATTTCGGCGCGCCCGAGCGCGCCGCGCACGCCGACGCGGTCGCCCGCTTCCGCGCCTCCAACGCCGAGCAGACCCGCCGCTACGAGACGGCGGCGTGAGCGGGATGAGCGCGACGTCATCCTGAGGCGCCCGACCCCGGATTTGATCCGGGGGAGGGCTTCGAAGGATGCAGGTGGGTGCGTTCGCTTGCATCCTTCGATGCTCGCTCGGCTTTGCCGGGCGTGCCTCAGGACGACGGACGATCAGGACTTGAGAAATGCCGGCAGCCGTCAAGTTACAGGACATGCTGGAAGCATTCGAATTCGTCAGCGCCGGCGATATGGGCGAACACCAGGCTTTCCTGTGCAAGACGTCCGGCCGGATCTATTGGCATTCCGAACATGCGGACGATTTCGAAGAACTACCCGAAGACATCGAGGAAAATGACAAATACATCGCAATACCGAGCAAGAGAGAACTCGATCTGGGCAAACCGCTTGTGCTGGAATTCGCGCGTCAATTCCTGCCGAACGACTTCGATGAAGTTCAACGAATCTTCAGCCGGAAGGGTGCCTATGGCAGATTCAAGGATCTGCTTGCTCGACGGGGCAAGCTCGATGAGTGGTATGATTTCGAGGCCAAAGCACAAGAAAGCGCATTGCGGCAATGGTGTGATCTCAATTCGATAGAGCTGGGCGAGGTTCCGATCGGTGCCGGGCCATCCGGCGGCGACAACTCGCAGGCGCTCAAGGCAGAATTATCGATCATGCTCGACAACGCAGGACAGACCTCGACCGCGACGAGCCCCGTCCTCACTGCCGCCGAGCCGCAATTGTTCGTCGCCGACATCAAGGTGTCGTGCGACTTCTTCACGCAACAGCTCGGTTTCTCGATCGTGTTCCTCTACGGCGATCCGCCCTTCTACGGACAAGTCAAAAGAGACCGCGCGGTACTCAATCTCAGATGCGTCGATCGCCCGGTGATCGACGGCGAGCTCCGCGACCGGGAAGATTTGTTGTCCGCGGCCATCA
>WNFB01006657.1_pt1 | contig 10375 bp, 10 predicted proteins | sample 5400501 | NCBI WGS metagenome assembly WNFB01 (sample SAMN13153341, study PRJNA577476) | soil metagenome | isolation source: 200 cm saprolite under Douglas fir tree site 2 hole 1 | place: USA:California | collected 2015-04-18 | reverse complement strand
CGTGTTCGTGACGCCACGCGTGCTGTTCGGCATGGCGCGCGAAGGATTAGCGCCTGCCACCCTGACTCGGGTGAACCGCGGCGGCACGCCGTGGGTGGCGATGCTGGCAGTGAGCGCGGTTGCGCTCGGCCTCGCGGCCACGGGGACGTTCGGCGACTTGCTGTCCCTCGCGATCGTCCTCATTCTCGTGATCGACGGCTTCGTGGTGTCCGCCCTGTTTCGCCTGCGGGCCCGAGCGAGCGAGGCGCCGTTCCGGGTGCCTTTTTTCCCGGCTCTCCCGGTGCTCTTCCTGTTGGTCTACGCCGCGCTGTTCGTTGGCACGGCCGTAGCGCAGCCTCTCGTCGTGGTGAAAGCGATGGCGGTGCTCGTGGCGGCCTACGGGGTGAGCTGGGTGGTCAAATGACGGGTCGCCCCTGGACCGCAGCGATCCTGCTGGCCTTGGTCGTGAGCGGCTGTCAAAACATGCCGAGAGCGGTCCTGTCACAGTACTACCGAGCACTGGGAAAGGCTCGCCTAAACGCCGGTGAATACCATGCCGCAGCGGCGGACTTCACCCAGGCGATCAGATGGGGCGATTGCAATGGCGATCTCTACTATGAGCGAGGGCTCGCCAACTTTGCGCGAGATAGTGCACAGGTGGCCATCGAGGATTTCAACACGGCCCTCCGCTGCACCCCCGCTCTCGAAGTGTTCGCCCAGGCGCGAGGGCAGATTTACACCATGCGAGGATTGACACTCCTGGAGGTGGGGGGAAGCGCGAAAGCGCTTATAGACGCGGATTCCGCTGTGGCATTAGACTCCACCTTGGTGCTCGCGCGACTGGTTCGAGGGAGAGCACGCGTAGCAACCGGCGCGCCGGAGCTTGCGATCACCGATTTCGATTTCTGCTCGTCCGTGACACCCTTCGGAGCGAGGCGCTCTATTATCTGGCGCTGGCCTATCGACAATCGGGTCAGAGCGCGGTCGCGCTCTCCGTGCTGCGGCGGCTGACACAGGGGGATCCCAAGGACTTCTACGTCATGAAGGCGAAGGATGATCTGCGGTCCATGAAGGCGCCCCGCTAGCATCCTTCTTCCTTGGTTAGATTTCCGCTGTGCCACGCCTCGCCATCGCCCAGATCCGCCCAAGCAAAGGGGAGTACGCCACGAACGTGGCGCGCATCGGCGGCGTGCTGGCGCAGATAGCTGGCGTCGAGCCGAAAGTCGACCTGTTGATCACGCCGGAGACCTCCACCTCCGGCTATTTCGTCGAGGGCGGCGTGCGGGACGTCGCCGTCACCGCGGGCACGCTGGTGCGCGACCTGGCCGAGCAGCACCGCGCCGCCAAAGCCCCGCCGCTCGATGTCGCCATCGGCTTCTACGAGCTGTTCCAGAACCACTACTTCAACTCCTGCCTGTACGCGACGCTTGGCGGCAAGAAGCCCGAGGTGCGCCACGTGCACCGCAAGGTGTTTCTCCCCACCTACGGCGTGTTCGACGAGGATAGGTTTGTGGATCGCGGGCAGGGGATCCAGGCGTTCGACACGGGGTTCGACGTCCGCGCCGCGATCCTGATCTGCGAGGACGCGTGGCACTCGCTGTCCGCCACGATCGCGGCGCTGGACGGGGCCCAGCTGATCCTCGTGCCCAGCGCCTCGCCCGCGCGCGGCTCGGGCGCGGCGGAGGATGGCGTCCGGCTGCCGGCGAGCGTCGTGCGGTGGGAGCGGGTAATCCGCGGTATCGCCGAGGAGCACGGCGTGTTCGTCGCGTACGCCAGCCTCGTCGGCTTCGAGGGCGGTAAGGGGTTCCCCGGCGGCTCCCTCGTGGTGGGTCCGACGGGGGACCTCATCGTGCGAGGTCCGCTGTTCGAGGAAGCGGTGCTGACCGTGGACGTGAACTTCGACGAACTGACCCACGCGCGGACAGACTCGCCCTTGCTAGCCGATCTCCAGACCGTTGTTCCTCATCTCATCAAGAATCTCGGGAAACGGGAAGGGAGAACCGAGAAACGCAAGCGTCCGACCGTCAAGTTCGATCCGGCGAAGGATGGGGGGTCCAGCAAGACACGTATCCCGATTCCCGTTGCTCGTTTCCCGCTTATCGGAGGCGGCGGGCGAGACGATCCGCTCCAAATCGATGTCGAACTGGCGAGGCGATGGTTGGTGAGCTTCCTGCGCGATGAGGTCCTCGAGCGCCGCGGCTTCAAGAAAGGGGTCGTCGGGCTCTCAGGCGGCGTAGACTCGGCGCTCACGGCGTATCTCGCCGTCGAGGCGCTGGGACGGGAGAACGTCGTGGGCGTGCGGATGCCCTATCGCACTTCGAGCCGCGACAGCCTCGAGCACGCCCAGCTGGTGATCGACAAGCTCGGCCTCCCGTCGGTGACGGTGGATATCAGCGCCGCAGTGGACGGCTACATCGCGCAGGTGGGTGGCGAGCAGGCGGTGGACCCCGGCCGCAAGGGCAACGTGATGGCGCGGGAGCGGGCGCTCGTGCTTTTCGACCTCTCGGCAAAATACCAGGCCCTGCCGCTCGGCACCGGCAACAAGTCGGAACGGCTGCTCGGCTACTTCACCTGGCACGCCGATGACTCACCGCCGGTGAACCCGCTGGGCGACCTGTTCAAGACCCAGGTCTGGGCGTTGGCGCGGCACGTGGGCGTCCCGGAGGTGATCGTCTCCAAGCCCGCAACCGCCGACCTGATCCAAGGCCAGACCGACGAGGAAGACTTCGGCATCTCTTACCAAAAGGCCGATCGCATTCTCTATTACTTGATCCGCGGATTCCGGCCCGAAGAGATCGAAGCTCGTGGCTTCACCCCGCGGGAAGTCGAGCTGGTGCGCCGACGGCTGGACTCGACGCACTGGAAGCGCCGCCTGCCGACGGTCGCCGTAATGTCGCAAACGGCGATCGGCGAGTTCTACCTGCGCCCGGTGGACTACTAGGCCACGCAGGTCCGAGACCTCCGGCGCGTGCTCACCTGGATAGGAGAACAACCATGCGCCGTCACACTTGGCCTATCGTCCTGGGCCTCCTCGCCGTCGCCAACGAGGTCCGGCTGGCGAGCACGCCTTGACCGGTGGACTCTCACGGCTTGAAGGGGCGCCACCCGCGCGAGTCCGAAACGGTCATGGCCGAGCTCATGATGCCGCAGCACGCCAACGTCATGGGGAACGTGTTCGGGGGAGTGATTCTCTCGCTGGTGGACCGCGTGGCAGCGGTGTGCGCCATCCGGCACTCGAGCCGGCCCTGCGTCACCGTGTCCGTGGACAAGGTGGACTTCAAGGAGCCGATCCACGTCAGCGAGCTCATCACCGCCTACGCGCGCGTGAACTTCGCGGGCCGCACGTCGATGGAAGTCGGCGTCAAGATCATCGCCGAGAACGTGCTGAGCGGCGCGAAACGTCACACCAATTCGTGCTACGTGACCTACGTGGCGCTGGACGACAACGGCGTGCCCACCCCCGTGCCGCCGATCATCCCCGAGACGCCGGACGAGAAGCGGCGGTATGAACGGGCGGCGAAGCGGCGGGCCAACCGGGTGATGGATCGGAGGTTTGATCAAGGGCGGGGGGAGTGAATGCGGAATTTGCAATGCGGAGTGTGTCTTAGCAGGTCAAGGTCGTGGCCGTACTCGACGTTCACCAGCATACTCCGCAGTCCACATTCCCCGTTCCGCAGGGTTTCGTGAGAATCGTCGCCGTCCTCTCGGGCGGTGGGGCGAAGTGCCTCGCCCACGTCGGCGCCTGGCGGGCGCTCGTCGAAGGCGGGCACGAGTTGGTGCACATTGTCGCGACGTCGTTCGGTGCGGTGGTCGGCGCGGCGATCGCGGCCGGCGTCCCGTACGATGGACTAGTGGCCGGGCTGCGTGACGTGTCCCGTAATGATGTTGCCCCACTCGACTTCCTCTCCGTCCTGAAGGGCATCTTCGCCGACCACGTCATCAAGCCCGACGGCCTGCGACGCCTCCTGCCGCGCCTCGTGCCGGCGCAGCACTTCGCCGAGCTGCACCTGCCGCTGACTGTGACGACGACCGACGTGGACTCGGGCGAACTGGTGGTATTTGGCACGCCGGTCTCGCTCGCGGCGGTTACGCACGCGCGGTATGCCGGAGCGGACGCGCCGCTCCCGGACGTGCTCTACGCGACGTGCGCGTTGCCGGTGTATTTCCCGCCGCAGCGCATCGACGGTCGCCGTCTGGTGGACGGCGGGCTGCGGGCCGTCCTGCCGCTCGCGCTCGCCCGGGGTATCCCTGCGGACCTGGTGCTGGCGGTGAACGTCGGGCCCGGGTTCGACGAGACCCTGCCGCCCGGAGCTCGGGGGGGGGACGCGGGCGTACCGCCACTGGTCAGGGCGCATGGCAGCGCCGAGCGCATCATGATGGCCGAGCAGGTGGAGCGGGACATCGCGGCCTGGCCGGCCGGCGGCCCTCCCTCCCCCTCCCCCCCCCCGCGCCTGGTCGTAGTGCGGGCCGTAGCCGAGCGGGAAGCTACGTTCGCCGTCCACGAGCTAGAGCGCTACGTCGAGGCGGGCTATCGAACCACCAAGGCGGCGCTGTGACGCGCACCGCCCGCTCGGGGCTCTTGGTACTCACGTTCATCAACCTCTTCAATTATCTCGACCGCTACATCCTGCCATTCCTGGGCGAGACGCTGCGCAACTCGCCGCTCCACATCAGCGACACGCAGTTCGGCATCCTGAACAGCGGCTTCATCGTGGTCTACATGCTGGCCGCCCCGCTGTTCGGATCCTCCGGCGATACCGCCTCGCGCCCCCGGCTGATCGCCCTTGGCGTCGGGATCTGGAGCATTGCCACCGTGCTCGGCGGGTTCGCCTGGAGTTTCGTGAGCCTGTTCGTGGCGCGCGCGCTCGTCGGAGTCGGCGAGGCGGCCTACGGCACGATCTCTCCCAGCCTGCTGGCCGACTACTATCCCCGGCACACCCGCAGCCGGGTGTTCGGGATCTTCTATGCCGTCGTTCCGCTCGGCGCCGCGCTGGGCTACCTCGTCGCCGGCCAGATGGACGTGCACTTCGGCTGGCGCAGCGCGTTCTTCGTGGCGGGCGCGCCGGGCATCCTGCTCGCCCTCGCCGCTCTGCGGCTGCACGATCCGCCGCGCGGCAGCCAGGAGGGCGATCGCCACCAGGCGCCGGGCCGACCAGCCGGCCGCGTGGCGCCCTACCTCGCGCTGCTCAAGAACCGCCCCTACCTGCTCACCGTGCTGGGTTACGCTGCCTACACCTTTGCAATGGGCGCGATGGTCGTCTTCATGCCCAAGTTCCTGCTGCGGGTGCGCGGCATTCCGGAGGGAGCGGCGTCGTTCCGCTTCAGCATTCTGCTCGCGGTCACGGGGCTGGGCGGCACCCTGGTCGGTGGCTGGCTCGGTGACCGGCTGCTGCGCCGCACGCCCCACGCGTATCTCTGGCTCTCGGGGCTGGCGACGCTGCTCGCCGTGCCGCTGGCCGCGCTGGCCCTGACGGCGGCCGACCCGACGGTGTACTGGGGCGCCACGACCGGCGCGATCGGCCTGCTGTTCGTGTCCACCGGCCCCGTCAACTCGATGATCGTGAACGCCGTACCCCCCGACATGCGGGCGACCGCAGTCGCAGGCAGCATTCTCACGATCCACGTCCTGGGGGATGTCCCCTCGCCCACGCTGCTCGGCGTGCTGTCGGACCGGCTCGCCGGGGGGCTCGCTGCAGCCGTGCTGATCATCCCGGTGGCGGTGCTGCTGTGCGGGCTGATCTGGACGTATGCGGCCTGGCGCGCATCACGGAGTTGGCCGATCACGGCCGCTGCACAGTGAGGACGACGCTCCGCGCGCTGCTGCGCCTCCTGCTCCGCATCTTCTTCCGGCGCATCGAAGTCACTGGGATCGATAGGGTGCCGGCTCAAGGGCCCGTGATCTTCGTGCTGAACCATCCCAACGGACTGATCGATCCCGCGTTCCTGCTGTGTCTCGCTCCGCGGCGCGTGTCGTTCCTCGCCAAAGCGCCGCTGTTTCGGATGCCGGTGATCGGGTCGGTGTGCCGCGCCTTCCAAGCGATCCCGGTGTATCGCCGGCAGGACCCCGGGACTGAGATGGCACGCAACGAGGAGACGTTCGACGCAGCTCGCCGTGTGCTGCTCTCAGGGGGCGCGATCGCACTCTTCCCCGAAGGGACGTCTCACTCGGATCCAAAGCTGCGCCCCCTCAAGACCGGGGCGGCGCGCATCGCGCTCGGCGCAGCGGCCGCACTGCCGCCCCCCCACTCCCCCCACTCCCCCCACTCACCCAATCCCCAACAGGCGCCGCTCTCCGTCGTGCCAGCGGGCCTGTACTACCGCGCGAAACAGACGTTCCGCACGGCAGCACTGCTCCACTTCGGGGAGCCCTTCGCGGTGGAGCGCCTGCCGCTCCCGCCGGGCGCTGAGCCGCCGGTCGAAGCGGTGCTCGCGCTGACGAACCGGCTGGAGCGCGCGCTGCACGAGGTGACGCTGCAAGCGGAGGAGGAGACAGCACTCGCGCTCGTGGCACGGGCGCAGCGCATCTTCACGGCGGCCGACGAGGTGCCCGAGCGACAGCTGACGCTCGAGGAGGAGTTCGAGCTGCGTCGGCGCTTCCTCGAGGGGTATCGCACCCTGCTGCAGCGCTGGCCGGCGCGCGTGGCTGCGGTGGGCCGGCGTATGGAGCGCTACGAGACCGCACTGACCGCGGCGGGACTCGACGCCAAGCACCTCGCGCCGCGTAGCCTCACCGTCCGCCGCATCATCACGTACGCGCTCGAGAGCGTGCTGGTGATCGGGGTGCTACTGCCGGCCGCCCTGGTTGGGCTGGTGGTGCACTACCCCGCTTACCGCGCGGTCGGCGTCGTGGCCACGGGGTTTGCGAAGGGCGAGATGGACAGTCTCGCGACCGTCAAGCTACTCGCCGCGATGCTGCTCTTTCCCCTCACCTGGGGCGTGGCAACGGCCCTTCTGGCCTTCGTTTGGGCCCCGCCTGCCGCGGCAGCGGCGCTGCTGTTGCCGCTCACGGGGTATGCGGGGCTGATCTTTGCCGAGCGGCTCGACCGGATGCGCGGCGCCACGCGGGCGCTGGCGCTGTTCCTGCTGCGGCGCTGGGCGTTCCTGCGCCTGCTCGCTGAGCGGCATGCGATTCGCGAGGAGATCCTGCAGCTGTCGCGGGAAGTCGCGGCGGGCTAGAATTGGCAGGTCGTGTCTCCGGGGGGGTGTTTGTGCGCGCATCTGAGGTGATGATCTCGGACCCGGTGGTCGCGGCTGCCGGCGCGACCAGCGCTGAGGTGGCGCACCTGATGCGGGCGAAGAACATCTCGGTGGTGACAGTGGTGGACAACCCGAAGGACCGGCGCTATTTGGGCACGATCTCAGACCGCGACATCGTGACGAGGTGTGTGGCGCAGGGGCACGATCCTCAAGAGTGCTCGGTGTCGGACCATGCCCGAACCGACACTGCGGTCGTCGGCCCTGACTCGGAGCTGGGAGGGTATCGATTACAGAAGCAGCTTGATCCGACGGACCATCACGTGCGAGCCACGATCGTCGTTGTCGACAAGAGCAAGCGAGTTGTCGGATTCATACCGCACCCGGAAGAAGTACAGGGAATCGTCATCAGCTGACAGGACAGGCAAAGGCAGACGTACAGAACGCGCAGTGGAGAACAAGCTGGAGCAACAGGAAATCGTCTGCGCGTCTAGTAGTTGAATGTCCTGTTAACTATTATCTACTCCCTGTGCCCCATAAGCTCTTCACGCTCGAGCAGGCCAACCGCACGCTTCCCCTCGTGCGCCGCATCGTCGCCGACATCACCGCACTGTATCCCGCCTGGCGTGACCTCGTGTACCGCTACGAGCTCGCGGCCGCTCAGGCGCGGCCCGAATTGGGCGAATCCCCGGAGCAGCTCTCACTGCGCGACGAGATCGAGGGCGTAGCCCGCCGCATCAACGGCTACCTGCAGGAGCTGGAGCAGGTGGGTTGCGTGTTCAAAGGATTCGAGGCGGGGCTAGTCGACTTCCACGGCACGCTCGACGGTCGTGAGATCTTTTGGTGCTGGCAGCAGGGCGAAGACCGCATCGATCACTGGCACGACCTGGAAACCGGCTTCGCCGGCCGCCAGCCGACCCCCGCCGTCGTGGGAGGGGGAGGAAGAGGAGAATGAAAGGCTTCTGGCTGCTGGCGCACGTGATCGGCTTCACGCTGTGGCTGGGCGGCGGCATCGCCACGATGGTGGCAGGCGTTTCGGCCAAGTCGTTCGCCCCGGCCGAGCGACTCGCGGCCTACCGCCTGATCGGCGCGATCCAGCGGCTGCTCGTCGGACCTGGTGCGGTGGCGGTGGTTCTGTCAGGCGTGATTATGAGCATGGAGTACATGCGCTCCGGCACCATGCCCGGTTGGCTCACCGTCATGATGGGAGCGGGACTCCTCGGCGCGCTGCTCGCGATCGGGATTGTGGTCCCGACGGCGGCACGACTGGGAAGATTGCAGCTGGATGCAAGGGGAGAACTACCCGAGGCGTTTCCGGCTCTCCGGAAACGGCAAATCATCGCAGCTTCGGTTGCAGGGGGACTAGCGTTGGTAGCGATGGGAGCCGCGACAGTGGGAAGATTCTAGAGCGCACTAAGACATTAAGACGCTAAGACACCAAGCGGTTATCAGACATGAGACGATACTGCTTTCCTGGTCGCTAACTCCTTGAGGCCGCTTGGCGACTGGCGACTTGGCGTCTCACTAAGGGTCTCCCCGTCTTGCATTCCGCCAGCACAGGGCACTCCGGGCATCTCGGCTTTCTTGCTATACAAACCAACGCCCCCAGTTCCATGATGGCTTGATTGAATCGCCACGCCCTCTTGCCAGTCCTCGGAACCAGGCTTGCGGCGAGCTCCCACGTTTCCTGCTTCTCGTTTCTTGTTTCCCCCCCCCTGCCCCCCCCCCTCCCCGGTCCCATGAATGCTCTTCGTATCACCCTCGCCACGTTCGTATCGACTGCGGGGACGGGCTTTTCGTACGCAAACGTCGCCACCGCAGCCGCCGTGTACGGTCCGACGCCCGGCAGCTTGATCAGCTCTTGGGGATCATTCGGGACCTGACTGCCGGCACTTGACACGTGTTTGGCGAGCGAATGGAGGTTTCGGGCCCGAGCGTAGTACCCAAGCCCCTCCCAGGCCGCTCGCACCGCCTTGGGCCGGGCACGCGCCAGGTGGTCGACGGTGGGAAAGCGCTCGAGGAAGCGCGGGTAATACTCCAGCACCCGGCTCACCTGGGTCTGTTGCAGCATGAACTCGCTCACGACGATGTGGTAAGGATCGCGCGTGCGACGCCACGGCAGGTCACGCGCCGCGCGGGCGTACCAGGCGAGGAGCTTCTTGGTAAACCGTTGCGCGATTTGGGCTTTTGTAGCGCGGGGGATGGACTTAGCGCCCATGGAGACACAAGATACAGCAATGAACGGCGTCCCCGTCGCCCTCGATCTACGTCGCTACGTCGGGCGCTGGAGCCTCCGCACGGCGGGCCACGCCGGCCGCTTCAGTTTCCTCATCCTCGACATGGTGCGCGGCCTCGCCGAGTGGCGTATCTGGCTGCCACGCATGGTCGATCAGGCCGTCAATACCGGCTACGGTAGCCTGTTCATCGTCCTGCTCGTCTCGGGCTTCGCCGGCGCCGTGACCAGCCTGCAGACCGGCTACCAGTTCACCGGCCAGCTGCCGCTGTACGTCGCGGGCGGCGTCATCGTGGAATCGATGATCCTGGAGCTCGGCCCCGTGCTCTCCGGGCTGATCCTGGCCGGCCGCATCGGCGCGCGCTACGCCGCCGAGCTCGGTACCATGCGGGTGACCGAGCAGATCGACGCGCTGGAGAGCCTGGGCCGCTCGCCCATCAGCCACCTGCTGCTGCCGCGGGTGCTCGCCGGGCTGTTCGTGATCCCCCCCCTCATCATGTTCGCCAATGCCTTCGGGGTCCTGGTCGGGTGGGTCACCGCGAAGTCCACGCTCGGCATCACCGATGCAGACTTTATCTACGGGGCACGCTACTTCTTCCGGCCGCTCGACCTGTGGTACTCCCTGATCAAGTCCTATTTCTTCGCCGCCACGGTGACAATCATCCCCTGCTATATCGGCTACAACACGCAGCAGGGCGCTGAGGGCGTGGGACGCTCGACCACCTCGTCGGTCGTCGCCTCGTGCGTCACCATCCTGCTGCTCGATACCCTGATCACGAAAATTTTGCTCGGATGATCGAGCTCAAGCATCTCTCCAAGCGGTTCCTGGACAACGTGGTGCTCGACGGCGTCGACTTCCTGGTCGAGGACGGCCAGACGGTGGCGCTCCTTGGCCCCTCCGGCGTTGGCAAGAGCGTTCTGCTCAAGCACATCATCGGCCTCATCAAGCCCGACTCGGGCGACGTGATC
>WNFB01023661.1_pt1 | contig 10378 bp, 6 predicted proteins | sample 5400501 | NCBI WGS metagenome assembly WNFB01 (sample SAMN13153341, study PRJNA577476) | soil metagenome | isolation source: 200 cm saprolite under Douglas fir tree site 2 hole 1 | place: USA:California | collected 2015-04-18 | reverse complement strand
CGCAGGCCGGCCGGGGACGGGGGGCGGCAGCCGGTCAGGGTCCAGGGAACGGGGCGCGGGGCGGCCGCGGCGCGGCGACTGGCCCCGGGACGCTGGCCGCGGCCACCAGGCCCGGCCGCGATGGCATCCAGGCGCAATGGGTCATGGCGGAGAACAAGCGGTTAGGCACGACCGCTTGGAGAATCCGCCATCCGAAGGGCAATATCGCCGGATTTGCCAATCGGACCTATGCCCGGCAGGGCCAGCGGGTAACGCTCTACGTTACGACCGCGGCGGCCGCGTTCCGCGCCGAGGCATTCAGGATGGGCTACTACCAGGGGAAAGGCGCCCGGCTTATATGGCAGTCTGCTGAAATAGCCGGGCAGCTGCAACCGGCCTGCCCGGTCACGGCCGGCATCAATATGGTCAGCTGTGACAACTGGCGGCCGTCGGTCACCTTCTCGGTGTCAGCTGCCTTCGTGCCGGGCGACTACCTGATCAAGCTGGTGGGCAGCGGCGGGCAGCAGAGCTACGTGCCGCTCACGGTCTGGGATCCGTCCAGCACGGCCACGTACGTGGTGCAGAACGACGCGCTTACCTGGCAGGCGTGGAACCCCTGGGGTGGCTACGACTACTACCAGGGCCCCGGGACGTGCCCGGCCGGGGAGTATCCGCTGTGCTCCCGGGCGAGAGTGGTCTCCTTCGACCGTCCTTACAGCGCCGGGAGGGGGTCGGGCAGCTTCCTGAAGCTGGAGTATCCGCTGGTCCGGTTCGCCGAGAAGCATGGCCTTGACGTGACCTACGCCACCGACGTGGCGATCGCCCGGCATCCGCGCTTCCTGCTCCGGCACCGGACGCTGCTGTCCCTCGGCTCCGACGAGTGCTGGTCGCTTGCCGGGCGGATGGCCGCCGTGGCCGCCCATGACCGCGGCATGAACATCGTGTTCTTCGGGGCCAGCCCGATCCTGCGGCATGTCCGGCTGCGCAACTCGCCGCTCGGGCCGGCCCGCGAGGAAGTGGACTACCGGGACGCCCGAGCCGACCCGCTGGCCGGGAAGGGCCGCCCGCTGCAGGTCACCGGCAACACCTGGGGATCGCCACCCGCTAACTGGCCGGAGAGCGACTTCGTCGGCGAGATGTACGCGGGCTTCCTTGAGCCAGGCGAGCACGTCGGCCTGGTAGTGGCGGACGCGTCATCATGGGTGTACCAGGGGACGGGGCTCCGCGACGGGTCGGTGGTGCCCGGGGTGATCGGCTCCAACGTCGATCACTTCTATGCCGCGATGATCCACCCAGCCAATGTCCAGGTCCTCGCGCACTCTCCGATCCCGGCGGGCATGGGCCAGACGGATATCGGGGCGTTCTACTCGGACATGACGTACTACACCGACTCCCGCGGCAGCGGGGGAGTGCTGGACACCGGGACGACCAACTGGATTCCCGCGCTCGGCCATGACCACAGCGGGTGCGGGGCCGGTGGCCAGCCCGCAGGCGCGCACTGCGCATCGGCGGTCATCCGGCGGATCACCGGCAACATCCTGCGCGCGTTCGGCGGCGGGCCGGCCGGTCGCCTGCACCCGTCGCTGGCCAACTGGCAGCGCATCACCGGCCAGTGACGGGCGGTGCCGGGTGCCTCAGCCCGGGATTGCCTGTGCGGGCGAGTCCGGCTCCGGTGGCTGGCACCGGGCATCATGATCCCGGGGATTTCTCAGTCGCTACGACTGAGAAATCCCCGGGATCATGAAAGGCGGGCCCGGGCGGCGGCACCAGTTGCTGAGACACCCCGCCCGAGGTGATCGGCGCCGTATGCATGAGATCGCCGGCCGTCCGCTGGTAGGGAGGGCACCCGCAGGTTCCTCAGGGGCGGGGCACCGCCTGCTCAGACCAGACGACCTTGCCCGCGCTGGTCCGCCGGGTGCCCCACCGCTGCGCCATCTGGCTGACGACCTGCAGGCCCCGGCCGCGCTCGTCCTGCTCACCCGGGTACCGGAGCCTGGGCAGCGCCGCTGAATTGTCCGTCACCTCGCAGACCAGCCCGCCTTCCAGCACGAGGCGCAGGCCGATCGGGCCCTGCGCATACCTGACCGCGTTCGTCACGAGCTCGGACACGAGCAACTCGGTGACCGGGATGAGATCGGCAAGCTTCCAGCGGGTCAGCGGGCGCCGGATGAGGCCGCGTGCACGTCGCGCGGACGTCAGTTCGGGCGGCAGCGCCCAGCTGACGTGCCGGTCCGGCGAGAGCCGGTTCAGCCTCGCGATGAGCAGCGCGATGTCATCGCGCTGATGGTCGGCGTAGACGCCGGCCAGCGCGGCCCGGCAGAGATCCTCCAGCGGCCGGCCGGTCGCGCCGGGGCCGAATGTCTCGCCGAGCAACCGCAGTCCCTCGTCGATATCGCGGGTCCTGTTCTCCACCAGCCCGTCGGTGTAGAGCACGAGCAGGCTGCCGTCGTCGATCTTGATCGACCTGCTCCGGATGGGCCCGGTGCCGATGCCGAGCGGCGGCGCGGGGGAGACGTCGAGGAACTCGATGCTGTCATCGGGCCGGACAAGCAGCGGGGGCAGGTGACCGGCGGATGCTACCTCAAGCACCCCGGACACCGCGTCAAAGATCCCGTACACGCAGGTGGCGAAATGCGGCTCGCGCGCGCCGAGTTCCTGCATGAGCTCGTCAAGCTGCTGCAGGGTCTGGGCGGGCGGCAGCTCCAGCATGGCGAGGGTGTGGATCGCGGTCCGCAGTCGGCCCATGGTGACGGCGGCCCGCACGCCATGCCCCGCGACGTCGCCGACCACCAGCGCTACCCGGCCGCCGGGCAGGGCGATCGACTCATACCAGTCCCCGCCGACCTCGATCAGCTTGCTGCCGGGCAGGTAGCGGTGGCGTACCTCGACCGACGACGGCGCGGACAGCCCGGTCGGCAGCAGGCTGCGCTGCAGCGTGAGCGCGGTGGCGCGTTCCCTGTTGTACCGGCGGGCGTTATCGATGAAGATCGCCGCCCGGGCGGCGAACTCCATGCCGATCTCGGTGTCGTAGGCGTCGAAACGGCGGTAGCGCTCGTTACGCGTGCAGACGAAGAAACCGAGCGTGACGTCCCTCGCCACCAGCGGCAGCAGCAGCATTGACACACCGGCCAGCAGCCTGGCCACCGGCCTGCGCAGCCAGGCCGTGGCGATCCGGGTGGCGTTTTCGTCGCCCAGGCGGGCCTCGCAGACCGGCTTGCCCGTATCCATGCATCGGGTATAGGGCGTGCCCGGCGGATAGCGGAGGATCTCACCGGTCGGGAACGCTGCGTCCCAGCCCGGATCGCCGTCATCGTAGGCGACGCCAAGACGCCGGAGCAGATGTGATCCGTCCGGGGATACGATCGGCAGTTCGTCGCCGCCGACCAGGCTCTCCAGCACCAGCAGGCCGACCGAGTTGCAGAAATGCGGGACGAGGATATTGACGAACTCGCGGGCCATCTGGTCGATATCGATCGCCCCGCCGATCCGCTTGAAGGCACCGTCGAGCAGCGCGTGGCGCATCACCGCGGGGTCGAGAAACCGCCCCTCGGACGGCGGCGGGATGCGCAGCAGCGCCAGCGCGGCGAGCTGGGGATCGTTGGATCGCATGGGCTGCAGGGTCACCACCGAGTCGACGTGCCCGCCCTGGCCGGTCAGCAGCGCCAGGACCGCGGTGCTCTCGCGGTCGGCCAGGGCCGCGCTCAGCAGGCCGTCCAGCGTCGCCGCATGCGCTGCGGGGTCGGCGAGCAGGCTGCCGATCTCGGCACCGAGCAGCGCATCGCGCGGAAATGCCAGGACATCCGCGGCATTGCGATCATGCTGGATGATATGCCCGGTCTTGTCGATCCCGAGGATCAGCGTCCGCGCCGACGCGTTCGACAGGAGCGCGGACATCTCTGTGGTAATACCGGACGTCACGGTGAGCGCTCCCTTCGGTCTCGATCGTAGGTAGATCGTCCAATTATGGAACAGGTCCGGTCATATTGAGAAAGAACGGGATCTTGGCCTAGCGTGTCTCGGGTTCCCGTTGCCTGGCGGCCGGGCTCGGCCCGCTGAGCGCGCGCTCCCGCCTGCTGGGCGTTCGCCCTGCGGCTACCCGGCCGGCCCGGACATCTTGGCAGGTCCGGCGCGGAAAGGCGAGGAGGAGGAATGGCTGCCGCGCGTGCCGGCGTGATCGTGGTGGGCGCAGGTCCGACCGGACTGGCCCTGGCGGCGGAACTCGCGCTGGCCGGCCTGCGATGCGTGGTGCTGGAGCGGCGGGATGGGCCTCGTGAGGATTCACGCGCGATCTGCCTGCATGCCAGGAGCATGGAAATGCTCGACCTGCGCGGCCAGGCGGAAGTATTTGCCAGCAGTGGGCTTGCCGTCCCTTCCTTTCCCCTTGGCCCGCGCGGGGCCGTGATCAGATTCGGCAGGCTCGATTCGGATTTTCCCTACCTCCTCGACATACCGCAGAGCCGGATCGAGAGTCTGCTCGCGGCCAGGGCCGCTGAGCTCGGCGCAGAACTCCGCTGGTCGGCCGAGGTCGTAAGCGTCGAGCAGGACGACGAGGAGGTCCGGGTCACGCTGGCTGGCGGCCGCACCGAGCGGGCCGCCTATGTCGTGGGCTGCGACGGGATCCGCAGCTTCGTTCGCCACAGCCTCGGCATGCCGTTCCCCGGCGCGCCCAACCCCGGCTCAGTCCTGCTGGCTGACCTGCATCTCGACGAGTTGCCGATGACGGACGCCTACGGTGACCTGTCGGAGAACGGCATGCTGCTGGTGTTCCCGTTCCGCGATGGCTCGTGCCGGACGGTGCTCTATGACTACAGCCGGGCAGACGTGCCGGTGACCGAGCCGGTGACGATGGACGAGGTGCGCACCAGCCTGGCACGCGTCGCCGGGCGGGATTTCGGCCCGCGGGACATGTACTGGTCGGGCAGGTACCGCAGCGAGAGCCGGCAGGTCCCGTCATACCGGCACGGCAGGATTCTGCTCGCCGGCGACGCGGCTCACACCCATTCGCCGGCCGGGGCACAGGGCATGAACACGGGACTGCAGGACGCGGTGAACCTCGGCTGGAAGCTCGGCGCCGTCATTTCCGGCTGGGCGCCGGGCTGGCTGCTCGACTCCTATCACGGCGAACGGCATCCGGTGGGCGCCGCCGTGCTGGCAATGACCGGGCGCCAGTTCCGGCTCAACACAGCCCGGACGAGGTGGCAGCGGGCCAGGCGGTGGACCGCGCACCGGCTGATCGCGCCGCTGCCGCCGGTGCAGGCGTGGCTGGCCAGCACCTATTCGGGCGTTGCCGGACGGTATCCACCCGCTGCTACGGCCCCGTACATCCCGGAAAACGAGCTGGCGCCGCCGCCAGCCGCTCAGCGAAGGCATCGGCTGGCTGGCGCGCGGCTGCCGCGTGGCAGGCTGACGCTGGCGGACGGGTCCACCGTGCGGCTGTACGAGCTTTTCCGCGACGGCCGGTTCGCCCTGCTGGAGGCCGCGGCGGGCGCGGCGGCCAGCGGCGTGCTGCCCCCGCATGTCAGGCTGGTGCGGTACCAGCACTGCGCCGGGACACGGCTGCCCCCGGCCGTGCTCGCCCGGCCGGACGGGTACATAGCCTGGGCATCCGGCGAGCGCGATCCCGGTGCGCGGGCCAGGCAGGCGCGCGCTGCCGTCGCCGCCTGGTGCGGCCCGCCGTGACCGGCCCGCCGTGACCGGCCCGCCGTGACCGCCGGCCCGCCGTGACCGGCCCGCCGTGACCGGCCCGCCGTGACCGGCCCGCCGTGACCGGCCCGCCGTGACCGGCCCGAGCTGACCTGCCCGCACGAGGACCGGAGGAATGCGATGCACCGGCGACCACGGCTGACCGTCCTCGGCAGCCTGAACATGGACATCTCGGTCGCCGTCAGCCGGCTGCCAGGACCGGGCGAGACGGTCCTTGGCGCCGGGGCCGTCATCGGGCCCGGCGGGAAGGGCGCGAACCAGGCAGTCGCGGCGGCGCGGCTTGGCGGCATGGTGCGGATGGCTGGCTGCGTCGGCCAGGACGAGTTCGGGGACCGGATCACCGCAGCGCTCACTGCGGAGGACATTGACGTCGCGGCGGTCCGGGCCATCCCCGGCTGCGCCACCGGGGTAGCGCTGATCACCGTGGATGCGGCGGGCGAGAACATGATCACGGTCGCACCCGGGGCGAACGGCCAGGCCGCGGAGCAGGAAGCCGCCGCTGCGCTGTCCGCGCCCGCGGACATGCTGGTGCTGTCCGCCGAGATCCCCGCGGACGTCCTCGGCGCGGTGCTCGGCGCCGCCGGCCGGCGGCCTGCCTGCCTCCTCAACCTTGCCCCGGTGCCACCCGAGGCACCGGCGCTGCTGGCGGCCGGGATTGACTGGCTGGTGGTCAACGAGTCTGAGGCATCCGCCGTGCTGGGACGGACCGTGGCCGGCCTGCGGGGCGCGGCGGGCGCGGCTGCCGACCTGGCCGCCGCCGGCGCCCGCCACGCGGTGGTCACGGCGGGATCGCAGGGAGCCGTGCTTGACGGCATCACCGGAGCCGAATCGGTCCCCGGCTTCCGCGTCCGCAGCGTGGACAGCGTGGGGGCCGGCGACACCTTCGTGGCAGCATTCGCCGTGCTGCTCGCGGCGGGGGCGGCGCCCGGCGCTGCGCTGCGGGCCGCGTGCGCCGCCGGCGCCACGGCCACCACCCGCCGGGGCACCCAGGCAGCGCTGCCCCGGCCGGCCGAGATCCTCGCTGCCACCGGTGCGGCCTGGCCCGCTGCGCCCGGCTAGCCTCAGGCGTCCTTGGCCGGCTCGCCGTGACCGGCGTTCGCCCGTCCGCGGCCCCAGTAAGCCTTCGGCGAGACCTGGTCCGGCCCGAGGCCCCGTGCCGCAAGTACCTCGCGGAGCCTCGCGACCACCCTGGCCTCGCCCAGCAGGTAGGCATGGCCGCGGCCGGCTGGCAGCGGAACCTCGGCCGCGGCAGCCGCCAGGGCGGCTGGCTGGCCGGGAAGGCCGCCATCGCGGTGCAGCCAGGTGACGTGCGTGCTTGCTATCGCATGCAGCTCCTGCACATCCTCGGGCCCGGGAATCTCGAGCAGCACGCGCGCCGGGGCGCCGCAGGGCAGCGACTCGGCCATCCGGAAGATCGCGGGCAGGGCCGACTCATCGCCGACGAAGAGGTGCCAGTCGGCTTCCGCTGTGGTGATCTTGCCCCGCGGCCCGATCCCCTCGATCTTGTCTCCAGGGCCGGCCGCCCGCACCCAGCGCTCACCGGGACCGTCTCCGTGCAGGACCACGTCGAGGGTGATTGCCCGGCTGGCCCGATCCAGGGCGCGGATGGTGTAGCGCCTGCGGACCGGCCGGTTGCGTTCGACGCCGACGAGCAGCATGAGATCCTGGCCGGGGGCATAGCTGAAGCCCGCGAGCTGCGGCGCGGTCAGCCGCAGCCGCCGCATGTGCGGGGTCAGCGGCTCCGATTCGACGACCTCGAGCGGCAGCCGGGATGTCCCAGCCAGCGGGCCGGCCAGCTCGGCAAACGGGTCGTCCAGCGTGGCGGGTGATATGCCCGGCAGGGCGTCTGCCATGAAGATCCAGCCTTTCCGCAGTCCGCGAGGTCATCCGGGCGGCACCCCGCGGCTAGTGTCAACGCAGCCGGGGCCCGTTGCCTTCCTGCGGTTATACGCTGGCGGGCGATCGCGGTGCAGCTCGTGCGCAATTGTCACGGGTAACCCGCCCCGGCGGGCTACGAGCCCGGCCATACGGCGCTGCCGCTAACCGGCCGCCGGTCGCCCGGTGAAGCAGACGGCGATAGTGTGAGCAGCCAGGTCTGGGGTGGTATGAGGAGTGGCTGTCAGTGCCTCGGGAAGAGTCCCTCATCGGCTCCATCGGCGTTCTCATCGTCGGAACGCGGGGCCAGCGCGGCCCGGGGGAAGTGCTGGTCAAGGTCCGTGGCGGGCGGGAAACCTACATCGCGTGGTCGCCCGCTCCGATAGCTAGGGGCGCCACGGTCCTGGTCATCGAGTCCAGGGGCGCGCGGTCGGTGGACGTCAGCGAATGGACAGACCCGCTCGATCCGTTTCTGGATGAAAGTCAGTGAGCGGTAAACGCGATGAGGCCAGCGAGCGATGAACCCAGCAGGGCTCGCATGCAGTGAACCTGATGAGACAGGCAAGCAGTAACGGCACGGGGTAAGACACCCGGCAAACCTATGGAGATGAGAGATGTTCGGTTACCGCGTTCCAGCACCTGACGAGGCCATGCTGGTTTCGGGCGGCAGGTACGGTCGCAGCGGCGCGCCGTTCCGTGTCGTGACCGGCCATGGTGCCTTCATCGTCCCGTTCTTCCGTAAGACCCGGTTCCTGACGCTGGCCATGTGCGAGGCGGAGGTTGCCGAGACATGCGTCACCAAGCAGGGCATATCGCTGAATGTCCGCTCGGTCATCGCTTTCAAGGTCGGCAACGACGAGGAGAGCATCGTCAACGCCGGGCAGCGGTTCCTCTCTGACCAGGACCAGATGTCGACCCTGACCGGGCGGATCTTTGCCGGGCACCTGCGCTCGATCATCGGCTCGATGACCGTCGAGGAGATCGTCACCGAGCGGCAGAAGCTGGCCAGCGAGGTGCTCGACGGCTCGAAGGCGGAAATGGTCAAGATCGGCCTCACCGTCGACTCGCTCCAGATCCAGTCCATCGACGACATGGACTCTGGCTACATCAACGCGATGGCCGCGCCGCACAATGCCGCGATCCAGCGGCAGGCGCAGATCGCACAGGCGCAGGCGAACCAGGCCTCGGCCGAGGCCCAGCAGGAATCTCAGCGCAAGCAGGCGGAGTACGCCCGGCAGACCTCGGTCGTGCAGGCGCAATACAAGGCAGAGATAGACAAGGCGCAGGCCGAGGCTGCGCAGGCCGGGCCGCTCGCGCAGGCGCAAGCGCAGATGGGGGTGCTAGCCGCGCAGACCGAGCTGGCGCACCGGCAGGCGGAGCTGCGGCAGCGGCAGCTAGTCGCCGAGGTGGTCAGGCCGGCCGAGGCCGAGGCGGAGAAGGTGCGCATCCTCGCGCAGGCCGATGGCCAGCGAGTCAAGTTCCAGGCCGAAGCGGCAGCCTCGCACCAGCGGATCGCCCTTGACCGGATGCTCATCGACCAGCTACCGCAGATCGTGCGCGAAGCGGCAGGCGGCCTGGCCGGTGCCAACGTGAGCGTGCTCAACGGCGCGGACGGCCTCAGCGAGATCGCCGCTGGCCTGGTCGGCCAGGGGCTGACGATCCTTGAGTCGGTGAAAAAGAGCCTGGCCGGGTCGGTGAACGAGGTCAGCACAGTGCCCGAGCTGCCCGATTCGGCCGCAGATGGCCGGCCGGCCGCGCCGTAGGCCGACGCGCACGGGGCGGCCGCGGATAGCCGGCCGGCCGCGCCGTAGGCCGACACGCACCGGGCGGGCGGATAGCCGGTCCGACGCGCCGTAGGCCGAACGCGTAGCGGGTGGATGCACAGCAGCCGCCAGCAAGGGCAACGGCATCGGGGAACTCGTGCAGGTCGCTGACGGGATCCGGTACGGCATCGTGACTAGCCAGCTGCGGCTGCTCGGGACCGATCCGGCCCGCTGGACCACTCGTCCGCTGCGGTGATCACACAGCGCGTGGCGGCCGGGATAACCCGGCCGCCACCGCAACGGCCGCCCAGCCCATGCCCGCCGCAGGCTGGCGGAGGGCGACCACAACGCCTCAGCCAGACGTGACGCTCCCTCAGCAGAACGCAAACTCCCGGGCAGGCTCCGGCTCTGCTGTTTCCCATCTCCTGAGCGCGCCCGTCTCCGGCCGCAGCGGCGCGATCACCTGGCCGCCAGGGGCCGGCAGCTATGCGCCAGCTAGGCCCGATTGAGTACTAAATCTAGTACTACATATTCTTGTATTCAGATTAATCCCAGGAAGCATGCATATTACCGCCGAATGCTATCTCTGCTTGAAATTAAGTTGATTTAACAAGGCAAAGTCACTCATTTATCAGCGGTTTATCAGCGATGGCAAAAATAATTTGCTGAATTTGCTGGAACGCGTCAACCGCATTGACTGGCGGCACGTCAAGCTCATGTAAGTCTGGCCAGTCGTGAAGACATCGGGCCGCGGGACGTCACAGCAACGAGTAATCGGATGACTACCCATGGTACAGTGGCGATCACTGGCTGACAGGGCGGAGTTACAAAGAGTAACAGCCAACATCGTCATAAGCCGCGGCCGGCCCGAGCTTGACCGCCCATGCCACCGAGATGGTGGCCGGCCCAGCAAACCACAGGAAGGAACTACCATGCGCAATCGCTTTACAAGGGGGCTCTGCCTGGTCGCGGCATCGGCTGCTATCAGCACGTCCCTCGGCCTCGCGGCGGCCGCCGCCGCGAGCGCATCTTCGAAACCGCAGGTCACGAAGAACGCG
>WNFB01006651.1_pt1 | contig 10378 bp, 10 predicted proteins | sample 5400501 | NCBI WGS metagenome assembly WNFB01 (sample SAMN13153341, study PRJNA577476) | soil metagenome | isolation source: 200 cm saprolite under Douglas fir tree site 2 hole 1 | place: USA:California | collected 2015-04-18 | reverse complement strand
CTACGCACTAGCCCTGCCTTCAGCCTAGTTTTTCCTGCCCGTACTTTGTCAAGGTCCACCTGTTTCCCCGTCCAACAGCCGCGGAGGAGACGACTCTTTGCTTGAGAAGAAGTTTCAGGTGATGGCTCACGCAGCTCTCAGTGAGACCAGCTTTCTCGCTAATTTCGATGACTCGTGTTTTTCCCTTCTCCATGGCTTCGATGATTTTGGATCTGGAGGCCAGTCCTCGGTTGACGTTTCTCATTCCGGAGATGTAGGCTCGTGGATGGTAGGGCGGTATCACGCTTGAGGCCCTTTTCTAGGCGAAATCTCCCACCAAGAGCTTTGTCTGCGTCCTATCCGCCTCAATTGGCCTGAACGTCTCGTCCAGTTCAACCTTGATCAGATCGAGTCTCTGTCGGTAGTATTCACCGACATTGTACCGTTTGACCATGTCAAAGGCAACTTGGAGATATTTCTCGACCCCTGCTTTGAATACGGTAGGTCCCAACTTGCCTCCGCATTTCACGCAGACTCCTTTCAAGGGTGCTCGGCGTGGTTTCCAGTTGCACTTTGAGCACCGACATCTCTGCGACGTGAACGTTCGCAAGTTCCCTACCAAATCTCGTAGAATGTGGGTTCCGAGGACTTTCCTAGCAACTTCTTCTCCTTTTACAGCCACGATCTTGTCCGCCAGATCGAGTTGCTCCTTGACTTTATCCAGCATCGTCGGTAGTTCCTTGTAGGCGCTAGTCAATCGCGCGCGGTCTAGGTCTTCCGTTGGGTGGGTAAACCCGATGTTCCAGTTGCCCGACAAAGATTCCCGGGCGTTGTTCAGGGTCGGGACAAGATCCTCGATCTCCTTGGGGCTTGCTCCGACTAGTGTTTTCTCGTAGAAAGCGATGGGGAAAGTGGTGACTGTTTCGATGTTGAACGCTTGCCGTGCGACTTCGGTCGCGTTTAGTAGTGGAGCGAGCAACAGCGGGGCATCCATCAAACCCCCAATCCTATCTGGGAGGTATTCTCTAGAGAAGTTCAATAGTACATCGAGCAATAGCGATACCGAGTCCTCGTCTCCATCGCAGTCTCGCCGTTTTGCAGCGTGGTATAACGGGTGGGCATAACAAACGCTCGCTTTGGTGAATCCGACGATTCTTGCCACCGCGCCGACGGACGTATGAGGCGATAACCCGACGACCAGATGCCCGATTAGGTCTTCTTTTTTCGATGCCTTGTAGAGCTTGTCCATTCCATAATACAAGGTGAGCAGATCGTCTAGGAACCTGGTTACTTTCAACAAGTACTCGCCGCAAGCTTCCGAGACGACAAGGTCCTGTATCTCCAAAGCGCACAACTGTCTAGGGTCAGAGAGCTCGCGTCCATCCATGTCCTGCGTGTACCCTATCTCGTGGGCTTTCTCCAGGCTCAGTCCGATTTCCCCTGGTCTGAACTGGGTTAGCACGGCGTTCGACGCGTCAAACCGGAGGGTTCCATCTTTGAACACAGAGACATCTGATTTTGCACGTAACAATGCCTTCTCCACAGGCTCGGGCATTCGGGTTTTGTTGATCAAACCTTTCACTCCTTTCACCGACCCTTCGATTTTTCCCAGTCTCAACCTCCCCACTGCCTCTTCCAGCATTTCGACCAGGTTTAGGTTGACGCTCCGGTAGGCGACGAGCGAGCCGATGCAAGTGGAGGAGAAATCGTGGGATGATTGGCCGCACTTTGAACAGGTTACGCTCATTCTCGTCTCCCGTCCGCAGGTGGGGCATCTGAGCTTCGACTCCCACCGACCACACTGCGGGCATGCTCGGTCTACGAGTTCCAAGGTTACGACTGATTTCTTCGATGCCTCTATCAAGTCACGGCGGGGGCCACCGGCTTGACCCGTTGGAAATAGCCCGTGGACCCGTGGGGTCATGATCCTCTCCTTGGCCTTTTCGGGGCGTCCCATGCGTGCCCCGACAAAGATCGGCGCCTTGTTCTTTATTGGAAATCCTGCCAGTAAGCTCAGTGCTTCCAGCGAGCTTTCTCCCTTGACCTGAGTTGCTGGGGCTTCTAAGTTCAAAATCGTCCGAAGAACTAACGCGTCGTCATCTCGGAGCTGGATGGCACCGGCCACCATCTTGTGCGGCATTCGAGCCTGTTCTAGAATGTCTTTCAACTTCTCATCGTAGGGCAGAACGCAAGAATCGTCAAGGTAGTGGATGAGTTTCTCGCGGAGATAGTGTACGTCTTGGATCGTCACAAGGCTCCAGAAGTGATTGTAGGCAGGGTGCAGAGGGACCCCCAGGGTCCGGGATAATCCGATTGCCTCGCTGGCTCGCGGTTTGACAGAGAACGGGTTGTAGGCGAATTCCTGCAATCGTTCCGCTGAGATATTCAGCAATTGCTGTGCTTTGTTTCTGTTTTCCGGTTCGTGGAGCTTCTCCTCCAGTAACTGCGCCCACCACGACTCGACGAACCCGGACGGGACCAGTGCCCGATTGTTCTCGAGAAACTCCCCGTATCCCACCATCAAGTCGCCAAGGAATAGTATCTTCTGAATCTTGTCCCGGAGTGCTTTGGCTTCTTGAGGTGAGTCTATCCTCATCACCGACCCGTCGATGAGCTTCACGACCGGGGGCTCGATGCTATCGACCGCGTTGACGATGCCTGCCTTTCCCGGCCTTTCTAGTCTCATCTGGACTCCAACTGCGAGAAAGCCGCCGAGAATCTCCATGGTGGCTGGGTGGACGCCGACTGATGCCATGCCAGTGTTTCGTGAGCGGCCATAGCGTATTCTGAAACCCCCTGCTGCTCCGGGGAAGGCGAAGATGGGGCGTCCGCCAACAACGTCTTCCATGAACATGAACTCTTTCGCCTCTTCTCCTTCTGATGACGAGGTCTTCATCATGGCCAGCCATCCCCAGCCTTCCAATCCTAGCTTCTCTACGATCTTCAGAACCTTGGTTGATCGTCCGAGTAGTCCGTCATTTACTACTCGTAGTGCTCCGCCTCGGACCCTGTTTGTCTCTATCCGCATCAGATTGCGGTTGACCGCTACCTCGACGGGGTCTGTTTCCACACCGTTCGGCTCAACGGTTAGACGCATGATCGCGTCTTTGAGTACGCTGTCCGGGTTCCGGTATTGAAAGCGGGCGATCGATCGTTCGTAGAGGCGTAGTTCTTCGACGAATCTCATCGCTTCCTGTTCCGACGCGTGATACGGGGGAATGTTCAGTTGCCGACGGACGTAATCGGCAATGATCATCGTCAAACCCATCTCTGTCCCACCGGCCGACCGCATCGGGCCAGCGAAGTATACGGCTAGGTGCTTTGATCCATCCACGTTTGTTCGAATCTTGACGTCGTGGATTCCCTGTATTGGAGCAACGGTCACGGCTTCGTCCAACACAGCTAGCGCTGTGCGAATTGCTTGTTCGGCTGCGTCTTCAGGCTCCAGGCTTCCGAAATGGTCAAGAACGATGTCCTCGCTTATCTTCAGGGCTGTCTCTTCGCGCGAAATCAGTTTACTAAGCTCGCGAATCCTCGCCGCAACCCCTACTGGTCCAACTGATTTCTCCACGCGCTCAGCAAGATCATAGGTTGTTTGTGACTCCACTTTCCAAGACGGGTCGAGTCCCTTTGACCGGGCCTCTGAGGCTATCCCATATTGCCGGTTGTATTCTTCTTCGATCCTCTTCGCATAAACATGGTTTGGCCGGTTCTCTAGAACTTGCACAGCGAGCTTTCGACTCTCCGCTGCCGTAATAGGTTAATGGTCAATTTCTTGTTGAGACAACTGAAACTGTTTCTCAGCCTATTGACACCGCTGGTGTCCGAACAGCGAGTCTTAAGAGCCAGACGTGAGTAGTTTGAGATGCGACGCGCGATGAGCGCTGGTTCGCGAGTCGGAAACGTAGCAAGACGTTCTGCCTTGGATAACAGGACTACGGTACGTCGTCTTCACGGCATCGAGTATAGAATGTTCGAGGATTCCGATGACATCCATGATTTCATCAACACGGAGATAAGGAGGGAACTGGAGACTGATCGCGCGAGCATGATAGAGAATCCGCGCCAAGACGACCTGATCAATTCGTTGCCGAAACGGAAATGGAAAGTGGAAGTTGTTACCCTCGCAGAGATCCAGTTGAATCCTGTGATCCTAAACTCCTCGGACGTCAAGACTGGTCAAAAGTTCGTGGAACGATTGAGAGAACGTCGATTCGAGCTTCGCAAGGCGCTGGAGGTAGGTGAAGCCGCCATCTGGCCGATAGTTCTACTGCGAGAGGAACAACTGCTTGTAGATGGTTATTGTCGTCATTCAACCCTCAAGGAGATGAGCATTCCTGAGGCATATGGCTATGTTGGACGTATCCTCGGGAGGTAACTGATACCGTCGAATTTGCTGATTGGACTAAACGGTTTCATTATTGGGCCACTTTACCAGCAGCCGTATCGCATGCTAATTGGTCTCCGATCCGCTTAAATGAAGATACTTTGCATGTAGTAGCTCAAAGGGGTACACGGTTAACGCAAAAGCGCATCCCCATTGTTCTAGCCGTTCTGCTTCTGCCTAACGCGTATACACTTCTTGATTTTCATCTCGGTGAGCCAGGGCACTTGTCGCCGCCTGTAACCCAAAACATAGAGATAACGTATCCCGTGGCGACGATGGACGTTAACTTTCTACATCCGTCAGAATCGGTCGGGGGTTCCGCTGTTTTCCGGCCCTTGGCCCTGAACGTAAGCACCCAGGCTGCGGCTGGAACCTCTCGGCTGGCTACTACGAGTAGCTCCTCCGTGAGCATTGTCTCAGGATTCGACGGTCTCAACCAGATCCAGAGCTGCACATGTGTGCCGCCTGATGTCCAAGTCGCGGCCGGTCCAAGCCATGTCGTCGAAATGGTTAATCTAGAGGGAGAGATCTTTACCAAGCAAGGCGTCTCAAACAAGACCTTTACCCTCTCTTCATTCTTCCTTTCCGGGTCCGATTCTATCTCAGACCCGAAAATACTGTTCGATCTCTCTAGTAGCAGATGGTTCGCTTCCCTGGTCGACATTTCAGTGCGAAGCGTTGTAGTGGCGGTTTCAAGCACTAGTGACCCGACCGGTACTTGGACAATCTACCGGCTGAGCGCGGGAACTTTTCTACCTGACCAACCCATCATCGGAGTAAGCGATGACAAGTTTGTGGCTAGCGCCAACGATTTCCGCTCAAGCGGCATCTTCGCCGGAGCCAAGTACTGGGTTCTCAACAAGGCTCAGATGCTTGCGGGATCCTCAGTTTCTCTCTTCTCCTCAAGCGTAAACAGCGGTTCCTTCTCCATCCATCCCGTACAGTCCCTCAGCGCAACCACCATTCAATACATGGTGGGCAACGTTGTATCTGGCGGAGCATTTTCAACGACCGCGATGGAACTCTTCTCTGTGACAGGTGTTCCGGGAGTGTCTACAGTGACCACGAGCACCTCTAGCCTAGCTGTTACCTCTCTATCCATTCCGCCGGCAGGTGTTCAGCCAGGGACAACGTCAACGATCGACACCAGCGATATCCGGGTAGAGGATTCTCTATGGTACAAGGGAAACCTCTGGTATGGTCTCAACGACGGGTGTACTCCAGCCGGTGATACCCAGCTTCGATCCTGTATCAGGTTGACGCAGGTGGACACCACTACATCGCCAGTCACAGTAAAACAAGACTTTGACTACGGCGCTATTGGACAGTACTTCTTCTATCCGGCCTTCAGAGTGGACGGTCTCGGCAACTTGGATCTGATGTACGGCTTTTCCTCATCGAGTGTCCTCCCAAGCCTCGCCATCACGGGCCAGGCCAAAATGGACCCATCGGCCAGTCTGGGAGTGGCGCGAACTCTCAAGGCTGGGTCATTCGTTGACAGTAGTACGAGGTACGGCGACTATTTCGGAGCGGGCCTCGACCCAGTTGACCCCTCGGTCATATGGGTAGCCGGTGAATATCACGCTAGCACTGCTGGTACATGCGGGTCCTTCGGGCCTTGCTGGTCAACCTTCATTGGCAGCATTACGATGACCCTCAGTACGCCGAGCGGAGGGAGCAGATGGGCTTTCTAGACCGGCCGAGCCAGAGGGCGTTTTTCAGATCCGGTTCAGCTTCTTGCCGGACGAACTGACGGGACTTGGACTCCGGCTCTTCTGAGGACGACTTTGGTGGATCGCTCACCTCTTAGGGACTGGGAAAACCGCAGGCTCAAACATGCAAGCGACCGGATCCCACAAAGGCTAAGGCGAGGGCTTCTCCCACAACAACGAACCCTGGAAAATGTCCTCCAGCACTCGCGCTAGGATAATACTCCACTGTGACTTGGACGCTTTCTATCCGTCTTGCGAGGTCCACCGGGACCCGTCGTTGAAGGGAAAGCCGTTGATCGTCGGTGCAGACCCCAAGAATGGCAAGGGGCGTGGCGTTGTCACGTCTTGCTCGTACGAGGCGAGGAAGTTTGGGGTTCGATCGGGAATGCCGATTAGTATGGCCTGGAAGCTGTGTCCTCAGGGTATCTTTGTCCCGCCCGATTTTGAACTCTATGGTGAAACCTCGGAAAGAGTGATGGATATCATGCGTGGCTTCGCCGACACTTTCGAACAGACCAGCATTGACGAGGCCTACATGGACGTAAGCAAGAGATGCAAGACCTACGATGACGCGAAAGTACTAGCTTCTAAGCTGAAAGAGACTCTGAAGGATCAAGAAGGACTCACAGTAAGCGTTGGGATCTCGCCGAGCAAATCGATTTCCAAGATGGCCTCGGACATGCAGAAACCAGACGGGCTTACCGCAGTTCACCCAGAAGAAGTCGACAAATTTCTCGAACCGTTACCAGTCAATAAGATCAGCGGGGTAGGCAAGAAGACAACCGAGTTTCTCCAAAACAAAGGAATTGAGACAATCGGCCAGCTACGCGAAGTAGAGGCGAAGAAACTCGCGGACTGGTTCGGAAAAGGAGGGGTCTGGCTTTGGGCGATAGCAAATGGGATCGAAGAGACCCCAGTGGAAGAGAGGGGACTGAGGAAATCGATCAGCGTTGAGCAAACGTTCGAGAGAGACGTTCAGAACAAGACGATGGTCCGAGAAGCACTGGAGTCTCTAAGTCATGAAGTTCACAACAGGCTCATGGGTGAAGGTTTGTGGTATCGCACTGTTGGGATCAAAGTACGATTCGAAGGGTTCGTAACGTTTACTCGGGAAAAAACTCATACAGGGTATGTAGATGACTTGGGGGTCATCCGGGAATACGTAACGTTGTTATTCAGAGAGTTCGAGAAAGACCGGCGAAAAATGAGGCTGGTCGGAGTTAGACTATCGGACCTTAAGCCCGCCGAAGGCAAACAGGTAAAACTCGCCTAGCATTAGTCTTCAACTGAAACAAGATAGGAATGAGGCCCTCGGAAGGGCCTCGATTGGACCCGAAAAACCCATCTTATGCGGTGATGGGTCTCTCTTTGAGATGAGGCACTTCGAAGAATGGGGCAAGGGTTGCCTTCACAGCCCGTTGGGCCTCAATGCTGAGTTGTTCGAAGCCCTTTCCACAGAACGGGCAGTTTTCGAACTCACCACGGTCAGCTTGCTTAGCGAACCATTCTCCACAGTGCCAACACTTCACCGCTGCTGTTACACACATGCTGTCTAGTTCACCTCGCTACAAAGTCAATCGATTTGAATTGGAGAAGTAACAGACGTCGTGTGGCTTATAGCATTTGTCCGATTCTTGATATCTAGCATAAGATCGAAGATTCTTGTTCTCACCATCGGGTCGTTGAAACTGCCCCTCGCCTTCGAAGTGACTGTAACACCGTTGCTCTTCACTCCTCTCATGCGAAGGCACAGATGCTCACCTTCCACGACAATCATAGCGCCCAGGACCCCGGTTGCCTGTAATTCAGCAGCAATCTGGTCGGTCATCCTTTCTTGGAGTTGGAGCCGCCTAGCGTATTTCTCAACTAGGCGTGAAAGCTTTGAGATGCCGATGACTTTGCCGTTAGGCTGATAGGCTATGTGCACTTTGCCGAAGAACGGCAACAGATGGTGTTCGCACATGCTGTAAAAGGGAATGTCTCTCTGCATTACGAAATCGCTCGGTTCGGCAAATGCCACGTCTAGCTCAGAATTGGAATGGTATCCGCTCAAGACCTCTTCGTAAAGATCCGCCACTCTCTCAGGCGTATCTCTCAAGCCTTCTCTATACGGATCTTCCCCCAGCTCGACTAGGAGTTGAGCAATAAGCTCCCTGATTTTTTCCTTATTCACTCAGACTCCTCTCTTATTGCCCCACCGCTCTATCTGCAGTCGCGTGCTGAATAGGTAGCTGCTTTGTCTGCTGACATCCTTCAGCCATCTGCCCGTTTCTGCGAGCTCCTCGCGTGTCCGCGCCTGAGGCATCAGCATTATCTTGCCTCCAGAGAGGTTGTATCTCTCTGCAAGCGTTTGCACCTCTTCCAGATCTTCGGGGGTGCATATGACGTACTTGAACAGTGCATTTCGGAGCTGGTTGAAGAAACGGTAACTTTCCGGCTTCTCTCGCGAAAAGGGTGAGTTTCCCGAGTTTTCCAGTTTTGGTGACACATTCCATTGGTCAACGACCTCGATCATCTCCCTAGGGGGGATCATTGTCCCGTTGGTTTCGACCTCGATGAAAAATTCCATTATCTTCAGGGACTCTAGCAAGGGCAGGAGTTCACGCTGTTGAAGCATAGGCTCGCCACCGGTTAGGACCAAGTGCTTAACCCCGTGCTTGAGGAGATCAGCCTTCACCTCCTCGATGTTCATCTCCTTGACCTCTTTCTCGTACTCGTAGTTATTCCAGTCCCAAGTGTATTTGGTGTCGCACCATTCGCATGCCAGGTTGCAAAGAGCCATTCTTAGAAAAACAGCCGGCTTTCCGGCGTTGAGACCTTCTCCTTGTATCGAACAGAAGATCTCGCTGACCTTCATTTTGAAACCTCGACCTTGACCCCCTGGTTGACTCCTTCGAAGATAGTGAAGGAGACCTTCCAAATGTTGGAATGAGCATCCAAGATCTTCTGTGCGATGTTCAAGCCTATCCTCTCCACTGTAGGTTCCTCTCTTATCGGAACGATCTTGTCTAGTTTGAAAGGAGTAGGTCCTAGCGTCTTGAGACGCGCCCAATAATTTTCATCGGCCATAGGGATAAGCAGACTGTGATCGTATTCCTTCATCAAACTCTTAATTTCGCCAAAGTCCACAAGAATGTCGCCTTCAAGTGCGCCGCTAAGCTCGAGGTCCTTTAGAACGTAAGTATGTCCGTGCAGTTTGTCGCAGGGCACAAGATGCTTCAGGTAGTGTCCGGCGTCGAAGTGGATCTCTTTGAACTTCTCAACAAGTTTCTCGATCATTGCACGTACTCCGTAGGATCCTCGATTCCCGCTTCGACGAACGCTCTCCTCCTTTCCCTGCATGAACTACAGGTCCCACAATGAGTGTTCCCGCCTTGGTAGCATGACCAAGTGATTCCGAAAGGAACTCCCAGCTTGCTTCCTAGTCGTACAATGTCACTTTTCTTTGTGTTTACAAAGGGTGCTTCGACCGTTAGCTCGAAGTTGTCTGTGGCAAGTCTTTCTGCGTGTGCAAAAGCGTCAACGAATTCTCTACGGCAGTCCGGATAAACGCCTCTGTCGGATGCATGCGCTCCGTAGTAGACGTGATTTGCCCCGATGTTTACTGCGTATGCAATTGCAAGCGAAAGGAAAATCGAGTTACGGTTTGGAACAATTGTAGATTTTAGCGTGTCATAGTATTCTACAGATTCAGGAACTTCTGGGATCAGGACATTATGGCCGATCAGTGCGGAAGAATCGAGAATTTCTTTCACTGCTGAAATGTCGACTATTTTGTGATCGACATGAAGCTTGGAGGTGATCCTCTTTGCTGCCTCAATCTCCTTTGAATGCTTCTGACCGTATACGAACGTCAGAGCATAAGTCTCAAACCGTTGATTCAGCAGATCGTACAGAAGGGTGCAACTGTCGATTCCGCCTGAAACGATGGCTATTGCTTTTTCCAATTTGCCTCCCTACTCCGGGGTTTGTATGGCGCAACGGGTGGAAGGCCCCACTCACGCGCCTATTGATTCCAACGCGTAAGTGACGCTGTTTTAAAACTTGCGAGGGGTTACTTGCCATCCGAGTGTTAGAGAAAATCTTCTAAGACGAGCTGACTAGTTCAGGACTAAAAGCATGCGTGAGAGTCATCAGTCTATCGTAGGCTATCCGGTGCCGTAGAGTAATCTTCTCCGGTTTCCCCTCCCTCGGCGTAATCACGATATGACCCGTTCCTAGTAGGCCTGGTTTCTTGAGCTGTATCCGGCTTATCTGACTCTTTTCCATCTCGAACTCTTTCATCCGTTCGAGATCTGTT
>WNFB01006648.1_pt1 | contig 10378 bp, 8 predicted proteins | sample 5400501 | NCBI WGS metagenome assembly WNFB01 (sample SAMN13153341, study PRJNA577476) | soil metagenome | isolation source: 200 cm saprolite under Douglas fir tree site 2 hole 1 | place: USA:California | collected 2015-04-18 | reverse complement strand
CACGTCGCAGGGTGTCGTTGGCCGCCGCGAGATCCCCGACGGCGAGCAGCTGGTCGGCCCGGTGCGCCAGCACCTCCACCGAGCGCCGGCGCCAGTGGTCCCGCTCCGCCACCAGCCAATTGTCGAACTCCGAGGCGCCCGGGACGCTGAACCCCTCGAGGAACTCTCCCTGCACGAGTCCCGCCGCACCAGCGTAGTCTCCCGCGGCCGTCAGCAACTCCAGGGTGTCGGTGTCGAGCTCGACGGCGCCGGGCGTCACGCGAACCTGGGCGGCGTCGGTCTCGAGGCCATCGCCGGTAGACTGACGCAGCACGCGGACTGACTCGTTGAGCGAGTGACGCGCATCCTTTTCGGGTTTGTCGGCCCACAACAACCCAACGAGATGCTCGCGGGTCCGGAGGCGCTTTGGGGATCGGGCGAGATAGACAAGCAGGGCGAGGTTCTTCTTCCACAGGAGCTCGGCCGGCGCGGCTCCGCCGTTCACCCGCACGTCCGCTGGACCGAGGGCCCGGACCACGATCATATGGGGTTCTTGCAGCCAAGGGTCGCGAGCCGGCGAGCCGCGCTGTCGGCGCGGGCGCGGTACGGCGCGTCGCCGCCGGACCACAACCGAACGACGGTCCCGTAGGCCCGACATGCTTCCTCCCGTCGCTGCCCCGTGCGCGCCAGTAGCTCTCCGAGGCGCCACTGGGCGAACGTGCCAAATGCCCAGTCAACCTCGGCGGCCTGGGGATCCCGAGTCGGGTAGCCGTGCAGATCGGAGTTTTCGTGCCAGACGAGGTCGTCGATGGCGCCCAAAGGGTGCTTTCCCCGCGCACTCCAAGACGCACGCGCCAGATGCAGCACGGTTCGGAAGAATGGATCGCTGGCGACCTGACTAGGAATCCCGGTCAGAGCTCTGGTCGCAGCAAGGGCCGAGTCGACAGCGCCTCGCGCCGCGGTGGCCTCCGCCCGCAGCAGCGTTGACAGCGGCTCCGACGGCAGCCTGAGAGACCCGGTACGGCCTTCCACCATCGCGAGCATCCAACGAGCGCGCGCCTGCCAGTCCGATCGCCCAATGGCAGCCTCGGCAACCCGTTCGAGGGCCGGCCGCGCCTTCGCCCAGCGGGCTGCCGCTGCGGCGGAATCGACGTCGGCGAGCACCAGGGCCGCAGCCAACTCACCGACGAAAATCTCCAGGTCTGGAAAGCGGTACGTCAGCTCGTGCGCGAACGCCAATGCAGTATCTGGCCGACCCGTGCCGACGAGCGACAAGACTCGTGCGAGGCCGGCGGAGCGGGCGAACGCGGCGTCGGGCAGGAGTTGTTCCGCGAATGCCAGCTCTCCCTGCGGGGCTCCGAATCCCGCGAGGTAGCGGGCGCCGGCGTCGAGATCCTTGATTCCTGCGGCGCGCGCCAGTTGCACCAGCTCGCGCGTGCGCTCCTCGGCATCCGGTCTCGGCAAGAACCGCCATGCACTGGCCAGCTCCACAATAGCGAGCGTTGCAAACGAGGGGTCCTTCGGATCGACCAGCGGGGACACCTGCGCAAGGACCGCAGCGGCGTACGTCGAGTCGCCTTCGGCGACGCTGAGCCACGCGACATGCTCCAATGCAGGGACAAACCCCGGATGAGTTTTCAGCACGTCCTGAAACGATTGCATCGCCTCGCGCCGTGAACGACCCACGAGCGGTCCGCGATGCAACCGCTCGTCCGCATACCGGAACTGGCCGAACAGAAAGTCCTTCGAACGCGTAGTCAACGCATCCAGGGAGTCGAGACGTGCTTCGATGGGCAGTCCCTGAGCCCGAATCAGTTTCTGATAGTAGTCCGGAAACTCACTGAGATGAGCGAGGTAGCGCGCACTGTCTCTGGGGTCGTCCTCGAGGTCGAACCAGCGCCCGACCTCGGCGTGACGCCAGAAGCACAGCCAGCAGCTCGAGTCGAGCGCCGCGGCTTCGGCGTATCCTGCCCGAGCCTCGCCCCAGCGTCCTCGCGCGAAGGCTCCCTCCGCGCGCTGAAAGGCGCTCCGCCCGAGGGCGTTCTTCGGAAGCACGCCGCGAGGTAGCGTCCGGTCGAGCGAATCTGTCGACCTCAACTGCGCTCCGAATACCCGGTCGGCAAGGCTTTCTGCCAGGACGCGCCACCCGGCCGATGGCCCTACGATCTCGATCGTGTCGACGCGCGGACCGCGCAGCCGGATGCGCAAGCGGCTCGCTTCGTTTTCCGTTGCGACGTCGATGTGGGAGCCCCTCGACAGCCAGCGCCCGAGTCCTGAGACACAGCGCGCGGAGAGCTCGGGGTACTGATCCAGGCTGTGCGCTAAAGCGCAGGCAACCGAATCCGCACGCGCCCCCTCTGGATCCGCCGTGGACGCTGCCGCCTCGACGCGAAACTGAAGGGTGGAAGGCACGGGGATGCTCCGAATCCACACCCCCAGGAGCGTGCATCCGATCGCAATGCCGATGGCGTTCCGCTGAAATGGCCGAACGCGCGTATGCCACAGGTCGCGTCGAAATGACGCCGCGTCGGGCCAGCGGTCTTTTGGATCCAGCTCGAGCGCGCGCCGCAGCACGCGCGCCACGAACCGCGGCACGCCCGCCCAATCGCCTGCTTTCGCAGCAGTCTTGGCCCAGCGGCGGCCCGTAACGGCCTCGTAGATGACCATGCCGGCGGAGTAGAGATCGGAACCCGCGTCCGCGACGCCGGCAAACTGCTCCGGCGCCATGTACGCAGCCGTCCCCAGCAGGATGAGCGAATCAGACTTCTGTTCCTCGGTGAGGCGTCGAGCGATTCCGAAGTCCGTCAGGACGCCCCGCTCCCCATCGAAGAAGACGTTGGCCGGCTTCACATCGCGGTGGATCACGCCGTTCTGATGAGCGACCTCGAGCGCTTCCAGGAGGTCGCGGCCGAGTTTGCGTGCGCCGTTCACCGACATGGGCCCGGACGTCTCGAGCCGGCTCTGGACGGTGTCGCCAGCCAGGTAGTCCATCACGTAGAACGTGAGGCCCTGACTCTCAGCAACGTCGTGGACGGGAACGATGTTGGCATGGCGCAGCCGGCGGAGGATCCGCGCTTCCTCGACGAACTGTGCCTCGGCCTCGACGGTCCACAACCCAGGCCGTAAGACCTTGACGGCGACAGAACTGTCGAGCCGCACGTCGCGCGCGAGGACGACGATGCCCATGCCGCCGCTCCCCAGCTCGCGCAGCACCTCGTAGCCCTTCGGCGCCAGAGCGGCACGCACCCGCTCGAAGAAGGCGGACATGAATGGCCCCGCAGAACATCCCGGCCGCCCTCCAGAAAGTCAAACGGCCCCGGGAACCCGGGGCCGTTTCACCGCGTCACATCGCTCGCGCTTACTGCACCGTGATCGCGATGTGCATGCCCAGCGCGACGTGCGGCAGGCAGTAGCCCTTGTAGACGCCGGCCGGCGCGCCGGCAAACGTCACGTCGTACTTCTCGTTCGGCTGCGTCAGGAACGGTCCCAAAAGATCGCCCATCGCGTTGGGCATCCCCTTCTTGAGGGCGTCGGCACCGCCCTTCGGGACCGAATCCCCGTAAAAAGCGATGTTGTGCGGACCGCCGGAGACATTGATGAACCGCACGACCGTGCCGGTCTTGATCGTGAGCTTGTTGGGCTCGAACGCGGCGACGCTCGTACCGTTGCCGGTCATCTTGACTTCGACCACCGCACCAGCGGGCTCGGCGGCCGGCGCAGCGGCCGCCCCGCCGGTCGGCGCGGGGGTGGCAGCTTCCGCCTGGGATGCCGCCGCTTTCTTCTCGCCGCCGCAGGCGACGACCGCGAACGCGACGAGCGAGGTCAACAGGGTGAACCGCATTGCAGACTCCTCCGGGACGAAAATGACGGGACAGCGCTTGTGAACGCGTTCACAATATATTCGCGCGCCTTCAAAACGGGAGCCCTCGAAAAGCGCCACCGTTGCGCTTTTGCATCACCCCGACGACACTGATGCGCATGCCGGAGCCGTCCGTACCTCTCATCCCCGCGCCCGATCTCGCGCGCCGTCTCGATCAGGGCGAACGCGTGCAGCTGCTCGACATCCGCTCGGCCGAGCGGGTCGCCCGGGGACGCATCGCCTTCGGCGCCACGCTCGATTTCCGCAGCCTCGCCGCCTCGCAATTGTACCAGCTCGCAACGCTCGAACCGCTGCGACTCGACCCAGCCGCCCCGGTTGCGGTGATCTGCGGGCACGGCAACTCGAGCGCCAAGGCCACCGCCTTTCTGCGCGATCGGGGATTCGAGGCGTACTCCGTGGCGGGCGGGATGGCGGCCTGGGAGACGGTCTACCTGCCCCGCCGCCTGTCCCCTACGGCCGCGCTCGAGCATGTGATCCAAGTCGACCGTGTGGGCAAAGGTGCGCTGTCCTACGTGCTGGTGAGCGACGGCGACGCCGTCATCGTAGATCCGGGGCGCCACCTGCAGCCGTACGAGGCGTTGCTCGAGCAGCTCGGTGCCACCGCCGCGGCGGTCATCGACACGCACATGCACGCCGACTATCTGAGCGGTGCCCGGGCGGCCGCCGCCCGTTGGCAGGTCCCATACTTCGTGCACCCCGACGATGCACGATCACCCTACGACGACACCGAAGGTCGTTTCGCCCACCAGCCCCTCACCGAGGGCGACACCATCGCGTTCGGGCGCGCCACCCTCGTCGCTGCCCACGTGCCCGGACACACGCTGGGCAGCGTGGCGCTCGTCGCCGACGGGGCGCTCGCGTTGACGGGCGACTTCCTGTTTGTGCAATCGGTTGGGCGCCCCGATCTGGGAGGCGAGCGCGACGCCTGGACGGCGCGCCTGTGGGACAGCCTGGAACGGGTGCAGCGCGAATGGCCGGGCGACCTGCTCGTCCTGCCGGCGCACTATGCGAGCGAAAGCGAGCGGCGCGCGGATCGCTGCGTGGCCGCGCGATTCGATGTGATCGCGGCGACGAACGAAGCGGTCGCCATCCGGGACCCACGCGCCTTTCTCGCCTGGGTGGCCGCACACACCACGGCGCCACCCGACGCCTATCGCACGATCAAGCTGGCGAATCTGGGGCTCCTGGACGTCGCCGACGCCGAGGCGGAAGCTCTGGAGGTGGGGCCGAACGTTTGCGCGGTGGGATAGACTAAAGGGCCTGTTATTCCACCGGTGCTTGCAGTACCACGTATATCCAGTCTGTCCCACCCAGCGTATGCATGCCGTAGGGCACGCCGGCTGGAATGTGCACGAGATCGTTCGCCGAGACCTCGATCCGATCCCCGTCCAGCGCCATCACTCCGCGCCCTGCGATCGTGAAGATGAGTAGGCCGGTGTCGTCCTCCGTCGAGACGGGCACGGCGGCCCCCGGCTCCATGACCGTATGCTCGAAGCTCAGGCCGTTCAGCATGCCCGGGAGATTGAGGACGGTTTGGCGACGCAGCTGGTCTGCGGTGCTGGGCAACTTCGCGAGGCGGCGATAGGTGTAACGCGGCACGATTCCCCATCCTGTAGGGCGCTGCAGCCTTACGGGGAGGGCGCTGCGGCGCCCCAAAAATGGGCATGCCGGGCCACGTGTGCAAGCCATCGGACGCCAGGCGTCTCTCCTGGCGTCTCTCACAGGAACCGTTGCCATGGTGTCCGCACGCCGCCTCTTCGGAGTCGTCTGCGCCGTCGTCCTGCCGATCGCCCCCGCCCCCTCGGCGGCGCAGGGCTGGATCGAGCACCCGCGGGGCCCGATCGAAAAAGTGCGCAGCGCCGTCCAGGTCAACGTCACCGGGCGCGTGGCACGCGTCACAGTCGAGGAATGGTTCCGGAACACGGGCGCCCTCCTCAACGAAGCCAACTACCTCTATCCGCTGCCGGGTGAAGCGGTGTTCAGCGATTTCTCCCTGTGGCAGGGCGACCAGGAGCTCAAGGGCGAGCCGATGGACGCCGCGCAGGCACGCGCCATCTACGAAGAGATCGTGCGGCGGAAGCGCGATCCCGCCCTGATCGAGCTGGCGGGACACGGGCTGTTACGCGCACGCGTATTTCCCATCGGCCCGGGCGAGACGCGCAAGATCACGCTACGCTACACCCAGCTGCTCGATCGTGTCGGCGACGCGTGGCGCTTTCGGTACACCGCCGGGACCGGAGCCGGCGCGGCGGGCTCCGCCAGCTTCCGGATGCAGGTGGACAGCGGCACCCGGTTCGGCGACCCGTATTCCCCCACGCATCGACTCAGCACCACCCGCAGCGACAACCGCATCGAGCTCACGCTCGCCGAGACCAGCGCGCGCGGAGACCTCGAGCTGTTCCTGCCGCTCGCGCGCAGCCTGGTCGGGATGTCGCTCGTCACCAGCCAGCCGATCGGGGAGGACGGGTTTTTCATGCTGCTCCTGGCACCGGGCCGTTCCGAGACCCCGTCGGTGCAGCGTGACCTGGTCGCCGTGCTCGACGTGTCGGGCTCCATGTCGGGTGACAAGCTCGAGCAGGCGAAAGCCGCGCTGGTGCAGTTGCTCGGGACCCTGCGCTCGGGGGACCGGTTCCGCGTCGTCACTTTCGGCAGCAGCGTGCGTCGCTATGCCACCGGCTGGACGGACGTGTCGCGCGACAACGTGCGCACCGCCCAGGAATGGGTCCGCCGCCTCGAGACCGACGGCGGCACCAACATCGCAGGCGCGCTCGGCGAGGCGTTCGCCGAGCCACCCGCCGAGGGCCGACTCGGCGTGGTCGTGTTCCTGACCGACGGGATGGCGACGGTCGGCGAGACCAGTCCCGAGCGCATCGCCGATCAGGCCGAGCGTGGCCGCGGGCCGTTCCGCGTCTTTGCGTTCGGCATCGGGTATGACGTCAACACGTACCTGCTCGACCGGCTGACCGAGCGCGCCCGAGGCGTCACCGAGTATATCCGGCCCGGCGGCGATATCGAGCAGACCGTGGCGTCGCTCGCGTCCAAGATTGCGTCCCCCGTCCTCACCGACCTGGCACTGCGGGCGGACGGAGTCGAGCTGTACGACCTGCAGCCGCACAGTCTACCGGATCTGTTCGGGGGAGACGAGCTCGTGGTGTTCGGGCGCTATCGCGGAGAGGGGCGAGGGGATCGGTCCGTCACGGTGGTCGGACGGCGCGGTGGACACGAGGAGCGGTTCACGACCGCGGCGCGTTTCGGGGGCGAGCAGGCGGGCGCGGACTACGTCCAGCAACTGTGGGCCGCGCGCAAGGCGGGCGCGCTCTCGAGCGACATTCGCCTCCACGGGCCGAACCCGGAGATCGTGGACGAGCTCAAGCGGCTCGCCTTGCGGTACGGCATTCTCACGGAGTACACGTCGTATCTCGTCCAGGAGCCCAACGTCGTGGCGCGGCCGATGCCGCTGCAAGCTCCCGCGCCGCAAGACCAAGCCGGTGCCGAGGCCGTGCAGCGTTCCCGAAGGGAGAAGGCGCTCACCGGCTCGCTCCTGCTTAGCGAGGTGGTGGTCACTGGAAGCGCGGCGGATTCCCTGAGCCGGGGTGGCGCAGCCACGGAGAACAAGACGCGGCGGGCCGCCGGCCGGGTCTTCGTGTGGCGCGACAGCACCTGGACCGACATCGCGCACGGCGACTCGCTGCGAGTCGTGAGCGTCGCGGCATTCAGCGACGCCTACTTCGCGCTGCTCCGAGCGCTGCCCGAGCTGATGCAGGCCGCCACGCTCGAGCCCGCCGTCCTGGTGGCCGGACGCCGCGTGAGCATCAAGATTGGGGCCAGCGGCAAGACGACCTGGATGGACGGTGAGCTGGAGCGGCTCGTACGAGAGTTTCACGGATGACACGCTGACCTCGATGCCCGAGGATATCGCCGAGGTCTACCGCACCACCTACCGCGCGCTCGTGCGGTTCCTGTACCGCAAGGTATGGGACGCCGAGCGCGCGGAGGACATGGCGCAGGAGGCCTTTGCTCGGGCCCTGATACACAAACCCGAAAGCGCGAGGGGGTGGCTGTTCATCGTGGCGGCGAACATGGCGCGGGACGACGCGCGGCGGGCGGCCCGGGAGCGACGGCATCTCACGTTGCTCACAGCCGAGCCGCAGGAGAGCACGTCCGGCACCGACGAGGCCTTGGAGGTCGAAAGCGATCGAGCGCGCGTCCAAGCCGCGCTCGATGAGCTCTCGCCGCGCGACCGGGAGGTACTGCTGTTATGGGATTCGGGATTATCGTACGAAGACATCGCCGCGCAGACGGGACTGGCGCGCGGCGCGATCGGGACGACGCTGTCGCGGGCGCGCCGCCGGTTGGTGCAAGCCTACGAGGCGGGAAAGGCGGGTGAGCATGTCGCACGTGGATGACGGAACACTGCACGCCTATCTCGACGGCGAGCTCGCGCCGGCGGAGACGCAGGGCGTCGACGCGCACATCGCCCAATGCCCCGCCTGCCGCGGGCGGCTCGAAGAGGAGCGTGCCCTGATCACCCGCGCCGGGGAGCTGCTGGCGCTCGCCGCACCACCGGACCGCGAGCTTCCGCCATTTCGGGCCGGGGACGTAAGGCCTCTCAAGCGGCTGTGGTGGCAGGTGCGGTTACCGCTCGCGTGGGCCGCGACGGTCGTGCTGGCGCTCGGGATCGGGAGCTACCTCGGCTCGGGACGCGAACGAGTCCTACAACCGCAGATGGCCTCCGATGCCGAACGCGCGGCACCCCGCCTCGGAGACGCCCCGGTCAGCTCAGAACTCGCACGGCGCGAATCTCGTGCTAGGGTGCGCGGCGCGGCCCGCACGCCGCCGGCGCCTCAGCCGGCGACGCCCGCCCCAGCGCCCATTGCGCAGCGCGTCGCCGACGTGGTCGTGCCGCGGGCGGACACCCCTACTGCACGGGCCTATGTCGAAACGGGTGCGGAGTCAGAGGCGAGACTCTCTGAGCGGAAGAGGCTGGAGGACGCCCGCGACCTGTGGCAGACGGGATCCGCCATCAGCATCGACAGCGCGCGTCGTGTGCTCGGCGCGGACCCCCTCGTGGTTCCCGGTGTCCCGATCGAAGCAATCTACCGGGGTCGACACATCGGCTACTCCGGGGTGGTGATCATCGAGCAGGCGCTGGACTCGAGCACCATGATCCAGGTGATCAACGCTCGATCCGCGCCGTTTGCCCTCGCTGAGGTCGTGGTCGCGGGAGCGGGAAAGCCAACGGCGCAGGCCGACAGCACACGCGCGCCCGAGCGGGCGCCAGAGGCCGGCGAGCGAGCTACCGATTCGCTCGCCCGCTACCGGACCCGAGCCGCACTCCCCCTCGCGTCCGCGAAGGCAGCCGATCGGCCGAGCCCTGGTCTCTTCTCGGACGTCCGGGGGCCGGTCTCCCAGGATTCTCTCACCGCCCTACGCCGCCTGCTGCGGCCGCTGCGGCCGTAGGCCCTCCAACGGCGGCTGTCACTGCACGACGATGGTCCCGTGCATCCCTGTGCCAGGCCCGCCGTGGATGCCGCAGTGGTATTGATAGGTCCCGGCCTGCAGGGTGGGAACGTACGTCCCGGAGGTCATCGTGCCCGTGTTCGCCGGCAACGTGCCCGGGCCGCTGTCCCACGTCACCGTGTGCCCATTGGAAGGCGTGGACCAGCTGAATGTGACCTGCCCCGCGGGCACCGTGTCCGGCGTCGGGTTGAAGATGTTGTTCCCCACCGTGATGGTGGTGCTGTGTCCCCCGCCCCCACCGCCACCGCCCCCACCGTACGGCGACGTCGAGCCACCGCACGCTGCCAGCAGCACGACTCCCGCTGTCCCTAGTGCCAGGGTGATTACGCTGGGCCGCATGGAGCCTCCGGGGTGGTGCGTGGGACGGCAACCGGCTGTGACACGTGTTTACTACCCCGGGCGGGACCTAGTGGCGCTCGCGCTCCAGTGTATCGGCCGCGAGCCTGGGTGAGAGCATGGGATACCGGCCCCCGAACCAGCCGAAGGACAGTAGGAACAGGCCACCGAACAGGAGCGTCACGCCGACCTCGGGTATGCCGAACGCGGGCCCGGCGCCGCCGTTGATCGAGGGAACGATCTCGAGATAGCGTTCGAGCCAGATGCCCGCCAGGCTCACGAGGGCGAGCGTAATGAGCGCGGGCGGATACTTCTTGGGCCGGACACCCAGCAGGCCGACGAACGGTATGACGAACACCATGAGGAAGACGGCCACGCCGATCGGCTTCCACGCGGCGAGCAACCGGTAGAAGATGAAGTAAGTCTCCTCGGGGAGGTTGCCGTACCAGATCACTAGGAACTGCGACCACATGAGATAGGCCCAGAACACGCTGAAGCCGAAGCACAGTTTTCCCAGATCGTGCTGTTGCTTGGCGGAGAACAGCCCGTCGATTCCCATGCGCCGCCGCACGGCGAGCACCAGTACCGCGAGTGCCATCAGCGCGGCGAGGAAGCTCCCCATGAAGTAGAACGCGCCGTACAGGTTGCTCACCCACTTGTGCG
>WNFB01006647.1_pt1 | contig 10378 bp, 10 predicted proteins | sample 5400501 | NCBI WGS metagenome assembly WNFB01 (sample SAMN13153341, study PRJNA577476) | soil metagenome | isolation source: 200 cm saprolite under Douglas fir tree site 2 hole 1 | place: USA:California | collected 2015-04-18 | reverse complement strand
TCTGGTTTTGCTTGACCCTGTCGAGTAGACCCATCTTCAACTGGCTCCGGGGCGAGACCAGAACCGATTCCCCCGCATCCCGTGGCCGTTCGGGGCAAGGTTACCAGAGCCGGCCACGAGTTCCTCGAACATCCAGCAGGTCCACTGCCGGCGCTTCCCGGATCCGGGCGGCGCCGGCCGCTGTCGCGTCACAAAGACGTGAAGTGGAACTTGGCGTCGACCTGTTTTTGGCTCACACCCGAGGCGGAGCCGATGTTTGGGCAGTTGATGTCAGGAATGCTCGGCGGCTGTTTCAGGTAATCGGCGGCCGCCTCCAGCGTGTATTTGAGGGTCGTGTTGTTGAGGAACCATGTGAAGTACTCGGCGTCACACTGGGTCAGCTCGATCGTGAGACTGGACGAAACCCCCCCGGTGGCGCCCCCCTGAGTCCCGGCGCTGGTCGCCGCGGAACCTGCCGGCTGGATGTTGACGACGGCGGGCCCAACTCCGATGACGCGGACGTTGGTAAAGACGGTCTTGCTGACAACCTTGGGCACTCCCACCTGCTGCGCGGTGCTCGAGAAGACGGTGACCTGGGCGGACGAGATCACGGTGATGTAGTCACCCACCGTGATGTGGCCGGCGACGCCCTGCTGCTCCCCGGTGGGGATGGTCAGGGCGACGTAACCGCTGGCCAAGGGAAGGGTGGCGCCCGCAAGTCCTGGTGGCACCAGGCCGACGTCCCGGGCGAGCATGTCGGATGTGATCACCGAGTTCTTGGAGATGTTGATCTCAGCGATCAGGTTCACCAGGTCACCCGGCTTGGTATAGATGTTGTTGGCGGTCGCGATGTTGTGTGTGACCGATTCGGTGTCGAGGTCGGCCAAGGTGATCTGATGGCGGATGGGGATCGCCTGCTTCGCGAACACCACGGTATCGGTGCCGCCGCCGCCAACCACTCCCTGGACGGTGCCGCCAACGAGAAACACGCCGACGCCCGCGAGCACCGCCAGCAGCAGGCCAACAATGATGAAGAGCCGGCCGCCACCGGGTCGGGGTCTTGCTGGAGCTCCAGGTGCGACTGCCAAGACTAAGTCACCTCCGAATCAATCGATCTCAAAGTGCAGCCATTCTAAACGGCGCGCCGGGAATCGGCTCCCCTGGCGTGACGTCCGCGGATGTGGAGAGAGCCCCTTGCGGGGCTCTCCATTGAAGGTGCTACTACGTTTGGTTCTCGTTAGCCGAGAGCGGCTACGACGTTCGAGAACACGTTCTTGATCTGGTTACCCATCGTAAGAAGGATGACGATGACCACGATTGAAACGAGCACTAGGATCAGGGCGTACTCGACCATGCCCTGCCCTTCCTGACGAGTCGTAAGGCTGCGAAGCTTCCAGTAAAGGCTCAACATCTGCAATTTCACCTCCTTTTTCCTGAACTACAGGGTGTCAGCTAGTTAGACGGTGCCCTCCCGGCAATCTTGCGCCGGCCGGCTTCCGAGGCCCGACATGCTACTCGGATGCCCACGGCAGATCAATTTCGTATTCAACAACGCCCGGAAGTGGGCCGAACCGGCATCACCGGCTGCTAGATTGGCGCCCGGGATGGTGAGCATGCGCACCCGCGAGTACTGGCTCGAGCTGACCTTCAGCCGTCTCATCCCAGCCCTCTTCTTCAGCATCTTCCTGTCTCGGCAGCTGCTCTTCCTGTGGGCCGGCCTGCACTCGCTGAGGCAGCCCACCGATTACCTTTTCGCGCTGCAGCAGGCACTGGCGCTGGCCTACTTCTGCATGCTCGTCATCCTCTACAGCACCCGGCTGCCCAAGCGCGGCACGGATCATCGCCTGGCAGTCGTGTTCATCGCCTTCACTGGCACCTTCTCGGCAATAGGGGCCAGCTTCCTGCCGGGGGGCGGCCGGCGGGAGTGGCTAGTGCTGCCGGCCGACATCGTCGCCACCGCGGGCCTCGCGTATTCGGTCTGGGGCCTGGCCTACCTTCGCCGCTCGTTTTCGATCATTCCGGAGGCGCGACGGCTCGTCACCGGCGGCCCCTACGGCTGGAGCCGGCATCCGGTCTACCTGGGCGAGATCACGACCGCCATCGGGATCAATCTCGCCACGGCCGGTTGGCCGGGTGCGCTTGCCCTCGTCTACTTCCTCATCTGCCAGTTCCTCCGCATGCGCTGGGAGGAGGGCGTGCTCACGCGTGCTTTTCCCGACGACTACCCTGCGTACGCACGGCGCGTGCCGCGCTACCTGCCCAACCCCTTGCGGGGTCTCAGCTGAGTCTCACACAGCGGCTTAGCGCACGCACGCTGCTGCTCGGCGGCGTGATGATCGTCATCCTCGCGCTGTTTGTCGGTGCCGTTCAAGACCCCGACTTCTGGTGGCACATCCGCATCGGGCGCTGGATGGTGGACAACGGCAGGCTGCCCGCACACGACATCTTCACGTTCACGGTGCCCGACCACGTCTGGACCGACCACGAGTACCTGACCGAGGTCCTGATGTGGCTGGTCTACGCGGCCACAGGCACCATCGGCATCGCCATCGCCTTCGGCCTGGTGACCTGGGCGGGCTTCTGGATCATCTACCGGCGCGTCCGCCGGCAGCCGTTCGTGCTGGCGGGCATGGGCCTCGCTCTCGCCGCGGTGGCCGGGGCGCCGATATGGGGCCCCCGCGCACAGATGATCACCTTCGCGCTCACCTGCCTCGAGCTGTACTGGCTGGAGGGGTACCTGAGCGGTCGCAGCCGCGCCCTCAACTTCTTCCCTTTGATCATGGTGCTGTGGGCCAACCTGCATGGCGGCTGGGTGATCGGGTTCGTGTGGTTGGGCGTCGCGCTCGCGGCCGAGATGATCGGCTGGGCTTGGGACCGCAACAATCCGGCGCACAAGGCGCACTTGCGGTTGCTGGCGATCATCACCGCAGCGTCGCTGGTGGCGGTGCTCGCCACCCCGCATGGCTTCAGCCTCTACCTATACCCATTCCAGACGGTGGGCAGCGTGGCCCAGGAGAAGCTGATCGTGGAGTGGTTCTCGCCGGACTTCCACCAGCCCTACCTACTTTTTTTCGAGGCGATGGTCTTCCTCGTCATCACGGGCTTCGCGCTGCGCCGGCCGCGTATGTATGACTTCCTGCTGACGCTGGTCGCTCTCGGTCTTGCCCTCCACTCCGTCCGCAACGTCGCCCTGTTCGTCGCCGCCGCCACCCCTGTTCTGATCAACAGCTGCTCCGATTACTGGAAGGAGCTGTCGGCCGCGCGGGGCTGGAAGCTCGCCGTCCCCACCCGCCCCGTGTTTGCCATCATCACTGCCCTCGCGCTGCTCGTGATCGGCGTCGCCACCGTGGTCCACATCGCCATCGAGATCGGGCCCGGCAAGCAGCAGAGCCTCACGGCCTCCACGTATCCGATCGGCGCCGCAGACTGGCTGGCGTCCCACCCCGAGGTCGGAACCAGGATGTACAACCAGTACGGCTGGGGAGGCTATCTCGCCAACCGGTTCTACCCACAGCCGAATCGCAAGGTCTTCATCTTCGGCGAGGCCGCGCTGATGGGCGACGACCTGCTCAACGAGTACGAGGACGTGCAGACGCTGCGGCCGGACTGGAAGGCAGTGCTGGACAGGTACCAGGTGGACTACGTCGTCTACAACCGCGGCGAGGCGCTAGCCAACGTGCTCGCCACCCAGCCGGATTGGACGCTCGTGTACGAGGACTCGGTCGCAGTCATCTACGTCCGCACGCAGGCTCGCTAGTCTGGATCCACCGGCCGCCCGGAGCAGATTCGCGCTGCGGCGAGCTCAGCCGAAGGCGCCGCGAGCACCGCAGCGGAGCGCATCTAAAAGATGCGTGAGCAGCGGAGCGCAAGCGGCAACGCACGGATGAGCCGCTGCAGTAGCGAAGATGCCCGTGCGGATCGGTGGATTCAGGCTTAGTACAACCGGTAGATCTTGAAGCTGGGCGTGTCGTACGCGGGGGGTCCAAGGACATCCGGCGCGGGCGACGGCAGGTCGGCGGTCCAGATGACGTAGCGGATGTGGTTGGCCCCGGCGAACTGGACGATATCCGGCTTGCCTGTCAGTAGGTCGAGGGCCGTCTGGGTCTTGGTGTAGTAGTCGAATGTCTCGTCGTAGTGACCGACGTACACGGTGTCGGAGCTGTAGGCCGGAACGTAAAGACCGACGCCCGGCATCGACAGCACCCGGCCCACGGGCATGGCTGCCAGCCAGTTGAGCCCGTCGTACTCCGCACGGCTGACGACGTATTGGCGCTCCGTCGCTACCGCGAGAGGCGCCAGGACGAGGAAGGCGCTGCCCACCGCGCTGAAGGCGACATACGAGAACGGGACCAGGGCACGGCTGCGCACAGAGCGCAAGCGCGGCAGCACCACCTCGTACATCCCCCGCGCTCCCAGCACAACCAGGGGCAGGTAGAGGCCGTCGAGAAAGCGGCGCCGGAGGTCGCCGGCCGGGTTCGGCAGGTAGAGGATGGCTGCCAGCAGCGCGAGCCAGCCGATGAGAAAGAGGTCCTCGCGGCCGCGCCTGCGCACTGCTCCCAAAAGACCAGCCAGCGCGAGAAGGATTTGGGGAGCGATTGCGAAAAGGAGGCTGAAGCTCTCGGGAGGAAGGGCGTTCTTGGAGTGGAAGGTCCAGCGCTGTACTTCCGGGTTGCCGACGAACGCGAGGTACGAATAGAGGATGTAGGGAGCCGGTATGGCAAAAGCGAGTGCGGCAGCGAGCCAGCCACGTGGTGCGGCCGGCCGCAGAACCAGGGCCAGGGCGGTCGCCCCACCCATGAGGATGGGCATCTGCGGGTGGATGGACGCCTGTCCGAGCCAGGCCAGGCCTGCGAGCAAGCCCAGCCTCAGGCTGCCGCGCTCTATGGCCTTCAAGGTCAGCGCCACGCCAAGGCCGGCGAACACGCCCGACCACGCGAAATGGGGCAGCGCCAGGACGGAGTAGAAAGCGGTCAGCTCTGGCATGCGCCAGTCGAGGGTGTCGGTGCGATTGCCGAATACGACGGGGTGGCCAAGAGCCTGGATCACGTAGCCGAGGCCGAGGCCGACCGCACAAAAGAAGAGCGCGAAGCGCCGAGCGGAGCGGTCTTCAACGAAGTGGGTGATGAACATCCACGCCGCACCCATGAGGGCGAAAGCGGCTCCTACCCTGGCGAGGTGGAAGACTGCGATCAGGGGCAGCTTGAGCAGCGCCGCGATGTGCCCGAGCACGATCCAAAAAAGGAACAGGTAGGCGCCTGGGCTCGACTCGGTCGTGTAGCGGTTCTGCCAGGCCCAGGCCCCCTCCCAGCCCTGTCGCATCTTGGCGAGATAGGTGTTGGCGTCGTCGCCGAGATAGAAGAAGCCCATGAAGACCTGGCTGTGGGGCTGGACCGCATAGCCGTACAGGTAAGGCAGCGCCGTGACCACGGCGAGGGCGAGACCCACGAGCACCGGCAAACGGAGCTCACACAAGCTCCGCCCCCTCACCCCTGCCCCTCCCCCCGCAGGGGGGAGGGCTACTTCCGCCACTTCAGACTCAAGCGCAGGACTGTGGCCAAAGCGCGCCTGACCTCGCCCTGTGAGACCTTCGACGCTCCGGCGATGCGGTCCTCGAAACGGATAGGGACCTCCACGACCGCGAATCCAAGCCGCCGGGCACGATGCACCATCTCGATCTGGAACGAATAGCCCTGCGAGACCACCTCATCGAGCCCGATGCGCAGGAGCAGCTCGCGGGTGTAGCAGCGGTAACCCGACGTGCAATCGTGCGTCGGGAGCCACAGCAAGACGCGACAGTAGAGGTTGGCGGCCCAAGACAGCAGCCAGCGATAGAACGGCCAACCGACGATCGCTCCACCCGATACGTAGCGTGAGCCGATGGCGAGACCGCCGGTTCGCCGCGCTGCCGCCACGATGGCTTCCAGGTCGTCGGGGCGATGCGATCCGTCGGCATCCATCTCCACGAACAGGCGCGACCCATCTGCCAGCCCGATTCGAAAGGCGTCCTCATAGGCGCTGCCGAGGCCTTGCTTGCTCGGCCTGTGCAGCACCCGAACGCCGGCATCTGTGGCGGCGATGATGTCGGCAAGCTTGCCCGTACCGTCTGGGGAATCGTCGTCGACGACGAGCACGTCGTGGCCTAGCCGGCGCACACCGGCCACGACTTTCTCCAGGTTCTGGCACTCGTTGAATGTGGGCAGGACCACCAGCACCTCGTTCGGTGCAGCTCGCCTGGGGCCGATGCTCACCGGCCCAGCCTGATCTTGACCAAGTCCCGGATCATGCCCAGCGAGTGGCGAAGCGCGGCCACCTTGGTGGGGGCCGAGTTCCGCCAAACCACGGGCACCTCGGCGATTCGCTCACCCCGCCGCTTGGCGCGGTACAGGGCCTCCGGGTCATAGCCGAAGCCATCGGTCGCCAGAGCGCTGAACACGTCCCGTGCAAGGTCGCCTCGGAAGAGCTTGAACCCGCATTGGGTGTCCCATATGCCGGGCAGCAACACAACCTGCACCATGAGGTTGAACGTCTTACCCATGAGCACGCGGTAGACAGGCTGCGAGACCACGACGCGCGAGCCCCTGATCGCTCGCGAGCCGATGGCCACCCCGGCGCCTGAGTCGACAGCAGCCATCAACTTTGGAAGCTCGTCGATGGGCGTGGACAGGTCGGCGTCGGTCAACAGCACCCGATCGCCTCTGCTTACCGCGACACCTTCGGCGAGCGCCCTACCCTTCCCCCGATTTCGGGGCAATGTCACCTTCACCACCGGTGCGCGCGCCGCCGCTTCATCAATGGCACGGCTCGTGCCATCAGAGCTGCCGTCGTCGGCGAGTATCAGCTCGTGACCGATGCCGCGGTCGGACAGGTACTTCTCGATGGCATCCACGGTGGGCGGGAGCCGGGCCTGTTCGTTAAAGCAAGGGATGACGACGCTCAGCAGTGGGTGCGACGGATCCCCGGCCATGGCGCCCAATCGTAAGAGGGCGACTAGGTTCGGCGGGACCGCATGACTTCGAGGGCGTACGCAGGCAGGACCGCCATGCGCCGCATGCGCCAGGGCTGGCGGACCAGCCGGAAGAGCCACTCCAATCCGGCGCGCCGCATCCAGAGCGGCGCCCGAGGCACGTGTCCGGAGAGATAGTCGAAGGCGCCGCCGACTCCCATGGCCACCACGCCCCCAAGCCGGTCGGCCATGCGAGCGATCCACAGCTCCTGCCGTGGCGCGCCGTAGGCGACCAGCAATACCTGCGGCCGGTGCTCGTGGATCGCGGTTAATGTCTCATCGTCGGCCGAAGCGTCCGGTGAGCCGCTGTGAGCGGCGACATCAAGGGTCGGGTTGCCGGCCTTCAGCCAGGCGGCGAGCCGGGCCGCGACGCCCGGACCAGCGCCAAGAAGGAAGAGGCGGAAGCCGCGGCGCGCACAAACTGAGGCCAGCTGCGGAATCAGGTCGACGCCCGTCACGGGCCCGCTCAGCGAGCACCCTTGCCGCCTGGCCGCCCAAACGACTCCGGAGCCGTCGGCAAGGCAAAGGGCCGCAGTCTCCAGGACTCGCGCGAATTCGCGGTCCTTGCGGGCGCGCATCACGAATTCCGGGTTGACCGTGGCGACCAGGTGGTTACCTCCCGCGTCGACCAAGGCCTCGATGCGCTCCAGGGTCGCCTGCATGTCGAGGCAGTCGACGCGGACACCAAGCACCCGGGTCTGGTTCACCGCCGTGATTATCAGAGCCGGGCCTCTCAGGCCGGGCCTCTCAGCTCCGAGGCTTGGCGAGGCCTCCGCTGGTGTTCGCTCCACCGCTGGTGGGCGGGAGCAGCTGGAACGTCCGGGGCAGCGACGGCGCATCGGCGTCGAACTGATCGCCCGGCTCGGTGATCACCACCGATGGCTCGACGGGACCCAGGCCCTGGACGAAGTCAGTGAGGCCCTCTCCCCCTCCGACCCTTACCCGTGCCCAGCTGTACCGGTTACCAAGGCTGTGAAGCGTCGACGACTGTTCGGTGACCGCGGTGTCGTAGCCCGCCTGCTGGACAGCGCTGATGACCTGCGACGTGAAGCGGCCGGAAGGATAAGCGAAGTCGAGAACCGGATGCCCGACGAGCCGCTCCAACCACGCTTTCGCTTCCGTCAACTCGTACATCGCATACCCCCATGGGGCTCTCGCCAGGTTGGGGTGGTCGACAGTGTGCGAGGCGATCTCGATACCGCCCCGGTCCATCTCCAGCACCTGGTCCGCCGTCGCGTACCCCGACCGCCCGACGAACGAGCTCACGATGTAGGCCACGGCCTTGAAGTGGTGGGCGTGAAGCATCGGGTAGGCCGTCGTGTAGAGGTCCCGATAACCGTCGTCGAGGGTGATCACCACCGGCTTGATGGGCAAGGGCTGCCTGCCGGCGAAGTACGCGCGCAGGTCGCTGAAGTCGATGGCGTGATAGCCGTTGGCGGCAAGCCAGTCCAACTGCTCCTGGAAATCTGCCGGCGTCACCGACAGCTTGTACCCCATCACGTCCGGGTACAGCGGCATCCAGCGGATGTAGTGGTACATCAGGATGGGGACGTTGATCACCTGGCGGCCCAACGGGATGACCGCCCTCCGGCTTGGAAAGATCTCCCACTCGGCGCGGGCGGCCCCGGCTGCTGGGAGCGGATCACCCAGCGTGGGTTTGGGGGGCGTCGGAACCACAGCCACGGCCGCCGGAACGGTAAGCGGTCCGGCTGCCTGCAGCAGGGCGAAACAGGCGAGCAGCAGCATCAAGCCCGCCCCTGCCCGCCCCAGGATTGCGCGCACTGACGCTAGCTTAAGCGCCGTGGGTCGTCCAAGACCACTGATCGATCTGATGGGGCCTGGCAGAGCGCCCGGCGTTCGGGCCTGCAGTTGATGAAGACGGTCGCAGTGGACCTCAATCCGGCCACGCGCCAGCTCCTCACAGGAACCGAGGTCTACACGCGGGAGGTGGGCTCCCGCCTGGGCGCTTCGGCGCCGGAGGTCCGCTGGGTGTTTTTGGCCTCCCGCGCGCGGGCCGGCCTCGGCATCGACCTCACGGTCCTGCCCTTTAGGCGCATGTGGTCTCAGGTGCGCCTGCCCCTCGAGTTGGTACGCATCCGGCCGGACCTTCTGTTCGTGCCAGCGCACACGATTCCGTTCGCGTGGCAGGGAAAGGCGCTCACGGTGGTTCACGACCTCGCCTTCGAACGCCATCCCGCCGCCTACTCCCGCGCTGAGCGTGCGTACCTCCAGCTCACCACTCGTTGGGCGGTGCTCCGCTCGCCGCTCCTGATCACTGTCTCGGAATCCACCAAGTCGGACCTGGTCGATCTGTACAGTGTTGCGGCTGAGCGGATCCGCGTGATCCCGCTGGGTGGCGGCGAACCAACGGTTCGGCCGATCGCACCCATCGCGCGCCTGGCCGAATTGGGCGTCAAGGGCGCCTTCATCCTCCAGGTGGGACGTATCGAGACCCGAAAGAACCAGCTCGCTGCCCTGGCCGCCGTGGAGCGTCTCCATCGGGTGACCCTGGTCGTTGCCGGTCCCGAGCGCGACCCCGTCGTGGCCGCGCGCCTGCGTGCGTCGCCAAAGTGCCGGGTCCTTGGCGCCGTGGACCAACCAACGCTGGAGCTGCTTTACAGACGGGCCGGAGCCCTAGTCGTGCCGAGCCTCTACGAGGGTTTCGGCCTCCCGGTCTTAGAGGGAATGGCGCGGGGCAAGGTCGTCGTCGCCGCCAGGGCGTCATCCCTGCCCGAGGTGGGAGGTGAGGGCATCCTCCTGGTGGAGAATCCCAACGATCCGGACCAGCTCACCGTCGCCCTCGACACTGCACTGCGCGACGAGGAGCTGCGCCTGAGGCTCGGCCGCGCCGCCCGACGGCGCGCGGCCCGTTTCACTTGGGACCGCTGCGCGGCTGGGGTCGTCGCCGTCATTCGCGAACTCGTGGCATGATCGCCCGCGCCACCGCGGCGCTCCGCTGGCTGCCGATCATCGCTGGTCTTGTCTACGCCGTGGTGCTGGCGCGACAGCTTCCCAACATCGTGTCGCAGCTCACGTGGAACGCCGACTACGTCTCGGTGATGGCTATCGCTCAGTCCATCGGCTCCAGCGGAAAGACTGGCCGCGCGATCGTCATTCAGGTGGGCTACTTCTGGTTCGACCTAGCCACACTGGCTCTCCCTTTCCACCGGCAGTTGTGGGAGTACGGACCGTTCGCGATGGCGCTGGTGACCCTGGCGCTTGTTGTATGGGTCGCGTTTCGGCTCGCCGGGGCCTATGCCGCTCTGCTCGCCACATCGCTAGGACTGGCGGCCTCGCCCCTTGTGCTGGCTACCCAAGCCGCACAGTCCTACCACGGCAGCACGTGGTTCGGCACCGCGCTCCTCGCCGCTTACCTGTGCTGGCTTCTCACGGGTC
>WNFB01006646.1_pt1 | contig 10379 bp, 7 predicted proteins | sample 5400501 | NCBI WGS metagenome assembly WNFB01 (sample SAMN13153341, study PRJNA577476) | soil metagenome | isolation source: 200 cm saprolite under Douglas fir tree site 2 hole 1 | place: USA:California | collected 2015-04-18 | reverse complement strand
ACCCGGGGACCGAGCCCAGCTTGACGGTCGCCGGCCGGCGAGGATCGCGTCCTGCATCCTGCTGGCCTGGCATGGCATCTCCGATGATCCGATCACGGGCACTTGGCACCAAAGAAGCCTGCCGCAATCAACGGCCAGCTGTTCATTGCCAACCCCGACCTGCCCGCGCGATTCCGCATCAGCGCGCCGCTGGCGCGACCACGACGGAGCACCTTCTACGGCGGCGGAGCCAACGGCTACACCGACTACCCAGCCCTTGGCACGCCCCCAGCGAGCCAGCTGACCCCGGCCGGTCAACGACGCCGACGGCGCCATGACCTCAGCAGTCACCGTGCATGCCGCGATGCTGGTCCCGGCACATGAACACCGCTTCCCAGGCTCGCCCTTTCATGTCCGTGCAGGCGGAGTCGCGAAATCACAACGCGGTCCGGTAGCCCGCGCCAGCTTAAGGTCGAGCGTCGCGACCTTCGAGCCAAGGAATTCAGCCAGCGCAACGTACCAGGCATCGTACGATGTGACATTCGTCCGAAGCTCCCACACTCGTGGTGCAAATGGCGCGTACGGAAAAAGTTCCACCCTGAGGTCGAGAAGATCAGCGTGCGCCATTGACGCAACGTCCGGAGAGATATCACCCGCCAACGCGGCACGGCGCAGAATACTGGCGACTTCAGCCGGCATCAAATGCGGAGCACTGAGTGGCTCACCGGTCAGGAGCGATTCCGCCCAGGTCCCGGTGCTTCCCCCATCGATGAGCGCTGATACGACGAGCGAAGCGTCGATGACCAGCGTCACCGGCGATCCTCATCCCGGTGCGACAGAATCCGGTCCGGCGGCAGAGCGGACGCGGTTGCGGCCTTCCTGGCCCGGATCCGCTCCAGCAGCGTCTCGGCGTCGGGCTGGCGGGCAAGCTCGATCAGCCTGGAGCGCAAATACTCCTGCAATGACCGGCCAGTCAGAGCGGCTCGGGCAGCCAGCTCGTCCCTGGTCTCATCAGGCACATCACGGATGGTGATCGAGGTTGGCATGAAGTTATTATGCAGGCGATGCTGCCATACTGCAAGCAGACAAACCCCCCCGAAGGCGAGACGCCTGCTGCGCATATGACGGAGACCGACCCTTGCGCTGGCTGGGCTGACCACCAGCGCCTCGCAGCACCGGCAAACCAGTCCGAGGTTCCCCCCCAGGCCTGTAGGGCCCGTCATATTTGCTCAGGTCATAGAGCTTCAGGCGGCGAATCTACATGTCTGCGCGTAGTCATGGTGCACCACGTTTCCCCTGGCGAACACGGATATCAGTGCACCCGGAGGGGAACCTCGGACTAGTGCAGGTGAGCCTGCCAGTCCGGCGGAACGCGGCCTGCCGGGCCCGGCACCGGCTGATCAGCCGGATGATGCTGCGGCGGCGCCAGCGCAGGACCAGCCTCGTATATCTCGTTCGCCTGGTAACTCCAGAACCACTCCTCGCCGGGCTCGAAGCTCCGGATGAGCGGATGACCAGTCGCGCCCGCATGCGCGCTGGCATGCTGCGATGGCGAGGTGTCGCAGCAGCCGATATGGCCGCACTGCGCACACCGGCGCAGGTGAAACCACCAGCCACCGCTGACGTCGCACTCGGCGCATCCTGTCCCGCTGGGCGGGACTGATGGGTCGATCCCCGGTAGTTCCGTCAACTTCGCTCCTCCTAGTCTTCGGGGCCGAGCGCGAGCCGGACCCGGAAGCTCTTGTCTCCGAGCGCCGAATCAAGATCAGCCGGAAGCTCCCTCTCGCGCACCGCCGGCGGCAATCCGCTTCGCACAGCAACGTAAGGAAGCACCAGTGAATTTCCCCGAGCGGCAACTGCAGATCCGGCGCGACATGATCCCCGCCTGCAAGGCGGCCTTCGACTGGGCACGCGTCGCAGCAGGCTGGGAGCATGAGTTCGGCGATCGCCGCTAGCCGTTCCCCGGAGCTCGCCTGAGGCAGCCACCTGGCCGAGAGCCGGCCGCCGCCATGTCCTCGCCCCGCCGCACGCAGTCACTTGTCATCGCAACCATGTCACTCAGCCGAGCGTCCAACATCACATCGGAGAGTCGGAAACCACACGTCGGACGTGGCCTCTGATGCCATGACCTCCAGATAGGCCGTGCAGGCGCTCGTCCACTTCCGCTGCTGTTTCGCCGTGGTTTCGGGAAGCGACCTCCTCGTCCCGAACTAGCGCGGTCCTGGTCGGTCCGGGTCGTCGGGGCAGGTCAGTGGTCCGGCACTGGCTGTCCCGGCCGCTCCCAGCCGACTGCGTTGCTGTACTCGTGTGCCGTACGGCATCCGGCCTGGTTAGCATGTGGCACGGCTCGAAGCCTGAGCCGCGGATTAAAGATCGACAGGGGGCATGTGCCTTGCGTTTCGCGCGGGCTCGCTGCGCAGGCCGGCCCGGTGTGCAGACGATATAGAACGGGTCTGTACGCGGACTGCAACTAGAACTGCGACTGGCATCGCGCAGCAGTCCGCGCAACCCCCCAGCCCGCCCGGGAGTCTGCACATAGGGAATCACCCTCAGCGCGGGCCGGTGACCGGGAACACCGCTGGCACGGCTGGCGAGGAAGCAGGACGTCATGAAAAGCCCCCAGCGCGCCGTCACCTTGATCACGGCGGCGATCGCCGCACTCGCGCCCGCGGCCATCACTGCGACCGCGGCGGCATCAGCGCCTTCCGCAGGAAGCACGGCCCAGGCCGTGACTGCGGCCACCAGGGTGACGGCCACGATCCCGGTGGGCAATGAGCCGTACGGGGTCGCGGCGAACCCGCGGACTGACACCATCTACGTGGCCAACGTCGGCGGCACCACGGTGTCGGTGATCAGCGGGCGAACGAACACGGTGGTGGCCACGGTCCGCGTCGGCCGCAGGCCGGCCGGGGTCGCGGTCAACCCGCGGACCGACACCATCTACGTCACCAACGAAAAACGCCGCGGCACGGTGTCAGTGATCAGCGGGCGGACCAACACGGTGGTGGCCACGATTCGCGTCGGCCGCGCCCCGAATGGGGTCGCGGCGAACCCGCGGACCGACACCATCTACGTGGCCAACGTAGCCAGCGGCACGGTGTCGGTGATCAGCGGGCGGACCAACACGGTGCTGGCCACGGTCCGCGTGGGCGGCCACTTCCCGGTTGGGGTCGCGGCGAACCCGCGGACGAACACCATCTACGTGTCAAGGGCCGCCAACATCGTCACGCACGGCAGAGTGTCGGTAATCAGCGGGCGGACCAATACGGTGGTGGCCACGGTCCGCGTGGGCAGCGCCCCGAACGGGGTCGCGGCGAACCCGAAGACCAACACCATCTACGTCACCAACGGAGCCAGCAAGACGGTGTCGGTGATCAGCGGGCGGACCAATGCGGTGGTGGCCACGGTCCGCGTGGGCTACCCGGCCGCGTTCGGGGTCGCGGCGAACCCGCGGACCAACACCATCTACGTGGCCAACGGGGGCGACGAAACGTTGGCGATCAGCGGGCGGACGAACACGGTGGTGGCCAGGGTCCGCGTGGGCAGCGAGCCGCTCGGGGTCGCGGCCGATCCGAAGACTGACACCATCTACGTCACCAACTTCGGGGCCAACACGGTGTCGGTACTCGTCTCCTGCCGGGGACGAGCAGCTGCCTCCGGGTCAGCGGCTCGCTGCCGGAAAGGATGATCCGCAATCTGGAATACCGGCCGGCTCGCCCTGCCGCCTCATCCTTGTCCGCCGGGCACCTGTGCTGCCTCGGCAGCGGCTCTCGTAGGAGCGGCTCCTCCAGCCGCAGGCCCTTTCCTCCGGCGGGTGACAGACTTGCAGCTCAACCGCAGCCGCGGGGCGTGGATTGTCCTGGTGAAGTCGGAGGGAGAGGGCCGTGCTGGTCCTGTCGGCCAACGAGGTGGAGGCGCTGCTTGACCTCGACCAGTTGGTGGATGCCGTGCAGGCCGCCATGGTCGACCTCAGCGCAGGGCGGGTGTCGATGCCCTCCCGGGTGGCGGCCAACGTGGCCGGCCGCCATGCCATGCTGGCGGCCATGCCCGCCTTCTTGCCCTCGGCGGGGGCCTTGACGACCAAGCTGGTGAGCCTGTTTCCCGAGAACCGTGACCGGCCCACCCACCAGGCGCTGATCTGCTGTTTCGACCCCGACTCCGGCACCCCGCTGGCGGTGATGGACGGCACCTATGTGACCGCGGCGCGGACCGCGGCGGGCTCGGCCCTGGCCACCAGGCTGCTGGCCCGGGCCGGCGCGCGGGTCTTGTCGGTGATCGGGACCGGCGTTCAGGCCCGCTCCCACGCCCGGGCGCTCGCCCGGCTACCGGGGCTGAGCATCATCCAGATTGCCGGCCGTGACCGGGCCAGGGCGGAGGCCCTGGTCGGCGAGCTAGGCGCCGGCGGGATCTCGGCTAGGGCGCTGCCATCGATCGAGGAGGCGGTGCGCTCGGCCGACGTGGTATGCGCCGCCACCCACGCCGAGACGCCCGTGGTCCTGCGGCACTGGCTGCGGCCAGGTACCCACATCAACTCGGTCGGCTACAACACGGCCGGCGAAGGTGAGGTGGACACCGACACGGTCCGGGATGCGCTGGTCGCCGTGGAGTCCCGAGCCGCGGTGCTGGCCGCTCCACCCTCAGGGGCAGTCGAGATTCGCCGGGCGCTGAGCCAGGGGGCCATCGATTCCGGTGAGAAGCTCACTGAGATCGGCGACATAGCTGCCGGCCGCGCTCAGGGAAGAGGCGACGACGAGCAGCTGACTCTTTACAAGTCCGTTGGAGTCGCCGCCCAGGACGCGGCCGCTGCAGCCCTGGTCCTGCATGCGGCCCGCGAGCGAGGCATCGGCACTCAGGTCCAGATGTAGCAGCGCATTCTGGCGTGCCTCAGCGGCCAGATGCCCAGCGCTGACCTCGTCAGTCAGGCAAGCTGATCTTGCTACCTGCAAATCTGTCCCACACCCCCGCCCCGCTGTGCTGCGGCCAGGTTGTCGGTGGCTGGTGCCACGCTGGGTTCGATTACATCGGGCTGCCCGGCCGCGTCCCGCGGTGGGCTGGCCGCAAACGTGACGCACGGGAGGTCAAGCCATGCTCAGCACCAACTACGTGCCCGGGGCGCCCAGCTGGGTGGACCTGGGGACGCCTGACGTCGACGCAGCGGCGGCGTTCTATGGCGCCGTGTTCGGCTGGGAGTTCCAGTCCGCCGGACCGGAGGCCGGTGGATACGGCATGCTCACGCTGGGCGGGAAGGCAGTCGCCGCGGTGGGCCCGCTCACGGAGGAGGGCGCGGCACCGTCCTGGACGCTGTATTTCCAGACCCCGGACGCGAATGCCACAGCCGAGGCGGTCAAGCAGGCTGGCGGCGCGGTCAGGGCCGAGCCTTTCGACGTGTTCACTCAGGGCCGGATGGCCCAGTTCACCGACCCGGCCGGGGCGCTGTTCGCGGTCTGGCAGCCTGGCGACACCAAGGGCCTGGGCGCGGTCAATGATCCGGGCACGTTGTGCTGGACGGAGCTGCACACGACGGACCCGGCCGCGGCCAAGTCGTTCTATCAGTCGGTGTTCGGCTGGGTGACCAAGGACGTGCCGATGGGCGGCTTCGACTACACCCTAGTCCGGCCCGCCGGCGGCGGCGAGGACAGCAGCCAGGGCGGGATCATGCCGCTCAGCCCGGAGATGGCGGCTGCGGGGATGAGTACCCGCTGGCGGCCGTACTTCGAGGTGGCCGACTGCGACGCGGTGGTGGCCAAGGCGGCGGAGCGGGGCGGCACCGTGACCGTTCCGGCTGAGGACGTCCCGGGCGTGGGCCGGATGGCGTCACTCACCGACCCGGCCGGGGCGCCGTTCGCCGTGATTACGAGCGTCGCCGCTTGACAGCGGCCCGGCGCGGGCCTGCGCTGGCGTGGGCTGCAGCTGGCCTGGCCGACCGCCGCCGTGCCGTTTGTCCGTCCTCGGCCGGTTATCCGTCCTCGGCCGGCTTGCGGACGAGCTGTTAGACCGTAGTTCCCCCCGGATGAGCTGACACCCCTGTTCACCAGGGAAAACGTGGACGCACATGACTGCCGTAGTCATGTAAGTCGGGCAACCGAAGCTCTATGACCAGGGCAGACATGATGGGCCTTATGAGCCTGGGGGAACTTCGGGTTAGAGGCCGGTGCCCTGGATTCCGTCGAGGGCGCCGGAGTTGGTGGCGAACCATTCGGTTTCGCCGCCGGGGTGCGGCAGGATCAGCCCGTACTCCATCGTGACGTCCGAGTCGATCTCGTTGAGGCCGGCGAGGAGCTGCTTTTCCGGCTGGCCGGTGATCCTAAACCATGATGCCGAGATGTTCTTGATCAGCTTCAGCTTGACGTGGAGGGGCCGTCCGGCACGGATCGCCCCTTGTCTGCAGAGCCATGGTGCAGACAGTCCAGGATTACCTGCCCATACCTGGCCAGCTTGCTTTCGCCGACGCCACTCACCATGCCGAGCTCGGCCAGGGTCGCCGGTGACTCAACGGCGATCTGGCGCAATGTCGCGTCGTGGAAGATCACGTAGGCGGGCATGCCCAGTTCCTTGGCGGTCGCAGCGCGCCAGGCGCGCAGCTGCTGGAACATTGCCTCGGCCGCCGCGGGCAGCTCCGCAGCCGCACTTGCGGCCTTCGCCGCGCGGGCGGGCCTCGCCGCCCGTGCGGCGCGCTCAGGCTCGCGGCGCAGCATGACCTGGCGCCGCCCGCCCAGTACGTCGCTGCTTGCGTCGGTGAGCGCCAGCGTGCCGTAATTTCCCTCGACGGCCAGCAGGCCCCGGGCCAGCAGCTGCCGCACGACTCCGCGCCAATCGGCCTCGCGCAGATCGGCGCCGATTCCGAAGACGGTCAGGGACGCATGGTCGTGCTCGATGACCTTGGCTGTCTTCCTGCCGAGCAGGATGTCGATCACCTGGCCCGCGCCGAATCTCTGGCGCCGCTCTCGGTTCAGCCGGAACACGGCCGACAGGAGCTTCTGCGCTGCGATCGTGCCGTCCCAGGACTGCGGCGGCGACAGGCAGGTGTCGCAGTTGCCGCACGGGCCGGCGGCCTCGCCGAAATAGCCCAGCAGTTGCGCCCGGCGGCACTCGACGGTCTCGCAAAGGGCCAGCATGGCATCGAGGTGGGCGGCCAGGCGGCGGCGGTGCGCGCTGTCGCCCTCGGAGCCGTCGATCAGCCTGCGCTGCAGCACGACATCCTGCAGGCCGTAGGCGAGCCAGGCAGTGGAGGGCAGGCCGTCCCGCCCGGCCCGGCCGGTTTCCTGGTAGTAGCCCTCGACGGACTTGGGCAAGTCGAGGTGCGCGACGAAGCGCACATCGGGCTTGTCGATGCCCATGCCGAAGGCGATCGTGGCCACCATGATCAGGCCGTCCTCGCGCAGGAAGCGGGCCTGGTGAGCGGCGCGGGTGCGCGCGTCGAGACCCGCGTGATAGGGCAGCGCCGTGATCCCGTTACGTGACAGCAGCTCAGCGGTCTTGTCGACGGATGCCCGGGCGAGGCAGTAGACGATGCCCGCGTCGCCAGCGTGCTCGCCGCGCACCAGCTCCAGCAGCTGCCGTGCCGGATCGGCCTTCGCCTCGATCCGGTACCGGATGTTCGGGCGATCGAAGCTCGCCGTGAAATGCCTGGCTGCCTGCAGGTTCAGCCGGGCTGCGATCTCCGCGTGCGTCGCCTTGGTGGCCGTCGCCGTCAGCGCGACGCGGGGCACCAGGGGCCATCTCTCGTGCAGTTGCGACAGCGCGAGATAGTCGGGCCGGAAGTCGTGCCCCCACTGGGACACGCAGTGCGCCTCGTCGATGGCGAATAGGGAGATAGTGCCGCGATCCAGCAGCCGCAGCGCCGACTCGGCGCGCAGCCGCTCCGGTGCCAGGTACAAGAGGTCGAGCTGGCCGGCCAGGAAGGCGGACTCCACCATGCGGCGCCCGGCCGGGTCCTGGGTTGAGTTGAGGAACCCGGCCCGTAGCCCGAGCGCCGTCAGGGCGTCAACCTGATCCTGCATAAGGGCGATGAGCGGCGAGATGACCACGCCGGTGCCCCGCCGGAGCAGGGCCGGAATCTGGTAGCACAGCGACTTGCCGCCGCCGGTCGGCATGAGCACGACCGCGTCACCGCCGGCAATGACGTGATCAATGACCTCCTGCTGCGCTCCGCGGAACGAGTCATAGCCGAATACCCGCCGCAGCATCCCCAATGCGTCGCCCAGGCGCGGGTCAATGCCGGCGGAAGCCACCGGGCGATTCTATGGGCTGACAATACGTTCACGTCCGAGCAGGCCGAGCGCGACGGGGGACCCGGCGCGCTACCCTCATGCGCCGCGGCGGTCCGCGCCCACCCTGGCTCCCCGCCCGCCCATCACCCCACCGCCTCGCTGAGGCCGGGCCCTGACGAGTGCGCCGGGCACGGCTGACGGCTCTTGCGGGTTCAGTGCCGTCCCGGCGGGCTGCCCGCGGCGGCCAGCAGCATGCTGAGTTCATCGACGAGGTAGCCGGCCAGGACGTTGATGTCGGGTACCAGCTCGCGGCAGGAGATGAGCCCGAAGTGCAGGCTGCCGCGGTAGCCGTGCACCGTTATGTTCAGGCCCTGCCCATCGGTCACTACCGATACCGGGTAGTACGCCAGTAGCTTCGCGCCGCCCAGGTATGCCTGCACGTCAGGACCTGGCACGTTGGAGATGACGAGGTTGAAGGGCGGTAGCCGGTGCAGCAATCCGGTGGCGAAGACGACCCGGGCCGCCCGCGCCGCCAGCGCCGGCGGGGCGAAGTCGGTGATGTTCTCAACGAGTCCTGGCGGGATCGCGGCGTGCTGCGCCTTTGCGATCCTGGTTGCCTCATGAGCAACCGCCAGGCGGTCGGGCGGAGTCGCCAGATGGGTCGGCAGCGCGGCGAGCATCGCCGACACCTTGTTGCCCATCGTGCCCCTGGCCTGCTCGTCGCGTACGGACACCGGGATCATGACGACGAGCGGCGTCGCCGGGAGCGCGTCGCGGGAAATCAGCCAGCGCCGCAGCGCGCCCGCGCACATGGCCAGCACCACATCGTTGACCGACACCCCGAACGCGGTCTTGACCGCCTTGATGTCGTCGAGCGTGACTGAGCGGAAAGCCCACCGCCGGTGCGGCGTCACGGGGCGGTTGAACGGCGTCGCCGGCGGCCGCGCAGGCGCCGTCGAGATGACCGATCCGTCGCGCTCGCCGACGCCGAGCATCCGGCCGAGCAGGGGCCCAGCGACGGACCCGATGGCCGGCATGAACCGGATGAGGTCCCTGGTGATCCGAACGGTGTCCAGCGGCCACATCGCGGCCGCGCGTCCGGCGCTGACCAGCATCCGGGCGCGGCCCGGTGGCCGTTCTGGCCGGAATTCCGGGATAGATCCCGGCGGGCGTCCCTCGGGGGTCAGATCCAGCAGCAGTGTAAGGACCTCCGCGCCGGACACGCCGTCGATGGCCGCGTGATGGATCTTGGTGTAGACCGCCTGGCGTTTTCTGGCCAGACCGGAGATCAGGTACGTCACCCACAGCGGGCGGGTGCGATCAAGGGGCCGGGAGTGCAGCCGGCTGACCTGCTCGGCCAGCTGCGCGTCCGAGCCGGGGCGCGGCAGGGCAATCTCGCGGACATGGAACTCGAGGTCGAAGTCCTCGTCGTCCACCCAGTACGGCTGATCGAGCCCGAATGGCACTGGCAGCAGGCGCTGGCGCAGGACCGGGACCAGGCCGACCCTCGCGGCGAACAGGTCGCGCAGCACGGCCAGGTCCAGCCGCTGAGGCGCATTTCCGGGGTCCAGCAAGCACACACCGCCGACGTGACCGCTCGAGGTCCGCGTCTCCAGCGAGAGGAACGAGGCGTCCAGGCCCGACAGTTGCCTCATCGCGCCGCTCCCCGGCCTGCGCTGACGCCGCGAGGCGCCTGGATTGCCCGATCTGCCAGCACCAGCGCGGCCGCGGTATCGGGCCGGGCATCCGCGTGCAGGATTGAGGTCATCATGCCCATAATGCTCAGGCTAGACGGCGGCCGATCAGACGGACGCCGGCCTGCGATGAAATGCCGGGCCGGGCAGGATATTCGCTCCATCCCGGGCCGGGCCATGACCCGGACGCCTGATGGAGCAGTCCCGCGACCGCCGGACCAGGCGCCCTGCACCGCCGCCAGCCAGCCGACGAGCCGGTTACGGCGCCGCTCAGCCAGGCGGAGCGCTGGCCGGCTGGCGGACACCGGCTTGCCGCCCGGCGGACCGGTCGTGGTGACCTTCGAGTACCGGCCCGCCGGGGACTGCAGGACGAGTTGCGCACGGAACCCGGGGTGCAGGCTTCGGCCGTACGGTGGCGCACCGGGGGACGCGCGGCTACGGTCCGGCTGGGATGAGATGGCTTACCTGGCGGCGGCATCCTTGTCTCTGGCTTCCG
>WNFB01006645.1_pt1 | contig 10379 bp, 9 predicted proteins | sample 5400501 | NCBI WGS metagenome assembly WNFB01 (sample SAMN13153341, study PRJNA577476) | soil metagenome | isolation source: 200 cm saprolite under Douglas fir tree site 2 hole 1 | place: USA:California | collected 2015-04-18 | reverse complement strand
GCCTAACGTGACAGCTTTCAATAATGTAGTTCTTGCAACGTACTCGGAGTAGTTCTTACAAGGGTGCGTGACTAACGAGGAGGATCAAATGGACATTCTGATCGTCGATGACGAGCCCCAGGTCGCCGAGGTGCTGGCCAAGTCGCTGGCGCGAGAGGGACACAGCGCGCAGATCGCGAACTCGGGAGAGGAAGCGTTGCGGATGCTCGACAAGCACGAGCCGGACGCGCTGTTCCTCGACGTCTCGATGCCGGGCATGAACGGCCTCGACGTGCTGAGTCGGGTCAAGCGCATGCGGCCGTCGTTGCCCGTCGTCGTCATCACCGGTCACGCCACCGCCGACGAGGTGGCGGAGGTCAAGCGGCTCGGCGCGGTCGACGTCATCGCCAAGCCCGCGCCCCTCACGCACTATCAACAGGCGCTGCGTCGCCTCAATGCGCCGCGCGCGTGAGAAACCGCTTTTCTTCCCCTCACCCCGTGTGATAGGTATCGGTCCGTGCTCCGATCCCGCGCGCTCACCGCCATGCTGGTTGCGCTCGGGGTCTTTCTCGCCGGCTCGACGGCGTGGGCGCAATTCCCCGGCCGCACCCCGGGCACGGCGCTCTTCCCCGAGCTGCCCGTCCGCGGCCCCATCGTGGTCTATCCGACCCTCACCCTCGGCGTCGAATACAACGACAACGTCTTCCTGACCAACGACCGCAAGCGGTCCGATTACATCGGCAGCGTCACCCCCGGCATCCAGGTGATCCTCGAGGGCACTACCTACCGCTGGGCCGCGGGCTACAGCATCACCGGCGAGAAGTACCTCCACAACTCCGAGCTCGACAACGCGGTCCAGCGCCAGAACCTCTTCATCACCGGATCGGCCCGCCTCTCGCCGCAATTCACGCTGACCCTGAACGAAGTGTTCGTCGAGGACAACAACACCAACCTCGTGGGCACCGACAACATCGCGGTGGGACGGCAGAAGGCGCGCAGCAACGTGTTCGCCCCCGGCTTCACCTGGCTGTTCCTCCCCAAGACGTCGCTCCGCGTCGAGGCCAGCTACACGCTGCAGCGCTACGACGACCCCGCCGCGGCCGACTCGAACGTCTACCGCCTCACCACCGACCTCACCCACGATTTCACTCCGCGTTTCCTCGGCATCGTGGGCTACGAGGCGCGCTACATCGACGTCGAGCGGCAGCTCGGGGTGACCACGCACACCGCGCGTCTCGGCGGGACCTATCGGTTCACGCCGCAGACGAGCGCCACCGTGGTCGTCGGACCCACCGTGCGGGTCACCCGCGACGAGTCGCCGAGCGTGAGCCCGTTCGCCGACGCCTCGATCACGAGCCTCTTCTCCTGGGGCTCGGCCGGCGCGTACTTCCAGCGCTCGGTCGGCACCGCGGGCGGCGCGGGCGGCACCACCGAGAACACCTCCTTCGGCGGTCTGGTGGCGGTGACCGCCCTGGTGCGCGACCTGATTCTCGAGGCCGGCCCCCGCTACTCGATCGCCCAATCGACCGGCGGCGGCGACGCCGTCGACGTGCGGTCGTTCGCCCTCGATCTCCGCGCCATCTACCGGTTCACGTCGTGGTTCTCGGGAGTGGCCGGCTACCGGCTCTTCCTGCAGCGCTCCGACTCCGCCTCCACGAGCATCGCCCGCGACGTCGACCAGAACCGCGCGTTCCTCGGCGCCCAGTTCGGCTTCCCCTTCAAGTTCGAGTGATCGAAATCGGGGGGAGCGAAGCGCCGCTCCCCCCGATACCCCCCACCGCTTCGGACACGGCTTTTTGGAGTCCGCTCTCAGCGACGACGCCTGACATCGCTTGGGGTCCGCTTTCGGCCACCCGCGCCCACGCCGGTTTCGGCCCCGCTCTCGCTCTATGCCCACTCCGTCGCCTACGGCGTGCGCTTGGCCCGCGCCGTGCGCGCAGGGTTTTGCCCAGCGCTGGCGGTGTTTCAGTTTGTGCAAGGGTTTGCTCAGGGTCGGTGCAGGCGCGTGCTGAAATGCGACGTTCGTTCCTTGGCCGCGACCGCGTGAAAGCGCATGGCCGGAGCGGCGAAAGTCACGCGATGACGGTGACCTGCGCACACCTGCAACGCTTTGGCACTGCCTTTGCCCTCGAAGGTCATCGCCCGGGCTTCACAGGTCCGGGCAACTTATGTCACTGGCACAGCGGCTGGCTTGGTTCGAGGCGCTCTCGGCGAGCGCGATCGTGGTCGCGATGCTCGCGCTCCCGCGGCCCGCCGTGCAGGATCCGGCGGTGCTGCTGGGCATCGCCGCGCGCGCCGCCCTCGTGGTGGCCGTGTGCTCGGGGGCGTTCTACTTCAACGACCTCTACGATTTCGAGACCTCCCACAACCTGGTCGACCTCTTCGTGCGGTTGTGTCGCGCGCTGGGCTTCGCCGGGCTGCTGCTCGGCGGCACCTATCTGGTGTTTCCGCAGGCCATGATTCCCGGCAATTCCGCGGCCGACGCGCTCTGGCTCCTGCTCGGCACGATCCTCCTGGTCCGGGTCGTCGTCTACGGGCTGGTCAAGCGCCCGCCGTTCACCGAGCGCGTGCTGATCCTCGGCGGCGGCTCGCTCGCCGCCGAGCTGGGCCGGCAGATCCGCACCCGTCCGGACCTGGCCCTCACCTGCGTCGGCGTTCTCGGCGAGGACGAGACGGCGGTGGCGGGGCCGCGGGTTGGAACCTATAGAGATGTTGTCGACGCGGTCGCCCGGTACCGTCCCAACCGGATCATCGTGGCCATGCCGGATCGAGGGGACCCGTTGCCCATCGCCGACCTGCTCGCCTATCGCGTGCGCGGGATCGTCATCGAGGAAGGGACGCAGACCTTCGAGCGGCTCACGCGGCGGCTCGCCGTGGAATCGCTCTCACCGACCGCCTTGATCTTCGGCGGCGGCTTCCGCGTGTCTCGTCCCTACGTCTGGCTCAAGCGGGCCATGAGCGTGGTCATCGCGACCGTGGCCCTGGCGGCGGCGGCGCCCTTCATGGCCCTGGTCGCGCTCCTGATCAAGCTCGAGTCGCCCGGGCCGGTGTTCTTCGTCCAGCAGCGCGTGGGCCTGCGCGGCGGCCTCTTCCCGCTCGTCAAGTTCCGCACGATGCGGACGGCTGACGCGACCGACGACGCGATCTGGCGGCGCGACAACCGGAGCCGGGTGACCCGCCTGGGCGCCGTGCTGCGCAAGTACCGCCTCGACGAGACCCCGCAGTTCATCAACATCCTGCGCGGCGACATGAGCCTCGTGGGACCGCGGCCGGAGATGGCGGGCAACGTGACCACCTTCTCGTCCGTGATCCCGTTCTACGACCTGCGGCACGAAGTCCGGCCCGGCCTCACCGGCTGGGCGCAGGTGAAGGCCGGCTACTCGATGAGCGTCGAGGAGGTCACCCAGAAGCTCTGCTACGACCTCTACTACATCAAGCACATGTCGCTGCGGTTCGACCTTCGCATCCTGTTCGACACCGTGAAGTTCGTGCTGTGCGGCAAACGGCCGGGGTAATGAGCGGAACCAAACGTTTACTGCAATCGGGCATCGCGCTCCTCACCCAGCGGGCGGGACACGCGGCGAGCTCGACGCGGTGCGAGTGTCCGCGCCTCAATAGGCAACGCGCGGGGTCGGCACACCTCTTGCGACGCTGAGGAGAGACACATATGGCGCTTTCTGCTCCCGAAGCCAGCAGCTCGGCGTTTCCCGGCGGCCTCACCGATTCCCACGTGCTCGTGGTCGAGGCCGACGCCGATCAGCGGCGTCGCGTGCTCGCCCAGCTCTCGAGCTGGGGCTACACGCCGGTGCCCGCGCCGTCCGCCGAGGAGGCGCTGGAGCTCGTCGCGCGAACGCGCTTCGTGTTCTCCGTCGTCGCCATCCGCCTGCCCGGCATGTCCGGCGTCGAGTTCCTGCGGCGCGCGCGCGACGTCTCCGACGCCGGCCCGGTGATCATGGTCGCCGACAACGGGGCCAGCTCGCAGATCGTGGAGGCCATCCAGAACGGCGCCGACGATTTCATCCGCCGCCCCTACACCGCGGAAGACCTCGAGAACGCCATCAAGGGCCTGCCCGCCAAGGTGCGCCGGGAGCCGGCGCCGCCCCCCGACGACAACGGCGACCGCCTCGCCCGCGAGCTGCGGCTGCTCGTGAGCCCGCAGATGCGCGAGATCCAGGGCGTGATCGAGCAGGCCGCACGCGCGGACGTCACCGTGCTCATCTGCGGCGAGACCGGCGTCGGCAAGGAGCTGGTGGCGCGCGCCATCCACGTCCACTCCCCGCGCCGGCGCGAGGCGTTCGTCAAGGTCAACTGCGCGGCGGTGCCGCGCGAGCTCCTGGAGTCCGAGCTGTTCGGCCACGAGCGCGGCGCCTTCACGGGCGCCCATCAGCGCAAGGCCGGGCGCTTCGAGCAGGCCGACCGGGGCACGATCTTCCTGGACGAGATCGGCGAATTGCACCCCGCGCTGCAGGCCAAGCTGCTCCACGTCCTCCAGGACGGCGAGTTCTCGCGCGTGGGCGGCCAGGGCAACCTCTCCGTCGACGTCCGCGTCATCTGCGCCACCAACCGCGACCTCGCGCGCGAGGTGGCGGCGAGCCGGTTCCGCGAGGACCTCTTCTATCGGCTCAACGTCATCAACATCCTGGTGCCGCCGCTGCGCGAGCGCCGCGAGGAGATTCCCGGCCTCGTCCAGTACTTCGTGGAGCGCTACGCGCGCCTGTACAACTTTTCTCCGCCCTCGATCCCCGACGACACGATGGCGGCGCTCGTCCAGCACCGCTGGCCGGGCAACATCCGCGAGCTCGAGAACTTCATCAAGCGCATGATCGTGCTCGAGGACCTGACGCTGGCCCGCTCGCTCCTGACCGCGCCCGCGGCCGCCGCCGCGCCCGAGGGGTTCGCGGCCACCAAGGGGCTCAGCCTCAAGGAGATCTCCCGGCGGGCGGTCCTCGAGGCCGAGCGCCAGGTCATCTGCCGCGCGCTCGAGCAGTGCCGCTGGAACCGCGTGAAGACCGCCAAGATGCTCAGGATCAGCTATCGCGCCCTGCTCTACAAGATCAAGGACATGGGCCTCAAGCAGGACTCGGCCGCGAGTTAGTGGCCGACACGGAAAGGACAACCATGATGCCGTCGATGCGCTTGCCCGTCGTGCTCGCCGTGGCTCTCGCCGTCCTGTCCCCCGCGCTCGCCGACGCTCAGAGCGCGGCGCCAGGGCTCCGGCCTCCGTCCGGCGCCGGACGGACCGCGGCGCCGGGGCCTGATGCGGCAACGCCGCCGGGGCCGACGCCCATGACGGGGGCGGTCGCGCCGATGCAATCGGAATACGTCATCGGCCCGGGCGACGTGCTCCAGATCACGATCTGGAAGAACGACACGCTCTCCCGCACCCTGCCCGTTCGCCCGGACGGCAAGATCTCGATGCCGCTCCTGCACGACGTCCAGGCCGCGGGGCTCACCGCCATGCAGCTCCGCGACAAGATCGCCACCGCGCTGGGCGAGTTCATGCCCAACCCCGAGGTGGCGGTGTCGGTGAGCGAAGTCCGGAGCATGCGCGTGTCGATCCTCGGTGAAGTCACCAAGCCCGGCGTGCTCGAGCTGCGGGGACAGACGACCATCCTCGAAGTGATCGCCATGGCCGGCGGCTTCAAGGACTTCGCCTCGCCGAGCAAGATCACGATCATCCGCATCGACGAGGGGGGCAAGACCAAGCGCATCCGCTTCAACTACAACAAGGCCGTGGGCAGCGACGAGGAGAACCTCGTGCTCCGGTCCGGCGACGTGGTCGTCGTCCCCTGAGGCCGGAGCGGTGATGAACGGCTCCGAGACCCGCCGCACCATCGGCCTGGCCATGATCATCGAGGTCCTGCGCCGCCGGTTCCACCTGGCCCTGGTGCCGTTCCTGTTCGTGATGGCCGCCGGCCTGTCGCTGGCGATCTTCCTGCCGAGCCTGTGGACGGCGAAGTCGACGATCCTGGTCGACCGGCAGAAGATCCCCGAATCGTTCGTGAAGTCCACGATCACCACCGACGTCGAGGCCCAGCTGCTCGGGCTGAGCCAGGAAATCATGAGCAGCGGCCAGCTCATGAAGATCATCGAGGCCCACGACCTCTACCCCGACATCCGGCGCACGCGGTCGGCCGACGAAGTCGTCGAGCGGATGCGCCGGAACATCCGGATCGAGGTCCAGAACGACGACCGCGACAAGCGCAACCCGCGCACGGTGGGCTTCAGCGTCCTCTACACGACCACGACGCCGAAGGCGGCCATGACGATCGCCAACGAGCTGGCCGCCCTCTACGTGAACGAGGACGTCCGCTATCGCGAGAAGCACGCGGTGTCGGCGTCCGAATTCCTCGACACCCAGCTCAAGGACGTGCGCGACCGCCTGCAAAACCAGGAGCGCCGGGTCGCGGAGTTCAAGGAGCGCAACATGGGCGAGCTGCCCGAGCAGCGCGAGGCCAACCTCCGCACGCTCGACCGGCTCCAGCAGCAACTGCAGAGCGCCCAGGAGACCCTCCGCCGCGCCAACGAGCGCCGCCAGCTCCTCACCCAGACCCTGGCCGAGGTGGACCAGAGCAACAGCACGGTGAGCGGGCCCGCCGGCACCCCGAACCCGAGTCCCGCGGAGGCGGCGGCCGCGCGCCTGTCGGTGCTCAAGCAAGAGCTGACGCAGATGCAGAGCCGGTACAACGACCGCTATCCCGACGTGGTCGCGCTCAAGGACCAGATCCGGGCGCTGGAGGTCAAGCTCGCCGCCGATCCCCCGTCGGCGGCGGTCCGCGAGACGCCGGCGAAGACCATGGGCGCCGTCGCCAGGAAGGACGGCAAGGAGCTGCGGGCCGCCCCCCAGAACAGCTACGTGCAGAACCTGCTCCAGCAGCTGGACCAGGCGACGATCGAGGCCCGGACCAGCACCGACGAGGTCAAGGGGTTGCGCGATCAGATCGCGCTCTACCAGCGCCGCATTGAGAACACCCCGCGCCGCGAGCAGGAGTCGGCCCAGATCACCCGCGACTACGAGAGCACCCGCGAGCTCTTCCGTTCGCTGCTCGGCAAGCGCGGCGAGGCCGAGATGGCCGCCGACCTCGAGCAGCGGCAGCAGGGCGAGCACTTCCGCATCATCGACGCCGCCGGCCTGCCCGACCGGCCGGCCGGGCCCAATCGGTTCCGGCTCGTCCTCGTGGCCTTCGTGCTCGCCCTCGGCATCAGCGGCATCGCGGTGGTGATCGCCGAGCACACGGACACGTCGTATCGCTCGGCCGAAGAGGTCCGCGCGCTCGAGATGGTGCCGGTGCTCAGCACCATCCCCAAGATCGTCACCGAGCGCGACCGGCGCCGGCACCTCCGCATGCGCCGGCTCGGCACCGCGGCGGTCGCCGTCGGCCTCCTGGCCGTGATCGGGTCGTCGTTCGCGTTCGCCCACAACAACCACTCGTTCGTGGCCTCCGTGTCGAGCGACCCGGTGGGCGTCCCCAAAAACACGAGGTAAGGCATGTACCTCAACTTCTACGGCCTGCGCGAGGTGCCCTTCGGTCCGACGCCCGACCCGCGGTTCCTCTTCCAGTCGACGCGCCACCGCGAGGCCCTGGCCCAGCTCGTCTACGGCGTCACCGAACGCAAGGGCTTCATCGTGCTGACCGGCGAGATCGGGACCGGTAAGACCACGCTCCTGCGCACGCTGCTCGGGCGGCTCGACGCCGACACGCCGGTCGCCTACGTCCACAACTCGGCGCTGCCCATCGAGGGCCTGCTGGAGTACGTGCTCGTGGACTGGGGCGTGAAGTCGACGGCGGCCAACCAGGCCCAGCGCCTGGTCGAGCTGAACGAGTTCCTCATCGACCAGCACCGCCAGGGGAACAGCCCCGTCCTCGTCATCGACGAGGCCCAGAACCTTTCGGTGGAGACCCTGGAGGCCGTGCGCCTCCTATCGAACTTCGAGACCACCCAGCAGAAGCTGATCCAGATCCTGCTCGTGGGCCAGCCGGAGCTGCGCGACACCCTGAGCCGGCCCGAGCTGCGCCAGCTCAAGCAGCGCGTCGGCCTGCGCTGCCACATCGGCCCCCTCTCGGCCGGGGAGACGCGCGCCTACATCCGCCATCGCCTCCGCATCGCCGGGGCGAGCGACGCCGGCCTCTTCACGGACGCCGCCGTGCAGCGGATCGCCGAGTACAGCCGGGGCGTGCCCCGCGTCATCAACGTCGTCTGCGACCATTGCCTGCTGAGCGGCTACGCCGACAGCAAACGGCGGATCGAGACGCGCGCGGTCGACGAGGCCATCTCCTACCTCGAGGACGGCGAGCGCCCCAAGTGGAAGCGCCTGGCCGGCCGCCGGCTCGTGCCGAGCACTCCGGAGCTGTGGGCCGCGCGCGGCGGCGTCGCCGCCCTCGTGGTGTTGATTCTGGTCATCCTCGTCTTCGCCGCCAGCGCCCTGGGCTGGCTCCCAGGGCGATGAAAAACGGTTGTGATCTCTTCAGAGGAGGGAAGGCGTGAGTAAGTTTTTTGAGGCGTTGGAGCATGCGGAGCGCGAGCGGAATCATGGGCGGGCCGAGGCGAACGGTGAGGGCGTCACGTCCGTCGTCGTCGAGCCGGCGGAGGCGTTCGGGGCTCCGGTGGCGCGGGACGCGGCGGCCACCCATCGTGCCACGTTCGCGACGCTGCTCGAGCCGGCCGCGGGCGCGGAGCCCGGCGCCGTCGACGATCACCTGGTGAGCGTGCTCGAGCCCACGAGCGTGGCGGCCGAGCAGTATCGCGGCATCCGGCTGGCGATCGAGAATCACCGCCGCGAGCACGGCACCCGCGTCGTCGCGGTGGCGAGCCCGGCGCGAAGCGACGGCAAGACCACCACGGCCATCAACCTCGCGGGCGCGCTGGCCCAGTCGCCCGACGCGCGCGTGGTCGTGGTCGAAGCCGATCTCCGTCATCATTCCATGGCCCGGGTGTTGGGCCTCCCCGGCAGCTATGGCCTCTCGGCCTATCTGCTCGATCACTCGATCCCGCTCGAGCAGGTCGTCGAGCGTCCCCGCGGGCTCGGCTTCGCCGTCGTCGTCGCCGGCTCGCCGTCCTCGATGCCCTACGAGCTGCTGGCCTCGGCACGTCTGAGCGGGCTCCTGGCTACCCTCAGGGAGACCTTCGACTTCGTGCTCGTCGATACGCCGCCCGCCCTGCCCTTCCCCGACGTCGGCATCCTCCGCGAGCTGGTCGACGGCTTCCTCCTCGTCGTCCGCGCCAAGCGCACGCCGCGCGAGCAGGTCCGCGAGTGTCTCAACGCGATCGGGCCCCAGCGCGTGCTCGGCATGGTCTTCAACGACGACGACCGGACGGGCGCGGTCGCATCCCGCGAGCTGCCCCGGCGGCGGTTTCCACAACTGTCGTGAGCGCCCGCGTGGCGTCCGAGAGGCGGGAGTCCTCTCCCGCCATGGCCAACGTCCTCACCGTCGACGTCGAGGAGTACTACCACGGCGTGGAGTTCGGGGCGGCGCTCGGGCCGGACGGCCTCGCCCGCATGCCGAGCCGGGTCGTGGCCGAGACCGAGCGCCTGCTCGACGTGCTGGACGAGCACGGGGCGCGCGGCACGTTCTTCACGCTCGGCATCGTGGCCGATCGGTTCCCGCGCCTGGTCCGCGCCATCGCCGCGCGCGGCCACGAGATCGCCTCGCACGGCTGGGATCACCGGCTCGTCGGCGAGCTCGGGCGCGAGCGGTTCCGTCACGACGTGCGCTCGGCCAAGCGCGCGCTCGAGCAGGCCAGCGGCCAGGCGGTGTGGGGCTACCGCGCGCCCAACTACTCGATCGGCGCCGAGACGCCGTGGGCGCTGACGGTCCTCTACGAAGAGGGCCACGCGTACGACTCGAGCATCTACCCGATCGCCCACGATCGGTACGGGTTCGCCTCCGCCCCGCGGTTCCCGCACGAGATCCCGACCGGGGACGGCACGCTGTGGGAAGTCCCCATCGGGACCGCGCGCCTGGCCGGGACGAACCTCCCCGTCGGCGGCGGCTTCTTCCGATTGGTCCCCGAGCCGCTGCTCCGCTGCGCCATCGCCAGCGTGAACCGGATCGACGGGCGCCCGGTGGTCCTGTACGTCCATCCCTGGGAGTTCGATCCCGAGCAGCCCCGGCCGGCGATGTCGCGGATCCACCGGTTCCGCCACTACGTGGGCATCGCCGGGGCCGAGAAGAAGCTCCGGGCGCTGCTGCGGCGGTTCCGCTTCACCTCGATCGCGACGGCCTTCGAGCACGTGTGCCCCCGCCGCTTCGTCCCCGACGCCCATCGCGCGGCGTCCTGAGGCCGCCATGGCAGCCCACGGCCCCTTCCTCGTCGGCATGGCCGGGGGCAGCGGCAGCGGCAAGACCGCGCTGGCCCACGCCCTCCGCGAGAGCCTCCGGCCCGCGCGCGCCATGACC
>WNFB01006642.1_pt1 | contig 10381 bp, 10 predicted proteins | sample 5400501 | NCBI WGS metagenome assembly WNFB01 (sample SAMN13153341, study PRJNA577476) | soil metagenome | isolation source: 200 cm saprolite under Douglas fir tree site 2 hole 1 | place: USA:California | collected 2015-04-18 | reverse complement strand
GGATACGCGCAGCATCGAATGCCGATTCCCGGCCTTTATCAGACTGGCGCGACGACGCATCCGGGCGGATCGGTGACCGGAGGGCCCGGACGAAACGCGGCGACTGTAATGCTGAAAGATTTTGGGACGAGCATCGAGGAAGTCGTCAACAAGAAAGCGTAGAAGATTGTTCCAGGGAGGCGTGCAAATGAGCAAAATCAGCCGGCGCGGATTCGTGAAGACAGCGGCGCTCGCGCCACTCGCGGCCACGCCGTTTTCCATTGGCCAACAAGCGTCCAAGGAAGATCGCTTCGACATCGTGGTGGCTGGCGCGGGGCACAACAGCATGATTGCGGCCGCCTACTTGGCAAAGGCCGGTTATCGCTGCCTGCTCCTGGAGGGACGGCCAATCGTCGGCGGCGGCGTAAAGACGGCGTCGTTGACGCTTAAAGGATTCAAGGACGACGTTTGTTCAACAGCTCATACTTTCTTGCTCGACAATCCCATGATCAAGAACGACGAACTCAAGCTCCGCAACTTCGGGCTTGAATACGTCGATCCCGACCCCATCTTTCACATTCCCTTTGCCGACGGCTCATATCTGACGCAATGGCGGGACCTCGACCGTACATGCGCGGAGTTCGCGAAGTTCTCAAAGAAAGATGCGGCAGCATACCGGAAAATGCTGTCAGAGTTTGACGCCGTCAAACCGATATTACTGGAAACCAGTTTTACGCCGATTGGTTTTGGCAAACCATTGAATGAACAATTGGCCCAACAACCACACGGCAAGCTGTGGCAGCGGCGGCTAGCGATGTCGGCCTGGGAAATTATTCGCGACACGTTTGAGGAAGAGCACTGCCGCACGTTCATGCTCTACATGTCCCATCTGGCGGCCGAGCCGCCGGATGCGCCGATGACAGGGCGTTTGGCCTACGGTACGGTGCGTCAGCAACACTCTGGACGGCCGTTCCCCAAGGGCGGTTCGGGAGTACTGACGCAAGCGCTGGCGCGGTTCATCGAGGCGCACAACGGTGTGCTGCTGACGAACAAATGGGTGAAGCGGCTGATTTTGGAGAACGGGAAATGCGTGGGCGTGGAATGCAGCGACGGAACTTCGTACCGCGCGGGAAAGGCGGTTGTCTCGACGATTCACATCAAGCATTTGGTGGACATGGCGCCGCGCGAGATGTGGGGCCAGGACTTTCTCGACGGCGTGGATACCTGGCAGGCGGAGCATGCCATGTTTGTCACGCATTGCGCGACTTCGGAGGCGCCGAAGTTTGCCGGCGATGGCGGCACGCTCTCGCCCGTAGAAGCGGGCATCCTGGTTTCGCCGGAGCGGGCCCTGCGCTTCGCGTACGACGATGCCAGAGGCGTGGTCAATCTGGAAGATCCGCCGATGCAGATCATTTGCTGCAGTGTTGCCGATCCCACGCGCGCGCCCGCCGGGATGCACACTCTGAAAATCATCGGCTGGCAGCCTTACGAGCTGAAGGAAGGGCCGGAGCACTGGGACAAGATCAAGAAAGAGGTTTCCGACGCTTATCTCAAATACTTGCGGCGATATGCGCCGAATTTGACGGATGACAGGATTCTGGCGCGATTTGTCGAAAGCCCTCTTGACCTGGAGCGCATGAATCCGCACTTCTGGCACGGAAGTGCGCACGCGGGAGCGCAAAGCGCATCGCAAACCGGGCCGATGCGGCCGATGCCCGGCTGGGCGCAGCATCGCATGCCGATTCCGGGCTTATATCAAACCGGCGCGACGACATTTCCGGGCGGATCCGTGACCGGGGCGCCGGGACGAAACGCCGCGACGGTCATACTAAAAGATTTCGGGACCAGCATCGAGGAAGTGGTGAACAAGAAAGAGTAGTTGGAGCGACAAAGAGAGGCAGAATTAAGTTTGCGAGGTCAGCTGATGGTGGAAAGAATTGGATGGATCGCTCCCGTTGTGATGACTGGGATGTTGGCGGCATTTTTCTTCCTTGCCGCGGATCTTCCCGCTCAATCGGCTGCGTCAGAGCGAGCGGCGAAGCGGATGGTCCCGGACAATCCGTCGGAACACACGCCGCCGGTGCAGCCGATCCCTTACAGCCACAAGAAACATCTGGCCTTCGGTCTGGAGTGCAAGAAGTGCCACACAAATCCGGAGCCAGGAAAACTGATGACCTTCCCGGCTACAAGTACCTGCATGGAATGTCATGTGACCATCGCGAAGGACAAGCCTTCGATACAAAAACTCACCGGATATGCCAAGACCAAGCAAGCCGTTCCCTGGGTCCGCGTGTATACCGTGCTGCCTGGCGTTGCGTGGAATCACCGCGCACATCTCGAGGCCGGGGTAAAATGCGAGACGTGCCACGGACAGGTTCGCGAGATGGAGGCGATGTCGGAAGTCACCAGCGTCACCACGATGTACAGCTGCCTGCACTGCCACGAAATGAATCAAGCCAAGTCGGCTTGCGACACTTGCCACAAGCATTGATTCGGCGCAGAATTTTTTATCCTAGGGGATACAGTCGATGCCCATCGAAATTGAAGTCAACGGCAAGCGATATCCGGTCAACTATCCTCCAGACACGCCTCTTCTGTACGTGTTGCGCGATGAACTGCGTTTGACCGGAACGAAGTACGGCTGCGGGGAAGGGCAGTGCGGCGCATGCACCGTGCTGCTTGGAGGAGCGCCGCGGCGCTCGTGCCAAATCCCGGCGAGCGCGGCTGTCGGAAAACCCGTCACAACCATTGAAGGTCTTGAGAAGGACGGCCGCTTGCATCCCGTGCAGCAAGCGTTTCTCGATGCAGGCGCGTTTCAGTGCGCTTATTGCACTTCGGGGATGATTATGAGCAGCGTTGCTCTGCTGCAAACGAATGCGAATCCCAGTCAGGCGGAGGTCGTTCAATTTTTGCAAGGGAATATGTGCCGGTGCGGGACGCATCCGCGCATCATGGAGGCCGTCCATCACGCGGCAAAAATGATGCAGGAGCACGGGCGATGAGTGGGGCCACCGATAAATTTGTGATTGAGCCGGAGCGCTACGAGTTCCACGCTGCTCCGATCCACCAATTCGAATTAGCCCGCCGCGACTTTTTCAAGATTCTTGGCGCGGGCATCGCCGTCTTCGCGATCGCGAAAGACGCGATCGCCGCGCAGGAGACGGCTCCCGGGCATCGAAGTTTTCACAATGAAGAACTGCCGAAGGATATCAGCGCGTGGCTGCACATAGGCGAAGACGGCACGGTGACCGGATTTACAGGCAAAGCCGAGATCGGGCAGAACATGCGCACGGCACTGGCGCAAACCATTGCCGATGAACTGCGTGTGCCGTTCGAAAGCGTCCGCATGGTTACCGCGGACACGGCGCTGACGCCCTTTGACGCGGGAACTTTTGGCAGCCGAACGACACCCACAATTACGCCGCAATTGCGGCGCGTATCGGCCGCCGCACGCGACATTCTTGTTCACGCGGCGGCGAAAGAATGGAGTGTCGCACCGGAAGGATTAATTGCAGCCGACGCGAAGGTCACCGATCCCGCGTCGGGCCGCTCGCTGAAGTATTCGGAACTCGCGCGTGGCAAGACGCTTGCGCAGAATCTCCCCGCGGAAGATCCCATCACGCCTGCAGCGCAGTGGACCATCGCCGGCAAACCGATTCCAAAGGTTGACGGCCGATCGTTCGTGACGGGACACCATCAGTACACGACAGATATCTGGTTTCCGGGAATGCTTTACGGCAAAGTGCTGCGCCCGCCTTCGTTCGGCGCGACACTGATTTCCTTGCGGCAAGACGAAACGAAGGCGATGCCTGGAGTTTTCGTCGAGCGCGACGGTGATTTCGTCGGAGCGGCAGCGCCCACGGAGCGCGAGGCACAGAAAGCGCTCGATGCCGTGAAGGCGGAATGGAAAGAGGTTCCACAGATTTCCAATAAAGAACTCTTCGGGTACCTCAAGCAAAACGCCGCTGGGAAGACGGATGATCGTTTCCGTAAGCAAAAAGGTTCTGTGGAAGAGGGGCTCGCAGGCGCGGCGCATCGGCTCGAAGCGACGTACACCGTTGCTTACATCGCGCATGCTCCGCTCGAGCCGCGCGCAGCCGTGGCTCAGTGGGCCGATGGGAAACTTACGGTTTGGACCGGCACGCAGCGGCCATTCGCCAACCGCGATGAACTCGCAGCTGTTTTCCATTTACCCGAGAGCAGCGTGCGAGTGATTGTGCCGGACACAGGCTCGGCGTACGGAGGGAAGCACACGAGCGATGCCGCCATCGAAGCCGCACGACTGGCGCGCGCTGCCGGGCGTCCCGTGAAAGTGGTATGGACTCGCGAGGAAGAATTTACCTGGGCGTATTTCCGGCCCGCGGGTGTCATCGAAGTTAAAGGCGGCATCGCCAGCGACGGCACGCTGACCGCATGGGAATTTCACAACTACCATTCCGGATCATCCGGGATCGACACTCCTTACGTCGTCGCGAATCAGCGAACGGAATATCACGCCGTGCCGTTGATTCTGCGAAGCGGTTCCTATCGTGGGCTTGCGGCGACTGCGAACCACTTCGCGCGCGAAACGCACATGGATGCGCTGGCGAGCGCTGCGAAAATGGACCCACTCGATTTCCGCATGAAGAATCTCTCCGATGCGCGCATGCGTGCGGTGCTGGCGGCGGCGGCGAAATCCTTTGGCTGGCCGCGCAAGAAAACGCAAGAGGGGCAAGGATTCGGAGTCGCGTGCGGTTATGAGAAGGGCGGTTACGTGGCAACCTTCGCGGAAGTAGCAGTGGAGAAGACCTCGGGTGCGGTGCGCGTCGTGCGCATGATCGAAGCGTTCGAATGCGGCGCCATCGTCAATCCGGATGGCCTGCGCAACCAGGTGGACGGCGCGATGATTCAGGGGCTGGGCGGCGCGCTGTTCGAAGCCATCGAATTTGAAAACGGCCGCATCAAGAATCCGCATTTTGCAACCTATCGCGTGCCGCGCTTCCGCGACGTGCCTGAAATCGAGGCGATCCTGCTCGATCGAAAAGATCTTCCTTCGGCGGGCGCCGGCGAGACGCCGATCATGGCCGTTGCGCCGGCCATCGGCAATGCCATCTTTGATGCCTGTGGCGTTCGCCGCAACAACCTGCCAATGGTTCCCAACGGGCTTCGTTCCGCGTAATATCAACGAATGATTCGTCACCTGGAAGTGGAAAAGACTTCCGCATGAATCGTATCGGCTTAGCCCTGGTGTTCTCCGCCACGCTGCTGCTTGGCGCCGGATGCAAGAAGCAGCAGAGCGATAACGACGCCATTCGCGCCGGCATCCTGCAGCACCTCAACGCCGTGGGCACTCTCAATCTGAACGCCATGGAAATGGATATCCGAAGCGTTTCCATCAATGGCCATCAGGCGCACGCCGAAGTTGAATTCCGGCCAAAGACCGGCGCTCCTCCGGGAGCGGGCATGCAGGTCGCCTATAATTTGGAGAAACGCGATGATGCGTGGGTCGTGCAGAAAACGCAGCCCACCGGCGGGATGATCCAGCATCCGGATCCGAACAAAAATCCGCATCAGAATCCAGACGTGCATTCCGGCAGCCTGCCGAATTTCAGCGAGATTGTGAATCCTGCCGGAGCGCCTCCCCAGGGTGCCCTGCCGCCAGGCCATCCGCCCGTTAACTCGCAGCCGGCCACTTCACAGCCGAGTGCGCAGAATCAAACTCCAGCCAAGAAACCCTGATCGAACTTTAGGCTCCCTCACGATTTCTTCACTGCCGCAACCGCACTCGTCTGATTTTTAATGCTGATGCTTGATCCTTAGACCGTTTTGTCTTTCGCGTAGCAAAGCGATTCCATGTTGCACTCGATACATTTCGGTTTGCGCGCGTGGCAGACCCGGCGTCCGTGCCAGATCAGTTGGTGGGAAAACTGGATCCACTTCTCCTGCGGAATGATCTTCATCATATCCTGTTCGACCTTCTTGGGATCTTCATTTCGCGATAAATCCAAGCGGTTCGAAAGACGCAGCACGTGCGTATCCACGACCACTCCGCTGGCGATCCCATACGCCGTGCCGAGCACGACATTTCCGGTTTTTCGCGCGACGCCCGGCAGCGTGAGGATCTCTTCCATCGTGCGCGGCACTTGCCCGCCAAATTTTTCAATGATTGCTTTGCTCGCGCCCATCACCGATTTCGTCTTGTTCCGGAAAAATCCCGTAGGACGGATGTCCTGCTCCAACTCACTCGGAGTGGCATACGCAAACGCCTTCGGATCTGGATATTTCTTATAAAGCGTTTCGGCGACCTGATTCACACGCACGTCCGTGCATTGAGCGGAAAGAATCGTGGAGATCAGCAGTTGAAATGCATTCTCGTGCTTCAGCTCGCACGTCGCATTCCCGTAGGCTTCGTCCAGTTTTGCCAGGATCGCTGCCACTCGCTTCGGATCCGTTCCCGGCGCATGAGCCAGCTTGGCAGCCTTGGCTGTCTTCAGGGGTTTCGCCGCTTTCGATTTTGCCGGAGCAGATTTGTTCTTCGTCGTTGGTTTTTTCTTCGATTTCGTGGCCATAGGAGCCAAAACTATAGCATGGAGGAAAGAGCTGCGAGCAATCTGCGGAAAGCCTTCCCCCGGTGGCTGCTCTGATTTTTTTCTTCAGCAGGGATCTCCGCAAATGTTTTCTCAAGGGCCGGGAAGTAAAACACTGGATCATAGCCAAATCCACCTGGTCCGCGCGGCGCCTCCAGGATTTCTCCGTCAACGCGATCCGTGACGATCGCCATCGCTCGTCCGCGTTCCGCCAGTGCAATCGCGCAAACGAAATACGCGGCACGCTCGGATCCTGTTTTACCGTGCATCTCGCCCAAGAGTTTTTCAATCCTTTGCGAATTCGTCGCCTGCGCTCCAGCGTACCTCGCGGAATGAACCCCGGGCGCACCACCGAGAACAGGCACGACAAGACCTGAGTCATCGGCGAAGACCAGCCCGTCCCAGTGCCGCGAGTAATGCAGCGCCTTGCCTGCCGCGTTTTCGGCGAACGTTGGAGCGTTTTCTTCAAACGCGGGAACCGCGTCGAAATCCGGCAACAACGCAAGTTCAACTTGAAGAGAAAATGCCGACGAATTTGCGAGCGCACGATACTCGGCGAGCTTCCCTGGATTGGAGGAGGCGAGAAAAAGCTTAGCGTGCGCGCGCACTGAATTTTAGCGGCAGGAGGGCGCGTTGCTCTTCCGTCAGGCGGCGAATCCCTGCGGCGGCGAGCGCCAGCAGATCCTGCATCTCGCTTCCGGAAAACGCGCGTCCCTCCGCCGTCGCCTGAATCTCGACAAAATGCCCGTCGCCGGTCATGACCACGTTCATATCCACTTCGGCACGCGAATCCTCTTCATAAGCGAGATCCAGCAGCGCGCGGTCGTCCACGATGCCGACGCTCGTCGCCGCCACGCTGTCGATCAGCGGCGAACTCTTCAAAATCCCCGCCGCCGTCAGCCGTTCGAATGCCAGCGCCAGCGCTACGAACGCTCCGGTGATGGACGCCGTTCGCGTCCCGCCATCCGCCTGAATCACGTCGCAATCGATCCATACCGTGCGTTCACCTAGCGCTTCCTGATCCGTCACCGCGCGCAGCGAGCGGCCAATCAGTCGTTGAATTTCCAGCGTCCTTCCGGACTGTTTCCCCCGCGCCGCCTCGCGTGGCGTGCGCTCCTCGGTTGCGCGCGGCAGCATTCCATATTCGCTGGTGACCCAGCCTTTGCCGCTGCCCTTCAGAAAACCGGGCACGCCGTCATCGACGGTGGCGGTGCAGATCACTCGCGTGTTCCCCAACTCAATCAGCACGCTGCCTTCGGCCGTTGAAATAAAGTCCGGCGTGATTTTCAAGGGACGCATCTGCTCCGCGGTTCGGCCGTCCACTCTCACTCGTCCTCCTGCGGTCATCACTTCCGTCCTCAAGAATTCTACGGTTTGCGCTCCGGTTGCGCCAGTTTGTCTGCGCCGGGCGTTGACGTTGACGCAGGCTTCACCGGCGCGAGAGCAGGCTGGGTATTCACGACAAACGTCCCCGTCAGATCCAGATGCCCCGCGAGCGTTTCCACTTCCTGCCCATGGATCAGAATCTTCAGTCGCTGCACCTGCGGCACGTTGGCTTCCAATGTCCGGGTGATGGAATTCACAGCCAACTGCTCACTCACGATGCCCGAAGGGACGGAAGTCGCCAGCGCCTCGGAAAAATCCGCGATCGCCGTCCCATCCGGCAACAGATAAAACGCCAGCAACAAAGCGTCCGGCGGCAGCGTGCGCAACTCCGCATCCACTGGGCCCGCGAGCAGCGTGTTCAAAACCTGTTTCGATCGCAGCACCGGGTCATTCGAAAGCGGCAGCTCAACCGTTACCGGCACCAGCGTGGAATCGATCGGATCCGAAGCCCAGAATAGCTTGGTCTTCAAGCGCGGATCGCCTGGATTGATCGCGATCGGTTGCGTCAATTCGCGCCGCGCCTGTTCTTCACTCTGCTGCTGCAGCCGCGCCGCGCGCTTCACCCGTCGGCGGAGAATCGGAAAATAGATCGCCGCCGCAGTCACGGCGATGACCAATCCGCCGATCAGCCAATATTTCCACCGTGGCGTCACGGCAAAGCCCCCGGCGTAGTCGGAACAACATAGGAAGGCTTGAACGCCGCAACCCCGCGCGCAATGGCATCCGCCACGCCCGGCGCCATGCGATCCAAATCGGCGCGATCTTCCACCGTCACACTGGATATTTCCACGGCGATCGCGGGCGCCGCCGTGGTTCGAAGCTGGCGTACGCTGGCGGTTTGCGCCGCGTCAGGCGAGCCTTTGAAGCGCTGGGTGAGAAATCCCTGCACCAGATCGCCAAATTTCCGGCTCAATCCCAGAAACGGCGCCTGCGCGCGCTCCCATGGAATCAAGCCATTCGAATCCGCAACCGGCGCCAAATCCGAATTCACGTAGACGCGCGCCGTGCTCTGCAATCCCGTCGAAGAGATGTGCAGTGTTACGAACACCGCCCCGCGCTGCGCATTGGCTGATGCCGAGCGATCATCAAACGAAGGATTGTCATTCCCCTGCCGCGTCTGCACCACCTGAAAACCTTGCAGCTCCAGCGCCCGCCGAACCTGAATCGCGAAATCCAGCACGATCTCACTCTCGCGAATTCCGCCCGTGCCTCGCGCGCCCGGGTCCGTTCCGCCATGAGCCGGATCGAGCACCACGACGTTCAGCCCGCCTTGCTGAGCTTGCGCGCCAAACGGAGAAGCCACCGATCCCGCCACTCCTCCCTGCGGAGTTGCCGCAGGTGGATTCGCTGGCTGCGCAGTGCCGGTAGCAGGTTGCTGTGTCTGAGTGGCGGTTTGTGAAGGAGAAACCATTACCGCGGCCAAAAGAGCCACGGAAAGCAGCCCCATCAGAGAAAGAAACCTGACTCGTAGGATGTTTATCACCTAGAGCAGCATACCAAATCCCTCCCTCAATCGGCGCCGCCTGAAAAGTGCAAACGCTGCGAGAAAGGGACGCCCCAAAGCTGCATCTTCGATTCCGAATCGTCTCCGGACAAAAACTAGTGAGCAACCCGCGCATCGCCAGGCACCATCGGAGAAATAACTAGCGGTTTCAGTTTAACTTTTTCGAGCAATCCATTAACGCTTGCCAGGTCGTCTTTTCGGAACGCGGCCCAGCGCGCCAGCGTTTCCTTCGCAGTCTCATCCCACCGCTCGCTCGCGGCAGCAGCATCACTGGCGGGCCCCATATCTGAACTGTCCACGACGATCAAGAGACCAGTGAGCGCCGCCGCGACTGAAGGAAGCGGCTCATGCTCCTTGCCCGGCGCTGCGATCCCAAACAGGCCAAAATCCGCATCACTATCGGCCTCCATCGCCGCTTCCATCTTCTTTTCCAGCCCCTGCAAAGCCGTCAAAAGCTCGGTGTTGCCGCTCGCCTCCTTCTTGCGTTCGTCGACTTGCTTGCGCAGCTCACCGACCTGTTGCAACGCCATCGAGACTTCACCCAATCGTGCTGCGAGCATTGATGCCAGCCCAAACTGTCGCACCAGCGCGTCCTGCGGTGCCTTCACGCGCGGATCCAGCTTGATCGTCAGCGGTTGCGTGCTGCTCTTGCCATTCGCAGTGAGCTTCAAAGTGTAGTTGCCCGGCACCGCTAACGGCCCAGCCGGTCCCCAGTACGTGGTGCGTACGCCCTTCGGCAGCGCGTAACGAAGATCCCACACGAACCGGTGCATCCCCGCTTCAGCCAAAAGAGGTTTCGGATCGCGTATCCACTCGACTTGAATCGGAACGTCGTTCGGATTTGTCTTGTGCAAAACGTCATCGCTCGCAAATCGCCGCACCAACTTTCCTTCCGAGTCGAAGATTTCCATCTGAATGGGCGTTGAAGGCTTGTCCTTCAAGAAAT
>WNFB01006641.1_pt1 | contig 10381 bp, 5 predicted proteins | sample 5400501 | NCBI WGS metagenome assembly WNFB01 (sample SAMN13153341, study PRJNA577476) | soil metagenome | isolation source: 200 cm saprolite under Douglas fir tree site 2 hole 1 | place: USA:California | collected 2015-04-18 | reverse complement strand
ACGGCCAGGGCGTGGAGGGCGACGTCCTCGCCCAGGCGCATCGTGAAGAACCCCCAGTGATCGGCGGCGTCCCAGTCCCGGCGGCCGAAGGAATGGTCGCGGCTGCCCGTGCCCCGGAAGGCGAAGCGCCGGTCCCCGATGATCACCTCCCCCTCGGCCCGGCCCGATTGCTCCACGTGGCGAGCGCCGAGGGGCTCCAGACGCCGGCGCGTCTCCTCGTCGACGCTCCCGCAGAGGTCCACCGCGGGGGAGGTGGCGTGGAAGGCGAGGTCGATGCGCACCTCGACCGTGCGTGGCGCGAGCAGGACCGCGAGCGGTCCGGGAGGAAACGCGTCGGCGTCGTGCTCGGCCAGCCGCGTGCGGGCCCGCAGCCGCGCCGGCCGCCCGCCCCCCGCGAGGCCGCCGACGGTGAGGCCCCCGTCTTCGCGCCGGCCCTCTCCCAGCTCGAGCCCGAAGAAGAGTCTCCCGTCGGGCGCGCGCACGGCGAGGATGGCCTCGCCGCGTCCCCGGCGCTTCCGGCCGAGCGAGCATACGATCCCGAGGCCGGTCACCGGATCGAGCAGATTGAAGTACACGCTCTCGCGCGCGAGCGGGTGATCCTCGAGAGGCGGGAAGTCCTCGTCGGCGGGCTCGACCGGACGCAGCGGCGCGACCGCGTTTCCACCTCCGCGGCCGCCGTCCCGCCAACGCGTCACCTGCCCCGATCCGCCGTCGACGAGGATGCGCTCGCCCGTTCGGATGCGACGGGTGGCGTCTCTCACGTCGACGACGCACGGCACCCCCAGCTCGCGCGCGACCACCGCCCCGTGGGAGAGCAGCCCACCCATCTCGGCCACCGCCCCCGCGGCCGAGGCGAGGAGAGGGCCGAGGGCCGCGTCGAGCACGGGAGCCACCAGCACCTCTCCCGGCTCGAGCCGCGCCACCTCGCCGGGCTGGATGACGCGCGCGGCGCCCAGGCCCACTCCGGCGCTGACGCCGAGCCCGCGAAGCTCGCCCTCTCCGGGGGGAGCGGCCTCAAGGCTCTCGAGGTCCACCTCACGCGGCGCGGGCAGGGCGGACTCGGCTTCCCATCGCCTTCGGCGCCGCCGAGTGGCGGCCGGCGACGGCGCGCTTCCGAGAAGGGCGGCCCGCAGCGCGGCCGCGCTCAGGAAGAACACGTCGTCCTCCTGCGCGAGACGGCCCTCCGCCACGAGACGGCGGGCGGAGGCCCGCGCGATGTGGCGGCCGTGATCGACGAGGGCGATCGCGAGCGACTTGGTCGTCTCCCGGAGGGCCACCCATTCCCGAGCGCCCGAGATCGCCCGGCCGAGAAGGAGCGCCCGCAGCGGGCCCAGGCGGGCCAGGAGCGCCGCCTGATCGGCGCGCCCGAGCTGCTCGGCCGCACGCGCGCGAAACCCGCGGGGCCGGGGCGAGGCCGCGCGCGCCCGCAAGGCGGCGAGAAGCGGCGCCGGATCGTCCTCCCAGGACGAGGCGCGCAGCTCGCCCTCCGAGACGCCGCGATGGCCCCAGCAGCCGAGGAACTCCTCGAGCCGCGCGCCGAGCGCCTCCGGCGCCTCTCGCCGGCGCAGGGCCGCCACCGCGTCCGTGGCCGGCCGGGCGAGCCAGGCGATCCAGTCGGGCTCCTGATGGACCTCGCTCGCCAGGGATTCGAGCGCCTCCACCGGGGCCGCGCTCTCGAGACCGGGCAGGCCGGTGACCAGGCGATTCACCCGGGGCGGAGCCTCGCCGGGCACGAGCGCGGCGAGCAGGCGAGTCAGGAGCGCCAGCCGCACTCCGCAGGCGCCCGTGGTTGCCACGTGGGCGCTCGCGACGACCCCGCCCGCCCGCTCCAGACCCTCGAGCATCGCGATCAGCTCGACGGGCTCGGCCTTCTCGATCGCCGCCCGCGGCGGGAGCGTTTGCACGGCCGCCCGCGCCGAGTCGATCTCCGCGGGGAGCTGTCTCGCCATGCGCCGCAGCCGGACGACGACACCGGCCAGCCGCGGCCACGCGAGCCGCGACGCGGTGCCCGTGGCGCCGCGATCGCCACCCGCGCCGAGCACGAGACGCTCCACGTCGCCGCCCTTGATCAGGAAGCCGGGGAGCCGGCGGCCCACCTCGAGGCAGAGAGACAGGTTCAGGTAGAGCCTCTCGCGGTGGAGGACGAGGAAGGGCGGGGCCTCCGGGGGAAGGAGTCCCGCCCGCCGCGCCACGTCACGGAAGGCGTACTCGAGGAACGTGACGACGGTTGAAGCCGTGAGCGGCGTGACGGGATCGGGCAGCACCTCGCCGACGTTGGCGCGGGTCAGCCGCCGGAGCCGCGGGTCGCGCGGCGGCTCGCCCTCGACGGTGATCGGACGGGATTGCAGCAACACCGCGCCGTCCGTGCCGAGCGCCCACTCGACGTCCTGGGGCGCCCCGAGAAGCTCCTCCGCCCGCCGCGCGAGAAGAAAGACCTCGTGCAGGTCGGCGGCCGCGAGGCTTCCCCGCGGCGCGCCGTCGCGCAGCTCGCCCGTCTCCCGATCGAGGACGTAGCGGTCGGGACGCCCGGCCCCCAAGACCACCGCTTCGCCCCGCCCGGCGTGGGACTCCACCAGCATCGACCCCGGTTCGGCGGGATGGCGGGTGAAGGCGACTCCCGCCGCGTGCGACTCCACGAAACACTGCACGAGCACGGGCAGGGACGACGGCGCCGGAGCGCCGTCCAGCGCCAGCGCGCGCGCGTAGCCGGCGGCGTCGGCCGCGGATCGGCGCACGGTGGCCACGGACCGCGCGACCGCGTGGGCCCTCACGTCCAGGAGGGTCCGATACTGTCCGGCGAAGCTCGCCTCCGCGGTGTCCTCGAGCGCGGCCGAGGAGCGCACCGCGGCCGCTCCGCCCAGGCGCGCCGCCGCGGCGGCGAGCGCGGCCTCGTGATCGCCGTCGATCGGCTCGTCTGCGGTGAGGACGAAGCCGTCGGGGACGGGAAGGCCGGCCTGGCGCAAGCGGGCGAGGACGAAGGCCTTGCCTCCGACGCGGAGGCGGTCGGCGTCCCCGATCTCGTCCAGCCAGATCACGGCGCCGGGGGACCGGCGCTCTAGCGCGGGCTCGACGCGGCCGGAGAGCTTCCGGATGGCGTGATGGTGAACATCTTCTCGCCCGCCTTGGCGCCCCCGACCCAGATCTCCACGCGGTGGGTGCCGGTCGGCCAGGCCGAGGTGTCCTTGGCCCGGAAGTTGACGACGTTCGCCCCCGGCGGCACCACGAGCTGGTCGTCGCCCTCGCCGGTCCCGCTGGGGCCGTACCACGAGAGCTTGACCTCGGTGCCGGGCGAGATCGAGCTCACGTTCAGCGAGACGAAGAGCGGGCCGCCCTGGGCGAAGGACGTGCCGGGGGCGCCGACGGTGCCGTCCGGAGACAGGCTGTGGCCGAGCACGACAGAGTTGTTGAGAACCGCGCGCGCCGCGTCGGCCGCACCGGCGGCCGGGGCCTCGGAGGCGGCCGCGGAGACGCCCGGCGTCGGGCTGGGAGTGGGCTCGCCGCGCGCGCAGCTGCGGGCGCAGCCGGCCAGGCTGACGAGCGTCACCAGGCCCAGCGCGGTGATCGCGATTCTTGCGTTCATGATGTAGCTCCTTAGACTGCGCTCCCCCCCCGTCGCTCGCTCGGGGGAACCCCTCGCTCGCTGCTCATCCGATTCTATGCTCTTGCGCTCAGCTCATGGGGGCGCGCGCGATCCGTTCCAGGATTGCGATGGGGGCCTTGTCGGGGAGAACGAGGCTGTCCCGGGCCACCAGGAAGGTCTGCTCGAGCGCGTAGCGGCCCTTGAGCACCGCATGGGAGACCATGTCCGTGAACACCATCCACGTTGCTCCCGCCGGGAACTCCAACCTCGACTTCTCCGCGGCTTCCTGGAAGGCCGCGCTTTCCTTCAGGTAGTGGTGGAACGACAGCATGAAGCGGTCGTAGGGCGAGCGCACCGCCACCTTCAGGCCCGCCGCGCGCGCGAAGCGCCGCAGGCAATCGCCGAACCCCTCCCGGCGTGCGCGATCGACGAGCGCTTTGGGCGCGAAGCGCGGCGCGATCTCCTCGAAGGTGCCGCCGCTCAGCCAGACGCGGGGCTCGGCCGGGTTGACGTTGGTGAACACCCGCAGGATGCGGTCGCCCCTCGTGGGGCGCGTCGGGAACGCGTCCACGTGGATGAGGTCGTTGCGCGAGCGCGGAGGCAGCGCGCGTCCCTCCTCCTCTTCCGGCCGGAAGCTGGCCAGGTCGAGCCGCCAGGTCCGGGCGTAGCCCGGCAGGAGCCAGGCCGCGAACTCCGTCGCCCGCCGCGAGTAGAGCCGCAGCGCGTCGCGCAGGCCCTCCACGTCCGCGCCCCGCGCGAAGCCCGTCACCCGGTCCTGGGCGGGGCGGTACGCGATGTTCTTGTGGTACCCGGCGCGTGTCTGGCGCTGGGAGAGCAGCAGCGACCGCTCCGCCCCCGGCAGCTCGAAGGGCGGGCGCCCGAAGAGGAGGATCCGGCCCCGCTCGAGGGATCGGCAGTACTCGATCTCGCGCGCCGGCGAAGGCTCGTCGACCGTCTCCACGAGGGCCGCGGACATCGCGCGCGAGCCTACCATGGCCGCGTGGAGAACTCCCAGATGAAGGCGACGGTGAGGAACGACAGCAGCGTCTGAGCGGCCTGGGGCCAGCGTACCTTCAGCCGGTGCCACGCCCACGCGGCCAGGAGAAGCGCGGGCACCATGAGCAGGAGGACGGCGCCGACGCCGCCAGATCCGAGCCGATCGGTCCAGGTCGCGAGCGCCGCCGGCCACAGCACGCCGCCGTAGAGAAGCTGGAGGTGGAGCACGTAGACGAGGAGGGTCTCGTGGCCGATGAGGGCGAGCGCGGCGATGGCGCGGCCGCGGCGCCGGGCCGCCGCCTCGACCCCGAGCAGCAGCAGCAGAAGGCCTCCGAGGCGGAGCAGCGCATAGCCCGGCGATGGACCCCAGAAGTCGACCCGTCCGCGAAGGGCAATCGACAGGATCGCGCCGGCCGCGACGAGGCCGCCGCCCCCGAGGGCGGCGCGGCGCGCCCGCGTGCGCGCGTCCTGCCGGCCGAGGGCGGAGCCCGCCACGGTGCCCGCCAGGACGAAGGCCGAGTACGGAAAGACGGGAAACACCGAGGGGGCGGCCTGCATGTCGACGTAGGCTCCGAGAGCGAGAGGAAGACGCCGCGACAAGTCCGACGCCCACACCGCGGGCGTCGCCGCGAGCACCAGCAGCGTCAGCGCTCCGGCCACGGCGACCCAACGCCGTCCCGCCAGCCACTGCAGGCCGAGGACGAAGAGCTGGGTCACGGCGATCACGTGGAGGGCGTTGCCGGAGAGCGCATGGGCCTTCTCGGCGGGGGTGGCCTGCAGCAGCGACTTCCATATCGACAGGTAGGGCAGGTTCAGGGCGTAACCCACCCCGAGCACGAACAGCAGGCGGCGGGCGCGGCGGATGCTCGCGCGGACCGACAGCGGTGAACGAGGAAGGCCGGCCACGAACCCCGACGCGAACAGGAACCCGGGCGCGGTGGAGCCGTGGAAGACGAGCTGGAGCTGGTAGAGGGGATCCGCCTTCGCGGCCGCGGAGAGCAGCGTGTCGGCGGCATGGCCCTGGACCATGACCAGCGCCACCAGACCGCGGAAGGCGTCGATGTAGAGCTCGCGCCGGGAGCGGGGACGCGCTCGGCGCTCAGGCCCGGTCCACTGCTTCAGACGCGGAGGCTGTAGGTCAGGCATTCGCCCGAGATGCCGCCCACCGACAAGGGCGAGCGGGTCCCCGCCCCTGGTGACGGACAGCGAAATCGAGGAGATCCCGTGCCCGCGGGCGCAAAGAAAACGTGCGGCTTACCGCAGGGCGACGACGTCTTCCAACAATCCGTCCGCCACGGGAAAACCAAATGCCTTCTCGTCGCAAGTGACCGGTGAGCCGCTGGCTTGAAAGCTGTAACAATACTTCGCAGTGTACGTTCCCGCCGCCGCCGGAGACGGCCCCTTGTAGCAGCCCAGGCTCGAATCCAACGAGTAGGTCATTCCATCCCACCGCACGTCGGAATGTCCGCCCATTGAAATGGCGACGGGCGGCGCGTCGCAGCCGGAAACCGGACAAGTGCGCGGACAAACGAAGTTCCCGGTTGGACAACCAAACAGGTCGACGGCCTTCCCGTTGGAATCGGTCACCGACACGAACACGCCGTTGCATCGATAGTTGTTGTTGGCGTAAAGCGTCGGCGCACCGCCGGGACCGCTGCGAAACGAGAGCCGAAACGTGACTCGCCCCAACGATCCCGAAGGCAAGCCATCGCGCATGCCGTTGCCATCCGGTGATCCGCGACCCTCGCAGGCCACCAATACCAGCGCGAGACGAGCCAACCAGCCCTTCGTCGTCATGTCGCCCCCTCCGCTGAATTCGACGTCCGGGCGCTCACAAAGACGAAAGCCCGGCCCCCGATGGGAGCCGGGCCTTTCACCCTGCCGCCCCTGGTCGATCGACACATCGGCCAGGAGGCTAAGTTAGTGACCCTGGTCGTGGGGCACTATCACGAGCGCCGTTCCCGTTGCGCTATTGTGGGAGGCGTCCGTGCATTGAACCGTAAGGGTGTAGATCCGTCCGCTCCCCCCGCCGGCCCGCTCCGATCGCAGGTTCGCCGTCAGCGGCCCGGTGATCTGCCAGTCCGGTGAGGTGTTGCCGTCGCCGGGACCGTTGATCGGCTCGTTGCTGGTCACGGAGATGAGATGGCAGGCGACGTTCGGATCGCAGACGTCCGTCACGCTCACCGCCAGGGTGACCGGCCTCATCCTGTGATTCGGCGGCCAGAGCACGTTCGGGCTCGCGCTCACGCTGGTGATGGTCGGCGGCATCGTGTCGACCACGGTCACGCTGGACGAGCAGGAGGGGCTCATGTTGCCGGAGCTGTCCGTCGCCACGCACGCGATGGGCGTCGTGCCGAGCGGGAACGCCGATCCTGACGGCGGGACACAGGCGGTCGTGACGCCGGGGCAGTTGTCGGCGCCGGACGCGCTGAAGGTCGCGATCGTGCCCCCCGGCCCGGTGCACTGGACCGTGATCGGCGCCGGACAAGTGACGGTCGGTTTCTCGTGATCCTCCACCGTGACGATGGCAGAGCACATATCCTGCGCACCGTTGTTGTCGGTCACCGTGAGCGTTACCGCGGTCGCTCCGAGGGAGTACGGGGAGGGTGGCGACTGGATGAGCGTGATCGTGTTGTCGACATCCGGGTCGAACGAGCCGTTGTCCACGTTCGCCGGCGCCGTGCACAGGCCCGGAGTCGTCGACGCCGTGACGTTCTTGCACAGCGCGACCGGCGGACGGTTGACCGACACGCTGAAGAAGATGGGGTCGTGGTTCGCGAACGGACGGCCGAAAGGCACCCCGTTTGCCGTGAACGTGCCGAACAGGGTGTCCCCCACCGCCTTCATCTGTACGTAGTCCCCGAAAACCCGCTGCCGGCTGTTGCCGTTGTCCGTGGCGGACGACAAGAACGTCAACAGCACCTGGTCGGTAAAGGTCTGCGCGTGGTCGTCGCTCAGTGACAGATGAGCGGAGAAGGTCGGGATATTGTCGGGCACCGAGAGCCCGTCGAAGGTGTAGTAGAAGACGCCGATGATCCCGTTACCGGCGACCGCGACCGAAGGCAGGGCCGCCTGAACCTGGCCGGTGACGAACACCTGCGCTCCGACGTTTACGCCCCCTATTCCATTGTCTTGAATCCGCCGGATGGCCAGCCGGTTATTGCTGGTGCCGGAGTCGCGATTGCCATAGACGTAGTAGACGTCTCGCGTGGTGGGATCCACGGCGGCATGGAGGACTCCTCCGAGGAGAGCGTTGACCGTGCCGAACTTGGGCGTCGGCTGGGTGCTGTCGGCGTTGGCCACGATGATCCCGCTCCCGCTTCCGTTGAGCGTCCAGGTCGTCCCGCCGTCAGTGGAGCGGTTGAGCATGTAGTCGATGTTCTTCGAGCCTCCCGCACCTCCCCCGACATTTCGCTGGAACAGGCTGTAGACGGAGCCTGAGACGGCGTCGACCGCCAGCCGATGTCCTGGGTTGACGCCGCCGGTCGAGGTCCCTGACTGGTTGTCGATCGTGAAGTTGGGAGGGTTGGTGCCTTGCGCCACCGCGACCCGCATGTCCGGCGCGCCGTTGAAGTTGTCGTAGGCCACGTACAGGTTGTCCTGGCTCGAGGTCGTCGGGTCCCGGTTGACCAGAAGCCACGGCTGGTCGCTGTTCCCGACGCCCGTGGAGTTCGTTCTCACCGCGTTCCCGGAGCCGTCGAGGAGCCAGTTCCACGCCGCGGCGCTCGTGGGGTTCGTGGTCGTCCCGGTATAGACGTCGGTTGGAGAGAAGCTGAGGAACGTCCCCGAGAGCCGGTTCCCCCGCCCGTAATCGATCGCCGTGTCGCAGGGACATCCGCCGGCCCCGCCGGCACCGGGTGGGGACGGAACGCTGAACTCCTGCGTCCACGTCATGCCTCCGTCCGTGGAATGCCAGACGTCCGCGTTCCCGGTCCACCCGCCGAAATCCGAATGAATGAGGATCTCGGCAGGATCGAGCGGATTCACCGCGATGCTCGGCTCGCCGTCGTTTCTCGTGTCGGTGTTCGTCAGGTTCGCGTTCGTGTTGTTCACCACCACGTCCACCATGAAGACGCTCGGAAAGGGCGAGATGACCGAGGGCGAGATCAACGCCCTCCTTGCCTCCTCGCCGACCCGCTGGTCTTCCGGAAGCGCCGGCCGGACATAGGCAGTAGTGTCTTTTGGCGAGCTCTTGATCGATTCTGTTTCTTCGGGTGGTCGACGATGCCGGCCCCGATGCGGTTCAACCGCGGTCGTGGTCGCGGCCAGTGACTGCGCCACCGCGCTCACGAAGAGGACTACGGCAAGCCGCTTGTTCTGGAGACGCCACATCGTCAAGCCCTCCCCGGGCCAAGAACCGCCGGCAGGTCCGAGTCCGGACTTGTCTACTCGTTCAAGTCCCCCGGCCCCACCGGAGCCAGCCGACCCTCTTTGACGTCGCCCTGCCTAAGTTGACGGAGACAGTACCCCCTTCACGGGGCAAGCGTCAAGGTGCTTCGGGTCCTTCGGCTCGCGGCAGCGATCGGGCTAGGCCCGGAAATCATTGAATCTCGCTCTTGGCAGCGAGAGAGCATCAGGACGCTATCGACCTGCGAGTCGAACGCCAGTCTCACGCCTCCGAACAGAGTGGGGCCACCTTCGATCTTGAACTCGCCTCGCAAAGGGCGTACTGTCGGGAGGGTTGGGTTGGGTTCGAGGCTCCGCTCGCAACTCTTCATGGCGCCTCGTAGCCGTCGTCGCAGATGAAACGCCTATCGTTTACGCTATCTTTGCTTCCATCGCAGGTGGAATTCATGAGCCGTCGTACCCCCTGATTCCCAAAGACCGAGTATGGGCTGGTGTGTTACGTTTGAGATTCCCGGTTCGCGATCGTTCGCGATCTTCCGCGCCGTGGGAAGCGGCCCGCGAGGTGAGTGCGGAAGACGCGCTGGACGGATGACCTCATACATGAACCCCTCGAGCGACGCCTCACTTTCCGGTTCCTGTTCCGCTCGTCGCGCCTGAGGCGAGGAGAACGGGCGGTTGCCGTGAGCTTGAGTGCAATCCCTGATGATGCTGCGTTCCATTCCGCCGGCCCCCGCGGGCTGCTGAGCCACCGCGTGGAGGCCGCCCTCGCGGCCGCGCGCAGCTACGTGCTTTCGATCCAGGAGGGCGACGGGCACTGGTGCGGTGAGCTGGAGGGGGACACGATCGTCGAGTCGGAGTACCTCATGACCCTGTACTTCCTGGGCCGGCGTCACGAGAAGCGCGTGGGGAAGGCCGCCGAGTACGTCCGGCGGCAGCAGATGCCGCAGGGAGGCTGGGCCGTCTACCCGGGCGGCCCCCCGGAAGTCAGCGCTTCGGTCAAGGCCTACTTTGTCCTCAAGCTGGCCGGGGACCATCTCGACGCTCCGCACATGGCCAGGGCCCGCGAGGTCATCCTGAAGCTGGGCGGCGTCGACGCCTGCAATTCGTTCACGAAGATCTATCTCTCGATCTTCGGACAGTTCGATTGGGCGAAGTGTCCCGCAGTGCCCCCCGAGCTCATCCTGCTCCCGGACTGGCTGCCGTTCTTCAACCTCTATCGGATCTCGTACTGGTCGAGGTGCATCGTCGTGCCGCTCTCCGTGATCTGGGCGCTGAAGCCGAGATGCCCGGTTCCAGGCCATGCTCGAATCGATGAGCTGTACGTGAAGGCACCGCCGGCGTCGAACCGGCCGCGGCCGCTCCGACATCGCCTGTGGGCGTCCCTCTTCGGAGTCGTGGATCGCGTGCTCAAGACCCTGGAGGCCGCCTCGCTGACCCCACTGCGTCGAATATCCCTGA
>WNFB01006637.1_pt1 | contig 10386 bp, 9 predicted proteins | sample 5400501 | NCBI WGS metagenome assembly WNFB01 (sample SAMN13153341, study PRJNA577476) | soil metagenome | isolation source: 200 cm saprolite under Douglas fir tree site 2 hole 1 | place: USA:California | collected 2015-04-18 | reverse complement strand
CGCTCGCGGTCGCAACTCATACAACCGCCCTAGAAGAAGGTTCCCCGCCTCCGGCCGATGACCCACGCCAGGAGTAACGCGCCGCCCGCCCCCGCTGATGCGAGGACGGTCGACCACCGAGCAAGCGTCATTGACAGCGGCTCCGCACCGGCCCCGCCGTTACGAACGAGAGGCACCGCGAAGCCGAGGCCAGGCCCGATGATCGCCAGCGCGACGAGCAGCGCGGCGGCGAAGCGAGCGCGCCGCAGGACGAAGCCGGCGATCGCCGCGGCGACGATATTCACCGTCACATACAGCAGCGTCTGCACGATCTGATCGGTCAACCATCCGGCGTTCGAGAGCATCCCGAGCGGCGTCGCGAGAGCGATCAGCGCGAGCCAGTAGGCGCCGGCTCCGCGGAGCATCGTGTTCGACCCCGGTCCCGCCGCCGGGATCGCACGCGACAGCAGCGCGCCGATCGCGATGCCGATCCACTCCGGCGCGCGTCCGGCGGCGATGTAGAGAAGCGGGACGTTGCAGCCACCGTCCTGCATACCGAGCTGGCTGCCCGCGCGATCGCAGAAAAGCTGGATCCCGGGGAGCGACGCCGCGACCTCCAAGGCCACGAGGCCCGCGTACCACCAGAGCGCGCCACGCCCGCCCGCACGCACGAGCACCACGCCGCCAACCAGGTGCGAGAGGAGCGTGATGATCGAACCCCACGTCGCGCCGAGTGGGAGCTGGAGCGACGGCTCCCGCACCGCGTTCGGCGCGGCGAAGACGAGCAGGTGAAGGACACCGGCGACGAGCAGCGAGGCGCCGAGCGAGGAGAGCAGCGCCCGTGGAGCGGGCTCTTGGGCGACCGCGGGAAAACGCAGCCCCGCGACCACGCGCGCGACCGAGGGGAACTCGGCGCGCAGGCTGTCGGTGAGTCCACTCACTTCGCCGACGCTAGCAGCAGGCTAGGAAGCGACGGCGAGATACCCCGAGGCGGGCCGTGCGAGTCTGCCGGCCGTGACCAGCGCGTTGATCGTCGGGCGTTCGATCGGCCAGGTGAACCAGGTGCGCACCTCGTCCTCGTGCGTGACGACCGCGGCGCGCACGCCGAGGACGATGAGCTCGTCGAGCGCGGTGTCCTCGGTCGCCTTCCAGGGCTTGCGCCACACCTGATCCCATCGCGACAGCACGCTCGAGTGGCGATGCCCGCCCTTGCTGTCCTCGACCGAGACGCCGCGCGACACGACCGCGCCCCTCTTCTCGAGGCCCTCGCGCACCTTGCGCAGCGCGTTCGCGTCGAGCGCGAGCTCCGCCTTGAGATCCTCGACCGTGCTCGGCCCCGCCGACTTCAGGTGGCGCACCAGGCGCGCGCGGTCGTCCTCGCCCGATTCGGCCTCCTCCAGCGCGGCGCGGCAGATGGGATCCGCGGCGCGCGCGCCCTCGGGTGAGAGGAACAATGTCTTGCCGCGGTGCAGCTTCGTCTCGAACACGTTCTCGTGCTGCGCGAGCTCCCCACCCCAGCTCCACTTGGTCTTCGGCCACGAGGCGAAGCCCTTCTTCGTCGCGTCGTAGGCCTCCTCGTGCGTGGCGCCGAAGAGCGAGGGCAGGCTCGAATCCTGTGTGAGCGTGAGCAGGTAGCGGTCGGCGAGGAACGCAAGCGCATCGTCGATGGTCCGCAGCTTCCGGTCAGGGGTGAGCCTGCAGTCGTGCAGACGCTTCGCGCGGAGCTCGGCTAGCGGGATCGCTTCCTCGCGTACGCGCGGGTGTCGGCGTTCTCGACCAGCTCGCGGGCGCTCTGTCCGTCGAGGGGATATGACGCGACGCCCCACGACAGGTCGGGCATCGGGATCCGGCGCCCGTTCGGCAGGTCGACCATCTTCCCGTCGAGGATCTCCATAAGTCGCGTGACCACCTTGTCGGCCTCGTCGCGCGGCGTGTCGGGCATCACGATCGCGAACTCGTCACCGCCGTACCGCGCGGGCACGTCTTCTGTGCGCACGTGGCCGCTGATGGTCTGGCCCAGCAGGCGCAGCACTTCGTTGCCCGCGAGATGGCCGTGCGTGTCGTTGACGTTCTTCAGCTTGTCGAGGTCGAAGAACGCCACCGCCAGCGGCGCAGAGCGGCGCTCGGCACGCGCGATCTCCTCCTCGAGGCGGTCGTAGAAGTACCGGTAGTTGTGCAGGCCGGTGAGCGCATCGGTGTTCGCGGCGCGCTTCAGACGCTCGTGCAGCTCGGCGACGTCGATGGCCGCGGCGATCTGCGCACCGACGGTCTGCATGAGCATGAGGTCGCGCTGCGAAAACGCGGCGACGCTCTTGTGCGACAGGATCAGCACGCCGATCGCTCGTCCACCGGACACGAGCGGGACGACCATCTCCGAGCGCACGTTCGGATCGCCGACGTAGCGCGGATCCGCGCGCACGTCCTCGATGTTCTGCGGCTCGCGGTGCTCCATCACCCAGCTCGAGATGCCCCGTCCCGCCGGCACGCGCATCGGGGAGTCGATGGCGATCCAGTTCCCCGCCGCCGCGCGTACGACCAGGTCCTCGGTCTTCTCGTCGCGCAGCAGGATGGTGAAGCTCGCGCCCGGGACATTGCGCTGAAGGATCTGCAGGATGCGATCGAGCAGCTGCTGCAGGTCGAGGAGCGTGTGGAACTCCGGAGTCAGCTCCGCGAGGATGGCGAGCTCGCGGCTCGTGGTGCCGACCTCGTCCTCGACCGCCTGGATCGTGCCGCGCGCCTCGATCATCGTCGCGAACTCGCTCACGATGTTCGGGTCGTACCAGGTCCCGGCGAGGCGGCGCAGCTCCGCCAGCGCGGTCTCGGGCCGCAGCGCGACGCGGTACGGGCGGTCCACGAGCATCGCGTGGTAGTCGACGACGATCCGCAGCACCCGCGCCGCGCGTGGGATCGCCTCGCCCTTGATCTTGTCCGGATAACCGGTGCCGTCCCAGCGCTCGCGGCCCGAGCGGACGATCGGGACGACGCTGCGCAGGAAGCGGATCGATTCGAGGATGCGCGCGCCGAGGATGGGATGCTCGTCGACGATGGCGCGCTCGTCCGGCGTGAGCGGTCCGCGCTTCGCCAGGATCGCGCCGGGGATCGCGATCTTGCCGATCGAGTGGAAGAGCGACGCGTAGCGCAGGTCGCGCAGCTCGTCCTCGGCCAGCGAAAGCCGTTCGCCGACGGCGACCGCGTCCGCGGCAACCCGCCGCTGGTGGTCCTCGCGGTACTGGTCGCGGGCCTCGATCGTCGCCGTGAGCGTGCCGACCGTCGAGAGGTACGCGTCGTCGAGCTCCCGGTACAGCTGCAGGCCCCGGATCTGCGCCGCGCCGATGCCGGCGAGGACACCGAGGAGCTCGCGCTCCTCCCCCTTCACCGGATGGATCTCATGCCAGGTCACGAAGACCATACCCACGAGGCGGTCGGCGACGCGCAGCGGCTGCATGAAGATCGTCTTGTGGCCGAAGCGCTGCAGACCCTGACGCGTGCTCTCAGCCTCGCCCTCGCGGTCGTGCGCCTCCGCGCCGTCGCCGCTCGTGACCGCGCGCTCGATCACCGGGGAGGCGGTCTTCGAGATCGTGCGCACGTCCATCGGCGCGGTGCCGGTGGTGTACGAGAACTCGAGGTTGTCGCCGGCATCCATGTAGATCGCGACCGCGGAGGCCGCGACGAGCTGTTCGACGTTCTCGGCGAACGCGCGCACCAGCGATCCAATCTCCTTGTGGGTGGCAAACTCGACGCCGAGGCGGTGGAGCTCGAAGAGACGCCGCGACAGCGCCGTGGTGCGCTCGTAGAGATCGGCGCGCTCGATCGCCGTCGCGGCTTCGTTGCCGATTGCCGCGAGCAGCTCGAGGTCACCCTGGTCGTAGGCGTTGGCCCGCACGCTCTGCACGGAGATCGCGCCCACCGCGCGCCCGTGGAGGCGCAGCGGCGCGACCATGAGCGAGCGTTCGACCAGCGTGCCCCACGCGCTCCGCTCGGGGAGGCCGAGGCGCTCGCGGTCCTGGTCGGCGTCGCGCAGCAGGATCGCGCGGTCGCGCGCGATGCAAATGCCCGCCAGGGTGCCCTCGATCGGGCGCTCCTCCGGGGCCATCTCGTGGCCGTTCTCATAGAGGTAGCGGAACGACAGGACGCCGCGGTCGCGGTCGGCGATCGCGACGTAGAACGCGTCCACGTCGAGCGCCTTGCCGACCTGCGCGAAGACCTCGCGGAACACGGTCACCGGATCGAGCGACATGCCGACGGCGTGACCGACCTCCACCAGCGTGGCGAGCAGACGCGCGCGCCGTTCAGCGGCGAAGCGCGCGCGGATGTCGAGGTAGCCCATCACGAACAGTGGGACGCCGGGGACGAGGAACCACGGCTCGATGAGCACGACCTGCAGCGTGATGACCGCGGCGAGGCTCCAGAGGAGCTGCGCCCGCATTGTGCGCGTGATCCACTGCCAGGCCGCGCGATCGAAGGAGATCGTCCGAAGCGCGCGCTGGAGCAGGACGATCTGCGAGATGTCCACGCCGACCAGGACCAGCACCGCGACGACGCCCGCGAGGATCGTGGCGGCGGCGGGGTCCGTGGCATCCCAGAACTGCCCGAGCACACCGCGGTATGCGAGCGCGGCCAGGCCCGTGGCGATCGTCACCGCGGCGGCGTTGCGGATGATCTGCACCGGACGCTTGCGCGTGAAGAGGTCCGTCAGGATGCGGCCACCCGCGGCCACGAGCGCGACCGAGCCGGGCGGAAGCAGGACGATGCCGGTGAGTACGGCGACGTCGGAGGGGCTGAGCTCGGTGTTGGCCAGCACGCGGATCGGGCGAAGCGAGAACAGGAAGGCGAGCCCGAGCAGCGGCACGATCACATCGAGTCGTGCTCGCCCCTGCGATACGTCCATGCCGCCGAGGATCAGCAGCGGGACGGCGAAGGCGACGCTCACCAGGATCAGCAGGAAGACAGCACGCGGGAGTGGTTTCATCCGGCCCTCGGCGCCCGAGCCTAGCACCCAAGCGAGCGCGCTCCGGCGTCATCTCGGCATCAGGATGCGCGGGTCAGCGCGTGTTCAGCGCGTCCGGAGCCAGCGTTCGATGAAGAGGATCGCGAGGAAGATCCCGGCGACGATAAGTATTTCCCCGAACCCACCACGCGCCACAGCCGGTTGGATGACGAACACAAGCAGCAGCAGGGCCATCACGATGCCGAGGACGATCTGAAAGACGAGGCGGCTAGTCAGGCGTGCCGCGCATGCGCCGCAGGGCCCAGCCGATCGGATCGTACGTGCCGGTGACGACGCGCTCCTTGAGCGGGATGATCGCGTTGTCGGTGATGTGGATGTGCTCGGGGCAGACGTCGGTGCAGCACTTGGTGATGTTGCAGAACCCGAGGCCGTACTTCTGACGGATGAGCTCGGTGCGGTCGTTCGTGTCGAGCGGATGCATCTCGAGCGCCGCGAGGCGCACGAAGAAGCGCGGACCGGCGAAAGCCTTCTTGTTCTCATCGTGATCGCGGATGACGTGACACACGTCCTGGCACAGGAAGCATTCGATGCACTTGTGGAACTCCTGCACCCGGTCCACGTCCTCCTGGTATATGCGGCGCGTGCCGTCGGCTTCCTTCGGCTTCGGCTTGAAGGCCGGGATGGTCTTCGCCACCTCGTAGTTGAAGGACACATCGGTCACGAGATCGCGGATGACCGGAAACGTCTTTGCCGGCGTGACCGTGATGGCCTCGCCCGCCTTGAACGTGTCCATACGGGTCATGCACATGAGGGCCGGCGCACCGTTCATCTCCGCGCTGCACGAGCCGCACTTGCCGGCCTTGCAGTTCCAGCGGACCGCGAGGTCGGGTGCTTGCGTCGCCTGGACACGATGCACGACGTCGAGCACGACCATGCCCGGATCGAGCGGCACGGTGTAGTCGACGAGCTCGCCACCGCTGGCGTCGCCGCGGAAGATGCGCATCTTCACGCTGCTCATTCCTTACCCGCCTCGACCGGCGCGGCGACGGAGGCGCCGGGCTTGTCGTCGCCGATGAGCGCCTGCAGCTCCTCGGGGATGACCGGCAGCGGCTCGGTACGCAGCTCGAGCTGCCCGGCGCGCTTGCGCGTGACGACGTTCCTCTTGCCCCACGCCGCGTCGGGCTTCGGGAAGTCGTCGCGGGTGTGCCCGCCGCGGCTCTCCTCGCGCATGAGCGCGGCTCGCGTCACCGCCTCCGAGATGAGCAGCAGGGTCTGCAGGTCGAGCGCCAGGTGCCACGAGGGGTTGTACACGCGCCCGCCGCTCACCGCCGCACCGCCGGCGCGCGCACGCAGCGCGTCGATGCGCACGATGGCCTGCTGGAGCTCGCTCTCCGTGCGGATGATGCCGACGAAGTCCTGCATCGTCTCCTGCAGCTCGGCGTAGAGGGTGTACGGGTTCTCCCCCAAATGGCGCTCAAGCGGCGCCGTGATCTCGCGCGTGTACTTCGCAACCTGTGCCTCGTCGATCAGCGGCATGCGCGCAAGTCGCTTGGCGTACTCGGCGGCGTAGAGACCGGCGCGGCGTCCGAAGACCAGCAGGTCGGAGAGTGAATTGCCGCCGAGGCGGTTCGAGCCGTGTAGACCGGCTGCGACCTCCCCGGCGGCAAAGAGACCGGGCACCGTCGACTGGGTCGAGTCCGCATCCACGCGGACGCCACCCATGATGTAGTGCAGCGTCGGACCGACCTCCATCGGCGTCTTGGTGATGTCGACGCCCGCGAGCTGCATGAACTGGTGGTACATCGAGGGCAGTCTCTTCCGGATGTAATCGGGCGAGCGCCGGGAGGCGATGTCCAGGAACACGCCGCCGTGCGGGCTGCCGCGACCGGCCTTCACCTCGGCGTTGATGGCGCGCGCGACCTCGTCCCGCGGCAGCAGGTCGGGTGTACGGCGGTTGTTCCGCTTGTCCTCGTACCAGCGGTCCGCCTCGGCCTCGCTGTCGGCGGTCTCAGCGCGGAAGAACTCGGGCACGTACCTGAACATGAAGCGCTCGCCCGCGGCATTCTTCAGCGTGCCGCCGTCGCCGCGCACCCCCTCGGTGACGAGCAGGCCGCGGACGCTCGTCGGCGCGACCATGCCCGTGGGATGGAACTGCGTCATCTCCATGTCGATGAGGTCCGCTCCGGCGTCGAGCGCCATCCCGAAGCCGTCGCCGGTGTACTCCCACGAGTTCGAGGTGATCTTCCACGCCTTCCCCACACCACCGGTGGCGAGAATCACGGCCTTCGCGCGGAACAGCACCAGCGCGCCGGTCTGCCGGTCGTACCCGATGGCGCCGGAGATGCGACCGTCCTCGCGCAGCAGGCGGTACATCGTCATCTCCATGTAGACGTCGATGCCCTTGTGCACCGCGTGGTCCTGAAGCGTGCGGATCATCTCGAGGCCGGTGCGGTCGCCGACGTGCGCAAGCCGCGCGTATCTGTGGCCGCCAAAGTCGCGCTGCAGGATCAGCCCGTCCTTGGTGCGATCGAACAGCGCGCCCCACTCCTCGAGCTCGAGGACGCGCTCGGGCGCCTCCTGCGCGTGGATCTGCGCCATGCGCCAGTTGTTCAGCAGCTTGCCGCCGCGCATGGTGTCGCGGAAGTGGACCTTCCAGTTGTCCTCCTTCCACACGTTGCCCATCGCCGCCGCGATGCCGCCCTCGGCCATCACCGTGTGCGCCTTGCCGAGGAGCGACTTGCAGATCAGTGCCGTTCTAACTCCCATCGCGCTCGCCTCGATCGCGGCGCGGAGCCCGGCGCCGCCCGCGCCGATGACGACGACGTCGTATTCATGACGAGTGACGTTCTCGGTCACTCGGCCTCCACGGCCCGGCGCTCGATGGCGCGCAGCAACATCAGTCGGATGAAGGCGCTCCCGAGGTTGATGACCACCCAGTAGGCGCCGAACCGCAGGCGCGAGGCGCGATCGGTCGCGAGAACACGCGTCTCGGTGGACAGGAGGCACGCGCCGTCGGCGGTGGGATCGATCGTGAAGTTCATCGTCGCTACGACGTAGCCCGGTCGCGACTTGACCGCGAAGAGCTCGTCCGCGTTCGCGGGCCGCGGTGTGCCCGCGGGGCGCGCCACGACTGTCCCGACGACGACCTCGCGCACGCTGTCGACGAGCGTGAGGAACGTGGTGCGCGTCGCGAGCCCGAGCACTGAGGTCTCACGCGGGACGTTCAGGATGCTCGGCGGCAGCGCCCGGCCGAAGCGGCGGATCCAGATCAGTGCGCGGAACAGGAAGATCTCGTCCGCGGTGACCTCCCAGATCGCGCGATGGATGCGCTCCGGCGTCGCGTGCACGCGACGGGCGTGGCGCTCGCGGAACTGGTAGGTGGCGATCACGGGACCCACCGCGGGTCGACGATCACACCCGTGGCGCAGAGGCGGATGTAGAGGTCGGTGAGGGCGACGCCGAAGAGGCTGAACCACGCCCAGCGCGAGTGGCGCTCGTTGAGCTTGGTCGCGAACTCCCAGAGCCGGAAGCGGAGCGACTTGCGGTGGAAGGAATCGAGGTAGCCGCCGACGAGGTAGCGCGCCGCGTGACAGCCGAAGGTGTAGCCGGAGAGCAGCAGGACGTTCGTGACCATGATCAACGTGCCGAGGCCGATGCCGAAGTGCCCACCGAAGTTGAACGCCTGGATCGCGTCCCACCACAGGATCGCGAGAACCGGGATCGCGAGGTAGAGCGCGTAGCGATGGATGTTCTGGATGATCCACGGGAACTTCGTCTCGCCTGAGTAGTTCGCGCGGGCGTCGGGGACGGCGCAGGCCGGCGGCGACCAGAAGAACGCGCGGTAGTAGGAGCGCCGGTAGTAGTAGCAGGTCACGCGGAACGCCAGCGGCGACCCGACGATGAGGAACGCCGGCGAGAGCGTGTACCAGCTCCCGATGATCGGGAATGTCGGATGGATGCAGCCCGTCGTCAGGCAGGGCGAGTAGAAGGGCGAGAGGTAGGGGTCGTAGAAGTAGTTGGCGTTCTGGACGCTGACGATGAGCGAGTAGATGACGAAGCCGCCGAGGACCGAGACGATGAGGACCGGCTCGAGCCACCAGGGGTCCCTGCGCTCGTGAGGGCGGCGGCGGACGTCCGCGATCGTGGCCAACTACACACCTCCGTGCGCGTTCAGCTACGTAGTAGTCGCGCGCCTGTCAGAAGACAAATACATGGACGCTCTCGCTTCCATAGGTCTAGGCTATGACCGTGCAGATGGGCCATCTCCGGTGCTTTCTCGCGGTCGCGGAGCAGCGCCACTTCACGCGCGCCGCGCGCGAGCTCGGCCTGGCGCAGCCGTCAGTGAGCTCGCAGGTCAGGCGCCTGGAGTCCGAGCTGGGCAGCGAGCTGTTCCATCGCATGAAGGGCAACGTCACGCTCACGCCCGCGGGCGAGGCGCTGCTCCCCTTCGCGCGCCGGATCCTCGCCGACGTCGACGCGGCGTCATCAGAGCTGCGCGAGAGTGCCACGCAGGTGCGTGGCCGTCTTTCGATCGGCGCGACGCCGAGCCTCGCCGCGACGCTCGTGCCGCCGGTCCTCGCGCGCTTCCACGCGGCGTACCCCGCGGTCGACCTCGCGCTGCGCGAGGCCGGATCGGGCGATCTCGTGGCCGCGCTGGAGGAGGGTGCCCTCGACGTCGCGCTGGTCATCCTCCCCGTGCGCCACGACGTGCTCGAGACGCAGCCGCTGCTGCGCGAGGAGCTGGTCCTGGCGCTCGCGCGGACGCATCCGCTCGCGAAGCGGCGCACGATCTCGGTCGCGGACCTGCGCGACGTCCCGCTGGTGATGTTCCGCGAGGGCTATGACCTGCGGAACGCCACAGAGGCCGCCTGCCGCGCGGCCGGCTTCGCGCCGACGTTCGCGGTCGTGGGCGGGGAGATGGACGGCGTGCTGCGGCTCACCGCCGCAGGTCTCGGCGCCGCGATCGTGCCGAGCCTGGTGGTCGAGCCACGCGGACCGCTGCACGCCGTGCGCATCGCGCAGTCGGCGCTCACGCGGACGATCGGCCTCGCGCACCGCCGTGATCGCCGCCTCTCGCGCGCTGCGCAGGAGCTGGTCGAGACGGTCCGTGCGCTGGTGCGCGATCGCTCGTGGCTCCGGCGCAGCCCGCCGGGCCTGACGGTGCTGCGCTAGCGCTGCGGCAGCTCCGCGAAAAGGTCGACGCCGTTGCCGTCCGGATCGAACACCGTCGCATAGCGCTGACCCCAGAACGCGTCATACGGCGCGACATCCTTGCTCTTGAATCCGGCTTGGACGATCTTCGCGAAGGTGGTGTCGACGTCCTTCGGCGAATCGCAGCGGAACGCCAGTCCCATGCGCTGCCCCATCGGCGGGACCCACTCCGGGTTTAGCTGCTTGATGAGCTCGAGCTTGTCGAGCATCACGCGCATGCCACCGGGCGTCGTCGCTTCGATGTGGTC
>WNFB01015550.1_pt1 | contig 10387 bp, 8 predicted proteins | sample 5400501 | NCBI WGS metagenome assembly WNFB01 (sample SAMN13153341, study PRJNA577476) | soil metagenome | isolation source: 200 cm saprolite under Douglas fir tree site 2 hole 1 | place: USA:California | collected 2015-04-18 | reverse complement strand
CTAGCCCGGACTATTCATGAGGAAATGAACTGAACGGGAGCTCCGTCGTGCTAAGAAGGGCTTGGATAAAGACCTTTCTCGCACGAAGGAGGCTCCCGTTTGGCCGACGATACCACGACACAGTGTCTGCTGTTTCCCGAGATTAGCCGGAAGGCCGTCATCACCCGATTTGACCAAGAACATGGCAGCTCCGACGGAGGAGCGGTACTGCTCAAGGCCATCGATCTTCGACTGGAGCTGACGGAACGGCTGGCAGGGTGCCTGCGGGACCGGCGCGACCCGAGCAAGATCAGCCACGAGATCGAGGAACTGCTCTCGCAGCGGGTCTTCGCCATCGCCTGTGGCTATCCCGATGGCAACGATGCGGGGCGTCTGTCCGAGGATCCCATCCACAAGATACTGGTGGGCCGCGATCCCATCGACGGCGAGGCCTTGGCTTCCCAGCCGACTCTCTCGCGCTTCGAGAACGCTGTCGGTCGGAGGGAGCTTTACCGGATGGGAGAAGTCCTGGCGGATGTCGTGATCGAACGCCATCGGAAGAGGCTTCGGGGCCGGGCCCGCTACATCACCATCGACCTCGACCCCACAGAGGATCCCACGCATGGACAACAGCAGCTGTCCTTCTTCAACGGGTACTACGACAGCTGGTGCTACCTGCCCGTGGTGGGCTTTTTGACCTTCAACGACGAGTCGGAGCAGTACCTCTTCACCGCTCTGCTCCGACCCGGCAACGCTCCCGACAAGCGCGGCGCGATCCCCATCCTCGAGCGGATCCTTCCTCGTCTGCGGCTGGCCTTCCCGCGCGCTCGCTTCTGCGTGCGTCTCGATGCCGGATTCGCCGCGCCCGAGATCTTCTCCTTCCTCGATGCTCAGGGAGACGTTGACTACGTCGTCGCCATGCCCAAAAACGCAGTCCTGCTGCGTCGGATCAAGAAGTTGCTGCGAAAGGCTCGCAGGCTCGCTCGCGAGAGTGGCCAGACCGCCCACGTGTACGGGGAATGCCGCTACGCCGCCAGGAGCTGGGGCAAGAAGCGCCGGCTCATCGTGAAAGCTGAGGTTGTCCGCCATCCCGGTCGTGAGCCCAAGGAGAATCCCCGTTTCGTCGTCACCAACCTCGCCCAGACCCCGAAGTGGATCTACGAGAGGGTCTACTGCGAGCGGGGGGATGCCGAGAATCGCATCAAGGAGCTCCACCTCGGCCTCGAGATGGACCGCACAAGCTGCTCGAGCTTCTGGGCCAACCAGCTCCGCGTCCTCCTCACCGCGGCGGCTTACGTCCTCATGCAGGAACTGAGACTCCGAGCGGCTCGAACGTCCTGCGCGCGCGCCCAGGTCCAGACTCTCCGTGAACGGCTCATCAAGATCGGCGCCCGCGTCGTCGAGTCTGTGCGCCGAGTCGTCCTTCACCTGCCCGCCTCGTACCCCTTTCTCGAACCGTGGAGACGCGTCGCCACTAGCCTCGGCGCCACCGCGGGCTGATCTCTCACTCCGAACGCCACATCCCGAAGCGAAGGGGGACGTGTCGCTCCCTGTCGCGAGCCCGAACTCACCTTCGTCTTCTCTTCGCCTCACGCCGCCGACTCCCGTCTCTCTCCGCCTCAGAGCACGCCAGTGCGAGCCCTCCTCAGCAGAGCGGCGCTCGATTTCATCCACTGCCGCTCCATCATGAATAATGCGGGCTAGCAGGCCGCTGAAACTCTCCTCCGGCGCCAGCGTTCGGCGCGCGAAGCGTAGCGTTTCCTCTGTCGTCACGCGGCGGATCCACTCCGCCGCGGGACGCTTGATGAGGTAATGCGCGGAGCGCAGCGCGCCGCATTCGTGTTAACGCGCAGCGGGCTCCAGGCTGATCGCGCGCGCTTCGCGCACCCCGGGGATGGCCGCCACGGCGGAGGTCACCTCGGCGGGCACGGAGCTGTCCACCTCGATGATCATCACCGCCCGGCCGCTCCCCGGCTTCCGGCCGACGGTCATCCGCGCGATGTTGATCGAGCGCTCGCCGAGCACCGTGCCCAGATGGCCGACGACTCCGGGGGTGTCGTCGTTCTTGATGAAGAGGACATGCCCCTGGGGAATGGCGTCCACCTCCACCCCGTCCACGTCGACGAGGCGCAGGTGGTTGCGGCCGAAGAGCGTGCCCGCGACCGAGAAGTCGCACGCGCTCGTCTTCAGGCGCACGACCATGAGGTTCGAGAACGCGACGCGGGCGGTGGAGGTGGATTCGAGGACGTCGATCCCCCGCTCCGCGGCCAGGGCGCGGGCGTTGACGAGGGTCACTTTGCCCGGCAGCACCGGCTGCAGCACGCCATGGACCGCGGCCGAGAGGATCGGCTTGACGTCGATCTCCTTGAAGTCGCCGTAGAGGCCCACCTCCACGCGCTCCATCGATCCGTCGCAGACCTGGGACAGGAAGAGCCCCAGCCGCTCGGCGAGGTCCATGGCCGGCCGCACCTGGTCGTAGAGGTCGCCGGTGAGGGAGAAGAAGTTGACCGCATGCTGGATGAGGCCGCCCTTGAGGTAGTCGCGTACCTGTACTGCGATGTCCGTGCCCACGCGCTCCTGGGCCTCGGCCGTCGCCGCCCCCACGTGCGGCGTCGCCACCACGCGCGGATGCTTCGCGACGCGCCAGTCCGTGGGTGGCTCCTGGGCGTGGACGTCGAGCGCCGCCCCCGCCACCCGCCCCGACTCCAGGGCCGCGAGCAGGGCTTCCTCGTCGATCAGCTCGCCGCGGGCCGCATTGACGATCCGGATCCCGGGCTTGGCCCTGGCAAGCGCCTCCCGCCCGAGCAGGTGCCGCGTCTCCTTCGTCAGGGTCGTGTGCAGGGTCAGGAAGTCCGATCCCTGGATCACCTGCTCGAAGGAGAGGAGGGGGATCCGCAGCTCCTCCGCCAGAGCGGGCGCGACGAAGGGATCGTAGGCGACCACTTCCATGCCCAGCGCACGGCAGCGCGCCGCGACTTCCCGCCCGACCCGCCCCAATCCCACCACGCCGATGCGCTTGCCCTGAAGCTCGACGCCGGCAAACGCCTTGCGGTCCCAGCGTCCCGCCTTCATCGCCGCGTCGGCTTGGGCGACGTTGCGCGCGAGGGCCAGGATCAGGGCCAGGGTCAGCTCGGCGGTGGAGGCGATGTTGCCGCCGGGCGAGTTCATCACCACCACACCCCGGCGGGTGGCCGCCTCCAGGTCGACGTTGTCGACGCCGACGCCGGGCCGACCGATGATGCGCAGGTTCTTCGCCGCCTCCAGCACCTCGGCGGTGATCTGGCAGCCGCTGCGGATCATCAGGGCCTGGTAGGGAGCGACGATGGACGCCAGCTCCGAGGGCGGCATCGCCTTGCGCACGTCCACCGCCCAGCCCTCGGCCTGGAGCACCTCCATGCCCCGGTCGGTGATCCCCTCGAGGACGAGTATCTTCAGGCTCACTCCATAAGCCTGAGATACTCGGCCTCGGCGGCGGCCATTCCGGCGCCCAGGTCGAAGCGGTGGCCGAGGCGGCGCAGGACGATCTCCAGGGTCGCGAGAAGCCCGAGGATGTCGGTGGCGTCGTAATAGCCGAGATGCGCGATGCGAAGGATCTGGCCCTTGAGCTTGCCCTGCCCTCCGGCCACGGTGGAGGCGAACTCGGCCTTCAGCGCCTTGACGATCGCGCCCGACTCGACGCCGGAAGGCGCGTAGAGCGCCGTGAGCGCGTCGCCGTGGGCCCGTGGCGCCACGAGCGGCAGGCCGAGCGCTTTCACCGCCGCCCTCGTGGACGCCGCGAGGACGCCGGCGTTGCGCACGAGCGCGTCGACGCCGCCCATCGACGCCACGAAGCCGAGGGCGGCCCGCAGCGCCACGACGCTGGAGATGGCGGGAGTGAAGGCCGATTCGCCGGCGCCCTGCGCCTTGCGCTCGCGGGCGAGATCGAAGTAGAAGCGCGGCGTCGTCGCGGACTCCGCCGCCGCCCAGGCCTTCGCACTCATCGACACGAAGGCGAGACCGGGAGGCAGCGCGAGGGCCTTCTGGCTGCCGACGACGACCACGTCGACGCCCCAGGCCGCCGTCTCGAGCCGCATCGCCCCCGCGCCCGAGATCGCGTCCACGACGAGCACCGTGTCCTTCCGTCCCCGCGTGACCCGGGCGATCGCCTCGACGTCGTGGGCGGCGCCGGTCGACGACTCGGAGAGCTGGACGAAAACGCCGCGGATGCGCGGGTCGCGGTCGAGGGCTTCGGCTACGCGCTCGGCCGGGACCGCGTCCCCCCATTCCGCCTCGAGGATCGTCACCGCCATGCCGTGGGCCCGCCCGATGGCGACCCAACGCTCGCCGAAGTTGCCGGCCACGAGCGCGAGCATGGCGTCCCCCGGCGAGAGCACGCTGACGAGGGCGGCCTCCATCCCTCCCGTCCCGGAGCAGGCCAGGATCAGCACGTCGTCGTCGGTCTTGAGGAACTGCTCGAGTCCCGCCGTGCATTCCTTGAACACAGCACGGAACTCGTCCGTGCGGTGATGGAGGATCGGCCGGGCGAGTGCCTCCTGGACCGCCGGCTGCAGCGGCGTCGGGCCCGGCGTGAACAGCCTCGACTTCTTCAGCATCGTGGGTGATGACCCCTCGATGGCCATCCACAGAAACTGTGGAAAACCTTGTTGAAACTTCGCTACGGCTCCGGCCTAAGTCCTTCCAGCCCGGTCTCTTCGTGCGATCTGCACTCTGTGACAGCAGCGTGACGGAGGCACGCGATTTGCGTGATGGGCTTTTTCGCTACGAGGATGCGGGCTGCCAACGCGCCCGCGCCGTTTTCACGGCTTCGGCGAGCGCCTCCACGACGGTGTCAATTTCTCCGGCGTCATTATATCGGCCCAGCCCGAGGCGCAGGGCGGTGTAGACGCGCTCGTCGGAAAGCCCGAGGGCGCGCAGGACGTGCGAGCCCTTGCCCTCCGCCTCCGCGCACGCCGCTCCCGACGAGAGGGCGATCGAGCCCCCGAGGGAAAGGATGAGCGTCTCGGCTTCGGCGCGATCGATCGAGACGTGGAGGTTGCCCGGGAGGCGCGGCTCGGCCGCGCCGTTGAGCTCGACGCCGTCGATGCGCGTTCTCAGCCCCTCGAAGAGGCGGTCGCGCAAGGCGCGCAAGCGCTGCGGCTCCCCGGAGGCGATCGCCTGCGCCGCCAGCCGCGCCGCCTCGCCGAAGCCGACGATCCCGGGCACGTTGAGCGTGCCCGAGCGGGCTCCCTTCTCCTGCCCGCCGCCTTCGGCCTGCGGCTGAACGCGAAGGCGGGGCTTGCGGTCGCGCCGTAGGTAGAGGGCGCCGATACCCTTCGGCCCGTACATCTTGTGGGCCGAGAGGCTCATGAGGTCCACGTTCCACGCCGCGACGTCGACGGGGATGCGGCCGAGCGCCTGGACCGCATCGCAGTGGAAGACGACGGAGCGGTCGCGGCACAGAGCGCCGATATCCGCGACCGGTTGTATCGTGCCGATCTCGTTGTTGGCCGCCATCACCGACACCAGGATCGTATCGGCGCGAAGCGCCGCCGCCACCCGCGCCGGGTCCACGACGCCGTCCGGGCCGACCTCGACGCGAGTGACCTCGAACCCTTCGCGCTCCAGCGTGCGGCACGGTTCGAGCACCGCCGGATGCTCGATGGCCGTCGTCACGACGTGTCGCCCGCGCGCGGCGAGCGGCCGCGCCGCTCCGCGTATCGCGAGGTTGTCGGACTCCGTGGCCCCGGACGTGAACACGATCTCTTCGGGCTGCGCGCCGACGAGCGCCGCCACGTGCGCGCGGCCCTCCGCGACCGCCCGCGCAGCCTCCCGGCCGAACACGTGCTGCCGGCTCGATGGGTTGCCGAACTTCTCCGTGAAGTACGGCAGCATGGCCGCGAGCACCTGCGGATCCACCGGCGTCGTGGCGTGATGGTCGAGGTAGATCCTCATCCTTGTATGCAGCCTCACAACCCGGCCCTGACAGCCACCGTATACTGTAGCGAATCCGGGCGCCGTTCCCGAAGGGGGGACGCATGAAAGCGATCAAGAAGATGATGCTCCTGGCCGGCCTGATCCTGAGCCTCGCGGCCGGGACCGCGCGCGCGCAGGAGCCGGCCGAGGACGAGGAGGCGCGTCCGGAACCCGTGCGCAAGATCCGCGTGCTCGAGAACCCCTACGATATCGCCTCCTTCTATCGATCGCACCAGGGCGACTACTTCGGCCTCCAGGCTCCGGGCACCAGCGAGCGCTACCCCATCGCGGGCTTCTACCGCCAGAACGGCGGCCGGGGCTACGGGTACTCACGGTTCTGGACGAGTGGGTACTCGGGCCGCAGCCGGGGTGGCATGATGCTGGGCTACCGCCGCCGCATCGGCGACAACGGCGACATCTACCTGCTCGCGCCGTTCCTCGCGCCCGTCGGTCCGCTCAGCGGCATCTTCCTCGGCGATCGGTAGATTCCGCAAGCCTCTTCAACGCGGAGGTCGCGGAGGAAAACGGAGAGGACGCGGAGACATCATTTGATTTCCTCTGCGCCCTCTCCGTCCGTTCTCCGCGCTCTCCGCGTTTAAAGGTCGCTCTCGTTCTGAGTCGCTCTACTCGTACCTTAGCGATTCGATGGGGTCGAGGCGGGCGGCCCGAAGCGCCGGATAGATGCCGAAGATGAGCCCGACCCCCACCGAGACGCCGACCGACAGTACAACGGAAAATACGGTCACGATCGTCTTCCAACCCGCGTAGAACGCGACGCCCTCCGCGATCGAGATGCTGGCGATGGCTCCCATCACGATGTCGAAGAGGCGCTGCGTCTTCCGGCTCTGCTCGAGGAGGGCCTCCGGCACCGTGATCGTGTAGTCGGCGGCGCCGCCGTGGAGGCGGTCGAGCAGGCTCGCGATCACGGTCGAGGATTCCTGGACCGGCGCCCCCGGCGCCATGCGGACGATCAGCTCGTCGAGAGCGCTCTTGAGCGGCGCCCGGCCGAACTTGCGCTCGGCCACGGTCACGGGCAGGTAGATCTCGTTCGCGGTGCCGGAGAGCGTGATTCCCTGAATCTCGCGGGGGCCTCCTCCCGAGGCGAGGACGCCGACCACGGTCAGCCACTGTTCGTTGATCTTCAGCGGACGCCCCACCGCGGCGTCGAAGCCGAACAGCTCGCGGCGCACGCCGTCGCCGATGACGCACACCTGCGCGAAGGTCTCCTCGTCGCTCGACCCGAAGAACCGGCCCTCGCGGACGGGCAGCTTGACAAGCTCCGGGTAGTCGTGGGAGACGCCGATCACCTTGGGCTTGGCGCTGCCTCTCGCCGACAAGACCTTCCACGGCTCGACCTCGATCTTGGCGATCACGCGCTCGACGCCGGGCACGGCGTCGCGGATGGCGTCGGCGTCGCGGAACGCCAGGCCCGCGCTCTTGCGCCGGATCTCCTGCTTTTCGTCGTCACGGTCGAAGACCTTGTCCTTGACGAGCACGTTGCGCAGGCCCATGGCGTCGATGGTCTCCAGGGCCTGGCGCTCGGCCCCCGCGCCGATGGAGAGCATGGCGATGACCGCTCCTGCGCCGAAGATGATGCCCAGGGTGGACAGAACCGAGCGCAGGCCGTGGCTGCGCAGGCTCTCGACACTCGAGCTGAGGGCTTCGTGGACCTCGATCATCGGGGGGCTTCCGCCGGGCCCGCGGCGGCGCCGGGTCCGTTCGCGCGCGTCGCCTCGAGCGAAGGATCGCGCAGCGCGACGTGATCGCCGGGACGCAGCCCGGTCTCCACCACGATTCGCGAGACGCTGTTGCGGCCCACCGTGACCTCCACGGCCACGAAGTCGCCGCCGTCTCGGCGATAGACCACGCGCTTGCCGTCCTTCTCGAACAGCGCGCCGCGGGGATGGCGACCACACCCTCCGCCTCCTCGAGCTTGATGACCGCGCGCACGCGCTGGCCCGGCTTCATGAACGACGGATCCGGCTTCTCCAGGGCCAGCACCGTCTCGAAGTACTTGACCGGTGACTGCCGGTCACGCGGCTTCGCCAGAGGATCCACGCGTACGACGGACGCCGCGAAATCGCCGCCCGGACGGCCTTCGATCGACAGCCGGGCGGCCAGGCCCGGCTTGAGGCCCGCCGCGTCGGCCTCGAGGACGAACACCTTGGCTTCGAGCCGAGAGAGGTCGGGGATCTCCGCCACCTTCTGCCCCGGCCAGAGGGAGTCACCCACGAAGGGGGGCTCGCCCGTCCATTTCTTCTCGAGCAGGAGCAGCCCGTCGTGAGGGGCGACGATGCGCAGCGCCCGAAGGCTCTTCTCGGCATTCCCGACCTTGGTCTGCGCCTTGCCCGCCTCGATCTCGGCCAGGGCGCGGTCGGCGGCCGAGAGCTTGCCGTTCCTGGCCAGCTTGCGCTCGGCCACGTCGGCCTTCTTGGCGAAGAGCTCACGGTCGAGGGCCGATTCGATGACGGCGTTGCGAGAGAAGAGCTGATCGTCGGTGAGCAGGAAGGTCTGGGCATGGCTCAGCTCTTCCTTCGCCACGTCGCGATCGAGGGTGAGCGAGCGCGCCGTCTTCCCGCCGTCGACCCTGGCCTTCTCGATCTTGGCCTGGGCGGCGGCCAGGTCGGCCTTGCCGTCCGCCGCTTCCTTCTCGGCGTCCCAGGGATCGAACTCGACCACCAGGTCGCCGGCCTTCAGCAGGGTCCCGTCCCGGGCCAGCGCCGCGATCTTCTGGCCGCGGCCGCTCTCCACCGGCACCACGATCGGCGTCGCCTTGACCGCCTTCAACGTGCCGCTGGCCGTGACCTCCCGGACGAAGCGGCCCGCCCGGACTTCGAACGTCGCGATGCCGGCGGGACGGATCGAGCGGACGAGGCGCTCGGCCGCGATCAGCAGGACGGCGGGGACGAGGACGCCCAAGGCGAGGAGCCGGGGACGCCGGAACCACGAGCGCACCGTTGGCGTCACCGGCCCGTCGCCTCGGCCGATCGCGGCGGAGCGCCGGAGTCGAGCAGGTCGACGGGGCTCACGCGGTCGCCTTCGGCGAGCCCCGAGCCGACTTCCACCTGCCGGCGGTTGTTACGCCCCAGGCGCACCGGCTTTTCGGTCCAGCGGAAGGCGCGCCGGATCCACACCACCGGCCCCGCGTCGCGCAGGAACACCGCCTCCCGCGGGATGACGAGCAACCCCGCCGTCCGGCCCGTCTCGACCTCTCCACGGAAGCGCATCGAGGGCCGCATCAACGTGGGGTCGGTCCGAGTCAGGGCCACGTCGACCTTGTACACCTTCAGCGGCGTCCTCCACGACCGGCGCCGGACCGTACGCCCCACCGCCCTTACGCGTCCCTGGATGTCGAGATCGGGCCGCGCCTCGAGCCGCAGTGTGACCGGCTGCCCCGGCGCGACCGCCCCGCCTTCGGCTTCGTCCACGAAGCCCTCGGCGCGCATCTCGGAGAGATCGGGGATGGCGAGCGCGGTCTCGCCGAACCACATGGAGTCGCCCACTTTCTTCTTCTGGTCCTGCCAGTTGGTCCGGTAGACCACGATGCCGTCGTGGGGGGCCTTGACCGTCATCTTCTCGATCGCGGACTGCAGGTCCTGCACTCGGCCCCGGGCCCGGTCCCGCTGGTTGCGCAGCGAGCGCAGCTCCGAGTCCCCGAGGGTCTGCGTGACGCGCTTCTCCGCCTGCAGGTTCTCGAGGTCGCGCTCGCGGCCCTGGTGGTCGAGCCGCGCCTTTTCCAGCTCGATCCGCTGCTGGACCTCGGGCGGGACTTCGGCCTTGAGCTTCGCCTTGCCCAGGTCGGCGACGGCCTGGGCGGATCGCTGCTCGACGTCGAGGAGCTTCAGGCCGAGGTCGATTTCCTTCTGGTCGACCTTCTTGGCCGCCTCCTGGAACTCGGCCTGCTTCTCCACGAGCTGCCGCTGAAGCGCCTCGGTGTCGAACCCGAGGACCGGCTGGCCCTTCTTCACCACCGTCCCCTCCGGGACGAGGAAGGCGATCTTGAACTCCGCGTCCTGCACCGGCGGGACGCCGATCTCGGTGGAGCGCACCGCCTGCAGCTCGCCCTCCATCTCGACCGTCTGCACGAGGTCCTGGCGCTTCACCGTGACCGGCCGGGAAACCTCGGGGTCGGAACCCCGCAGCCCCGCCAGCACGAGGAGGGCCAGGACGACGGCACCGCCGGCCAGGGCGCTCCGGCGACGGGGCGCGCGCAACAACCGCAGCAACGAGGACCTAAGGGAGGAGGACATGGTCTCCTTCCTTCAGGCCCGACTCGACGACGCAGTCCACCGGCGTGCACCCCGCGACCCGAACGACCGTCCGGCCGCCCAGGCCCTTGCGCACCACGACGGCCTGCTCCTTCTCGAAGTGCAGGGCATGGCGCGGAACCACGAGCGCCTGGGGCCACGCCGCGCGCAGGACTTCGACCCGGACCGAGAGTCCGGGTCGCATGATC
>WNFB01006634.1_pt1 | contig 10387 bp, 9 predicted proteins | sample 5400501 | NCBI WGS metagenome assembly WNFB01 (sample SAMN13153341, study PRJNA577476) | soil metagenome | isolation source: 200 cm saprolite under Douglas fir tree site 2 hole 1 | place: USA:California | collected 2015-04-18 | reverse complement strand
TGGGCCGGGAGAGATTTGAACTCTGTCGACCGATTCCCGTGCTGGTTCTCGACCCCACGGTTATCAGCCGTGTGCTCCTCGGCCGTAAGAGCATTGCAAGCTCTCAGTTAACCGTGCTGAGCTACCGGCCCAACGAATTGAGCGACCGAGACAAAGACGCGTATTAAGATTTTTCCAAGCCTTTCATCCTCTCCTGTTTCTCCAAAGTCTTAAGACTTCGATAGGACGCGGCGCGATTCTGCTGGGCCGGTAGTTCAGCCTGGTATACCAGGACCGATCAAGTCTTGGGCTGAAGAACGTTCGGTTCGCATAGATCACGGTCGATCTAGAGTGACCGAAAGGCCGCGGGTTCAAATCCCGCCCGGTCCACCAATCTTCTTCGATCGGAAGAGAGGTCACAAACGCTAAAGCATGAGTGGTCCCAGCCGGGCGTTAGAACATAAGGCTCGTTCAATGGAAGAGTTTGAAGAGAAATTCATCAAACCGATCGTCAACGCCTCGTATCCAGCGACCCTGGCAGGACTTGACCTGGCCGTACTACAGTTTTCGAGCTCTCCGGGCCTCATGCTAAACTACACGCTTTTGGCAGGCGCATTGGGCTTTCTTCTATCAGCATTCTCCGTGTTCTCATACACGATCTATCCGACTAGAAAGAAACTGTGGACCTCTAGCGCACTCTCCTTCATCGCAGGATTATTCTGTTCCATACTTGCTGTAATGTTGCTCATCTTGAAGCCGGTTATCGGCAATATCTAGCAAGCGTGTGCCCGCTCATTTGCGTATAAGAATAAATACGAACCGGCTCGTTCGCTAGAGCTGAGGGTTCGGGTTTGCCGGATAAGCCTGCCGTGTTTATGCTTGACAAACCTCACTTCCAGGTCAAGCTTCAATCCGACCTGCTGAAAGTTGATTTGAAGGAAGGGGCGCTAAGGGAGCTTGAGAAGCTCTGCGAGGCTCGGCCTGCCTTGCGGGATACGCTGGGCTGGATGTTTCAGACCATCATCCCTCTGGACGTGCATCTCTGGGAGATCGAGAAGGTTACCGTGGAACCTTCCGGCAAAGTGAACATCAGGATTCCCCATCGCAAGGATATTCACATTCCATTGGAGCCGCCCGAGGCTGAACGGCTTGTGGAAAAGATGAACGAGCTTATCCCGATAGAGAAAGAACGTAGGGTGGAGAGGCACAGGGCGGAGCAAGCTGCCGAGAGAGACCAAGACAAGCAGAAAACGGACGCGTTCAAGTACCGTCCTCCCATGCGCTAGACTCCAAGCTATTCTTTGCCTTCTCGCCGAAAAAAATCGTCGCCTCTTGTCTTGACGAGACACGTTCTCTACCGCCACGGTTCCAATGGATGCCTAAGGGACATAACTCTATTTTAGATACCACAACACCCCGTGGTATGATTCAGCTTTGATGACGAGTCCAGTCTGCAGCTCATGCGGCCAATCACTCGTCCCAGGCAGCCGTTTCTGCGGCCGCTGCGGAGCACCTGTAGCCTTCCAGGCTACCCAGGCCGCTATGAGCCAACCAGCGGGAGGGAACACTCCGTTCAGAGAAACCAACTACGTTGTCGACCAGAAAATCCTGGCCATACGAGACACTTTCGCAATCAAGAACACGAGCGGAAACCTACTCGCATACGTCAAACAACAACTCGTAAGCTTCGGCCCTAAGTTCTGGTTCGAGGGAACAGACGGGTCACGCCTGGGCGAGATCCACGGCAAGGTGCTCGCCATTCGACCTACCTTCGAGATCTACAACCCCCAAGGACAGCTACAGGCCGTCATTAAGAAGAAAATTCTACAGTTGATCGGATCCCAATGGTGGATGGAAAACGCTTCGGGACAGGAAATAGCAAAGGTCCACGGAAAGATCCTAGAACATGATTACAGCGTCCAGTCGCCGGACGGGTCCCGAATAGCGCAGATTCACAAGAAATGGGTAAGCGTACGCGACTCCTACTGCATCGAGATCCAGAATCCCTCATTCGACCCCTTCCTAGTCCTCTCCTACGCAATATCCATGGACCACGCTGAGAAAAAGGAAGACCACCACTAGGGCTACTGCCCGACATAACTCAATTTCCCGTGATCTGGCCTTAGAGTAAGAGTATTCTACCAAAGCTCGCATGTTGAGCGAACTTAGGGGCAATGCTTCCGGCCAGAGCGTCCATTTTTGAGGGGGCTGAATAGTGCGGGGCAAGATTCTCGCTGAATACTCACTCCTCATCGCCTGGGCACTAATCTCGATATTCGTAGTGCTGGTTCTTCGCCAACCCAACTACACAGTCGCCTTTTTCACCTTTGGAGCCGTAATCGCTGCATCACTCCTCATAGCTTGGGCGGCAGAAGCCTCAGAATTCTCCATCAGCAAAGGACTAGCGCTCGCTCTTGTTGCAATCGTTCAGACGATTCCAGAATATTTCGTTGAGGGAACGATAGCCTGGAAGGCAGGCAAAGATCCTCTAGGATGCACTGTCGACTGTTGGATCCCGAACGTCATCGCCAACTTCACAGGAGCCAACAGACTGCTAACCGGACTGGGCTGGCCGCTAATACTATTCACCGTAATGATCCAGAAACGACGAAACGGGCAAACTGGCCCCACAAGCATAGCGCTCCGGAAAGAACAGAGTGTCGAGCTTGTCTTCATGATTGGCTCGTCAATCTACTACGTCTTCGTCATCATACGAGGCGAGATGTCCCTCCTCGACTCGCTAATTCTGGGAGCAACTTTTGTCGGATATATGTGGCTCCTCTTCCGACTGCCAACGGACAAGAACGAAACAGACGAAGTTCTCGAAGGGCCGCCTCGAGCACTGATGGAAGTAAAGCCCATGGCACGCCGACTCGCCGCGATCGTCGGGCTGTTCGCCTTTGCCGCGCTCACCTTCGTCTTCGTAACCGACGCCTTCGTCGAATCGATCCGAACCATAGCCGTCTCCCTCCTGGTCCCCCTCTTGGGATCTGGAGCAGTGTTCTTCTCCATCCAATGGATAGCGCCCGTTCTTTCAGAATTTCCAGAGAAGGTCTCCGCTTTCAATTGGGCTCGGACGATACGATTGGCTCCGACAGCACTTCTCAACTTCATGTCATCATCAGTCAACGAATTGACAGCCTTAGTGGCACTGATCCCAATCGTCTTCGTGATTAGTTCAGGCAGCTTGACCGGAACGATTCCAATTGGCCAACATGACGTCGAGATTTTCCTGACTATGGCTCAATCGCTCTATGCTTGCGCGGCACTCCTTGACCTTGAATACGACGTGTCGAATGCGACGATTCTCTTCGTCCTCTGGGCGGTTTCAACTGCAATCGTCGAGACTAGATTGCTCGTGGGAATCATCTTTCTGATTCTGGCGGCTGTGGAGGTTGTCGTGCAACGCAAGAAAATTGTTGCCTTCTCAGCTTTCCGAGAGACATTGAGGGACAAGATCTTTCGAAGAACACCTTGATCGAATTAGCGTTCTAGTCCCAGAATGAGCTTCTCACGCCAGTTTATCTAGCGTTTTTTCGACTTCGGTTTCGGCGTTGTCCGCTCTTATGAAGATGGGCACGTTCTCCATCCCAGTAGCAATGAAACTTGAGAGAAGCCACTCCCCAGGCGCAAACTCAAGAGTCTTCTCCAAGATCTGCTTGTCAATCGTGAAAGTATCACTAACGACTGTCCGATCATACGGTCGGGGCAGAGTTCCCACAAAATACGTGTGCAGTTGTTGAAGCGCGTTGGTGTTGAGATAAGCGATTCTCTGGGTTGCAAGGCATCCTCCTAGACCATATTTTCTGCCCTGCCGGAGTAGTGTTTCGACGGTCCTTGAGCAGTCTTTGTCGATCCCTCCGGAGCCAGACAGGTCCGGAACGAACTCTTGAGCTTCATCGAAGACGAATAGAACGTACGGTTTGACCTTGAAAGATCGCTTCCGCCGCTGCAGGAACTCACGTGCTAGATGAATGACTAGCTCTTTGATCGCGACCGGGTCCGATATGGATATGCAGGTCAACCGGGACTCCTTTTCGACGAGGTCTCGGATGCCCTCAATATCGAGTCCGCCCGCGCTCTTTCTCTCTTTGTCGGCTCGCTTGATGTTCTCAGTTAGCGCGAGGCGAGACGTGGCCCATGAGTACACTCCGCTGCGGTCGGATATGCTGAACTCTTTGACAGCGCTCTGTCCAGCTTGGTCGAGTCCGATTAGGAATTCTTCGTTTACGAAGGTGGAATCGGTTTTTTCGTTCTCGTGCTTGTAATCGCTGACAAACTGTCGTATCCGGTCTAGTGCGTTGATGTAGTGCGGTTTCTCCAGATTATCTCCCCGCATCTTGGTGAGCTCGTCGAGAATGTCCCCGTAGGTGGGGATTTTGGATTCGGGTTTGAGGTAGTAGCTGATCTTTTTCTGGCTGAAAATCCTCGCGAAGACCTTCCGGACCCTATCATCATTCTCGTAATCTCGAGGCTTGACAACGCTGACATAGAACTGGTCAGCCGAGGCAACAGGATTTTCGAGGATAATCTTCGAGGGGATCTTCTCGTCGGCGAACAGGTCCATCAAGAGGAATGGATATTCGCTGGAGATATCGAATACGACAACCTTGATCTCGGGAGCGTGGAGTAGAATTCTCCTCAGAGTGTTTGCTAGAAGGTTTGACTTTCCCGCACCGGTGAAAGCGAAGATTCCGAAGTGGTAACGAACCATCGACTCGAAATCGAGATAGATAGGGATTCTTTCTTCCATGGACTCGAACATCTGAATTGTCCCGATGCGTGGATCCTTGGACGCATCACTTGTCGTAGTCTTTGCTTTGTAACCGATCTTGTCGAGGATCCGCTTGTTGTACATGTGACTGATCATATCGCGGTTCAGAATGTTGGCTTCGGCAGCGATAACTGGATAGGAGAATCCCTTCTCGTACCTCGGTTCGCCATCACCGTCAATAAGCAAGTCATAGTTGATGGGTAGAGCGCTGATCTGCACCATCATAGTTGACTTGTCGCTCGTGTCCCAGTCACGGACAGACTGTTGGATGATCTCGAACTGCATCGGGTAGTAGCTGTTTTCTGACAGTCCTTTGAGCCCGTAATGTTCGGGCCAGACACGGCTTATGACCATCAGGGAATATCGTTGTTGTCTCTGGGTGGATTTGAAATTGCGTACCGCAACGAGCATTCCTTCCTCGATGAGACTCATGATGTCTTTGTTGTATTCGACCTTGATCCTGCATTCGTAGCGTGATGAGGTACCAGTGAGCTCGTGGGTCGCCACAGGCATGAAAGCCGGGGTTACCTGGCTGAGGCGAGCCTTGAAGCGCCCGTCAAAATCGGTGAAGTATCTAGAAGCTGTCTCTTCGACTACCTTCAATCTCGCTTCTCCTCTCCCTGAACGTGCTCATGTAGAATACGAAGTGTCGGAGGCTGGGATTGTTCATAAGCCATTTGCCCGTAGTGTCGATGATCCGCCTCATCTCCTCGTTATGCCACTTTGCAACCTTGTCCGCGATAAAGAGGGGTTTGTTGTGCCCGAAAAGCTCGGGGATACTATTACTCGTCATTGCACAAAGAGTTTGCATAACAAGCTCCTGAATGGGATTCGGAACAGTCTTGTCCTTGAAGACGATGGGTCGGACCATTTCTTCGGCGTTACCGTAGATGTGTTTGAACGCGAGGGTTGAATCTGGACGGTAGTCGAACTCTGGATACGATAGTCTATCCAATAGAAGGACGTTGCTGCGTAGCTGAGGGTCAATATCGGTCTGGGATAATTGGATGTAGGATTTCAGGAACAGCCTCTCCGGCGTGATCTTATTCCTGATAGCTCCGCTCACAAATCCTAACTGTTTCTTGAAATCGGGCACGATCATGAGGAAGGCAGAGTCGTATTCTGTGAGCGACCACGGGACCTTCATAGATTCATAGCTGAATACGCTGAGAGTCTGGAGCATCATTCGGTCCGTGTTGGGTATCCGGCTCAGATCTTGCTGAGTGATATCAGAAGACCAAATCTTGTTTGAAGAGAGAACTGGCAGAACATGATTCTTCAGGTCCCGAGCCGCTGTGTCTTTAGTTAATCCAATCAAGAGAATTTGTTTCCGCCAACATTCTTCAACTAAGAGATTGAGGGCGAAGAGGGTGAGGAACGCTAGATCCTGTGTCGTAAGCCAGTGCCAGTCGTTGTTCTTCCATACCCTCATGGGGTTCTGTTTGGGTTTCTCCTCGAACATTCGACGCCCGATGGTGTCGATAAGAGTCTTGATCCGAGTCCACGTACCGATGTATCGTTCCTTGAGCACATAGGTTCCAAGTAGTTCTTCCAAGAAGCCTTCAAGTTTTGACTTCCGAAGTATTCGATCGACTCGTCTTCGCCTATCCGGTTCGCTGATTCCTAGAATTGTGCATAACGAATCAAGAGACTGTGGACCATGGCGTTCGAGAGCTAGCCAGCACCTGTAACGCAAATAATCTCCCCGCGGCGCAGGGAGGTCAAGGGATGGATTATCGATGTGGTGACGTCCGTAAGCCAGTTCGTTGATGTCAATCGGAATCCCCTCGACATCGAGTCCGTAGAGGGAGCCGTTGGTCTTCCAGAGCGCGCGTTTTGAAGTGTCGTAGATGAGACTGGCGAGACTGGTTGCCAGGCTTCTGTCCAAGAAGATGATTCTTGGCCCACCTGGTTCTGTTGCTAGTTTGTAGGCGAGGTAGTATTCGGAGAAGGTCATGATCCACATTGGGATTGTGGAGTTGTTCGCAATTGCCTCGTCCGTAAGCGGCTTCGCGAGCGACATTTCGGTGCTCTCGCCGGGATGAAGGAAACTCTGGTCTATCTCCGGAACCTCGTTCACATAGACTGGAACACAGCTCGAGACCGCTCGACCGGTCTTGAGGAATTGTTCTTCATAGTCGACTGCAGGAGGGAGGCTCGGGGAGAACTTGATTCTTCCACGTGATGCATAGGACCCTCCCAGAAAGACTACCAGGTCGAAGAGAGGACGGGAGTATTCGGTGCCGTCTACTGCCGCGAAGGATACGGTGTCCGTTCCAAAGAACTTCTTTGCGGTGTTGTACGCTGAAGCGCGATTGAAGTCTGATCGGATGATGCTGTCGAATAGCCGTTCATACAAGCCCTCTACGGCTTCGAACCTGGTCCTATAGCCTTCTATCTGATCGAGCGCGCCGTTCTGCAGGAGCGTCCCGGCTCTTTCTATCTGAGAGCTCAGCGATGAGCTTTCAACGAGTTCTTTCTCGACGTTCGACAAGTTGCAGTTGGCCAGGGATGGTAGGGTATAAAGATGGGATACCCGAGCGTAAGTTATTTTTCCGCTGTTCGAGGCCGATGCAGACCAGGAAAGGGAACTTGAGAAGCAACAAGAGAATGCGAAGAATTGACTCGGCTATTCTATTGGCCTTCGTGCAGTTTGTTGTCATTGCCCTATTGTTGTCTATCGTTTCGGCGGAGTATCAGTCTAACGCGTACATGCAAGAATGGATTGAGAAAAATGCCTGGCCGATTGGTTATCTGTTGAATGGGTATCTCGCTGCGACGCTGGTCGGTTTTGCGATTGGTGGGGGATTCCTTGTGTTTCAGAGATGGAGAAGTACCGATGAAAGCCGGATAAATCAAGATCGGATTTAGCGAGATGATAACGCGATTCTCTCTATTTCGTCTCGCTTCCGGACAGAAGCGCTCTTGGGGTCTCTTGCCGCTGCAAGTATCAGTTCGTCAGCGAGGCATTCGTCAACGCTTCTAGGATTATTGTGCGAGGCTGCTCTAGCACCCTGCGTGATATGCCGCAAAGCAATGTCGACTCTTCGCTGAGGTGCTATGTCTATCGATATCGGGTAGACGATGCCACCGTAGGCGATTCTCGTCACGTCTTCTGCGGGTGCCGCGTTCTGAATTGCACGCACGAGGATCTCAATCGGATTCTTGTGGGTCTTAATACTAATGAGGTCGAAGGCGTTACGCACGATACTGATCGCGCGAGCTTTGCGGCCCCCGGCAATCCCTGGCCGCATCATGTCGTCGATCAATCTCTCTACGACGTTGATGGTGGATTTTCGGAAACGTTGGTGCTCGTGTCGACCACTGGTGTGAGGAAGGAGAATGGGGCGAGCCGAGATGTATCGCTTCAGTCCAGGGTCTTCTGCTTCGATGCCTGCGGTTGGCCACAAGCCGAAGACTTTGACGTCAGGGATTTTCTTGAGTTCCTTGCTCATACCTATCCTTCAGTTTGCCTGCTGAGTTCGGCGTCACAGCGGCATTTTAAACGTTCCCGGGAGAACGGCTCTCCCCGCACAAACTGCTAGCCTCTGGAAAGTCACTAACTCTGGATTGATCGCGACTCCAGCGGTTCAACCCTTATATTCGAATGAAAATTAGTTTGGCTATGCCTAAATTCATCGACAGTCATCCAATGGGATCCCTGACCGCTGAACAGCTAAAACAACTCCAAACCGCCCCGAAAGACAAATTCGGAGTGACCCACCACGACATACTCTACAACAAGAAAGAAAACCGAGTCTACTGCGTCCTCGACGCGCCCAGCAAAGACGCCGTTGAGAATCACCACAAAGGCGCTGGTCTCAAGGTCGAGTGGATTCACGAAGTCGAATCCACAAGACGCTAGTTCGGACAGTCTCAAGCGGAAGCCGAGAAACCCCTCCACAGTTTTTCTCGTCTACTAACCTTAGTAGACGTTTTCTTCGAAAAAACTTGATAGCTTAGGCCATAGTCTCAATTCTGCGATCTGGTTTTGACGGTTACCGAAACTCTAGTTAGACCATCCGCGAGACCCCATTTTCCGATCGAGTCTCTTCTCTCCGCCCGTTTGCTCCTTGCCCCGAAGATTGTTGGGAACAAAGTGTTCTTCCTGTCGGATTTCAGTGGCGTTCTCAGCCTCTATTCCATGGACAAGAAAGGAAGCATTCCTCAGCCACTTCTTCCCGGTGGCCAAGCGTTAGTGAATCCACATCTCATGGACGGGCACAACTTCTACGTCTTGCCGAAGCTGGGAAAGGTCTTGGTCATGATGGATAAGCTTGGAAACGAGAATTACCAGCCGATGCTCATCCCGATGGAGGGAGGTATTCCCGAAAAGGGACTCGGGGACAAATATCAAGACGAGAAGCTGGCCTGCGTTGAGTGTGATATCGAGAAGAATATTGCATATTTCGACCGGGATGACAGGAAGAATCCTGAGACCGAATGTTTGCGTGTTGATCTTGCAACTGGAGGTGTGACTTCTCTGGGAAGAAGTCTCTACGGCAACAGATGCATCGGAGTCAATTCTGGTCATTCCAAGGTTATTCTCGCAGACGGGTACACTGCAGGCGATGTTGTTCTATTCTACTGGGAGGAGGGAATGAAGGAACGGAAACCACTCTACGGCATTCCTCTTGCCGAGAGAGGCGGCAGGACTGTCCCTCCGTCCGGAATCGACTGGTGCAACTTCGTAGATACTGACAAGGGACTGCTCTTCGTATCAAGCATATTTCACGACGACGGAGGCTTGAGCTATCTCGGATTCGACAATCCTTCCAAACCAGTTGAAGTCCAGATTCGCGGGCTCAAACACTCGGGAGTCGGAGAACTTATCGGCTCAAAGAAAGTAGAAGGCGACCTCTTCGTCCTCATCTACAACATTGACGGTGCCTCATGGGTCTACGAAGGAACCTTCGTCCCCGGCAATCCTCCGTCACTCAAGATCACCAAGACGCTTTGTGGCCTCGGCCAGCTTTCTGACGGCGTAATTCAAGGACTAGATTGGCAGGTGAACAAAGGTCCACCAATTACGGTTGAGCACGTTTTGTCATTCACAAAAGCCAACGTGCCTTCGCAACTCTACCTCCATCCTCCAGACGGAGAAGGCCCGGTCACTCGTCTTTCGGACGAGAAGGTCCTGGGCATTCCCCAGGATTATCTTTCAGCTGGGGAAGACGCTAGTTACACTACTTGGGACGGTCTGAGGGTTTCAGCCCGACTATATCTTCCATCATCTAAGCTCGGATACAACGGTCCTCGCCCTCTCGTGGAGTATGTTCATGGAGGGCCTCAAGGCCAAGAGAGACCAGATTTCACCTGGTTCTCGATGCCTCTAATACAGTACTTGACGTTGAACGGGTTCGCGGTCTTCGTCCCGAACGTCCGGGGAAGTACCGGGTATGGCATGAAGTACATGAAACTGGTTGATCGGGACTGGGGTGGAAACGATGTCAAGGATCATCTTGAAGGTTTGAAGCATATCGAGAAGGATCCGAGGATCGATTCCAAACGTAGAGCTGTTGTCGGACGATCCTACGGAGGATTCATGACTCTAACATTGGCTTCCCGGTTTCCAAACATGTGGAAGGCCGCAGTAGACATGTTCGGACCTTACGACTTGCCAAAGTGGGCCTC
>WNFB01006632.1_pt1 | contig 10388 bp, 5 predicted proteins | sample 5400501 | NCBI WGS metagenome assembly WNFB01 (sample SAMN13153341, study PRJNA577476) | soil metagenome | isolation source: 200 cm saprolite under Douglas fir tree site 2 hole 1 | place: USA:California | collected 2015-04-18 | reverse complement strand
CGTTCGATGAGATGCCGGTGCCTTTCCGCTGCGTGGCCACTGACCTGGTGAGCCGAAAATCGCATGTTTTCGCAGATGGCTCGCTGGCGCTCGCGCTACGCGCAACCATGTCGATTCCGGGAGCATTTGCGCCCGTTCACGATGGCAAAGCCGTTTTCGTGGATGGCGGGCTGCTCGACAACCTGCCCACCGACGTCGTGCGCCAGATGGGCGCGGAGATCGTCATCGCCGTACACCTCGAAACCGCGCCTCCCGAGGGGAAAAACATCCAGTCTGCTTTCACTGTGCTGGACCAATCCCTGCACGTCATGCTGGAAGAAAGCGAACTGCGCAGCCTGACGCAGGCGGACGCCGTCGTTTCCGTTCCGCTGCAGGAATACCACACCGTGGATTACGCCAAGAGCGCGCAAATCATGCAGCTCGGCTATGAGGCCGCCAATTCACGAGCGCGCTTGCTGGAAGCCTTCGCTCTGGGAGATGCCGACTGGGAAGCGTATCTCGAAACGCGGAAGGCACGGAAGCGCACCGAAGTTCCCGTGCCGCAATTCATCAAAATCGAGGGCGCGAGCGAGAACGGAGAAGCCTACGCAGCACGTTACTTGAAGTCCTTTCAGGGCAAGCCACTCGATATATCGAAACTGGACGCTGTGCTGACGCGGATGACCGGCGTTGGCCGGTACGACTCGGCGGGATACATTCTCACCCAGCAGAACGGCCAGACGGGCCTGTCAGTGCAAGTGGTGGAAAAAAATGACGCGCCGCCGATGTTCCAGCCGGCGTTTGAAGTGGATGGCTCACAGAGCGGCAACGTGGATTTCACCATGGGAACGCGCTTCACCTTCATGGACGTTGCCGGGTACCGCTCGGAATGGCGCACCGACATACTGTTCGGGAACACCTACGGCGCTCAAATGGAGTTGTACCGTCCGTTCACGGCAGAGAGCCGCTGGTTTTTTGCGCCGCGCGCGGATGCCAGCGATACGACGTTTCAGATCTATGCGAAGAATGATCCGCTGGCAGATTATCGCATCTACCGAATTAACATCGGGGGCGACTTGGGATACGGCTTCGGGCGCTTCAGCGAATTACGGTTTGGCTACGAAGTTGGCTCGCTGAACACCAAGCTACGGCTGGGAACGCCACAAATTCCAGCCGTGGAAGGGCGCGTGGGGCGTGCTCGACTGCATTATCTCCTGGACTTCACCGATGATCCGGTCATTCCGCGTCGCGGCGTCAGCGTGGAATCGAATTTCCGATGGACGGATCACAGTCCTGGCGCCAAGGAAGGCTTCCCCTCGATGGATTTAAAGATCGGGTATTTCCAGCCGATTGCGCGGCCCGCTTCGGTGTTCTTGGAGGGCGAAGGCGGCACCACGTTTGGCTTCACCAGTACAGGAATTCCTCAGTTCTTTCTTGGCTCGCCTTTCCACCTCAGCGCCTACGGCCAGAATGAATTTCAGGGCAACCAGTATTATTTGTTCCGCGGGGGCTTTGTACACGATTTACTCACGCTTCCGCCGTTCGTTGGCAAGAAGGTGTACGCCGTGGGGGCTTACGAGTTCGGCAAAATGTACCGCGTGACCACCGGCAGCAATCTTCCGAACGACGTTGCCGCGGGGTTCCTGGCCGAAACGGCCGTGGGCCCGTTTTTCATCGGCGGCAGCGTGGGCGACTCCGGCCACCGCAAGTGGTTTTTTCAGCTCGGCCGCGTGTTCTAGTCTGCCGACTCACAGGAAGACTAAACGACGGCAGTCGGCCACTCTCGCGAAATGAAAATGAGGGGCCGCTCCCAATCTTCGCTGAAGTCGGAATCTCGCAGCCGCCCAATACCAATAGCATTGGGATCGTCATTAGAAATGGTTTCGCCCTATGCTGACTCATGTCTCTAGCACTTCGTCGTACATACCACAAATTCTTAGGTTAAGCCCTGATAGTCAGCTCCCGTAAATTGGCCCACTGCCAAGTTTTGAATACACTTGACTTTCGCTTTTTGTTCGCCTATAATGCCCGGCGGTAGAGGAAACGGGAAACGGCCCCGGGTCCTGAGTCCTGCAAAACAGGGCAAAACAGGACGCGGGGTAAAGCGGCAACCGGCTCCATTGCCTTCCATGGCTCTCACGAGCCGGTTGCCGTCCGTTGAAAATTCCGAGCCGTAAGCGGGTGAGGGGTCGCCTCGAAAAGAGCGATCCCTCGATCCCGGAGGCCGACTGAGTCGGCTGCTCCGCTCGGATGACAAGTATAAGTTGCCCGCTTCCCTTCCAGGAGCCGCCATGGACGTCTGTGTCGAAAGCGTAGTCCTTGCCCCCTCCATCGAGGCCATGCAGGAGTGCGGTGCTCCCGCGGAAGAAACGGAAGAGAAAGATCGCGGCGCCGAAACTCCGCGCACCGGCGATCATCCCACAGGTTCTTCGGAAACGCCGCAGGCAGAAACGGCAGCGGAGAAAAATCCGTGGTCCGCTTGGGCCTGGCTGGGACTGTACAAAACTCCCAGCCGCAAGATTCCCAACATCGTGCATGTGGACGTGGACGCGTTTTTCGCCTCGGTCGAGCAGGTGCTGAATCCTCGTCTGCGCGGCAAGCCCGTGCTGGTGGGGCGCGGCGTAGTGGCCTCGGCGAGCTACGAGGCAAAGATGCTCGGCGTAAAAACCGCGATGAGTTTCCGCGAGGCGCTGCGCATTTGCCCGAAAGCCATCGTCGTGCCCGGGCAATACGAGCACTACGCGGATTTTGCCGAGCGCGTGCGCCGCATCCTCGAAACCTATACGCCCGCGGTGGAAACCGCCGCGCTGGACGACTTCTACCTGGACTTCGCAGGCACTGAGCGCCTCTATCCCGATTACCAAGCCACGCTGCGGCGCTTGCAGGCGGAGATTTTCGGCCGGACGGGCTTGGGCGTTTCGATTGGCGCGGCGCGCACGAAAGTGGTCGCCTCCATCGCTTCGCGGCTGGAGCGTCCGCGCGGTTTCCGCATGGTTGCGCCCGGCGAAGAAGAAACCTTCCTGACGCCTCTGCCGGTGGAAAAGCTGCACGGCATCGGCCACGTGCACGCGGGAATGCTGGCCGAGCGCGGCATTGCCACCATCGGGCAATTGCGCCAGGTGCCGAAAGCGGCGCTGCGAGCGGCCTTCGGCGAAGCCATCGGCCTGCAAATCTGGGAGCGTGCCCGCGGGCTCGACGGCCGCGAAGTGCTGCTCCCCGCGACGCCGAAATCGGTTTCGCGCGAAACAACTATCGAGGGCGGCACCATCGACACGGAGTTTCTCAACGGCTTGATCGAGTATCTCTGCGAGCGCATCGGCTCGACCCTGCGTGAATACGGCAAACAGGCGCGCACCATCGGCCTGCGCATCCGTTATGTGGACCACTTTTCGTCGCACCAGGCGGTGCGGCTGAGTAAACCAACGAACGACGAACGCGAATTGCTCATCGCCGCCAGGGAGCTGTTCGGCAAATTGTTCACGCGGCGCGTGGCCGTGCGGCTGGCCGGTGTCAGCGTGACGAACCTCGAAGCCGACCGGCGGCAAAATGAATTGTTCGATACCAGCGCGAACCGGCGCTGGTACCTGAACCGCGAAATGGACCGCGTGCGCGGCCGCTATGGCTGGAACGCCGTCTTCTACGGCAAGGGCCTCGAGTTGCGCGAGCACTACGCCACCAAACCGAATGGGCTGGTGCTGTCAACGCCGTGCTTGTCGCGGTAGGGGCGACCCTTGGGTCGCCCGCTGCAAATGGTGCCGGGGCTTCAGCGGGCGGGGCAAGCCCCCCTACACCAAATTTGCTGAGTTTTTCCTTCCCTTCCTCTGCCTGGTTTTACTGAAATTTAAGGGGCTACGTCCTCGCGCGGCGTGACTCGTGACACGTATTTCGTGACTCGTGGAAAATCCACTCTCGCGATTCGGGTTTCACGAGTCACCAGTCACGAGTCACCACTCACGTGTTCGTACATTTGCATTGTCACAGCCACTATTCGTTCCTGCGGGGCGTAGCGTCTCCCGACGAGATCATCGCTGCAGCGATGGAACAGAAAATGCCTGCCGTCGCGCTGACGGATACGAATGGCATGTATGCGGCGGTGCCTTTTTACAAAAAGGCATTGGACGCGGGGATCAAACCGATTGTGGGTGTAAGGCTGGACGTGGCTATCGACTATGGAAACGATGAGATTCTTCGCTGCACTCAGAATGACAAACAAAAACAACGGGACACGATAGTGCTGCTGGCAGCGGACATGGAGGGCTACAGCAATCTCTGCCAGTTGGTCACGCTGCGGCATCTGGGGACGACGAAGCTGGCGCAAAACGCTGCTGCTGCGGAAACCGACGGTCGGCCCGTAACCTTACAAGAGTTGGCGGAGCACCACCGCGGCGGGATTGCGTTGGCGCCTGCGAATCATCTGCAGTTGAGATCCTTCGCTTCGCTCAGGATGACAAACGAAAAGTCAAAGGCAGTCGAGGACACAAATCGCCATTCGCGACTCACGAATCACTTTTCGCAGCTCAAAGAGATTTTCGGCGACCGCCTGTACATCGAAGTACAGCATCTCTCACCTGGCGATGGCCGAACGTTGCGCGAGGCCGAGCGCATCGGCCGCGAACTTAGCATTCCGCTGGTGGCGACAAACAACGTGCATTTCCTCCGGCCGGAGGAGCATCTGCATCACCGCGCGGTGAACGCCATCCGCACGGGAGGATTGCTGACCACTGTCGCTCCGCCCGAAATCACCACCGGCGAAGCATGGTTCAAGCCGGCGGCGGAAATGCAGAAATGCTTCCCCGATCACCCGGAATGGTTGCAAGCAACGGTGGAAATTGCCGATCGCTGCCATTTACAGCTCGAACTCGGCAAACTGATTTTCCCGGAATTTCCCGTGCCCGAAGGCGAATCCGCATTTTCCTATTTGTGGAAGCTGAGTTTCGACGGCGCGCGAAAACGCTACAAGCCGCTGCGCCCGGAAGTGCTCTCGCGGCTCACGCACGAACTCGAAGTCATCGAGCACTGGAAGCTCGCTCCGTACTTCCTCCTCGTGTGGGACATCGTCGAGGAGGCACGCCGGCGCGGAATCCCCGCGGTGGCGCGAGGGTCGGCTGCCAGTTCGATGGTGACGTATTGCCTGGGAATTTCGCGTGTATGCCCGCTCCGCTGGGGGCTGTACTTTGAAAGGTTTTTGAACGAGCAGCGCGGCGATTGCCCGGACATCGACATTGATATCTGCGGCGCGCGCCGCGATGAGCTGCTCGATTACGTCTACGAACATTGGGGCGCCGAACACGTTGCTCCTGGGGGGCGGCAAGCCCCCCGCGTTGCAATGATCGGAAGCTTCATCACCATGCACGCGCGGCTGGCGGTGCGTGAAGTGGCAAAAGTATTCGGTGTGCCGCCGGGCGAGGTGGACCGCTTCACAAAGCGGCTACCGCACCGGCCCGTGCGCGAAATTTTGCAGGCCATTCGCGACCTGCCGGAATGCCGCGACCTCCCTGCAAACGACGAACCCTGGAAAACCATCCTGCAAGTCGCGGTGCGTCTTGACGACGCTCCGCGGCATATGGGAATTCACCCGTGCGGCACGGTGATTTCCGCACGGCCGTTGACGCGGCTGACGCCGCTCGAACGCGCCACGAAAGGGATCGTCGTCACGCAATACGACATGAACGCCGTCGAAGCGCTCGGCCTCATCAAGATGGATCTGCTCGGCCAGCGCGGCTTCACCACCATGTCACTCGCGCTCGACAACATCGAGCGCACTCTCCGACCTGTAGGGGCGGGGCTTGCCCCGCCCGCTTCCGGCGCATCGAACGTTGCCCCCGATGGCGTGACGCCGTGTCCCAAACCTCGCGAGATTGATTTCGACGCCATTCCGGAAAACGATCCGGCCACCTGTGATGTTATTTCAAGCGGTCGAACCCTGGGAGTGTTCCAGGTCGAATCGCCTGCTATGCGCGGCATGCTTCGCATGATGAACGCACGGACGCTGGAGGAAATCGCCATCGCGCTGGCGATCATCCGGCCGGGCGCGGCGGAATACGGATCGAAAGAATTGTTTGTAAAGCGTCTTCGCGGCAAAGAAAAACTCGTCTACCCGCATGACTCGCTCAAACCGATTCTTGGCGACACGCTGGGTGTGTGTATTTATCAAGAACAGGTCATGCAAATTGCGCAAGCGCTCGGCAGTATGTCGTTAGCAGAGGCAGATCTGGTGCGGCGGTCTTCCGTAAAGTATTCCAGCCAGGCAGATCATGACCGGTTGCGCAATAAATTTGAAAAAGCTGCGGCAATGATGGGACTCACGCAGCAGCAGCGCGAAGAAACCTGGATGATGGTCGAAAAATTCGCGGGCTTCGGTTTCTGCAAAGCGCACGCGGCAACCTATGCGGACATCTCGTACCGCATGGCCTATTTGAAGACGCATCACCCGGCGGAGTTTCTCGCCGCCATGTGCAGCGCGGGCGCGGGGTTCTATCACGTCTCTGCCTATGTGGAAGAAGCAAAGCGCTGGGGCATCGCGGTGCGGCTGCCGTCGGTGAATCATTCGCGAATGGTGTACACCGCCGAGGCCAGCAAAGGCGTAACAAGTGCGCTACGCGTGGGATTGATGCAGATCAAAGGGCTGCGCATCGAAACCATCATGGCAATCCTGCGCGCGCGGAAAGAAGCCGGGCCGTTTCGCTCCCTCGAAGATTTTCTGCGCCGCGTACCCGTCGAACGCGATGAAATCGAAGCGCTGATCAAATGCGGCGCGTTCGATGAAATTGGCGATGATGTGGGTCATGAAACTCCGAGAATGACGCGACCGGAAATGCTGTGGCGCTGGAACTTGTTGCAGGCAGCGGGCAAAGGTTCACAGCCCGGAGCCTCTCGACGTCCAGGAATTCTGCTGCCGGAAAAAACAGAAACCTTGTTCGCTGAAGCCAACGCGCAGGATTCCATTGGCGTCGCCCTGGCAGAAATGCAAATGCCGGACTACACGTTGGAGCAGAAGCTGCGCTACGAACGCGAAATTCTGGAGGTCTGCGTGAGCGGCCACCCGCTCGATTTTCTGCCGCGTAACGGCGAAGTTTGGAGCGACGAACTGCCGGGGCTGCTCGGCAAGCGCGTCACACTATGCGGTTGGGTGGTGACCTACCGCCATGTTGGAACAAAAAACTACCGCAACATGATGTTCGTCACGCTCGAAGATCAGCGCGGCATCTATGAAGTGGTGCTCTTCCCTGGCGCCTATGACCGCTATGGCGGACTGGTCTTCGAGACGCGCGCCATGCGCGTGACCGGGCGTGTCGAGCAGAATGGGCAAATCAATGGCGAGAAGCTGGAAGCATTGAGGAAGTGACCGGTGAATTTTATGATTCGCACAAGAATAGGAAACACGACGCCAGCCGCGGAGCCGGAAACAGGCCGTCCTGCCGGAAGCGGCGAAGAGTGGCTGGGGCAAAACCGCAGCACCAAGCGCCGGTTGTGGGAACGGCTCAATCCGCTCAGCCGCAAGCAGATTCGGGTGATTGCCGAGGCACTGGCACTCCAGCAGACCCACGCACAATTGCCCGAACCGCTGCGCGCGCGCCTGAGCGCCACCCTCCATGAACTGGAGCGGCTGGTAAGCCGTATCCGGGCGCTGCTGGCAGAGGTAACACGACGGACACCACCGCGCACGTGAAGGTTGCAGGGCGCGGCGGGAGGCAGGATACTTTTTATATGCCTGTCCCTACAAAGCGCGGCCCCTTTTTCCTTGCGGCACTGGTTTTGGCGCTCTCAGCGCTGGCTCATTCCGCGCGTGCGGACGAGATTCGCCTGAAAGACGGCAAAAAGCTGTACGGCGTGATCGTCGCGTACGAAGACAACATGTTCAAGGTCAAAACCGAATTCGGGTATGTGCTCGTCGAGAAGGACAAGATCGCGTCGATTATTCCGGCAGCGCCGGGGGCAAAATCGGAATCGGATTCCCCAGCGAAAAAGGAGCCTGCGCCGCGTCCGTCAAAGCCGGCCGCCGATTCGCAGCCACAGGCGGAACCGGCCGTGGCAACTTCCACAGATACTGGCGCTGGCGCTGCGCCCGCAAATGCGAGCGCAAAAACGGTTACCCCGGCGCCGGGCGGAAAAGCCGAAAAGGCATTACCAAAAACGACCAACGCCGCCGCGAAAACCGACGCTCCAGTCAGCGCGTCTGCACCTAACGTCCCCGCTCCCGCGAGCAACACAACCACGTCGGCAGCAACGGCTGGGCCCGCGCCCGCGGCAACAGCCCCTGCTCCGCCAAAAGAGCCGGAGGTCCCAGCCAATCGCGAAGAAATCACCGGGAATCTGTACACCAACTACACGCACGGCTTCCGCATGTACAAGGCGCCGAGCTGGAACCTGATCGAAGAAGCGCGCAGCGCGCTGCCAAACGCCATCGTGGCCATGGGCACGAGCAACGAGTCAACGCTGCTGGTCGTCGGCGAGGAGAAGACGAAGGATTCGCTGGATGCCGCGGCCGCCGCCGTCGAAAAGCGGCTGCATGACGTCTACGCCAACTATCAGCGCCTCTCTCAGCGCAAAACGGTCGTCGGCGGCATGCCCGCCATCGACTATCAATACAGGGGAAAGGCGGACGAGCACGATTGGTCGGGACGCCTGGTTGTCATCGCACGCGGCAAGGATCTTCTCACCGTGCTGGCCATGACCTACGCCGACAGCGATCTGATTCAAATTCAGGAAAACGTCATCGGCCGCTCGATTGCCAGCCTCGACTTCAACGTACACTAGACGCAATTTTGTACGCTAGTCTAATTTAGACGTCTAAATTAGACTACTTCCTGCCCCGGAGATTTTTTGGGCGTCGGCCTAGCTCGCAGCAGCCATTCCGGGTTCACCAGATTTGCGGTGTTCACGAATGATTCCAATCAGCGCCTGCGCGGCGCGAGGCAGGCTGCGATCGCGGCGGTAGATGAGGCCGAGTTCGCGCCAAAGATCCACCTCTTCCACGTTCAAGAGCTTCACTTCACCCGCTTTCACATAATCCCGCGCAAAGCTTTCGCTGATGAACGAAACTCCGGCATCGGCCACCACAAATCGTTTGATCATCCCAACGCTCGGCAACTCCATCGCCACATGAATCCTCGAACGATATGGCCGAAAGAGTTTATCGAGCACCTGCCGGGTATAGCCGGTGCGCGGAAAGATGAGCGGCTGGCTTGCCACTTCTTCCAAAGTAATTTTGGAGCGATGCGCCAGCGGATTTCGCGTGCTGACCATGAAGCGCAATCGGTCCCGGTAAATGCTATGCACTTTCAAATTCGGAGACTTGACCGGCAGCGTGACAATGCCCACATCAATGGATCCATCTTCCACCCGCTGCAGGATTTTGTGGCTGAAGTTGCGGTAAATGCTGATGTGCACCAGCGGATAACGCTGCTGAAACTCTGCAAAAATATCGGGCAATAAATAAAGACAGGTAGCTTCGTTCGCACCGAAAACCACCGGGCCTTGCACCACGTTGCCGCGATCCGCAACCACCTGAACCGATTCGTCCCGCAATCGCAGCAATTTTTCAGCGTACTCAAAAAGCACTTCGCCGGCGGGTGTCAGCTCCACGGACTTGGCGGAGCGGTCAAGCAGCTTGGCCTTATAAGCCTGTTCCAGTTGGCGAATCTGCGCGCTGACCGCGGACTGCGAGCGGAACACTTTCTGCCCCGCGCGCGAAAAACTCTTGAGCTTTGCGACATAAACAAAAGTTGTAAGTTGGTCGAAGTCCATAGGCAGCACGCCCGGCTGGAATTATAAGGGATTCTTCTCGTCCGGTACGTGTCTATTATCCTCTCTTTCAAGCGTGAATCGCGGGTCGTGACATCGGCACCGCAACTGGCGGCGGCAAAACCTCGCGGCGGCACTGGAACTGAGCAAGAATGGGCTTCCAAGTGGCTTCGACCGTGCCCTGGAAATGCACCGGCTGCACGCGCATCAGCGGCAGTGCTCCGCGGCGCGAGAGCAAGCACGCCGCTCGCGGGCTGCCGGTAAAATGGTGATGTTCCTCGAGCGCCCGCCGCAGCCACTCTTCCTCATGGGGATCGATCGCCGCAAGAGTCACAAAATCGCGGTGAAGCACGTCCTCAGCTTCCGCACGCAATACATAAGCCAATCCGCCGGTCATGCCCGAACCGAAATTGAGGCCCAGCGGCCCAAGGATAATGGCCACGCCGCCTGTCATGTACTCGCATCCGTGCTGGCCGACGCCTTCCACCACGGCGAACGCGCCGCTGTTGCGAACGGCAAAGCGTTCGCCGGTCCTGCCAGCGATGAAGAGTTCGCCGGACGTAGCGCCATACAGCACCGTGTTGCCGGCAAGGACATCACCGCGCCGCGAAGCGGCCAATCCCGCCGCTATGGCAATCGTTCCGCCGGACAAGCCCTTTCCGACA
>WNFB01006631.1_pt1 | contig 10388 bp, 10 predicted proteins | sample 5400501 | NCBI WGS metagenome assembly WNFB01 (sample SAMN13153341, study PRJNA577476) | soil metagenome | isolation source: 200 cm saprolite under Douglas fir tree site 2 hole 1 | place: USA:California | collected 2015-04-18 | reverse complement strand
CCGAGCCTGTCGACCTGGTCCTTCTCGGTATCCGCCCGAGCCGCCTCGGCGCTGGTCCGTGGATCGACGCTGGTGAACGTCGTCGGCCTCAACTACACGAACTCGAATCGATTCCTCATGCCGCCGCGAGCCTCGTCCTGGTCGATCATGGTGATCGCCCCGCAGATTGCCTCGGCTTCGATCGCGATGTCCCGGACCCGGGTCACGCCCGCGGATGTCGTCTCGGGATCCATGACGTATGCGAATATCGGAAACGAAGCCGCGCGAACGGTGTGGATCAACCTGACGTTGGATCCGAAGCTGTACTTCCTGAACGCGAGCCTGGTCGCGTCGGTCTCCGGGAATTCGGTGCGCTTCGTTGTGGCGGGAGTCCCGATCGGGCCGGGAGTGATTTTCTTCAACGCATCGGTCGCGGCCTCCGTGACGGACCACGAGCTCCTCACGCTCAACGGGACGATGACCTACGCGGATGGCTTCGGCAACCTCCTGCCGACGGTCTCGGTCGCACCCAGTTCCGTGGAGGCCGCAGTCCCGGGACTCATGTTGAGCGTCACGCCGGACAACGCCTCCGTCGAGGCGTCGGGTTTCGCCTTCTTCAACGTCTATCAGGTTAACGCGGGGAGCGGGGTGGCAGGCGACCTGTGGCTCACCCTGCCGCTCCCCGCTAGCTTTGTTTACATCTCCGATACGTCGGACGGCGCACGCTCCGTCGCGGACTCGACGTTCACGTGGCACTGGACGAACGTCGCGCCCGGACCAAGATCCTTCTCCCTCGAACTGCAGGCGAAGGCCTCGGTCCTCGACGGCACCGCGACGGACCTCGTCTTCCACGCCGACTATACGGACTCGAACGGCAACTTCCGAGCGGGCGTCACGTATGTCACGCACGCCACCTTCGTCGCCCCGAGGATCGCGTTCACGTTGTCGTCCGGGCCAGGTGAGGCGCGATCGGGCGACTTGGTGCGCTACAACCTCACGATCGCGAATCTCGGTTCCTCGACCGCACGGAACCTCTGGCTGACGGACGCGATCGACTCCCGGTTCGAGTTCGTCTCGTACAGCGCCCGCGTCCAGGCCACCGGCACGAACCTCCGCAACTGGTCCTTCACGGACCTCCAGCCCGGCCAACAGGAAACGGTCCTCGTGACGCTACGAATCCGCGGCGGCACCGCAGGCGGCTCCCTCCTCTCGAACGTGTTCGAGGCGAACTACACGAACAGCGGCGGGGCGGTCATCGGATATGTCCGGTCCGATGCCTCGACGACCCTCGTCGTGACCGATCCGCTGCCGATCCTCATCGGCGTCGCGGCGGTCGCCGCGACTTTGGTGACGATCCTGTTGGTCCTCCGGCGGTCTCACGTCGAAATCGAGGAAGTGTTCCTCGTCTATCGCGATGGGGTGCTCATCTACCACCTATCGCGCAGCCTGTCGCAGGACAAGGACGAGGACGTCCTCAGCGGCATGCTGACCGCGATCCAAGAGTTCGTCCGAGACGCGTTCGTGTACGGCGAGCATCGCGAACTGCACCAACTGGACTTCGGCGAATACCGGATCATGATCGAGCGGGGCCAGCACGTTTACCTCGCGGTCGTCTATTCCGGGAAAGGCGCGGTCGTTCGAAGACGGGTGCGCTCTGTCCTCGATCACATCGAGACGGCGTACCGCGGCGTGCTCGAGGACTGGGACGGCGACATGGAAAGAGTCGCGGGCGCCCGGGATCTCATCCGAGAGTACCTGCTGAAGCCAGCCGGGAAAACGTTCCCGGGACTGTCCTTCCTGTGACCGTCGGTCGTCGATGGGCCCGGCCGGACTTTCCGGTCCCGTGGGTACCGCGGGACCTTTTGAACCGACGACCATCTGGTTATGAGCCAGACGCTCCACCGGACTAAGCTACGGGCCCCGGGCCGCGGAACCGCGGGGCGTTACTTAAGGAGTACTCTCAATTCACGAGCCGGGCTAACCTCACCTTCACTGGGTTAGGCCCTAAGTAGCCGCCTCACCCAGAACCGTGGCCTTTTCGCAGTTTCCAGTGGGCGACTGGCCTTCCCCGCTTTGCGTGGGTAGCAGATGACGCGTGTCGGCGGGATCGACATGCAACGAATCGTTCTCTTGGTCACGAGCCGGGTTCTGGGGGCGTCCTCCACCGCGAAACCACGACCCTCGAATCCATTAGTTTTCGGGCTCCAGGAGTGTGGCACGCGTCGCCATCTCGCGAGCCTCACGCAACTCCCGATTCACGTCGTCGGTAAGTAGAAGCCGCGAATCGTAAGTGAATGAAATTAGGAGCTCCCCCTTCGATTCCGCAATCGCCCAAACATGAGCCGTCGTGGTGTGATCCTGGCCCGCTGGGTTCACAACCTCGATCCAGCTAAGTTGGACCCTGTCGTTTGTGTCCTCGATCGACAAGTCTCGGATGTTCGGATTGCCGCGTTGTTTTTGGTATCGCCACCGGGCGAATCGGAGAGGGTCGCCTTTGCCGCCAATCCTCCGTTGCTCGGCTCCATATCGGGTGATTCTGATTGCCCCGTGCGGGTTTTCTGCGCGATACCATATCGGACGGCCTTCTCCCGTCCGTGGGTCCTGTTCCGCATCGAGTCGCCATCCACCAGGGACGAACACCTGATACCCATAATCGAGAAGCCTGACAATCCGACCTTCGGGCGGTGCAGTCGCAAGTTTGTCCCGCCACGTCTCGGGGTCGCCCGCCGGATTCCCGTTGGCGCTCATTCGCCCGCCTTCCTGCTCCGACGCTGGGCTGAAACCTCTCGAGGAAGATATTAACATTTCCGGGCTCTGGTAGTAAATTCTTCCGTGAAGGTCCCCGCCCCCGAAGGGCGGGCTTGGCGGGGAACGACGGCGTCGAGTCTGAACTCATCGAAGCTTCGGGAATAACACCGGCTGGTGTGTTTCTTAAGGAGTGTGTCCGCCGCGATTCCTAATACCGGCTCCGGCTCTCCGGCACCGTGAATGGGCCGGCGGCGGACCTGAGAGCGCTCGAGCGACTCGTTCCCAGGGAAAACGGCCTCACGGTCTTCGACGCGGACACGCAGGCGACCTCGTACGGGATCTGCTTCTTCGACGGCTTGCCCTTCATCTTTGACACCCACCGCAAGGGAAACCAGTGCGTCCCCACTATCGAACTACTGACCGAACTCACAGACCCCGTTCGCGTCGCTCGCGAGTCCGTTGATCGCTCTGGCAAGACGCACGAGAGGTCGGGCTCTTACCGATCCCGTACACGGCGTGCTTCTTCAAAGGTAACCTTCATGTCTATGCGTTCTCGGGACCAGTTCGCGGATTCGACCTCGCGGCGATCGGGAAGACCGCGGGCCAATCCGAACGTGCGCTCTTCAACCGCGTGCACGGACTGAAGTCTCGGGTTCCTAGTCCAATCGCTCGGGCGCAACGGGAACTCCTTGAAGGGAAGCGGCACGCACGCCACGCCTCGGACCTTCGAGTCCTGAAGGCATGGCTGAAAGAACTCGGGACGCAAGCGCTCGCGAACCAAAGGAAGCGACGCACTTTATGAGGACAAGCGCCCCTCCCGACCACGTGGCCAAGGAACTGACCGAACATGCGCTCTTGCTCGAACTCGCGAAGGACTCGTTCCGGCAACAAATCGCGAAGCGGGTCCGGCCTCTCGCGCGGAGCTATGTCGAGAAGTGGATGAAGTGTGAACTCTGGCTGTACTCGTCCGTCATCCAACGTCATTCCAACGAACTGCACTCCTACAAAGCCGTCGTTCTACAAACACTCCGGAGCACGAGCCTCGACGACATGCTGGTGATTTGCCGGACGACGCGCCCGGACTTGGCGGACCTATGGGCTCAGCCTGCGGCACGGGCGAAACTCCAGAAGGAGATCGAAAAGGCGATCGAGGCGGTCGAGGCCGCCTGATGCCCCAGACCCGGCACCGCCTTTGGCGATGAGTCGAATCTGCTTGAACCGGCGTTGTCGACCCGGCCCAGACCGGCATCTGCAGCGAGGCTTTCATTCGGGATTGTTGATGAGGCGCCACCGGTGATCTGAGGAGGACTGGTCTGGAGGTCGCTAGGATTATCCCAGCACGGCGCGATGAACGTCTGGCATGAGGGTCCGGCGAGCGTGGACGGTTCCGCTAAGCTTGCTGTCGGTGGGTGCGGCGGTCGCCATTCTCGGTTATGAAGTTGCTCAACTCTGCTATGAACGGGTGAGCACGATCGGCGGGGTTCTCTGCTACTCTGGACCCTATCTGGGCATCGGGATCTTTGTTTTTGTTGCAGGATGCGGAACAATGCTCGGTGGCATTGCCATGTTAGCGCATCCAGACGAGCGGCTCCTTCCGAGGTTCCTGCAAGCTCCGGTCCTGTCGGCAAGCCCAGCAGAACGACGGGCCCTCCACAAGATTCGGATCGAAGTCTTTGGCATCCTGACTGTCGGTTTCATCCTCCTCGAAATTTTCTTCATGATGTCGGTTCCTATTGGCACGACATACGGAGGCAGGTTCGAATTCGACCCGGCGTTCCTGCTAGACCTCATCCCAATCGTTGCGGCTGATTGCGTCATCATCCTGGTTCTGTGGGTCTACGTGGTTCGCTAGGACGCACGAACATGAATCCGAGGATCAGACCTCCTTCGACACCAGCGGCCACGAGGCCTGGACATCCGAGTCTGTGGCGAGCCAAAACCGCCCCACCGAGAGAGGAGAGTGGCGTAAAGTGCCGCACTGGCACATCCATTTGCGACAGCGACTGTCGACACGCCAAGAGGACGACAGCGCTCTCACGGCGTTCGCCGAGCTTGCGATTTATGGCCCTCTAAATACTGAGCCCCTATTCTCGGGAGTGTACCTTACTTTATCGAAGGATCGAAGATGCTCACGATAATCCGGGCGGAGACCCCGGAACACATCGAGCGGTTTCAGGAACTCGTCGCCGAATACAAGGCGTGGGATATCGAGATGTCAGGCAAGACGGGGCTCAACGTGAATACGCTTCTGGAATTTGGTTACAAGGAAAGTGTCCATGAGCTTGTGGCCGAGCTCGCCCCGCCTAGCGGGAGGCTCCTGCTCGCAAGCTTTGATGGGCAGGTGGCTGGCTGCGCTGGGCTGCGCCGGTTGTCCCCGGAGATTGGCGAGATGAAACGGGTTTACGTGCGCCCGGCGTTTCGCAGGAAAGGTTTGGGAAGGGCGCTGATTGAAGGGGTCATCGCAGCGGCCTGCCTCATCGGTTACGGGAAGCTGCGCCTGGAGACGGCCAACTTCATGGAAGGCGCGCAGGCCTTGTACCGATCGCTGGGCTTCGAACTCATCGAGCCCTATCGAGAGATCCCTGACGTAATGAAGCACCTCGGGGTCTTCATGGAACTGAACCTGGACTGACCCTCTCTTGGGCGTCATTACGCCGTCAGGGTCGTCTCGTCGTCTGGGGGCCGGACTTTTCGGAAGCTCCGATAGATGGCGAAATCGTAAACCAACTTCAGGTTCCGGCCGCCGTCAGCAGAGTTCCAAATCGGCCACATGGAGTATAACGGGAAAGAAGCGCCGTCGTGCGGAGTTGCTCTATATTTGAGAAATCTGCGTCAATGGACGGGTAGTTTGCCAGAACCCAAGGCTCGCGCGCCCGCCGATGTCCTGTCCCAGCACGAGGGCCGGAAAACCGGCCCTCACCTTCCCTTTTTCAGCGCCGCTATGAGTTCAGACGAACCCGTTCCTAGTTAGTGCGATTCAACCGATGATGAGCCGGTCTTCCACGCCGCACCCGGGCCGCGCGACATCGAGGGATTCCGGCCTGGAACTATCGCCCCGACTGCATTGCACTCACGTAATCGTCCCACTCCCTTGAGGTCTTCCGGACGATGAACCCTCTCGCAAACGGGGCGAACAACCGGTAAGGCCCCGTCAGATGGACGTCGAACGTCATTTCGAGCCGAGTGCCTTCCGGGTCCGAGAACAACCGGTACGTATTGCGCGTATGACCCATATTCGAGCGGGCGTCCGCGTCCCAACCGTCCGGCGGCCGCAATCGTACGAGGAACCGCGCGACGAATGGGAACGCCATGATTCCGGTCTCTTCCATCTCGACCAGGTCTCCCTCCCGACGGATCACCTTGCGTGTGCGCAGCCGGACTCGACTCAATTCGGGGTCACTGTCCCGAAATTCCGTGCACCATGCGTAGACATCCGGAAGAGGGGCTCGAAACCGCTTTTCAACTTGGAAGAGCACACACGCCGAATTCGCCAGGAGAACAAAAAGGCCCCGGCCAGACCAGCCGACAGGCTTCCGCTGTTGGATGCATCTTCCACTCGGACGATCTCCCATTCCAAGGGACTCGTAATGGGTATCCGGGGAATGCGCCACAGGACGACTCTCTCGAGAGAACGGTATTATCCCGGTTTCGCCCAAAAACGCTCTCGCGCGGATAAAGCGCGGCTCGGCGGCACCGCTGATTGACTCCGAATCGCATGGGAGAGAGCGCCGTCGTGCGGATTCGAACCGCAGACCACCCGATTAACAGTCGGGGGCTCTACCGGACTGAGCTACGACGGCTTGTGATGCGATACAAGAGGGGTCCTCAAATAGTTTCTGCGCCGCACCGGAGTGGAGGCGTGGCTCCGAGCCTCCGACGCCACTCGAGCCAAAGCTATTAAATAACCGAGCCGCCGAGTTCGACATCCGATTCACAAGCCTTAGATAGGATGGGTCTCTCGGCCCGCCGATGATCGGTGAGAAGCGCCTCTTCGGCATCATCGCCCTCATCCTCGGGCTCATCGCCGGAGTGCTGATCCTTCTCCTCGTTCAATCGAAGGGAGGCGTCGACGTCGTCACGCTGATCGCGGGGATCGGCGTGCTGTACGGGAGCTATCTGATCTACCGGGGAAAGACGAGCACCCTGTTCGGATGGGGGAAGACCCGCCTCGGGGCGTTGATCAACCTCGCAATCGGTGTGTTGACCCTCTTGATCCCTGGTGGAGTCGGCGGAACCCCGTCAATCCTTGCGATCGTGAGTGGGGTCCTCGGGTTCCTTTCCGCGTGAACGCACCGTTCGGGTCCGATCACCCGAGCGTCTTGCGGAGTTCCTGGACGGTTCCCGACATCGAATCGAGGACGCCTTTCAGATAGTCGAGGAACTCCTCCAGCTTGTCCGTCGTCACGGCCCCTTCGGGCGATGGCTTGATCAACCCCTCCTGTTCCAAGATCCGAAGGGAATACCGGACCTTGTGCTGCGGGAAGTTGAGGAGCTCCGAGAGTCGGATGATCCCGATCGGCTGGTTCTCCATAATCGCCTTCAGCATCGCGACATGTCGCTGCAGCAGCTTGACCTCGGCCTCGATCTTGCTGGTGAGCGCGCTCCTACGAGTCACGAAAACCTCCCCCTACAAAACGTGACATGGTCCGTGATAACGCGGGCTGTCTTAAAAGGTTCGACGCGCGGATGACGCGAAGAATGCCATCTCGCGGTTGGCGGCCTCGCCCCATCCCCGCGACGCAATCGCGATGATTCCGATCGGGACATCGTGGGGGAAAAGCGCGAGCCCGCGATCCCCAGCCCGCTGGGGCGAGAGACCGTCTTCGATGCGGTCATATACGAACTTCGACAAGACCTGCTTGATGATCTCCTCGCCGATCCCGGTGACGGAGACCGCGCCGCGGGGGCCGGCGTACAATCCCGCGCCGACGATCGGAGAATCGCCGACCCGGCCCGGGAGCATGAACGCAAGACCTCCCGTCGATGAGCCGGTGGCGAAGCGACCCCGCCGGTCCCGCGCGATCGCGCCGACCGTGTCGTGGATCGCGACGCCTTTCCACTTCCGCGCGTATCGCGGCAGCCGTCCGTTCCGGATCTTCTCAAGGCTCTCTTCGAGGTTTCGGCGGGATTCCGGGGTCGACGGATCGTATCGCGGGTGGCCTTTCGACCGCGCGAACTCGACCGCGTCCGCGCCCGCGAGGAGGATGTGCGGCGTCTTCAGGACATCATACGCGACCCGGATCGGGTTCTTCACCTCCTCGATGGCGGCGACGGCGCCCGCTTCGCGGTCCCAGTTCATCAGAGCTGCGTCCATTTGAATCCGACCGTCGATGCGCATCCGAGAGCCGGTCCCCGCGTTCAACCGCGGATCGTCCTCAAGGACTACGATCGACTCGACGACCGCGTCTAATGCACGACCCCCGCGGGCCAAGACCTCCATGCCGCGGGCCCCTGCGACTTCCGCCGCATCTTGGACGGAGGGATCCGAGCCCGCGCCACAATGTGTGATCAAAAGGGGCCGCACGCCGGCGGCACCGGTGCGGGAGGTTTCAATCTTTTGCCCGTGGCCTCGTCGCTGAGACGACGGACTCCGGCAGACGCTTCGAGAGTTCGGCCACGCGGCGGCGGAGTTCGTCCCGGATCGCGCGAAGCTCGTCCATCGTCTTGCCCGTGGCACCCGGGATCGGCCAATCTTCGGATTTCTCGCGAGCGCCGATCGGGCACCGATCGAGACACCCAAACGTCACGACTCGTGCTGCGCCGGCGATCATTTGAGGTGTGACGATCCGAGGTCTCTTCGGACCGAGCTCAATCCCGATTTCTCGGAGCAACTTCGGCACGGCCGGATTGATCTGGGTTGCCGCCTGAACCCCCGCACTCTCCGCGCGCCACCCGGTGGGCGCGATCGCATTGAAGAGCGCCTCCGAGAGCACACTCCTGAACGTGTTCTCGACGCAGACGAAGAGGACGGTGCCCACGGAACAGGACAGACGTCCGCGTGGCAAATAGATTCGCGAGGGCACCTCGATAATCACGCGCCAAGGCCTATATAACGCGGCCCGCGTCGGCGGCGGCGTGCCCGCGATCAAGGCGTCCCAGCTCACGAAACGCTTCGGGACCGTGGACGCGCTGAAGGGGATCGACCTCGCGGTTGAACCGGGGGAATTCTTCGGCCTGTTCGGTCCGAACGGGGCAGGCAAGACGACGATGCTCCGAATCCTCACGGGGCAGCTCCGCCCAACGACCGGAGACGCGCGGGTCCTGAATATTGATGTCGTCCAAGAGCCGCTCCAGGTAAAGTCGGTCGTGGGCATCGTGCCCGAGGTGGAATCGCCGCCATCGTACTTGACGGCCCACGAGTATCTGTACTTCGTCGGGCGGGTTCGGAAACTCGATCGGCTCGAGGAACGAATCGCGCACTGGTTCGAGTTCTTCGATCTGGACGAGGGCGGGACGACGTTGTGCAAAGACCTCTCGAAAGGGACGCGACAGAAGTTGATGCTCGCCGCGGCGTTCATCCACGAGCCAGCGCTCGTCTTCCTGGACGAGCCGTTCATCAACCTCGATCCGATCTACCAACGCAAGCTCAAGGGGTTTCTGACGGAGTACGTCGCCGGTGGAGGGACGGCGTTCATGGCCTCTCATCTCCTCGACATCGCCTCGAAGCTGTGCCATCGAGTCGCGGTGATCCGGAGCGGATCGATCATCGCGACGGGGACCGTCGACCAGATCCGGGCCCAGGACGCGGACCTGGAGTCCGCGTTCCTCCGCCTGGTCGGGGCGTGACGATGAGCTGGCTCCTTCGCCTCATGCTGAAAGAGGAATTCCGCGTCCATGCGAGCTATTCCGGTCAGACGATGTTCGTGTCGTTCCCGTTCATCATCACGATTTTCAGCCTTTCAATCGCCGTCACGAGCGGACGGCTGTTCGCATACACCCCGCTCCCGGACGCGATCCTCCTTCTGCACGTCAGCGTCTTCCTCTACGGCCTGAGCGTCGGCGCGTTCGGATTTCTCGGTCGACAGTACCTCGAGCGGACGACCGGGACACGCAATTACCTGGTCGCGATGCCCGGGATTCTCCCGATGCGGTTCCGTCGAACGTTCCTGGGCATGTTCGTCCGCGACGCGATCTTCTACATGGTCCTGCTCCTCGTCCCCGCGACCGTCGGCTTGGCCCTGTCGATTCCCGTGACGCACTTCCGACTCACGAGCATCGGCGTGCTCTTCGGGGCCGCGCTGCTGTCGTTCCTCCTCGGTATGTCGCTGAGTTTCTTCGTCTCGACGGTGTACATGCGAAGCCGTGTGGGATTCGTCATGGCGGCCGCCGGCGTTTCCGCACTGTTTGCGGCGGCGGGAGCCGCCCACGTGATTCCATTCTCCTGGATCCTCCCGAGCCTCGCCGCCCACGAACTCCTGCCGCCCCTGGGTGCGGATGTCAGAGGAGCCGCGGCACTCCTCTCGCTCGGGCTGGCGATCGTGGCGGCCCTGATCGCAGGAGCCGTCGGCCTCGTCCCGGAGCAGTTCGAACCGCCGAGTGTGGCCGCACGCAACGAACTCCCAGGAATCATCGCGCGGCTCGACCGATTCGAGGGTTACAGCGCGCTCCTCGGGAAGGAATTCCTCGATTTTCAGCGGAGCGGGACCTACGCGAAGATGTTC
>WNFB01012706.1_pt1 | contig 10389 bp, 9 predicted proteins | sample 5400501 | NCBI WGS metagenome assembly WNFB01 (sample SAMN13153341, study PRJNA577476) | soil metagenome | isolation source: 200 cm saprolite under Douglas fir tree site 2 hole 1 | place: USA:California | collected 2015-04-18 | reverse complement strand
ATTACATGGTCAGGACGACGCGGAACTGGGCTTTGCCGCTCATCATACGGGCGTAGGCTTCGTTGACGCGATCCAGCGGGAACTTTTCGACCATGGGGCGGATGCCGGTCGACTCGGCGAAGCGCAGAGTGTCTTCGGAGTCGGTGGGAATGCCGGAAGCCCAGCCCTGAATTCGTTTGCTGCCTTGGATCATTAGCCCGGTGGAGACCTGGATGGGATCGCCACTCGCTCCAATAACGAGCATCGTGCCTCTTGGTGCGAGGCCGGGGAGTAACTCGGTCATAGCTTTGCCACTAGGCGCTGTGGCGAGGATGACTTGCGCGCCACCGAGTTTTTGCAATTCCGCGGCGGCGTCGACTGCGGCACTATCAATGTAAGTGCTGGCGCCGAGTTTCTTGGCAAGAGGCTCGGTCTCCTTGCCGCGCGAGATGGCGGCGACACGATAGCCGAATTTCCTGGCGAACTGAACGCCGAGATGGCCGAGGCCGCCAATTCCTTGGACAGCTACGAGGTCACCGGGCATCGCGCCGTTGCGGCGCAACGCATTGTAGGTGGTGATGCCGGCGCAAAGCAGCGGTGCGGCTTCGGCGGCGTCGAGAGAATCGGGCATCTGCGCGAGGGCTTCGATTGGAGCGATCATGTGCTCGGCGTAGCCGCCGTCGTAGTTGAAGCCGGTCACCTTTAGCTGCGCGCAATTGCCGAAATCGCCGCGGCGGCAGTAGAGGCAAGTGTTGTCTTGTCCGCCGTGCCAGCCGACGCCGACGCGCTGACCTTGCTTCCAAGTCGTGACGCCCGAACCAACTTCATCGATTACGCCCGCGACTTCGTGGCCGGGAGAACGCGGGTACGTCACGCCGGGCCACAAGCCGTCTTTGACGAGGTGGTCGCTAAAGCAAATGCCGCAGGCCTGGACGCGGATGCGGACGTGTCCTGGCCCGGGCTGAGGCACCTCGCGTTCCTGAATCTCAAAGTCTCCACCTGGTTTTGTCACCACAGCTATCTTCATCTTTGGCATGGCGGTCGCCTCATACAATTCGTTCGCTTTTTGGAGTGCTGACATTGGATGCGGCGCCCAAGGATTAAGTTAGGCCGCGTCGCGCGTTGGCGGGATACGAGGGTTTTCCTGGAGCGGCCCGGATACTCTTGTGTTTCTTGCGGAGCGCCACCGCGACAGATTAATTTTTCACGCGAAGGACATTTCGCGCAGAAGTTTCGCCTGCACTTACGGACAGTTTCATGGGAAGCACAACGTTCCTATGAGTCACTTTCGCGGCGACTTCCCGAAGCGAAGAATCCTCGTAACTTGCGGAGCGGTCGAGCGCTCCGTGAAGAGGTGCGACGATGAAGTCTGTGTTTTTGGCCCTCCTCCTGGCAGTTTTCTTCCTTGCAGTTCCGGGTTCCGCACAAACATTAGAACATCATGAACAATACAGCTCGCTCTCGGGCAGAGTGTCGACGGCCGGAGCAGAACGCGGCGTCGCCGGAGCCGGGGTGCAGCTGAGTCCGTTAATGGGAGGGCGAGTGTGCCAAACCGAAACGGACGAGAACGGAGAATTTAGCTTTGCTTCCGTTGCGATGGGCAGATACATCGTCCGGGTAAGTGTGGCGGGCTTGCCCGACATGGAAGCGACCATCACGGTGGAAATGGCGAACCCGCCGCTAGACTTGTGGGTGTCCAAGCCGAAGGCCCCTAAGCGGGAGATGAGCGCCACAGTATCCGTTCGGGAGTTAAGCATTCCTGGAAAAGCGCGCAAGGCTTTTGACAGGGGCCTGAGGCGGCTCGCGGGGAAGGATCCGGCGGGGAGTCTTGTGGAATTTCAGCAAGCCATAGCGGCGTTCTCTTCGTATTACGAGGCTTATTACGAGATTGGGGCGGCGCAGGTCGACCTCGGGCACGGCAGCGAGGCGGCGGAAGCCTTTTCAAAGTCCATCAAACTAAGCGATGGCAAGTTTGCGGAGCCGTACTTTGGCCTCGGACTAGTGCTGTGTGACGAAAAGAATTTCGCGGAGGCCGACACGGTTGTGAAGACCGGCCTTTCCCTGGAGCCGGGTTCCACGATGGGCCAGTTCTCGTTGAGCTGGGCGGAGTTAGGATTGGGCCGGCTGGGAGTGGCGGAAAAGGCGGTGCTTGAGGTGCTCCGTCGTAAGGCGAATTTTGTAGAAGCGCACCTGCTGTTGGTGGAGATTCATCGGCGGCAGAAGAACTTCCCGGCACTTGTCGATGATGTGGACGCCTATCTTAAGATGGATGGCACGAGCGCGAAGAGCGCGCAACTTCGCAAGCTTCGGGAATACGCCATACATCGCATGGCGCAAGCCGAGAATAAGCCGGCGGGCGAAGGCAGCGCCAACGCCCAACCTTAATCTCACCAAAGAGCTGCGCGGAACAGCTAGCGCCCTGATTCAAGAGCGCGCCGGCCCAGGTTTGCCCAAAACCACGGCGCGGGACGAATTCGCCTGCCCCCGTGTTAGAGTCATCCGCTGGGGCACCTGCCTTTGTAAGAGATCCTTGAGCGTAATCCAGGGAGGAAGTGTGGCGTACCGGGATTTGCGGGAGTTTGTGAAGAGACTGGAGAAAGAAGGGGAGCTGAAGCGGATCCGTGCGGAGGTGAACCCAATCCTCGAAATCACGGAAGTGACGCAGCGAGTCGCACGGGATGCAAAGCGGGCGCCGAATTCAGTAGGCCCGGCGCTGCTGTTCGAGAAGCCGAAGGGATCACGAGTGCCACTGCTGGTGAATACATTCGGCAGCGTGCGGCGGATGGCGCTGGCATTTGAGGTGGGAGAGCTGGAAGAGGTGGCGGCGCGGATACGGGGATTCCTGGCGATGGAGACGCCGCAGGGGTTGTTCGACAAGATCAAGATGTTGCCGAAACTGGCGGAGCTGGGATCGTTTTTCCCCAAGAGCGTAAAGACCGGGGATTGCAAGGAGGTGAAGCACCACGGGAAAGACGTAAACCTTTTGGATTTTCCTATTCTGAAGTGCTGGCCGCAGGACGGCGGGCGGTTTATTACGTTTCCTCTGGTGTTTACGAAGAATCCGGAGACGGGAAAGCGCAACGTTGGGATGTACCGGATGCAGGTGTACAACGAACGGACCACGGGCATGCACTGGCAGACGCAAAAGCACGGAGCGGAGCATTTCCGGCGAGCGCGGTCGGCGAATCCGGAAGGGCGAATAGCGGTCTCGGTGGCGATTGGGGCGGACCCGGCGACTGCGCTTTCCGGGATGCTCCCCATTCCGCCGGACCTGGATGAAATGATGTTTGCGGGGTTTTTGCGGCGGGAACCCGTGGAGATGGTTACGTGCGAGACGAATGATTTAGAAGTGCCTGCCAATGCAGAGATAGTGCTGGAAGGGTACGTCAACTTAAACGAGATGAGGACGGAAGGACCATTCGGCGACCATACGGGATTTTATTCGCTGGAGGGCGAGTACCCGGTCTTTCATGTGGAGTGTATGACGCACCGCAAAGAGCCGGTCTATCTGACGACAGTAGTAGGGCCGCCGCCGCAGGAGGACTATTTCATGGGTTACGCGGTGGAGCGGATTTTTCTGCCGGTGATGAGGATGCAGTATCCGGAAATTGCCGATGTGGCCATGCCGGCCCAGGGGATTTTCCATAATTTGATGATTGTGGCGATTCGGAAGTCGTACCCGGGACACGCACGGAAAATCATGAACGCGATATGGTCGCTGGGACAGGCAATGTTGACGAAAGTGATCGTGGTGGTGGATCACGACGTGGATGTGCACAACTACCGGGAAGTGGTGTGGAAAGCGTTGTGCGCGATAGATCCGGAGCGCGACGTGCAGTTTAGTCTTGGCCCAGTGGATACACTGGATCATGCGGCGCGCATGCAAGACTTCGGATCGAAGATGGGGATCGATGCGACGCGGAAATGGGCGAGCGAAGGTTTTATAAGGCCGTGGCCGGACGAGATTCTGATGGATGAAGCGACGAAGAGGCGGGTGGAAGGGATGTGGAGGGAATTGCAGCTATAAAGGCCAGAGGGGAACGGGGGCGAGACTTTGGCCCGAGGAGATCAGGCAGATGCCCGAAAAGTGGCAGGAAAACTCCAGAAAATGGAATTTGCAAGGAGCTTTGAGTATTCCTGAGAGACGATGCGCCTTTTCGGTGGCACCAGGAATCTCTGTTGCAGCCGGAGGCAAATGTGATTAGAATCGCGTGAAAATTGGAGACGTACTGACCTCAAAGAATCAACGGCCCGCAGGACAGTGGGAAAGGCGCAAGAAGCGCAAGCTGTTGTGGCGTCGAAAGAACCACGCCCTATATCTAGCAGTAGCTGCCCCCAAAACACCCCGAACTGCCTAGAACTACCCGTATTCTTAGGACAACAAAGGTAGAGAATCCCTTGACGGCCTAAGTCCGGGAATGTCATAACCCATGCACGGATGGCACCCTGGGCGATCCGCAGCAATGGCAAGTGGGGTGCACGGGACAGAAGTACTCTCGGGAGTGTGTTCGGTTGCCGGGGTGGCGTTCCTCGTGAATGAATCGCGCGAAGTGATGAATGTACGACAGGCGTCGCAGTATCTGGGAATTTCCCCGGACACCTTGTACCGTTACATCACGGAGGGCGAAATTCCTGCATTCAAACTTGGTAATCGTTGGAAACTGCGTAAAACGATTCTGGATCGTTGGATGGAACGCAAGATGAGCCAGGTGCACGCGAGGCGCCGTTAGTCCGGCGCGAGCGACAGGGAAAGAGGCTGCGATATGTTGGGACTAGGCAAGAGAAGCCGGCAACTGGTGGGCTTGGACATCGGCTCGAGCTCCATCAAGGCCGTGGAATTGAAAGCCACCAAGGCGGGCTACGAGCTGGTGAGCTTCGGCATGGAAACGCTGGCGCCGGACACGGTGGTGGACGGCGCGATTATGGATGCACCCCAAGTGGCCAACGCGATCAGCAAGATATTTGATGCGCAGCGGGTGAAGACGAAGAATGTGGCGACTTCGGTTTCGGGCCACTCCGTTATCGTGAAGCGCGTTCCTCTGCCGCTGATGACGGAAGACGAACTGTACGACCGGATTCCCTCCGAGGCCAGCCAGCATATTCCATTCGATATCGCGGACGTGAACCTGAGCTACCAGCTTTTGGAATCCATGGACGCACAGATGGACGTGCTGCTAGTAGCGGTCAAGAAGGACAAGATTCTGAACCATACCAACGTGCTGGCGCAGGCGGGGAAAACTCCAGTGGTTGTGGACATTGACGCCTTTGGCCTGCAGAACTGCTTCGAAATGAACTACGAGCCGGATGCCGGGCAAACCGTAGCGCTGCTGAACATCGGCGCCAGCGTGATGAACATCAATATTGTGCGCGGAGGCGTGCCGCTGTTTACGCGCGACGTCAGCGTGGGCGGGAACCAGTACACCGACGCGCTACAAAAAGAGCTGGACCTGAGCTTTGAGGATGCCGAGCGGCTGAAGAAGGGCGATTCGCTCCCGAGCGTGACGGACGAGCAGAAGCAACAAATTCTCCGGAGCGTCTCCGACATCCTGACGCTGGAAATTCAAAAGACCTTCGACTTCTTCCGGGCCACGGCGAGCGGGGAAAACATCCAGCGCATCGTGGTGGCGGGAGGGACGGCGCGCGTTCCCGGGCTTGTCGACTTACTCCGGGAAGAGTTCGCGATGCCAGTGGAAGAATTGAATCCGTTTCGCAGGGTGCTCATCAATCCCAGCCGGCACAGCGATGATCAGATCCGCGACATGGCTCCGCGGCTGGCTATCGCCGTAGGTCTGGCGCTGAGGAGCTTTGACTAACCATGATTCGCATAAACCTTCTCGGCCAAGCGCGGCCTAAAGCTTCGCGGCGGCGGCAAGTCGTCGATACCGGGGCAGCGCTCCCTGCGGTGTTTGTGGGAGCGGGGCTCATCCTGGGATTGCTGGTCCTGGCATTTCTCTACTACTCGTGGCAGAGGCAGTTGGCCGACGAGAATGCCCGGATCAAGCAACTGCAAGTGCAAAAAGCGGATTTGGAAAACATCAAGCAACAGGTAGAAGCGTTCGAGAAGCAGAAAGTGGTGCTGCAGCAGCGCGTGAACACTATCGAGCAGCTCCAACGGGACCGCACGGGGGGCCAAGATCTCTTGGATATGGTCGCGAATACGGTATCGCGTACGGAGAACCTTTGGCTGACCTCGATGACGCGCAAGGGGAGCAACCTGGCAATTGAGGGAGCTTCGGCGTCGATAAATTCGGTGGCAAATTTCATTACCGCTCTGAAACGCTCCGGTTATTTCCAGAAAGTTGAAATAAAAGAATCGAAGCAGGACGAAAAGAGCACGGCGGTTCAGACGTTCTTGTTTCAAATGAGCGCGGAAATTACGCCGCCGACAGGCGCGGTAGCGCGGCCGGGACAGGCAAAGCCAGTGAGTGCGCCGGCGAAACCTCCCGCATCCGCGGGCGCGGCCAAGAAAGGTCTGGGATAAAGCCATGGCCAATCCATTCCGCGATATGTCGGTGTTCATGCAGGGATTGGTGGCCGTTGCCATCGCGGTAGTCCTCCTGCTGTTGGGAGTTTATGTCCCGGTCTCCCCCGTGGCCCGCGAGCGCGACGAGTATGACCAGGCGGTGCAACAGCGGTCCAAGCTGACGACGGAAGTCCAGCAGCTACAGGTATACAAGCAGCGGTATGGCGAATTGAAGCAACAGATGGACGCGCTTTCGAAACAACTGGATACGCTGAAGACTATCGTGCCAGAGGAAAAAGAAGTGGACGAATTCATCCGGCTGCTTCAGGGCGCGGCCAGCGCTTCGAACGTGCAGCTGAGGCGCTTGACGGCGCAAGCGATCGTGCCGAGGGATTATCACTACGAGATGCCGTTCGAGCTTCAGGCAGACGGGCCGTACTTCAATTTGATGGACTTTTTCGGGCGACTGGGCCGGCTCTCAAGAATCATAAACGTCGGCGACATTCAGTTCGACGACCCGGAAAAAACCAAGGCCACAAAGTATCCGCTACGGCCGGGGACGACGGTATCGGGAGTCTTTACGGCAACGACATTCTTTACCAAGCCATCTGATTCGGGCCCGGGTGCGGCAGCGGGAGCAAAGGCACCGGCTCCGGGCGGAACGGCTGGAAAACCGTGATCGGGAATGAGCGATCTATGCGTTCAGCGATAACTCTTGTACTAGGGACCCTGCTGGCGACGGCCGTGGCTGGGTTGGGGGCGCAGGACAAGCCCGCGACTCCAGCAGGCACGAAGACGAGTCCGTCGACGCCGGCCAAGCCGACGCCGCAAGCCGCCAAGCCTGCTGGTGTGGCCCCGGCGACCGCTCCTGCGAAGGGTACACCACAAGCAGCGGCGAAACCTTCGGCTCCGGCAGGTTCTGCGTCAGCCAAAGGCACGCCAAAGACGGCGAAACCAGTAACCCGGGCGGCAGCGAAGCCCGCGGCAAAGCCTGCTGCCAAACCTCCGGCGAAACCCGCAGCGAAGGCCGGCGGCAAGAAACCTTCCAGAGCGGGCAGGCCCGTCGAAACAGCCGCGGGAGCGAGCCCAAGGTCGGGCGGCGAGATCCGTTCGAGTCATACTTGGCACGGCAAAGAAGCCAGAATGCCGCGGCAGGAAACCTGCCACCGGGAAAGGCCGGTCTGCAGGTGAGCACCTTGCGGCTCGACGGGATTGTGAAGGCGCCAAACGGCATGATAGCGGTCGTGACGAACCCCCAATCGCGGACTTACTTCCTGCGCGAGGGTGACCAGCTTTATGACGGCCGCGTAGAAAAGATTGCGATGGATGGGATCTCTTTCCATGAAGTGGGGAAGGACGCCTTCGGCAAGCCTGTGGAACGCCAGGTGAATAAGAGAATTTACTCAAGTGCAGGAGAACAGCAATGAAGACGAACTGGCCCGCCCTTTGGTGTGGCTGCCTGATCCTTGCGGGTTTGGGAGCGGTAAGTAGTCCCGCCCTCGCGCAGAACCAGGAGCCCGCCGGCGCGACCGCCACGACGGCGGTGATCTCAAGCGTAGCGATCACGCAAGCGCCGCAACGCGCGAGCGTTCGCGTGGAAGGGGAGGGACGTCTGGACGTCCGTGCCTCGCGGATGCAGAACCCGGAGAGGCTGGTGCTTGACTTTTCCGGAGCGCGGCTGGCCGTCCAGAAGACGGTTATCCCCGGCGTGTCTGCGCCCGTCCGCGATGTGCGCCTCGGGCAGTACCGGCCGGATGTGGCGCGGGTGGTGATCGACTTGACGGGCGCCTCGGCGTACGAGATTTCGCGTGAAGGCGCGGCGGTGGTGATCTTGTTCGAAGTGCAGCCGGAGGCTCCGGCACAAACTCAAGCGAGTAAGATGAGGGCCGCTTTGGAGCAGACCCCCAAGGTGCGAGCAGAGTTTCAGTACACCGCCTCGGCTCCCCGGTCTGAGAACACACGGTCTTCCAAGAAAACACAGATTCCTGCTCCCCGTTTTGCTTTGCCGGGCGAACTGACCCAGCCCTCAGCCGTTCTGGCATCGTTTGGGGTGAGCAGTGAACCTGCACGTCCCAGCGCCACGGCGCAGCAAGCAGCGCAGCAGGCTACCCAACAGGCCGGCGCGGCGGCGAGCACACTTGCGGCTTCTTCCAGTCAGACCCAAGCGTCCGGGAACGCACCTGCACCCGCCAGGTACACGGGCGAGCCTGTCTCTGTAAATTTGAAAGACGTGGACCTCCGCGACTTTTTCCGGCTGATCCACGAGATCAGCGGGCTAAACGTCGTCCTTGATCCTGCCGTGAAGGGAAGTCTGACGATCGTTTTGGATGAGGTGCCATGGGATCAGGCACTGGACATCGTCTTGCAGAACAACAATCTGGACAAGCAGCTCACCGGGAACGTGTTGAGAATCGCCACGCGCGACACGCTGAAGAAGGAAGCCGAAACGCAGCGCGACCTCGAAAAGGCCCAGGCGGAAGCGGTTGCACCCGTCACCGTTACCCGGGTACTGAGTTACGCCAAAGCGGCGACGATGAAAGACACGCTGAAAAAGTTCCTCTCCTCGAGGGGCGACATCCTGTCCGATGATCGTTCGAACCAGTTGATTATCCGGGATATTCCTTCGGTGATTCCGGTGGTCGACAATCTAATCCGGCAGCTTGACCGCAAGACACAGCAGGTCGAGATCGAGGCGCGCGTGGTTTCTGCGACCCGTTCGTTCGCGCGAGACATCGGCACTGAGCTCGGTTTTGCGGGGTCGACAACCGGCGGCCGTTCGATCTTCGGCGGTAACCCGGCTGTAGGCTGCAGCGGCGTGACAGGAGGGCTTGCGTCCCCGTTGACTTGCGCCAGCGGAAGTGGTGCGAGCGGCAACGGCATCACCACCGGCACCCCGCTCAACACGAACCTTCCTGCGGGCGTGCCGACCAGCAGCTTCGGCTTCTCGCACCGATCGCCAAACTTCGCGGTCGATTTCTTCATTACCGCCGCGGAAGCCAAGGGCGTCGGCAAACTGCTTTCGAAGCCGAGAGTTGTGACACAGAACAACGAAAAGGCTACCATCAAGCAAGGCGTCAAGATTCCGATCCAGACCACCATCAACAATACGATTTCCGTGCAGTACATCGATGCCGTATTGAAGCTGGAAGTCACCCCGCAGATTACCGCGGAGGGGACCATCTTCATGGACGTGCTGGTTGAGAACACCTCGATCGATGCTGGTATTCCACGGGTGCAGGGAATCCCGGCCCTCGACACGCAATCGGCAGAAACGAAGGTCCTAGTTCTTGACGGCGGCACAGTGGTTATCGGCGGAGTCATTGTCACCAACCAGCGCGTTGACATCACGGAGGTGCCGATTGTGGGCAGCTTGCCGGTCATCGGTCATCTCTTCAAGCGGACGAACACTTCCATCACTTCTAATGAACTGCTGTTCTTCCTGACCCCGCGAATCATCCCCGGGTAGTTCAGGCACAGAGACTTCACAGGGGAAGGTGAAAGCGAGGAGACTGCGGTCTCCTCGCTTTGCTTATGGGCGGAAACTTTGGACATCGGCGCCGCGCTCTGCAAGCCAGGCTTTCTGAGGCCCATCTAGATGCGCTGGTAATAACGGGAAGGGGCAACTGGTATTACCTCACTGGTTTTACGGGAGAATCTGGGGTGCTGATTGCCTCCCCCCGCGGAACCACCCTCATTACAGACGGCCGATTCACAACTCAGGTTCGAGAAGAGAGCCCGTCCGTTCGAATGATCCTGCAAAAAGGGTCAGCTTTCGAATCGGCGGGCGCATTTTTGAAGGGCAGTGCTGGAAAACGCATCGGTTTCGATCCAACACAAGTCACGGTGGCGCAGCTACGGACACTGAGGAAGGCGGCGGGACCACGTTGCCGGTGGGCTCAGGCTCCCGGACTTGTCGAAGCTCTAAGGATGAGAAAAGATCCGGAGGA
>WNFB01006630.1_pt1 | contig 10389 bp, 7 predicted proteins | sample 5400501 | NCBI WGS metagenome assembly WNFB01 (sample SAMN13153341, study PRJNA577476) | soil metagenome | isolation source: 200 cm saprolite under Douglas fir tree site 2 hole 1 | place: USA:California | collected 2015-04-18 | reverse complement strand
CCGACCAGGTCGGGGGCCATGCCCTCGATGCCCGCCTCGCCGGCCGAGGCGAGGACGTACGCCACGTGGCGTCCCTGCCGGGTCCACCGGGCGACCGCGGCGGCCGTCCCGTACTCCAGGTCATCCGGATGCGCGACCACCGCCACGGCGCGGTCCCAGTCCTCCGGCATCGGATCCATCGAGCCTCCATGATCGCGGGCCTGCCGGAGCGCGGGGTGCGCCGCACGGCGGCCGTCCTGGTCTCAGCTTGCCATGACGCGCGCGGCCGGACGCCACGAGGCCATGACACTTGAGATGACGAAATGGGCGGCCCGATCGTGACGGGCCACCCAGCGATCACGGAACAGACCGCCGCGGCCCGCCTCTGCAGCTTAGGGGACCGGTCCGAGCAGGGCGGGGTGCTCGGACCAGTCCGAGCAGGGCGGGGTAGTCGGACCGGTCCGGAGCAGGGCGGGTGCTGGCCCGTCTCGGGGATATTTACTGTGCATTTGGTAACAAGACCATGGCCAAGGCCGTTTCACTCCGGGCTCTGGCGATACTGGAGGAACTGCACGATCTGGGCGCCGAGGAGGTACGGTCCGGGCTGAGCGCCTAGCCGAGGCCCGCACTGCCCAGCGTGTGCTGAGCCTTTACCGTTCCCGGAAGTCCCCGCGATCATGAAAAGGGGGACCGCGGGGAACAATCCCCTAGGGGTGTACACAGATGGTCTGGGATCGGCGGAGCATTGCGCTCACCGCACTGGGGGGAGCCGCAGCGGTTGCGCTGACGGTGGCAGGTGTGGTCTACGTCACGCACGGCGACCCGGCTGGGCGGCTCGCGTCGGCTCCCAAGCCGACGCCCTCGCCCTCGCCGTCGCACCAGGCGCCCTTGCGGTCCCCGTTCACCGGTGAGCGGGTGGACAAGCTCAACCGGGTGCTCGTCGTGAAGATCGGCAACACGGTGCCGGAGCGGCCCGCCACCGGGCTGTCCAAGGCCGACATCGTGTACCTGATCCCGGTGGAGGGCGGCCTGAGCCGGATCATGGCGGTCTTCTCGTCGCACTACCCGCGGGTGATCGGGCCGGTGCGCAGCGCCCGTCAGGACGACCTCGACCTGCTGCGCCAGTTCGGCCGCCCGGCGTTCGCCTGGTCCGGGGCCCAGCCGCAACTGCAGGGGGTGGTCGAGCACGCGAGGATCGTGGACCTGTATGCCGGGTTCGCCGGCGGCTACTACCGCAGCCTCAACCGGTTCGAGCCGTACAACCTCTACGCGAACACCCGGACTCTGCTGAAGGAAGCCCCGCACGCCAGCGTGGCCCGCGACATCGGGTTCCGGTTCGGCCCGCCGCCGCCCGGCGGTCACCCCCGCAGGTCGGCGTCGGTGGCCTTCCCCGCCGCGTCGTTCCGGTTCACCTGGTCACCCGCCAAGGGGCGCTGGCTGGTGTGGATGGACGGCGCCCCGGCCGACACCACGGAGGCCGGGCAGATGTCCGCGCCCACCGTGGTTATCCAGCATGTGGTCGTGGGCCTGTCCAAATACCTGGAACAGGGCCCGATGATGCCGCCCGACGCGCATTCGGTCGGCTCGGGCACCGCCCTGGTGCTGCGCAACGGCGAGGTCTACCACGCGCGGTGGTCGCGGCCGTCCGACGACGGCGGCACCACGTTCACGACGGACTCGGGCAAGCCGATGACGTTCGCCCGCGGCCCGGTCTGGATCGTCCTCGCCTACGGGCCGGGGTCGTCCCCGTGGCGGTCGGGCAAGCCCGTGCCGTAACCCCGCCGGCGGTGACGGTAGGCCCGCGGTGGCGGCAGGCCCGCGGTGGCGGCAGGCCCGCGGTGGCGGCAGGCCCGCGGTGGCGGCAGGCCCGCGGTGGCGGCAGGCCCGCCGCGACCGCGGCCCGCGGCCGCCGGGCACCGTACAAGACGGCGCCCGCATCGGGGCCGCCGCCGATCGGGCTGGGCAACAGGCCGGCGGCGGTGAGAGGATCAGGGCGTGGTCGCGGCGGTTTCCCAAGAGCCTGGCGCCATCCGGCTGGCCAGCACGCAAGGACGGTGGGTGATCGCCGCCACCGTGCTCGGGTCGGGCATGGCGTTCCTCGACGGCACCGTGGTCAACGTGGCCCTGCCCACGATCGGCAGGAGCCTGCACGCCTCGCTGGCCGGCCTGCAGTGGACGATCACCGCCTACACCCTCACCCTCGCCGGGCTCATCCTGCTCGGCGGCGCGCTCGGCGACCGGCTCGGCCGGCGCCGGGTCTTCTTGGTCGGGGTGGTCTGGTTCGCGCTGGCCTCGGCGCTGTGCGGCCTCGCCCCCAGTATCGGCGTGCTCGTCGGCGCGCGGGCGCTACAAGGCATCGGCGGCGCGCTGCTCACCCCGGGTTCGCTGGCGATCATCCAGGCGACGTTCGCGCCCCAGGACCGGCCCAAGGCCATCGGGGCCTGGTCCGGCCTCGGCGGCGTGGCCGGTGCGGTCGGGCCGTTCCTCGGCGGCTGGATTATCGGCTCGGTCGGCTGGCGGTGGATCTTCCTGCTCAACCTGCCGCTCGCCGTCGTGGTGGTGGCCGTCACGGTGCGCCACGTGCCGGAGACCAGCGACCCCACCAGCCACGGCCGGTTCGACTGGGCCGGGGCCATACTCGCCGCGCTCGCTCTGGCCGGGATCACCGATGCGCTCATCGAGGCGCCCGGGCACAGCCCGGCCCGCTGGGTGCTGACGGGGACCGCGGGGATCCTCGCCGGCATCGGCTTCGTGCTGCTCGAGCGCCGCCGGGGCCGCGCCGAGCACAACGTGCCGCCCATGCTCCCGCTGGACGTCTTCGCCTCGCGCCAGTTCACCGCGGTCAACGTGGTGACCTTCGTGATCTACGGCGCGCTCGGCGGCACCCTCTTCCTGCTCGTGCTGCAACTCCAGGTGGTGTCGGGCTACTCGCCGCTGGCCTCCGGCGTGTCCCTGCTGCCGCTGACATTGCTGATGCTGGTGCTCTCGCCGCGGGCCGGCGCGCTGGCGCAGCGGACCGGCCCGCGCTGGCTCATGACCGGTGGCTGTCTGCTGTGCGCTGCCGGTTTGCTCCTGGCGGTCAGAATTGGGCCGAACGCTTCATACGTGGCCGATGTGTTCCCCACCGTCGTGTTGTTCGGCCTCGGCCTGTCCGCGGTGGTTGCCCCGCTGACAGCCACCGTCCTGGCCAGCGCCGACGTCCGCCATGCCGGGGTCGCCAGCGGCGTCAACAACGCGGTGGCCCGGGCCGCGGGGCTGCTGGCCGTGGCGGGGCTCCCGCTGGCCGTGGGCCTGACCGGCAACGCCTACCGCGAGCCCGGCGTGCTGAACTCCGGGTTCCGCATGGCCATGGTGATCTGTGCCTGCCTGCTCGTCGCCGCCGCGGTCCTGTCCGCGCTGACGATCGACAACGACGTGCTCCGCTCCGAGCCGGACCACCCGGTGCCCCAGCCCGAGTGCCTGACCTGCTGCCCGGTCGGCGCGCCGCCGCTGGAACCCGGCAAACGGGTCGAGGCTCCGCCGCAGGCCCACTAAGCTCGATTTCTCATCCACCGTCCGCCGCGACGGGGATTAACCCTGGACTCCACGACGAGGAAACCTGGACCCATGCGCTGGTCACAGATGCACATTCCGACCCTGCGGGAGGATCCGGCGGACGCCGGGGCGCCGAGCCATCGGCTGCTGGTCCGCGCGGGGTACATCCGGCAGCTCCAGGCGGGCCACTATTCCCTGCTGCCGCTCGCGGTCCGGGTACGGGCCAACGTGATCGAGATCATCCGGCAGGAGATGAACCGGATCGGCGCCCAGGAAGTGCTGCTGCCCACCATGCACCCGGAGGAGATCTGGCGTCGCAGTGGCCGCTGGGACACCTGGGCTGACGTCATGTTCCGGGTCACCGACCACAAGGGCGCGGTGAACGCGCTGGCCGCGACCCACGAGGAGATCTTCGCCGTCCTCGCCCAGGAACTGAACTCCCACAAGCAGCTTCCGCAGGCCTGGTATCAGTTCCAGACCAAGTTCCGGGACGAGCCCCGGCCCCGGGCGGGCCTGCTGCGGGTGCGCGAGTTCACCATGAAGGACTCCTACACCTTCGATCTCGACCCGGCCGGGCTGGACGTGTCGTTCGACCGGCACCGCTCGGCCTATCTGCAGATCTTCGAGCGGCTCGGCATCCCGGTGATCCCGGTGGAGGCCTCCAGCGGGGCCATGGGCGGCAAGGACTCGACCGAGTTCATGTGCCCTTCGGACGCCGGTGAGGACCTGGTCGCGTACTGCCCGGCCTGCAACTACGCAGCCAACGTGGAGAAGGCCACCTCCCGCCTGACGCCGGTGGAAGACGGCCCAGGACTGCCCGCTCCTGAGCGGTTCGACACCCCCGGCGTGCGCACCATCGAGGACCTGGCGACCGGCTACGATGCCCCGGCAGACCGGCAGGTCAAAACCTTGGTTTACCTGCTGGACGGCAAGCTGACGCTGGTGCTGATGCGCGGCGACCACGCGCTCAACGAGCAGAAGCTCGCCGATGCCACGGCCGCCGTCGAACTGCGGCCCGCCCACCCCGACGAGATCAGGGCGGCACTCGGCGCGCTGCCCGGCAGCCTCGGCGCGGTAGCCGTGACCACCCTGCCGTTGATCGCGGATGAGGCACTGCGCGGCCGCCGGGACATGGTGACCGGGGCCAACATCGACGACGTCCACCTGCGCGGCGTGGACATCGCCCGCGACATCACCGTCGGAACCTGGGCCGATCTGCGCGAGGTTGTGGCCGGGGAGCCGTGCCCCAACTGCGGGGAGCCGTTGGAACTGCTGCCCGCGATCGAGGTCGGGCACATCTTCAAGCTCGGCTACAAGTTCACCAAGGCGTTCGGCGTCACCGTGCTCGACGCCTCCGGCGAGCGCGTGCACCCCATCATGGGCAGTTACGGGATCGGGGTCGAGCGGGCGATGGCCGCGATCGTCGAGCGCCACCACGACGAGCGCGGGATCGTCTGGCCCGTCGCCGTGGCCCCGTTCACCGTGGTGGTCGTCGTGGCCCAGTCGGAGGATCCCGAGGCCGCCAAGGTGGGCGAGTCGGTCTACGAGCAGCTCACCGCGGCGGGCATCGAGGTCATCATCGACGACCGGGCCGAGCGGGCCGGGGTCAAGTTCCGCGACGCGGAGCTGACCGGGATCCCGTTCCGGGTGACCGTGGGCAAACGCGGCCTGGCCGACAGCACCGTCGAGGTCACTACGCGCGCCACCGGCGAGACGGTCAAGGTCGCCATCGGGGACGTCGTGGCGCACCTGCGCGGCGCCCTCGCCGCCTGAGACGACCCGCGCCTGGCGGGCTCAGCGCTCGCCACAGGTCGCGGGGGCGGGCATTTCCGCCAGCCGCGTGCGCCGCCGCGTGGTCATCACGCTCGCCAGCGCGGTCACGGCGAGCACCAGGACGATGACCACCAGCGAGAGCCAGGAGCTGATCTGCGGCACCGGGACTGGCCCGAGGCTGGTCAGCCCGGACCCGCGGAGCGCCTCGCCGAGGAGCTTGACGCCGATGAAGGCGAGGATGACGCACAGCCCGGCCTGCAGGTAGAGCAGCCGCGCGAGCAGCCCCGCCACCAGGAAGTACAGGTGGCGCAGGCCGAGCAGGGCGAACACGTTCGCGCTGAACACCAGGAACGGATCCCGGGTCAGCCCGAAGATGGCCGGGATCGAATCGAGCGCGAACATCACGTCGGTGATCCCGAGCGCGATCACCAGTGCGAGCACGCCGGTCCTGCCGTGGTGGCGGGTCAGCCGGGCCGCCACGCGCGCCGCCGTCCCCTGGGTCGGCCCCCGCTTAGGGATGTCGGCGGCCACCGGCGCGCCGCCGGTTCCGGGGAGCCCGTCGGCCGGAGGGAGCCCGCCGCCTCCGGGGGATCCTCCGGCCGGAGGGAGCCCGTCGGCCCTAGGGAGCCCGCCGGCCCGGGGGAGCCCGCCGAGCCGGGGGGGCCCGCCGCCTCCGGGGGAACCGCCGGCCGGAGGGAGCCCGCCGAGCCGGGGGAGCCCGTCGAGCCGGGGGGGCCCGCCGCCTCCGGGGGATCCGCCGGCTCCGGTCCCGGCCGCGACCGGGGTTCCGGCGCCGCGCCGGGCCACCTGGGCCGCCGTATAGAGAAGAAATGCGGCGAAGAAGTACTCGAGCCAGCCGAACCGGTGCAGCGCCGCCGCGCCGAGCCCGATGACCGCGCCGCGCAGCACCACGGCGATACCGATGCCCGCGAGCACCACGCGGCCGTGGAGCTGGGCCGGCACCTGGGACCGGCTGATCAGGATGACGAAGACCAGCAGGTTATCCAGCGAGAGGCTGTACTCGGTCAGCCAGCCGGCGAAGAACTGCCCCGCTGGCGTGCTCCCCGAGGTGGCCGCGAGCAGGGCACCGAACCCCACCGCCAGCAGCACGGTGACCAGCGTCCAGCCGGCCGCTTCCGACATGCGCACCGGGCGCCTGCGGCGCGCGCTGGCCAGCAGGTCCGCGCCCAGCAACATGGCCAGGCCGGCGACGACCGCGGCCCAGCCCCAGACCGGGACGTGAAGTGATGCCATGGCCACCCGATGGGTCCGGCGGGCTCAGCGTCCGGGCCTGCACCTGGCCGAGACGTTCCGGCTGGGCCTGCGGAATCCCCCACGGGCGGCAAGACTGACCAGCCCGGCCCGGGCACCGTCTGGGTACCCGGACCCGGGCGCGGCGACGCCGGCCGGTATGAGCAGTGCCCCGGTTGACTGCCCGGTCGGGCCGGCGAACGTAACGGCATCGGCGCGGCGGCGGACGGCCTCCACGCTGCTAGGCATCGTCATGGCAACCTCCCGCCGAAGTCCGGGCCTGGCCGTTCCAGGCTCATGTTTTACTATTGCTTGCCGATCGCCGGATGTCTTCGTGACTCACCGGCTAAAACCTACCCCGATATCTTGCTTGAGTCCGGCAATATAGCGAGCTAGCGAAAGGCCCCCGGACCCGAGCGCACGTACCTGGCTGGCGGCGGGGCCGGCTGGAAGGCGGTGCCTGGAGTGAGTACGCGCGGCGGGGACCGCAAGGTGGACCTGGCCGCGATCACCCGGGCGGCGAGCCGCGAGGCAGGCGGGGTCCCGGCCGGGCTGCTCGGCGGCTACCTGCCCGCGGTCCTGGACGCGGCGGGCAGTGGCCGCCGCCTGTCCGCCGCGGAACTGGCCGAGTACGCCCGATCGGGGGAGGAGGCCGCGGAGGGCGGGGTCGCGCTGCGCGGCCTGGTCGACCTGTACCTGTCCGCGACCTGGCGGCTGTGGCGCGAACTGCCCAGCGCCACCGGCTCGCCCGCCGCGCTGCGCGCCGCCGGGCTGGCCGTGCTGCGGGCCGCCGACGACGCGGTGGCCGCGGCCGCGGGCGGGTTCGAGCAGGCCTACCTGTCGGTGGCCCGCCGGGAAGAGGCGGAGCGCCGCGAGTTCTTCGAAGACCTGCTCTCCGGCCGCGGCGGTGTCGGCGACCTGCTGGCCCGGGGGGAGCGGCTCGGCCTGCGCCTGGCCGGCCCGCACCAGGTGATGGTGGCCGGCCCCGACGGCCACGGCGACGGCGCGGGTCCCGCGGGGACCATCGACGCGGTGGTCGCCGAGGCTGCCGCGCCGTCCTCCTCGCTGGTGGTGAGCCGTCGCGGGCGGCTGGTGGTGATCGTGGGATCGGCCGGCGGTGACGAGCCGGGCCTGGTGGCCCGCGCGCTCGCCCGGATGCTCGGCCACCGGGCGGGCCGGCCCGCCGATGGCCCCGAGCCCGGCCCGCCCGCGCCGCCGCCCTGGCGGATCGCCGTCGGGCGGTCCTACCCGGGGCCGAGCGGCGTGGTGCGCTCCTACGACGAGGCAGCCGACGCGTTCGACGTGGCCCAGCGCCTTGGCCTGGCCGACCCCGTGGTGAGCGCCGCGGATCTGCTGATCTACCAGGTGCTGCTGCGGGACCGGGCGGCGATCACCGACCTGGTGCGGACCCTGCTCACCCCGCTGGCGCGGGCCAGGGGCGGTGCCGGGCCGTTGCTGGCCACGCTGGCCGCCTACTACGCCAGGGGCGGTACCGCGGCCGCGGCCGCGCGGGACCTGCACCTGTCGGTGCGGACGGTCACCTACCGGCTGGCCCGGGTCAAGGAACTGACCGGGTGGGATCCCGCCCGGCCCGCCGACGCGCTGGCGCTCCAGGTGGCAGTGATCGGCGCGCGCATGCTGGACTGGCCCGCCACCAGGCTGGAGCGCGAATAACGCCCGTGCTGGACTGGCCCGCCACCAGGCTGGAGCGCGAATAACGCCTGTGCCCGGGGCCAGCCTCCGGTGCGGTGCAGGGCGCTGATGTCGGCCCGCAGCGCAGCCACGCCGATGTTGCCGGCCGCGCCCCCCGTTGGTGAGGATCATCCATTCGGGGGTGCGGGAGCCGCTGGAGCTCGAACGGGATAGGTTACCCCCGCATCCCCGGCGCCGGCTGGCCTGCTCAGGCGGTGCTCGCCTTCTCCCCGGCGTCCGCCTGCTGCCCGGCGATGCTCGCGCGGACCTCGTCCATGTCCACCTCGCGCGCCTTGGCGATCAGGTCCTCCAGCGCGGGCTCGGGGATCGCGCCGGGCTGGGCGTAGAGGATGACCTTGTCACGGATGATCATGAGGGTCGGGATCGACGTGATCCCGAACGACGCGGCGAGTGCCTGCTGGGCCTCGGTGTCCACCTTGCCGAACACCGCGTCCGGGTGCTGCTCCGAGACCCGCTCGAAGATTGGGCCGAATATCCGGCACGGGCCGCACCAGGACGCCCAGAAGTCCACCAGGGCCAGGTCGGCGCCCGCGATCACGGTCTCGAAGTTCTCGGCGGTCAGCTCGACGGTCGGCATTGGTTCCTCCTCGGTGCCCCCGGGGCACCATCGATACCCTACGGGGCATGGAACCGCGGCGGCCCCCCAGCCATTCCCCGCGATGACCACGGCGTGATGCGCGGGTCTGGAGTCAGCATTGCTCCGGCAAAAGGATCTGACCCCGGCGTCAGCTGCGGATAGCGTCTGCCCATCTGAAGGCGCCGGGCGGGCCTCACGCCGGCGCCAGGCCGATCACTTGCCCGGCGCGAAGCCGCAACTACCTGGACGGACGGCGGGCAGGACGGGAGCGCGGATGCGTGACCATCCGGCAGGCCGCCGCCGGCGGCGCGGCCCGCACAGCGCCGGGCGGCCCGGCCGGCGCCGGCTGAGCGGCCTGAAGAAGGTCGCCTACGGCATCGCCGCGTTCCTGACCGTGCTCGTGGTGGTGGCCAGCCTTGGCGCCTACCTGGTCTACCGGCACCTGACCGGCAACATCAAGGTCGTCAGCGTCAGCGGGCTGACGCACCGGTCGGTCTACGGCGCGCAGAACGTCCTGCTGCTCGGCTCGCAGACCAGGAAGGGCCAGGGCAAGGGGTTCGGCCGGAACCCCAGCCTGAACACCAGCAACTCCGACAACCTGCTGCTGGTCCATCTCGACCCGACGCATACCCACGCGCTGATCCTGTCCATCCCGCGGGACACCATCGTCTACGAGCCAGGCTGCAAGGCCCGGCCCAGCGTCGGCGTCGGGACCTGGGGGCCGTACCAGGCCGCGATCATCGACGGGGCGATGAACATCGGCGGCCCGACCTGCGCGGTCAAGACCGTCCGCGACTTCACCGGCGTCAAGCTGGACCACTTCGTGATGTTCGACTTCAACTCCTTCCGTGCGATGGTGGACGCGATCGGCGGGGTCGAGGTCTGCGTGCCGCGCGGCGGTTACCGCGACCGCTGGTCGGGCCTGCACCTGTCCGGCGGCAAGCACCTGCTCACCTACAACCAGGCACTGGCCTACGTGCGCACCAGGCACGGAGTCACCGCCCAGGGCGACGCCGGGGGCGACCTGCCCCGGATCGAGCTACAGCAGGCGTTCATCTCCTCGGCCATCCAGAAGGTGAACAGCCAGGGCATCCTGAGCAACTCGCTGCGGCTACTGAAGATCGCCGATGCCGCCACCAAGGCACTCACCGTGGACCAGGGCCTCGACTCGGTCAGCAAGCTGCTCGGACTGGCCAAGAGCCTCGTCCACCTGAGCGCCAAGCACGTCTCGCTGGTCACGATGCCGACGGTGCCGGACCCGGCCGAGCCGGGCAGGCTGCTGCCCGAGCAGCCGCAGGCCGACGTGATCTTCCAGATGCTCCAGGACGGCCAGCAGTGGCGCAGTTCGCTGCCTACGCTGCCGCCAGGGAAGGTGCAGGTGAAGGTGCTCAACGGTACCGGTGTCGGCGGGCTCGCCGGCCGGACCGCCGCCCGGCTGCGCAAGCTGGGCTACGACGTGGTCGGCGTGGGTAACGTGGTGCCGGCCAGCACCACGACCGTGACCTACTCGGGCATCGTGCAGGCCGACAGCGCCTACACCCTGATGACCGCGCTCAAGGCTG